>Ga0209382_10007287_pt1 | contig 14130 bp, 14 predicted proteins | sample SoiMetdeltSBSDD5_FD_187599 | JGI IMG/M metagenome (GOLD analysis project Ga0209382, IMG submission 187599) | Bulk soil microbial communities from a Populus tree surrounding site in Tennessee, USA - Soil MetaG P. deltoides SBSDD5 (SPAdes) (version 2) | ecosystem: Environmental > Terrestrial >... | reverse complement strand
AATCGCGCGCCTGAAGCCCACCGCGCCGCATTGTGGCGCGAGGCCGCCGGGCGCGGGCGGAGCGAAGAGGCGTGGCAAGTCGCCCGGGCCGGCGCCGGCTCTCAACGCGCACTCGCCTCACGCCCGGAGGGCGCTATTCACGATCAAATCGAAGAGCAATTGCGCTTGCTCAAAATGGCGATCAAGCAGGGTAATGAGCCGGTCATCATTATGACGGCGCAACTCGACCCGCCGGGACCGCAGATCGTTTTCGTCAGCCCGGCCTTCACAAAGATGACCGGCTACACGTCAGAGGAAGTAATCGGCAAAACGCCTCACATCTTGGAAGGGGCCGAAACCGACCGCTCTGTATTCCGCCGGCTGCGCGAGGATTGCATGGCGGGCGAGGTCTTCCATGGCGAGACGATCAATTACCGCAAGGATCGCTCGGAATTTCATCTCGAATGGACCGCCGGGCCGGTACGCAACGAGCGCGGCGAGGTGACGCATTTCGCGGCCGCGCTGCGCGACATGACCGAGGGCCGTCGGATCGAAGAGGAGTTGCGGAGGAGCGAGCAAGAGTTCCGCTCGCTGTTCGATCTGTCGGCCATCGGCATGACGCAAGTCTCTCCCGAAGGCAGATACCTCCGTGTCAATCGCAAACTCTGTCAGCTGCTGGGTTACTCCGAGCAGGAGTTGCTTGATCTCACTCTCCACGACGTGACTCATCCCGACGACCGCCAGGTTAGCGCCGCCAAGTTAAGTTCTTCCTTCGCCGACGGGGCCGAGGAATACAGCATTGAGAAGCGTTACGTGCGGAAAGACGGCGCGATCATCTGGGTCCAGATCAACTGGACGGTCGTCCGCGACGCCGGGGGGCCTTCGCTGCGCACGGTCGCCAACATTCAAGACATCACGGAGCGCAAACGCGCAGAGACGGCGCTGCGCGAAAGCCAAGCTCTTAACCAGGCTGTGCTAGGCTCGCTGGCGGCCCACATCGCCGTGCTCGACAGGGACGGAAAAATCATCGCCGTCAACGAGCCCTGGAAACGTTTCGCGCAAGAAAATGGCGGCGTGGCTATTGCCGACAGCGTGGGCATCAACTACCTGGATGTCTGCCGCCGCGCTCTGGAGCGGGGTGATGACGAGGCGGGGGTGACGCTGAAGGGCATTCGGGCGGTGCTGGACGGCGAGCGTCCTGTTTTCACGGTCGAGTATCCCTGCCACTCGCAGGACGAGAAGCGCTGGTTCCTGATGTCGGTTACCCCGCTGCTCGGCGCCGGCGGCGGGGCCGTAGTCGCGCACACCGACATCACCTCGCGCAAGCAGGTCGAGGAAGCGCTGCGGGTGAGTGAAGAGCGGTTGGATCTGGCGCAGAAGGCCGGCAACATCGGAACATTCGATTGGGACATCCGCACTAACAAGGCCGTCTGGACAGAGCAGTTGAAAGCTCTCTTCGGCCTTCCTCCGAGTGACTCTGGCGACACGTATGAGCGTTGGCTTGAGCGTGTCCTCCCGGAAGACCGCCCCGCTTGCGAGGCCGACATGCGGGAAATTCTTGAAAAGAGGCTTCCGGAGTGGCAAACAGAGTATCGGATTGTGCGGGCTGACACCGGCGAGGTGAGGTGGATTGGCTCGAAATGCCGAGTCTTCTACAACGGGCAGGGCGAGCCGTTGCGCTTCATCGGGACCGCTACTGATATTACCGAGCGCAAGCAGGCGGAGGCCGAGCGCGAAGAATTACTCCTCAGCGAGCAGTCTGCGCGCGAAGCGGCCGAAGCCCTAACCCGAGCCAAGGACGAATTTCTCGCCATTGTTTCGCATGAATTGCGCTCGCCTTTGAACGCCATTCTCGGATACGCAGCTCTGCTGCGCTACAGCGGGTTTGACGCCCAGAAGATCAAGCAAGCGGCGGAGGTCATCGAGCGTAGCGGAAAGGCGCAGGCGCAACTGATTGACGACCTGCTCGACACGGCCCGCATCATCAGCGGCAAACTCAGGCTGGAGGTCGGGCCGGTGGAGCTGGTTTCGGTAATTGAGCAGACAGTTCAGACGGTCCGCCCGGCGGCGGACGCAAAAGAGATCTCGCTCGAAACTAATCTCCCCTCCGAAATCGGCCAGATCACCGGCGACCCCGCTCGCTTGCAGCAAGTGGTATGGAACCTGCTCTCCAACGCGGTCAAGTTCACGCCGCAGGGGGGCCGCGTCGAAGCGCGCCTGGAGCGCGTGGACCCTCACATTCGCATCACCGTAAGCGACACCGGCAAAGGCATCAGCCCTGATTTCCTGCCTTACGTCTTTGACCGCTTCCAACAGGCCGACGCATCAAGCGCCAGAAGGTACGGCGGCCTCGGACTCGGACTGGCTCTCGTCAAATACCTGGTCGAGTTGCACGGCGGAACGGTCGAGGCCGCGAGCGCGGGCGAGGGCCAAGGCGCGACTTTCAAAGTTACGCTGCCGGTCCGCGCCGTCGCCACGCCGCTCGGGGCAGCCGGAGGCGCGCCGACCACGGTCAAAAGCTCGGGGGAACTCGCGGGCATGCGCGCGCTAGTAGTCGATGATGAGAATGATGCGCGCGAATTGATCGAGACGGCGCTTAGGCAGTACGGCGCAGAAGTGGTCGCCGTCAGGTCCGCTGCGGAAGCCTACGCGCTGATTACCGCAACTCCGCCCCAGGGGCGGCCCGATTTAATGGTGACCGACATAGGAATGCCGGATGAAGACGGCTACAGCCTGATCCGGCGAGTGCGCGAGTGGGAGCGCGGGCAAGGCGCTCACATCCTGGCGGTGGCGCTCACGGCTTATGGACGGGTCGAAGACCGGGTGCGCGCCTTGAACGCCGGCTTCCAGATGCACGTCGCCAAGCCGGTTGATCCTGCCGAATTGGTAGCCGTGATCACGAGCATCACCAGACGTCAGAGCTGAGGCGAAAAGACGTAAGCCGACATTCGCAGTTGTTAAAGAAAAGCGGTTGATGAAGCGGCCGGGCAGGTTACAGCTCGCCACTGAATACTCTTCTATTCCACAGGCTTGGAGCGTTTCCTAAGACTCACTTTTGCAAAACAGCATCCACACAATGAAATCCCGGTAAGTCATTACTCGCAATGCCGGACAGAATGGCCGGCAAGTCGAGTCCACATAGAACGGATTGAATTATCTGGCCGGCGGCGCCGATGTCGAATTGCGCGAGATTACCCAGTGGAATGTGGAATATCGCCCAGTAAAATCAGTAAAACAGCCGAAACTCAAGCGCGGCGCCCTTGTTCGCAACTGGCACATTGGTTGCTCTCTCAATGACTGCTTGTTCATTTGCGATTCTTCTCAAGAAAGAGGAGTTTTATGCCCAATCAAAATTCAAGCTTGATACAAGGATCGAACCAGAGATCCAACACTTCATTCGCAAGTGTGTTGTTTGCCGGCGCCGTCTTGATAGCTTTGCTCGCATTCTTCTACGCGCAGCTCAACCGAACCGCGACGCCGCCGGAGAGACATGCGTCCAAGGAATTTCTGCGCGCGGGCTTGCCAGGCTTCGAGCAATACCGCCGGCTCATCAATGTCGAAGGGGTGAAGGCGACACAGACTTCTTGGAAACCGGGCGTCATAGAGACGGAATTGACCGCCGTCGTGAGGAATTCTACTTTTGCTGGAAAAAATCGAGTCGCTCGCCCAAAGAGCCTGTGAGCGCGTTCAGTCATACTTTCCCGATTGGACGGTGAAAGCTGAAGCCCGAACCCACGGCTAGAGATGTACAGCGGACTGTCCAGTCTGCTGAAGTCTTCGCAAAGGGCCGACTGAGAGAGACTTCAGCAGACTGGACAGTCCGCTGTACATCGCCGCGCCTTCACTCAATCGGTGAAGAAACAAATTCGCGGAAAGCCGCTCTCGATGCCGATGAATATTGGTTGAATTCGTTATCGCTCATTTCTTAGACCGGTTATCAATTGGATGTACGGGATTGCTTACAATAGCCGTGGCCGAAATCGCGAAGCGTATGGAGTGCGGCGAGTCCTCGCCGCTTTTCTTTCGGATAAAGCAAAGCGGCGAGGACTCGCCGCACTCCATACGCTTCGCGATTTCGGCGATTAGATCGTTTTTCGATTGCGTATCTATCCTCGTCATTCGCCTTCTATGAACCCGTACGCTGATCTGTTATTCGCCCTAACCGTGGATTTGGGCTGAAGCGCGCTCGGGTTCGCCCACCAGCGTGATCATCAAAAGGGCCGACGAATGGCGCCCCTCAGAGTCCCGCGCCAAGTAGGTTGCGGCGAGCCGCTTCAATCAAAATCAGAATCTCTACCGCGAAGGAGTGAAGACCGGGACCGCCCACCGCGCAACCGATTTGACCGGGGCGGCCGACGCCGGAGCTGCGATCTCTGCAGCAGGAGCAAGGCGCGGCGCCGGAATCGCCATCGGCGGCCACAACCAGACGTACAATCTCAATTTGCAGGCAAACAGAATAAACTACGATGGGGCAGTCAAAGCCATCACGCAGGTGCGCGACGCATCCTTCGAGGCCGCCCGGCTGCGCGCCCTCGCGTCCTTTGTCAGCGCCATAGGCCACAATCTTGCGCGCGATATGGAGCAGGGGTTGACACTGCGATATTGAGGGTAGGATACAAGGAGTGAAGAGACACTTTGTCGAATAGGAGACTGGTTTTACTTTGGGCATCATAGCTGCTTCCGGATAAGGAGAATCAATGTCAATTCGCGCACTCGCCGTCCTGGTAATTGCCGCTATTGAAATCAGGGTAGGCGTCATTGGCTTGGGGATTCTGCCGTACAGGTCTATCAGTTATGGCTTAGCGCCTGCGCCACAGTCTTCAGAAGCGCCTCTGTATTGTACGGTTTCACCAGAAATGTTTTGACGCCGAGTTGTTCGAGTTCGGCCTTCTTCACTGGTTCGGTCAGGCCGCTGCTGGCGATGACCTGACTTCGGGTTGTGGGACCAAATTTTGACGTATATCTTGTATGGATATTACGCGGTTTCTGTGGCATTTCCTCCGGCGCAAAGAAGAAGGCATCTGATTCTCAGCGCCGAGCGATTAAGAAGGCTTGACAAGCGAAAGCGATTTCCATAGATTTCGCTCCATCATCCCAACTTCATAGTTTTCTCCTAACTATCGCATACCTTGCATCGAGACTACGATGCCGCGGAGGCTCTCTTGCGTCTGCTCCCGGTCAGCTTGTCTCGCCGGTCCATAGGGCGCCAGCGCCTGAGCCGCATCACGTCCGGAATAGCTGTTTATCTACAATGGAGGAACCTATGGCTAAAACGCTTTGCAAAATTTTGGGGATCGTCCTGGCAGTGGTCGGGATCGCCGGATTCCTAAAACATGACCTTTTCGGGGCGCACCTGACTACGATCCACAATATCGTCCATCTCTTGACCGCCGCGATCACGCTCTACTTTGGCTTCTACGGCTCAGACGCCGCGGCGCGCACCTTCTGCCAGGTCTTTGGCGCGATCTATCTGCTCTTGGGGATTGTCGGGTTCATCGCCCCGAATGTGGTCGCGAACATCATCCAGTCCCACACAGCAACGGGGGGCGAGAATTTGACGCCGGATAATATTGTCCATCTCCTGCTCGGAGCGGTGTTTCTGATCGGCGGGCTGCTTCGCGCGCCGCAGCCCGCCGCGACCTGATTCAGTCGCTGTAAGCGATCACGTATGAATAATGGCGTCGAACTCCGTATGTGCGATCATTGTCCGCGAACTCCCCTCGAGCAAAGATATTGATCCCGCACACAATGCCGGGCGTGTAACTGCTGACTGGGCGTCTCGCCACATCGCCGCCACATAGTCGTCCGGGCTGACAACTTCGATTGGGTCTTTGTCCCTCGTGACGATGCGCTGCGTTTTGGCTGGCGCCGCGCAAGCAATGCCGCAGCGCTGATCTTGCCTGTGCTTATCATTCTTTGAATCGATAATTAACCTTGTACGGCTACCTTCTGCTCGTTGATGCTCACGCGGGTAAGAGGGCGTCAGCAGTCTGAGGGGCGCCTTATGGCTTTCAATGGAGGGAAAGGACCATGTGCGACTATTCATTTACCGCGACGCTGTGCGATTCAACAACGGCAAGGAGATCCTCCTGCAGAAGCTGGAGGAGGGACAGCGGGTGGACGTGTTATGCCTCTCATTCGATCCCGAGCCGGCGGCGGTTGCCAACTTCAGCCAGTGATTTATTACGCGATCAGCAGAGAGTTAGCGAGAAAAATAAGCTCGGTCCATATCTGAACGTGCGAGATACGGTGGTTACAGCACGAAAGACGGAACGGCTTCAAACCACTTTCGCCACGATCAAAGTCAGATCGTCATACTGCGGCGCGCCGGCGGCGAACCGGGCGATTTCAGCCAGAATCAGCTCGCGCAACGCAACTGCCGAAAGCTGCCGATGCGCCGCGACCAATTCAGTCAGGCGCGCCTCGCCAAACTCCGCTTCGTCGGCATTCATCGCTTCTGAAACGCCGTCAGTGAAGAGGAGCAGAAGGTCGCCAGGACGCAGTTGCACGGTCTCCTGTTGGTAGACCGATTTGCCAAACAACCCCACGGCCAAGCCGCCTGTTTCCAGGCGGGTCACTTCGCACGCGCCGGCGCTTTGCGGCGCCGGCGCGTGCGGCGCCCCATTTGAATAGCCGAGCGTCCCGAGCTTGCTGGCGGCGGCCTCAGTTGGCCGGAACAGCATCGGCGCATTGTGGCCCGCGTTGACGTAGGTCAACGTACGCTGCGTGTCATCATAGAGACCGTAAAAGAAGGTTGCGTATTTGCTGCTGCCGGTCGAAGCGTGCATCAACCGATTGATCTCGCTAATGAGTTCGTCCACGCGATTGCCGTAGGCCGGCGCGTGGCTGCGCAACAAAGCTTGCAGACTAGCCATCAACAAGGCGGCGGAGACGCCTTTGCCGGAGATAGCGAAATGACTCCTGAATGAACGAATCGTTGCCATCTCCGATTCGGGCTGACGCCTCAGAGTGAAAAACAGAAAAATATAGTATGTGCGCTGGCGCACATAGCATGTCACCGGAGGGCTATAAATGCGAGATTTCCCGCATTGACGTGGGAAAGATTTCTAGCTTTCGAGCAATATACCCCTGCCACCCTAGGAATGTGCAGATGTTACCACTGGCACATTTATTGCACATTTATATTACCTCTAAGGAAAACCCAAATCATTTGAGGGGCGCTCAATTTGAGTTTATGTCAGCGTGTCTCAAACGCCTGGTCCTGTCTTCAGACGGGAGGAAGTATGCTGCCGTTGTAAGGATATTTGGCCTCGAAAGGGGCGCGCGATCATGATTCAAGAAAATATTCAAATTGACCAGTTCAAACAACAATTGCGTGATTCATTGCAGCGCGAGACCCTCAATGCTCGCGCGATCACGATTGCGAAACGCGCTCACGTCTACACGTGCGGCGATCCGGGGGAGACGGTCTACGTCATTGAAAGCGGGCAGGTCAAACTGCTCATGCCCTCGCCAGAAGGTAGAGAATGCCTCCTGGCCATCCACACTGCGGGAGATATTTTCGGCGAGTTATGCCTCTCCGGGGTAGTCGCGCGAGTGGAAACAGCAATCGCCATGGAAGAAACGGTCTTAAAACAAATCCCTTGTCCCAGGTTCTTCGCGCGGTTAAGCCGCGACGGGTTATTTGGGGGCTTCGTGCAGTACCTGGCGGTGCGGATTGCCGACCAACAGCAAGTGATCGCCAATCTGGTGACGGTGGACAGCGAACAGCGCCTGGGCAAGACGCTGTTGCTACTGGCCCACAAACTTGGCAAGAAAGACCCGCACTGCATCCGTATTTGCAAAGACACTTGCGACATTTGCATCGAACACAAAATCTCACAAGAAGAATTGGCGGAGATGGTGGGTACGACGCGGCCTCGGATCAGCGTGTTTATGCAGCGCTTTCGGAACCTCGGGCTGGTTGAGACGAGCGCCGAGCACTTTCTCATCATCAAAGAGAATAAGCTCACTGATTACCTGGCGCAGTTCCGTGGGACCCGCGATCATTCTTTTCAAAACCGTCCAGTATTGGACAGCCACGCATCCCGAGTCGGCGTAGCATTAAATGTCAGATGGAGTCGGACGGGAGCGTTGGCGCGCTCGGCGCGTGGAGGATAAGCAACAATCCAAACCTGGAAGTGAATTATGCTTTGGACAATGTTCGTAATTCTTTTGGTTCTGTGGCTGCTCGGCTTTGCGACCGGCACAACCTTCGGCGGGTTGGTTCACCTGCTGATCGTGCTGGCGCTGATCGTGTTGATCTTCAACCTGATTAGCGGTCGCCGGAGCGTGGTCTAAGCAACCTCAGTCATGACATGTCAGGCGCCCGCTATTTGAGCACGCTGACCAAAGATATTCGGGTTTTATTTCACAATTGTCTAGCCAGGCTGTGACTCTAAGGCTTGGTTCGAAGTTAAAGGAGGAAAAGATCATGGAAAACATTGGAGGTCGCACTTTGATGAACCGCGGCATGTTTTTCGCAGTTTTCACCTTGCTCGCGGTTGTCATCGCGAGCGGCAGCCTGGGTTTGGCGCAAGGCTCGGGGGATCGGGCAATTGACCAGGCTCAGCGGGCCGTCAGAGAACAGATCACGAGTCGAGAAGGTGGGCGCGATCTGATGGTGCGGTTTAATAGCGATGCCCGGACCGAATTCAAATCGAATGTGGAGGTTCGTGTTCGTGGCACAGGCGCCTTCTCGCGTAACACCGATGGAAAGTCGAGAAACTTCTCCTATGAAGCAGTCGTCAACAACCGTAACCGCAATGTGTCTGACATCCGGTATGACTGGCGCGGCGATTGGCACAGTAGCGGTAGCAGTTATGTCACGAATCGTCTAACGGGCGCGTACCGCCTCGATCAAGCGCGCAGTGACAACCCCGCGACGATAGCGGACCGCGTGACACGCGGTCTGCAAGGCAGAGAACAGCAACGCCTCCGCAATGCTGTCATACGGCGCTTGGAGGCGCCAGAGTCGCTCGCCATCGAGCGGCGCGGACGCACTATCACTATCGCCTCTTCGCGCGCCGCACAGATCACTTTCGAGGCTGATGGACGTGTACAGATCGAGCAGTCGCGCAATGGCCGGAGCATGCGCACGAAAGCGACGCTCGCCGGCGAGCGGTTGGTGGTCAGTACCGAAGGTGACCGATCCGTTGATTATCAGGTCACCTTTGAGCCGATAGGCAACGGCCGGAGTCTACGTGTCACGCGCCGCATCACCGATGAAGGTCTGCGGCAGGCGGTCGTGGCGAGGAGCGTCTACGATAAGATATCGGACGCGCCGCAATTGGATATATATTCCGGCGTCCGGGATAACTACCCCCGGGCTGGCGCCCCCAGAGGCAATTTCGTTGTGCCGGATGGAACCCAACTGGTGGCCATCCTGAATGACAATCTGAGCACGAAGCAGGCGCGCGACGGAGATCGTTTTACCTTAACGGTGCGCTCGCCTTCACAGTATGGCGGAGCCAGCATCGAAGGCCATCTCGTGAAGGTCAACCGCTCCGGACAAATCTCTGGCCGGGCAGAGATGTCGTTCGAGCTCGACCTCATCCGTCTGCGCGATGGCCGCGCCTCGAACTTCGCCGGATACATTGAGAGTGTCCGGACGACGAGCGGTGAAACTGTCCGGGTCGATAATGAGGGAAGAGTACAAGATGAAAGTGGCCAAACTGGGCGCACTGTGACGCGCGCGGGCATTGGCGCCGCGGTCGGCGCGGTGATCGGGGCGATAGTCGGCGGTGGTAAAGGCGCGGCGATCGGCGCCGCCGTCGGCGCGGGCGCCGGGGCCGGATCGGTCTTTATCCAAGGCCGCGAAGACCTCGATTTAATGAGCGGCGCGGAATTTACGATCCGCGCGAGCGCTCCTCGATGAGACCCGCTCCGCTGCAAGCCCAGGGAGATACCAGCGGATAAGGTTTCCGCGTTCATGGCTCCTGAGGCGGAGGCGATTCGCGCGGCGTCACAACTCGCTGAGCGTCAGCCTCCGCCTGGGCTGTCGAGACAGTGGCCGTCACTGCTTGCTGCGCTGCAGTGGTCTCTCCGCCCGCCGATGATACGCGGCGTGAGTACGTAGTCCTCGATTGCTTGCGCGACGGCGAAAACAGCTCCCACGCCTGTCAAGTCGAGGGGAAGGGCGAGAAGAAGAAACCTTCGCGCTCGGAGGAGCCGAAGGCGGTCGTCTGTCCCGCTTGCCGGCGGCAGAGAGAGGGCGCGCCCAGCGGCTTTGTCCACCTCGAAGGCGCGTATTTGAATGAGCATAGCGAAGAGATCCGGCATTTTCTGCAAAAGGAGGCCGAACGGGCGGCCGAAGACAACCCGCTGGCAAGGATCATGCGATGGGAAACTGATGAGAAAGGGCGGCCCACACTTGCGACGACGACCGAACATCTGGCCGAGCGGCTCGGACACGCGATGGGGAAAGCCTTCAAGGGCAAGCCCCGTTACGATTTCTCACACGAGAACAAGCTGGCGCACGTTTACTGGCGGCGGGATTGACCAAGCCTGCCTCTTGCGTTCAATAAGCTGACGTGTGTTTTTGGTATGGCGAACTCAGGTTTCGGTTAGCCATACCTTGCTTGCGCCCTGTCTTCCGAGGGTTTCGACGCTCACTAAGCCTTCGACTCGGTTGGAGAGCTTGGCTGTGGCACAGGCAGCCATCCTACGATCAGGAAAGCCGCCCCGAACAGGAGATGGACGATATTGTCAGGCAGCATGTCGACGTCTGCGCCGTCAATTCCGCGTTGCTCGCCGTCGTGACGGCAATCACTGCTCCGCGCTGCCCGTCAGATATCCATAAGCGACTGGGAGCGTCTGGCACACCGTTTGGAAGGCAGGTGGGAATATGCGTGAAAGAGCTATTGCCGAGTATCACGAACTGTTGATGAACGATGAGTCGCTCACTGCTGAGCTGTTCGCGCGGCTGAATGGCGGAATGAGCGCCACGGGGTTGCTTTACGGCCAGCGGGAGCTGGGCATCTCGCTGCGCCCGCACTTTCTCACCATGCGGCAATACGAACTGCTGGTTGACCGCTCACAAATTCTGGTAGGAGCTTTCGACAAAGTGGCGGCGGCGATGTTGGCTGATCCAGCCTTTATGGATCGCGTTGGGATACGTGAGCGGGAACGCCAATTGGCGCTGATTCATCCCGGTTATGCTCCGCCAGCGATCAACACACGGCTCGATGCCTTCGTTTATGGCGATCAGATCAAGTTCGTTGAGTACAACGCCGAAAACCCTTCGAGCCTGACGGATCAAACCGGGTTGAATCAGTTGCTGTTTGAAATCCGGGCCTTGCAATTATTCGCCGAGCGTTACCGGATGCGACAGTTCACGCCGGTGGCGAGCCTGCGCGACGCCCTGCTGTCAACCTATCGCGAGTGGGGTGGGACGGGCGCGCCGAATATCGCCATACTCGATTGGGCCGGCCTGCCAACCGAGCATGAATTCATTCTGCTGCGCAATTACTTCGTCGGCAACGGCGTTCCCACGATCATCTGCGCGCCGGATGAGTTGGAGTACAACGCCGGACGATTGCGGCGCGGCGATTTCCGCATTGATCTGGTCTACAAGCGGATTGTCATCCACGAGTTTCTGGATCGCTATGACGACGAGCACCCGGTGATTCAGGCTTACAAGAACCGCGATGTCTGTTTGATCAATCCGTTTCGCTGCAAGCTGCTGCACAAGAAAGCATGCTTCGAGATTCTGACCGATGACTCCCATCAACGCTGGTTCACTGCGCGAGAGATGGATGTCATTCGGCGCTGTGTGCCGTGGACTCGCCGAGTGTTTGAGAGAAAAACCTTTCATCAGGGCCGCGAGATAGACCTGATCGAGCACCTCAGAGAACATCGCGGCGGGTTTATCCTCAAGCCGAATGACGCTTATGGCGGGCACGGCATCTTTTTCGGCAATCATGCGAGCCAGTCCGAATGGGACGAGGCTATCGCCAATGCTTTGCATAGCGACTACGTGGTTCAAGAACGAATCGAACTGCAGACCGAAGAATTCCCGATCTTCAATGAGCGTGAATGGGGCTTACGGCAAATGTTCGTTGATACCAACCCGTTCATCTTTCGCGGCGTAGTGAATGGCGCGATGGTGCGGCTGTCTGATTCACCAATTGTGAATGTTACATCGGGAGGGGGTGAAACGGGATTCTTTGTATTGGAAGGCGATTGAAATCTTTTCCAAATCGCCTCACGGCTGGTGGAGAGTCGCGCCAGGAGAGCCTTTCCCACTCGCTTATTCGGTAGACTCAATGGCAAAAGCATTGACATCATTCAGGAGGATGACAAGCCGCCCAAGTACGCCTTCATCGGCGTGCGCTCCTGCGACCTGAGCGCCATCGCCGTTCAGGATAGAGTTCTATTACAGGGCCGGTATACCGACCCCATTTATCAGGCGCGGCGTGAAGACTGTTTCATCGTGGCGGTCAACTGCGGGCAGGCGGGCGGCGCGCGCTTCTGCGTCTCGATGAAGACGGGGCCGAAAGCGACTTTCGGGTTCGATCTGGCTATGACCGAAGTGCTGGAAGGCGAGCGTCATTACTTCGTGGTGGAAGTCGGTAAGGAGAGAGGCTTGGAGGCGATCAATGAAATCACGCATTGTGAAGCGGGCGATGAAGAGCAGGCGCGGGCGGAACAGATTGTCGCCCGCACGGCCACACAGAATTCGTGATCTTCGCTTGTGAAGTAGCGTTGCTCATTCACTCCTTTCCTCTCGCTCGCGATGAAGCGATTCGCCGCTTCAGCCAATCGATCCATGCCTCGACGCCTTCGCCAGTGCGGCAGGAAATGGGGAAGATCACTGTCTCCGGGCTGACTTCGAACACGTTGCGGCGCAGATCATCCAAACTAACTCCAGAATACGGCGCGAGATCAATCTTGTTGAGCAGCACGGCTTCGGACTCGTGGAACATGATCGGGTACTTCTTGGGCTTCTCGGCCCCTTCGACCATGCTGTAAACCATCACGCGCAGGTCTTCGCCCAGATAAAACTCGGCCGGGCAGACCAGGTTGCCCACGTTTTCAATGAAGAGCAGATCGAGGCCGTCAACATTGAAGCTGTGCAGCGCGTTATGGATCATCCGCGCGTCGAGGTGGCAGATCGTGCCGGTCGTGATCTGATACGCTGGCGCGCCGAGCGCGCTGATCCGATCCGCGTCAATAGTCGTCATCAAATCGCCCTCGATTACGCCCAGGCTGTAATCGTTTTTCAAGCGCCGGATGGTCTCTTCAAGAACCGAAGTCTTGCCGGCCCCGGGCGCCGACATCAGATTGACCACATAAACGCCGCGCTCCTTGAAATGCTCGCGATTGTGGTCGGCCATCTGTTCGTTGGCTTCGAGTATGTCTGTGTTGGTCACGACCTGATGCATAAAAACTCCGTTAATCAATCTCCACGTATTCGACCTGCATCTCGCGGCCCGCCGTGATGTTCAGCAGTTCGCCGCATCCGGGACAAAGCAGGTTGAAATCATCCATCGCCACTTCAATGCCCGCGCAGTTCAGGCATTCGACGCGCAGCCGTATTGTTTCGACCTCAAGCTCGGCGTTTTCGGCGAGCGTCCCTTTTTTCAGAGCTTGAAACGAAAACTCAAGAGCCTCGCCGACCACGCCTCTGAACTCTCCGATCCTGAGCTTGATCTTCCTGACGTTCGCCGAGCCGCGCTGGCGCGCCACGCCTTCGGCGATCTCGATCACGCTTTGTGCAATCGCGGCTTCGTGCATAATGGGTGAATGTTCGTAGTCCAGCCTTCGGTACTACAAACGGCTGCGCTAATCAATGCAATACAGATGCCCTGATGTCGGGACACTTTTGCTTTTTGGAGAAATACCATTCTTCGCCGCGTGAGCGGCGGCTGACTTTAGCCCAGCACTTTAGCGCTGCTCCCCGGCGTTGAAACGGCCGGGCTAAAGTCAGCCGCCGCTCACGCGGCGAAAACCAAAGTCTTTTTTTTCAAAAGTGTCCTGACATCAGACAGATGCCAGATTTGGACTGTTTGGCTTGCCGCTGACTCTTGTCTTCCGTCAGATTCCAAAAAAACTCATGATCGAATCGTTCAATGCTAACCACTAACTCAAAAGTCGGGGCGGCGATCATCGCTTTATCACTAAATTGAATCTCGTTAGCCCTGCGGCATC
>Ga0209382_10007284_pt1 | contig 14133 bp, 9 predicted proteins | sample SoiMetdeltSBSDD5_FD_187599 | JGI IMG/M metagenome (GOLD analysis project Ga0209382, IMG submission 187599) | Bulk soil microbial communities from a Populus tree surrounding site in Tennessee, USA - Soil MetaG P. deltoides SBSDD5 (SPAdes) (version 2) | ecosystem: Environmental > Terrestrial >... | reverse complement strand
GCCCGGATCGTCTGGTGGATACTCATCAGTGGCATCATCGCAATACTGCGCCCGGTTACGCCGGATAAGCTCGGCAAATACCTGCGGATTGATTGGCGGTTGCCTTTCCATCTTCCCCAAGGGGACGCTCAAGCGGATTGAGGAAGGTATTAAATCTCTCACCCAACAAGCAAACTGAGTGATCTTTTGAGCTTCGTACTTTTTCATCGCAAGCAAAAATTCCGGCGTGCAGCGCATATTCCCCGCCAGCGTTCGGGCATCCTCATCAGATAATCCGCCCACCATTTTGATCGCGGTGTTGGTCATCACGGTGGATTGTAATTTTCCCTTAAATTGCGCCAAATGCTGATGTGCGAGAATTAATCCCACCTGGAATTTTCTGGCCTGCTCTAACAGGTTTTGCATATTTGAATCAAAGTAATCGTGGGCTTCGTCAATGTAGACAAATGTTGGCGTTCGCTCGTCTTTCCGCATTGTGGCCCGTTCCTGCGCAGCTTGCGTGATGAGGGCAATGAAAAACCGGCCTAAAATCTCACACCCTTCTTGTTTGAGCAGGTCTTTAGCGGTGTGGATCAAGATGAGGCTCCCCCGGTTCATGGCATCAAAGAGATTGACTTTATTGCGTTTACTGCTAAACATACGCGCGAGGGTTCTGTTTTGTAGGACATCATAGATGCGGTAGATGATCTCCTCTCTGGTATGGTCAAAAGATTTGTTGAAAAACTGCTTCTCAAAAAAACCTCGGGTGAGTGGGTCTTTTAGACCATTAAGGTAAGGCCGCACAGTCTCCGGTTCCTGCAAAAAATCCAGGAGCGTATAAACAGTTGCGTCGGGAACAATCATCAAAAGGCGAGCCAGGTAGCCGAAAATTACCCCCTGCTTTGCAGTCAGGTCTGCACCCAAAACTGCTCCAAACACATACTCATAGAGGGATACCGCGCCATTGACTAACGTCTCTCGATCAACCTCGGAATATCGGTTTAGTCTTTCCAGTCCGAAATCAAAAAGGTTTAAAGCTGGCGGATAGTGGAGGTCTTTGGGATAAATGAGTACGACCCGCTCTAAGATATCGCCCACTGCTTCGAGCTTGAGGAGGTTATGGATTAAGTCCCCCTGACTATCGATCACAACGACGGAGCGCTCCCCATTTCCTACTTTGGCAATGTCTTCGAGCAACAGGGTTTGTAACGTCTGGGTTTTCCCATGGCCAGAGCCGCCAAGAATGTGCATGTGTTGAAATCGAGTATCAAGCGGAATCACGAAGGGTAATGGTGTCGTCAAAAAATCAGGAAAGGGCGTTTCGTTCATGTACATATAAATAAGCTCAAAAGGCGTCTTCCCTTTCACCTGACTCGGCAGTACCGGCTGTTTGTGGCGATGTTCCAGCCGGTGAGGATCAATGCCGGAAACATGAAGAAAATTGTCCTCGATTTTTTTGTACAGTCGGGGTAAGGGCTCGCCTGCCTGCGTACATGTTTGTCCGAAGACATCAATTAGCACCCCAATCGCCTGTGGAATGTTCGCGTGTAGGCTCTCCAGTGTTGCAAAAAATAATGCGTCTTCAATTGGAACTCGAATCAGCTTCTCATCCAGCCATGGCCGCTTTTCACGATCGAGCAGTAGATTGTAGAGAATCATGTGTAAAATCCATCCGACTCTCTCTTGCTGCTCTTTCGATTCGTAAAACGCCAGACAACGCCGGATGAGGGCACTTAACTCCCAAATCTCACCCAGTGGGAGCTCCCTAGCCAAATCAATCTCAGGCAGCGGAAAATACTGCTCATAATGGAGGATATCTAGACACAATTGGTTAGCCGCCAGCACAAACGGATTTGTCAGATCGTCAGTCGTTGGTTCAATCGCCTTGATGACCGCATCCCAGCAGACCGTAGTGCAGGTGTCTTGTGCCTGGTCGCTGTAGCTGAGAAGTTTTTCATACAGATTGTACAACTCTTTCTGATCCTGGCTCATTCTGCGGGCTGTACGCCATTTATCCATGGGTCGTCCAGCAGGGACAATATTACCAGCTACTTTCTCCCCTGCCGATAACGTACCCTGCCCGACACACTCACCTAACCAAAAACCAAACGATTCTAATGATTGAATCATCCACCAAAACATAGCTTGCCTCACTCTGGTCCTAATTTAATTCTTTGCACGTCGTCTAAAGCGTGCATTTGCTCAATGGCGTTACAATATTTTTGCGTGTTTTCTTTAATCGCGTTTTCTTTCACGTATAGCTCATCTATACTTTTACAACGAATGGTGCGGCCGGTTATCAGGTCGGCAACCGTGATCCCTTTGCGGGATTGAGTAAAAACCAACTTACTCAGGGGGAACCAGGAAATGAGCGCAACTGGAAAAAACAAAAGCGGACTCCACGCGACGGAGACGATAATCCCGAGAAGGAATGCTAAGACAGCTCCTTTGAGGCGTGAGCCGCTTCCTTCTTTCATCCCGGACACTAAATCAGGTTGCCACACATAGACGTTGTTTGTTTCAGCCTTGCGTAGCCGCGCTGCCTCCTCAGGTGTCAATTCCAGTTTGGCAAACAGGTCGTAGCTTGTACTAAAAGCAAGCTGTTTCTCATCACGTTTTAGCAACAGTTCCATGGTATCTCCTCTCTCTGTTTTGCAGTGCTTGTTATCGTTGCAAAGATTGGTCAAACGGGAACCGCCGATTCCTCCCTCACTAACGCATAGCGCTTCGTATCCGAAAGAAGGCGGGATTGCCAGATGGCGCTTAAAAAATCCCCCATTGCTTTATCAAAAGTGGAGAGTCGGTAGTACGCGGCTAATTTCTGTGGCAAATCAACAAGCTCCTGGCGGATATTTTCAATTCTTGCTTCTTGTATGGTCACAAACAGCATGGTAAACGCACGAAACTCACCAAACGCCTTATACTTCTCCGTGTAGCGGAAACTATTCAGGTAGCGATCATACTGCGCAAATTTATAATAGAGTGACGCCTTATGGTTTCTTAATAGATGACTATTAACCCTCTCTGTTGACATATCCATCTCAAGAAAAAAGAGGAGTCGTTTCCCCGTTTGTATATTCTCTACAATAAACGCAGCGTCCGGAATAATCTTATTTGCTGCCGTCTCCTCTGAATCCACATAATCAGTGGTTTCATGGATAAATTGATTCCCTTGTTTGATCCGACGATATTCAAGAAAGGAATTGACCATGGTGAGCTGTGGCCGTTTTTGAATGGCGACTTCAAGAGAGATGAGCAGGTCTATCGTGCGAAGCCGGTGATACATCTGCGGCGACCACGCCGCCTCTACCTTCACTTCCTTAAAACTGCCGATGAGTTCTGCGGGGATATCGGTTTCATTGATTAAGAGATCAAACCCTTTGCGGGTGAGAAAATAGACTTTTGGCGTCTTCCCATGCCCAGTGAGACTGGTATTACCGAAGTGATCTAAAAATCCCTGCCGTTCTAAAAACCGGAGCTGTGCCGCGGCGGTTGTGCGGATGAGGCTAGCACTCCGCGCAAACTGAACAATCGTGAGAAAGCGGTATCGCTGGATGAAGAATAATCCGACAGCTGCTGCATCCGTTAACGTTAGGTTTTTGCCTCGTGGCATCAGGTCACCTGTGAGTCGTGTTTCAGTAACTTTTCAGTGTGATTTTCAGTGTGATTTTCAGTAACCTATGATCGACTCGCGTTCTCCTATATTTACCAATACTTTATATCCTCTTCTACGCCCCGATTTGCTATTCCTTTCCAGTCGTAATAATGCCATGGCGTCCAAACCGGTTGTACCGGCTCGCTCCCGGCTCCACATCGGGAATCAGCAGAGCAACATAAGAGTTGTAGAGGAGATGTTCCAGTAGCCTGCGATATACGCTCAGTACAGCAGCGTGTCAAGAGAAAAAGTGACAGGACTCCGGATAAACACAACTGTCCCTCCAATGAACATCCACCGGTTCAGCCTCGACAGAATTGTGGACAGTTACGGCGAGTTTATACCTCATCTTTTATAAGGTAATCATCCCGAGCTCCTCCAGCTTCTTCATACTCCCGAATCCACGCGGGAGCGTATCCCCTCCCGCTCCACGTTTTTCCGTCTGGTGATCTATATTTGGGCGGCAATGACATTCGACGCTGCTGTCTGTGAAAGCCCATTACCTCATCAAAATCTAAATCCAGTTGTTTAAATTTATCGCGCATTTCTTCAATCATCTGCGCTTTTACCTCGTCAAGTTTTCCAAGCCGCTTTTGATCAATCATGTCACGCACAGTACGTAATTGCTGGACGGCTAATGCATCTGCAATCTCACCTATTAGATTGATCTTATCCTCTGCGGAGAGACTATCCAATGCAATATCGAGTGATTCACTGACACTTTGGTGTTGTTCAGCTATTAAAATATCCTCCTCGCGTTCGTTTATTAATGCCTGTATAAATAGCCAGAGTTGAAAGATTTGTAAATAAATATTCTCCATCTGCTCACACGAGTTGTGTTTTATTTCCTTGCCACCTGTACCACCAATCAGAAAAATAGCAAAAATACAATGACAACTAGCAGGAATTCCTGAACTATACTGAGGGCAGTATGGCAGATTCTACCTTGAAGGTAAGCGGAAAATGCAGATTGGATAAGCAAGAGCAAGGTCGCCTGACCTGGGAGTGAGAGTACTACTGATAACATCGTGGGGTTCGACAGGATAATACATTAAATTCGGATCAAGTATTTTTTCAGGATTTCGAATTCCACTTTCGGTATTTTCTGAATACGCTTAAGCCTGCAAGATTCCACCCACCCATAGCGATTAAAAAATCGCTTTCCTTTTTCTGCCCGTTTCATGGCGGACTCAGACGAACGGGAAGCCAAAAGGCCATATGCGACATACTCTTCGCCTCCGTCAAATAGATTGTAATTAGCTATATAAAATTTCATATTTTTGCTTTTCAAAATGTATAGTTAGCTTCCCCATTCTCATCGATGACCCAACCAACCCTATACTGTGACTTCAAAATAACAGCAGTATCTCCCGTATATGGGTCTTGAGCATCTAATACATATATTTTTGGATTCAGCCAGTCTTCGGCTTTTACAATATATGTATGCTGTGGTTGTCGTTTTGCGATGATGACTATTGCTGATACCATAATTCTTTATAAATTCTTAATCTGCCTGACCCGTACAATATCTGAATTCGTTTTATAGTAAACCCCATAAAAAGATATCTTGTTAAATGTGAAATAAACTGCTTGTCGTTTGTCGCCCATATTGGAATACCATTCACGTCCAAAATATGCAGATACTTTTATTGTTCCATCCCAATTCCCTACTTTATTTTCCTTGGGATAGGCATATAATATTCCCCCTAATTTATTCGTTTTTATGTTTCTCAAAATAAAAGCTCCATCCGATGTAAACGTCATGCCCTGTAAGTTTATCGAACATGATTGATCTATAAATTGCGCCCCATTTCTTATCGTTTTCATAGTAATCTTTAACATTAAGGCTAGGCTGTTTATTACGAGCTAAACATTTAAGTTGTCCCGTTCAAGTCGGCAAATTCCCTTTAAGTATTACAACTCACCTAGCCTTGTTAATGTTCTACCCATATTTTAGCTTGATTTAACAATATAATCTTGATATTAGCCTCACGGTAACTTTACACAATCCTTACTATATTATATATGATGTAGTGTATATATTGACTTTATCATATATTATATAGTAATAATACTATTACCATGAAGACTATATTTCTGAGGTCAACAACTTTATACGGGATGACGATTAATGATTATTACAAAGTCATTAAGGCGAATCAGAAAACCGCTTTAGTGCAACAAATCGGGAAAATTGTTATTCATGATGAAGGTGCAGGTCAGGGGAAAAGTCTCCCAAATAGTGATCAGGTTATTGGTGCTCCATTCAAAGCGTATATAAGAATAATTAATGATCGTGTGTACTACGTAAGTAAACGGTTTGTTAGTGGCAAAGCGGTATTGTGGGAAGCACAAGCTGATTTTTATAATACCTACGACTAATTGCCTTCTCTACGATTACGGATATAATCAACTGCTTTTCCCGCCTTTGCGCTGGCAACAATAATAAGCTTTTTGTCATCCTGTAAAGCCTTTAACCAAGAATTCAAATACGCCGTATTATTGTCAATGACACTATTGTCAATCTGTGCCTCTGCACATAAAAACGCACTGCCGAGTTCCGCAACCAACTCCTCGCGACTGTAGTCTTTAGAACCAAAATCAAAATTAGTATTTTCCTGTGCGTGACGGTTGAGTCTTTTTTCGTGGCCGGTTGCATGGACATATTCATGAAAAAGCGTGGAGTAATACGCTTCACTACTGACAAAACTCGTTTTCGATGGCATATGGATCATATCCGCTTCCGGCTGATAATAGGCTTTTGGTAACAGCGTATGGATTGTTTGGGGTTTATCGATAAATCCCGCAATGATCTCCTCACACACCGCAAGAGGTGCAAGCGTTGAGGGTGCATCGTTAGGAGATTCAATACCTTCGGTTTGGCAGAGATTAAAAACCGTTGAGTATTGCAGGTAGGGAATCACTTTTGTCTTTTCTTCTTCTTTTACAGAATCGTTATTCAAGGTCTTTAATAGCTTCCAGAAAACAATGGGTGTGCCGTGCTCGCCTTTTCTAATACTTCCGCCTAATTGTTTGGCTTGGTGGAAGGTGACATAATACGGCGATTCATACTCATTTAACGTTAAAAGCAGTAGGTTGATTCCATGATAGGATCGTTTTGAAACAAGATTCCTCGGCGGTTGGAATTTCCAGGGTTTTCTCCAAGGCACCTGCCCTGTTTTCATTTTCTCTATTATCTTGTTGGTGATCAATTCGTATGTATTCATAGGTATGTTGGACGATGTACAATAAATACTTGTTTCAAACTATCCGTTATTGTTTTATCCACTAAGGGTATTTTAGTTGAGTTACGAGGGTAAATCTTGATATTAGCCTCACGGTAACCTTACACAATCATTACTATATTATATATAATAGAGTATATATATTCACATTATTATATATAATAGAGTACAACATTCTTAGCATGAATACTGATTTGAAGGATATAAATGGATGTTTGTTTTCTAAAACTTGAGCTTAAATATCTCATAAATTCTCACCTCCTTTCCCTCTGTCTATATCCCTTTTAAGATATAAGCAGAGAGTAAGGAACTCTCTGAAAAGACTTATTGCATAAGCCTTTTTGTTTTACTGGCAACTTCTGCAAGTTTTTGAACATAACTTACATACTGGTTTGCCTGATCCATCCTGCGATTTGCATTAGCAAGAGCCTCACGGGCTTCTTGATATTGATCTCGCACTTTGGTAAAATTCAGCCAAACCTTTTCGCTTTCCTTTTCATCAACCTCCTTTGACTTATACTTTTGGGTAGCGTACTCGTCTGCAATCACTTTCAGTTTTGCATAACTTTCCTCACCGAGATATTGTTCAAGGGTGGTTTCACCTGTTGATCCATTCGCAAGGACATCAGAGATGTCATTTCCGATACGCTCTGCAAAAGAGTTTATTATCGGATTGACATTCCTTTTCTTTGTAACTTTTATAGCATCCCTTTGCAAATAATCAGAAAAGGTTATTCCAGCAGGTTCTAGAACTTCATTCCCTTTTTTTGCCAGTTCTTCTAATTTTTTGGAATAAAGCTCTTGATCATTTAAGATATCCTCATACGCTGTAATCTTTTGCCCAATTGGCATATCATGCAACGTTGCTGGTGTTAAATCATTACCGCTTTTTGTTTTTATATTTGTCATTCTATTCACCTCCTTTCTAAATAGGTTTCTATTGATCTTATTTCGTAATTGTCTTTTCTGATGACATCCGTTCCTCCGATATATGGAATTTGCGCGTTTATGACAAACTTATCAGGATTCATCCAGTCTTTAAGGCTGACTACATACACTAATCTCGGATTTCTTCTATTCATTACTGTTATTTTCATACCTACATTTTACCTCGATTTAAGCCCATAATCTTGATATTAGCCTCACGATAACCTTACACAATCCTTACTATATTATATATAATATGGTGTATGTATTGACTTTATTATATGTAATATAGTATAATACTATTAATATGAAGCAGTTAATAAAAGACTTTGCATTCGATATGATCAGACAAATATTCGGTTGGTCAAAACCGCGGGTCGGGGAAATTATTGTTACCCCGTCCACAATGCAAAAAATGAGAGAGTACGGATTAGATATTGCGACGCTTGAAGATGTCTTTCGACATGGGGTAGGAAAAAAGCATAAAATTGTGCAAAGATATTCTAGTGCAACCGTTGGTCTTTATTTCAAATCGGTAAAAAGCAAGCCTTTTCAATCACAGCCCCGATATGTGACTGGCTTTTCCGATCTATGCTTTTGGCGCGTGTTCATGCGGATTTCCCGCCGACCCCCTGTGAAAGTGCTTGCAACTCAAAGGCTTCAGAGTCTACAAAACGCCAGTAGTGCTTTAGACTGAAGATAATCTCCTCCATGGTCATCCGTCCCTTGCAGATGATTCGCGAGGTATAGAACAACACCAAGCAGCCCATCAGGCGTATGACCAGATGGCCATAGTACGCATCCTCGCTGTGCACCTGGCAGGCCCCAGTCGCCAGCAAGTGCTTCAAAGTCCGAAAACAGTACTCGATCCAGCTACGCCGCTTCCATGCCCGTATGAGCCGCGGCGAACTGGTGGCGGTCTCCAGACACATCACGTAATACTGATCCGCGCTGGGCTCCTTGACAATCGTGATGAGCACTGCGCCATAGGTCGGACTGGTGGCCCGTAGCCGTACATAACGCACCCCAGGGACCTGGGGGCTGTCACGCCAGGGCCAAACGCTGGGCTGCTGCAAGTCACTCCCCTTGACCTGGCGCCCGTCTGCCAGCGTAAAGACATACGTACTCTTCCCTTCCACGAGGAGGGTCCCCTGGTGGGTTGTCGCCACATAGCGCATGAGCTTCGAATCGCTGAACCAACTATCCGCGACAACCATCGGCGGAGGCAGCGCCATGCCGCGTCGGCGGAAAGCCGCCATGCGTCCATCCAGCATGCCCTGCACCCAGTGCAGTTTGTCGCGGCACGGCGCCCCAGAGCCTGTGGGGTCTGGGCGACGGATGGCAAAGTCGACGGGGACGACCAACTTACCATCGCCAATCACGACCACGAGCAGCACCCCATCAATGCCGGAGAGCACCCGGTGTTCCTGCCCACTCCACCAGGTGCCCACAAGGCCTAACTGCTCGCCATACTTTTTGAACACCGAGTCATCGGCGACCCAGGTCCATTGCCAACGGCTCCGCGTGGCCTCACTTGCGTTGGCGGCATGACGCCACAGTGGCACCAGCACGTCCACGCCCAAGCGGCGGAGCCGCTTGATCCAGGAGCGCTTGGGCAGCGCACCGAGCACACGCGAGGGCAGATTTTTATCCCAGCCCCGCACGCGGCACAGTTCGGCGTTGGTGCGGCAACCGAATAGGGGGGGAAACATCACCCCACAGATCTTGCCTAAGAGCTTCCGTTGGCTGTGCAAGCGTCCTTCAATCTCCGCCACAAGGTCTTTAGGCAGCCCCAGATCATCGAGAGCTTGTTGGAGAGCCTCGGCGGCGTGTTGCGCCTGGCGGCGATCTTGCGCGAGACGCTCCTGCGCTGTGCGATAACGGCGCCGTCTGGCCTTGGTGTGTTTGTGTGCATCTCGTGTGGCTGGGGACATGGAGACCTCCTGTGCCTCGTGCGGATCTCGGATGAACACGGAGCCTCCTGTGGGTCACGCGCTCTCACGATCTCCTGCTTTCTTCTGTCAACCATCTGGGGTATAAATGCGCCCGAGCGGCCTTACTCATTCCCATACCGTCTTCTGCCCGTCGCATTGGCATAGGGAGATTGGGCAATGACCTTTGAGGAGATCCTCGACCAGGCGATCGCCATGCTCCAGCGGCGCGGGCGCCTCACCTACGGCACTCTCAAGCGGCAGTTTCAGCTCGACGATGCGGCCCTAGAAGATTTAAAGAACGAGCTCATCGAGGGCCAACGCCTGGCGGTCGATGAACGGGGCAACGTCCTGGTCTGGACGGGCGGGGCGGACGTGCCCCCGCTCCCCACCCCACCTGCTGCCTCAGACGTCCAACCCACCCAGGGCCCGCCCGCACCAGCCGTCCGGCAGTCCCTTAACGCCGAACGCCGCCAACTCACCGTGCTGTTCTGTGACCTGGTGGACTCGACCGTGCTCGCCAGCCAACTCGATCCGGAAGAGCTGCGCGAGGTGGTGCGGGCCTATCAAGAGACGTGTGCCAAGGTGATTGCCCGCTTTGACGGGCACGTCGCGCAGTATCTCGGTGACGGCCTGCTCGTCTACTTCGGCTACCCCCTGGCACACGAAGATGACGCGCAACGGTCCGTGCGGGCTGGGCTGGGGATGATCGAAGCCCTGGGACAACTCAATACCCGTCTGGAGCAGGAGTGGGGAGTGCACCTGGCGGTGCGCCTGGGAGTCCATACCGGGCTCGTGGTGGTGGGGGAGGTGGGGGGAGGCACCCGACAGGAGCAATTGGCGCTGGGCGAGACCCCCAATCTGGCCGCGCGCCTGCAAGGCATCGCCGCGTCCAATACCCTGGTCATCAGTGCCACCACCTTTCAGCTCCTCGGGGGGTTCTTTGCCTGCCAGCCGTTAGGGACCCCGCCCCTGAAAGGGCAGGCCCAGCCGCTGGCGGTCTACCGCGTGCTCTATGAGAGCATGGCGCGCAGTCGCCTGGAAGCCGCCGGCAGCACCGGGTGGACCCCGCTCGTGGGGCGGGAGCAGGAAATCGGGCTGCTGCTGGAGCGCTGGGCGCAGGTCAAGGAGGGGGTCGGGCAGATCGTGCTCCTCAGCGGCGAAGCAGGCATTGGCAAATCGCGCCTGGTGCAGGTGCTGAAAGAGCAGGTTGCCAGCGAGCCCTTGGCGGGGCTCACCCCGTGCCAGTGTTCGCCCTATCACCAGCATACCGCCCTGTACCCCATGATCGATCTGCTGGAGCGGGTGGCGCTGCGCTTCGACCGTGAAGAATCTCCGCAGCAGAAGCTCAGCAAACTCGAAGGGTTCCTGGTACAGCATGGCCTGCCGCTGGCGGAGACTGTGCCACTCCTGGCCGCCCTCCTCTCCCTCCCGCTGACTGCGGACTATGCCCCCCTGACCGTGTCACCCGAGCAGCAGAAGCAACAGACCCTACATGTCCTCCTGACGATCCTGCTGCGCATTGCGGCGCAGCAGCCGGTCCTCTTTGTGATGGAAGACCTGCACTGGGTGGATCCGTCCACGCTGGAGTTTCTCAGCCTCCTGGTCGATCAAGGCCCCACGGCCCGCGTCCAGGCGCTGTTCACCTGCCGTCCCGACTTCAGCCCACCCTGGACGGGGCGCTCGCACCTCACCCAGGTGACGGTGCCTCGGCTGCCCCAGCGCCAGGCTGTGGAGGTGATCCGCCAGGTGGCGCACAGGAAAACACTGCCACCCGAGGTGATCGAGCAGATCGTGGCCAAGACCGATGGCGTGCCACTGTTTGTCGAAGAGTTGACCAAGATGGTGCTGGAGTCCGGCCTGCTCCAGGAGCGCGAGGAGCGCTACGAGCTGACCGGCCCCCTGCCGCCGCTGGCGATTCCCGCCACGCTGCACGACTCGCTGATGGCCCGGCTGGATCGCCTGGGGACGGTGAAGGCGCTGGCGCAATTCGGGGCCACCCTGGGGCGCGAGTTTGCCTATGACCTGTTGCACGCGGTCTCCCTGTGGGACGAGGCGACTTTACGGCGTGGGCTGCACCAGTTGGTGGAGGCGGAGTTCTTGTATCAGCAGGGGCTACCGCCGCAGGCGACCTACGTCTTTAAGCACGCGTTGATCCAGGAGGCGGCGTATCAGTCCTTACTGCGGAGCACCCGCCAGCAGTACCATCAACGCATTGCCCAGGTGGTGGAGGCGCGGTTTCCCGAGATCTGCGAGACCCAGCCCGAGCTGCTGGCCCATCACTATACGGAGGCCGATGCGCTGGCGCACGCCATTCCCTATTGGCAGCGGGCCGGCCAGCGCGCCATCGAGCGCTCGGCCAATGTGGAAGCAATTAGCCATCTCAGCAAGGCACTGGAGCTGCTCGCGACCCTCCCGGACACCGCCGAGCGGACGCAACACGAACTCACCCTGCAAACCGCCCTCGGTGGCTCGCTGATGACCATCAAGGGCTTTGCTGCTCCGGAAGTCGAGCGCGTCTACACAAGGGCACGAGCGCTCTGCCGGCAGGGCGGGGAGACTCCGCAACTCTTTCCAGTGCTCTGGGGCCTTTGGTTGTTTTACGAAGTGCGCGGGGAGTTGCAGACGGCGCGCGAGCTCGCCGAGCAGCTCCTCATTCTCGCCCAATGCCAGCAGGACCCGGCCTCCCTTCTGCATGCGTATCGGGCCATGGGCCAGACCGTATTTTGGCAGGGGGAATTGGCCCAAGCCCGAGTCTACCTGGAGCAGGGCATAGCCCTCTACGCTCCCCAGCAGCACCGCGCCCTCGCCTTCGACTATAGCCAGGACCCTGGGGTGGGGTTGCGGATGTTCGCAGCGCATGTGCTGTGGTATTTGGGCTACCCGGACCAGGCCCTGGGGCACATGCAGGAGGCACTGAGACTGGCCAGGGAGCTGTCGCATCCCTTAAGTCTGGCGTCGGCGTTGGATCATGCTGCCTGGCTGCATCACTATCGTCGAGAGGGGCGATTGGCCCAGGATCAGGCAGAGGCCAACATGGTGCTGTGTCGCGAGCAGGGGTTTGCGTTCTTCCTGGCCGATGGAACGATCATGCATGGCTGGGCACTGGCGGCGCAGGGACGGCGAGCGGAGGGCATGACCCAGATGCACCAGGGCATGGCCGCTTTGAGGGCCATAGGGGTAGGTCTGCTCTTGCCAAGAGACCATACCATGCTGGCCGAAGTATACGGCGAGAGCGACCAGGCCGAAGAAGGGCTGCGTCTACTGGCCGAAGGGCTGGCGACAACGCACCAATATGGGTCGCTCTTGTGGGAGCCAGAGCTGTATCGCATTAAGGGGGAGCTCTTCCTGAGCCAACCCGTTCCTGACGCGCTAGAGGCAGAAACCTGTTTTCGCCAGGCCCTCGACAGCACTCGCCGCCAGGAGGCAAAGTCGCTGGAACTCAGAGCCGCGACAAGTCTGAGCCGGTTGTGGCAGCAGCAAGGCAAGCACGCTGAAGCCAGACAGTTGCTGGCGCCGATCTACGGCTGGTTCACCGAGGGCTTCGACACGGCTGACCTGCAGGAGGCGAAGGCGCGGCTGGAGGCGTTGGCGTAACGCATCGCTGGCGGATACGCCCTGACTCCCCTACAATGCCTGGCGCGTATTCATAACCCCTTGCGTGTGCAGCACTTTCATGGAGTATCGGCGGGAAATGCACCTAAATGCTCGCTGAAATCACATATCGGAGAAGTCAGGTGATTACGACTTGCTGGAAAAGGAAAAGATAATACAATCTATGTTTATTTAATCAAGCACCATATTAACGGTAGTATGGTGCATTTATTGACTACAACATACACAATACAGTATAATACCGTATATGAGTTGGAAAAAACATCAAACAAGATCATTTAGAAAACTAATCACCATCCAGGAATGGATGGATTACACTGGCATGACTAAAAACTCGTTGCTAAGAGTAATGGAAGATTATAAAAAGGATCATGAGTACGATTCTCGAGATATTCACTCTACTTTTGATTTTCTCCTTTACCTTGTTATCACCAATAGTGGTTTAAAGATTAATCCTACTAAAATATCCCAATTCACTTTTCTCGTAAGTATGCTTAGTGGAATTTTGAAAGAGCGCCCACAATTACAACCGTCAACCAAATCAGAATCCAGCGCTTGAGCATGGTGCGGGTAAGGTGATTGGCGAGCCAGTCGAGAATCCGCATCCTTCCATCAGACAATCATTCCGCGTATATTTCCTCAAGCTCCTTCACACCGCCGAAGGCCATGCGGTCTAAAATAATGTCCTCCATCCCCAACATTAAGAGGCTGTTGCAAAAATCGAGTAGTCCCGACTAAGAGGGCTTGATTATCAGCGCTCGTGAGTCCACCTTATTCGAAT
>Ga0209382_10007283_pt1 | contig 14134 bp, 16 predicted proteins | sample SoiMetdeltSBSDD5_FD_187599 | JGI IMG/M metagenome (GOLD analysis project Ga0209382, IMG submission 187599) | Bulk soil microbial communities from a Populus tree surrounding site in Tennessee, USA - Soil MetaG P. deltoides SBSDD5 (SPAdes) (version 2) | ecosystem: Environmental > Terrestrial >... | reverse complement strand
GCCCGTGCACCATCGCGAACAGCTTCGCGGCCGCGCGAGTCGAGCCACCGATCCAGCGGTAGGCGTTCTTGGGGCGATCGGCGCAGGCTGGCCCGCGGACTCGACGCAGCCGTCACCCCATCGGCGTCAGTCGTCCCGCGCTCGCTTGCTCGCCCAGGAGCTCCGCCGCTCCTTCGGCGTGACCGGCCTGCGGGTCGAACGCATGCCCCGCGCGGTCCGAACGAGGCGCACGACCCGCTCCTGGTCTCCGAGCAGGCGTTGGAAGGCGGCATCGACGGCGAGATGGACGATCCGCATCGGCAGCGGGATCTCCTCACCCTTCGCACGCCCGAGCGGTCCATGGCCGTCCCAGCGCTCGAGCAGGTACGCGAGCAGGCCTGGCACCGACCGCGAAAGCCCCAGCCGGTCGGCGAGCATCCCCGCCACCTCGCAGGCGGCGGTGAGGTGGGGACGCGTCTCCCGCACCATCCTCGGGAACCGGCGGGCAACCTGAACCGCGCGCACCGGCCCCGCGCTATCGGGGTCGGGAAGCGCGCGGATGAGCCCAGCCAGGACTTCGCGTCCCGACCCGTACATGACCGGGTGGAAGTGCGTCGTGAGCGAATCGCCGTAGACCTCAGGAATGACGTGCGCGTCCGTGGTGCAGCCCGAATGGGAGAGCAGGCACGCGTAGTAGGTCTGCCAGCGGGTCTCGCGGTCGACGCCGAGGCGGTCGGCGAGGCGCATCGCGATCAACGTGCTGTGCAGGCCGTGCTCGAACGGGAACCCCATGCCGAGGTCCGTCGCCAAACACAGCGCCGCAGCAAGTTCCGCGCCTCGGACCCGCTCGCCGCCCTGCGACGCTCCGGCTGACACGCCGCGACACTACTCCCCGATCGCAACCCGCGGCCGCGCCCCACGCCAGCCAACCGGAGCGACGCCGTGACTGTCGAATCTCGGAACGCATCCCTACCGGGCTGAATGACCCGTTTGACGCGACGCCTGCACAAGCGGGGATGCGGGCGTATCCGCCGTCAATGCCCACACGCCCGCACCGGACGATGAGGAGGCGTCTGCGCTCGTGTGCGCGAGACGCTCGCTGCGCCCGGCTAATGCGAGCGAGCTCAGCGCGGTCGGCGAGGCGCTCGGTGCGCGTATCCCCGACGCCCCCTAGGGGGTCGGGGATACCCCGGCGGCAGTGGAGGCGGCGCCACGCGAACGGTTGCAACAGCGTGTGGCCAGGCGCGTGCACACCCCGCCTCCGTCGTTGAAGGGTTGATCGGGCCTGCCGGTTCTATGTGCTGATTAGGCGGCGCACTGTTGTGACGAACCAGGGCCACGTACCCCAGCCATTCACCGTCGCGGACTACCGCGCTCGCGTCGCGGCGCTCGGCGTCCGCGGCGGCGCGGTCATGTCCGGGTCGTTCCAGGCCGACGACCAGACCTACCTGCGCGCGGCGCTCGCCGAGCTTGGCGAGGGGTTTGTCGGGGTGACGAGCCTCCCGGAAGGCTGCGTCCGACCGGGTCTGAGACCGGGTGGGGGTGGCCGAATGCCGGCGGCGAGCGCGCCTGGAAGCAGGCCGCCGAGCGCAAGGGGGCAGGAAGAGCTAGCCGCTCAGCGCGGGAGCCGACTCGCGCTGCCTGCGGGCGTGCTGCCGGGCCGATGCCGGGTACGCGGCCGCCGGCGCGGGCGGGCGTGTGCGCTCGCCCTTGCTGGCCGCCGGCGCCGGGCGGGTGAGCGGCGCTTGGGTCTTGGCCTGCACGAGCCTGCGGCGCAGGAGCGTGTAGGCGGTTAGGCCCCCGACCGAGGGCACCCATAGCGCGATCGCGTGGTAGACCAGCACCGCCGCGGCGGCAGAGGCGGGCGGCATCCCGTAGAGCACGAGGGCGCCGGCCAGTCCCCCGTCGAGCACGCCCAGGCCGCCGGGGATGGGCATCCAGGTGGCCAGGTAGCCGGCCAGGTAGGCCACGACGAGCGCGCCGATCGCGGGCGCGTACCCGAGGCCGCGCAGCGTGGCCCAGAGCACGGCGATGTCAAACCCCAGGTAGCCCAGCGCGGCGGCCACGCGCCAGTTGGGGCGCGCCAGGGCGCGCTGGGCCTCGCCGATGCCAGCCGCGAGCTCGCGCAGCCAGCCGCGTCGGCCGCCCCCGCGCGCAGGCGCGCGTCGCGCCACCGCGAGCGCGAGGACGATCGCACCGAGCCCGACGGCGATCGGGACCGCCGTGCGCGGGAGGTCGTGCGGTCCGCCGCCGATGCCCGTGGCCAGGAGCGCGCCGCCCGCGGCCAGCGCCGCCACATTGACGGCGCTCGTGAGGAAGAACAGGGCGCTGCTGCGCCGCACGATCCGTGCCGACGGCTGGCCCGCCAGCTTCATCAGCCAACCGCCGGCGGCGAGGCTCGTCAGCCCCCCGCCCGGCAGCAGGGCGCCCGAAGCCATCTCCGTCCAGGCGATCCGGCGCGCGACGGCGGGAGCCACGGTGTCAAAGAAGAAGCGAAACACCGCCACGAAGGCCAGGCACGAGAGCAACTCGAGCACCAGGGCGGCCACCACCCAGCCCGGGCGCATGGCGCCGAAGCGGTCGACGACCTCACCCAGCGACGGCACCGTGAGCAGCAGCCCCGCCATCAACACCACGAGCAGCGCCGCGGTCGCAAAGCGCCGCCGCGCCAGGACGCGCACGTCAAACCGCGGAAGGGCGATCTCGGCGGGCTCTGGCTGCATGGCACTCAAAGCGTCCCCTCCCCCGCTGTCGCTCGACGTGACACCGGTCACGACCAACGCCATCCGGCTGTGGACCTGTATGGCTCACCCACATAGACCGGCGAGGCGGACCGAGCTCATCGGCCCGAGCCCGAGCATCGACCCCGAACGCGGCGAACGCGGCTTTGCGATTCGCGCCGAGAGTCCGCGTGTGAAGCGCGAGGTTGGGCCTCCGTGCGGGCGCGCACCGTGGTTCTCGCGTACGCGCGATCGCCACCCGTGAGCCCGGTGATGGGGCGGCCTTCACGACCGTGCGCTGGCACGCGCTGGACGCCGACGGGCGTGTTGCACGCGACACGCTGACGACGGATCAACCGCTCGCGACATCCGTCAGGTGGCGCTTTCTCTCGTACACCATCATTTCTGAGCCCCCCGGAGAGCTCGGTGCCAGCGCCCGCCCCTGCAGACAAGTCACGCCCAGCCAGCCATATGGTCCGCCCGCCGGATCACCCGTTCAGATCTGCGCCGGCGTCTCCGTCGGTGTCAACGGGGCCCGGACGTCCAGGCCGTACACGACCGCGTCCTTCCACCACTGGGCGCTGACCTGGTTCGGCGCACTGCGGCGTGCAGCCCGGCATTCGCGCTTCGCTGGCGTAACCTCGCGGCGATGAACATCGCCGCGCACATCGTCGTCGCAGACGCCGCCGAGGCCGCCGCCTGGTACACGAGGGCGTTCGGCGCGCGTGAACTGAGCCGCATTCCGCTGCCGGGCGACAAGGTGATGACCGTCGAGCTCGCCTTCGGAGACTCGGTCGTCCATGTCGGAAGCGAGCTTCCCGACCTTGGCATCGTCTCCCCGCTCACGATCGGCGGCACCGCCACCGTTTTGCAGATCAACACCGATGACGCGGACCGCCTCTGGGCCCGGGCAATCGAGGCCGGCGCGGAGGTCCGCCACGAGCTCGCCGACTCGTTCTGGGGCGAGCGCCACGGGCAGCTCGGCGACCCATTCGGGCACCACTGGAACGTCGCTCAGCGCCTCCGCGACGTCCCACACGACGACATCGTCGTCGCCGCCGCACGGGCGTTCGGCGGCGGCTGAGCACCCGCCATGGCGGCGACGGTGTCAGCCGCCAGGCCGCCATGCCGCCGTATCACGCCTGCTCAGCGACCCATGCCAGGATCGCGCGCGAGTGCGTAAGCACCGTGCCATCCGGCAGCCTGAGCGCCGGCAGCTTCGTATCGCCCGTGGCCTCGCGCAGCTCCTCCCGGGAACCCTTGCACAAAAAAGGGATCGGGTGCCCGTGAGCGGCGATCACCTTCTCGTTGGGGATTCCGGCCGCACGCATCGCCTCCTGCACGCGGCGGCACGGATGGCGGCGCGGTCCACCATCGTCGCCTTGGCAGACGAACAAGATCGGTGGCGCGGTCATCCAGACGCCCGGCTCCTCCGAGTTGGCTCGTCTCGCAGTCTGGGCATGCACTACCCGCCGTCGCACACCTCTGCGTACCCGCTCGAGCCCATCGTCTCGCGGGATGGTGTACTGCTCGGGCTCGCACCGGCCTACGGCGCGTCAGACCTCGCGTACAAGGTGGCTTGGCTTGGACGCTCTCGCCTCGAGCCACCGCAACGTCCGCGTGAGCACGTCCGCGCGGCTGCGCCTGCCGTGCTCAGCCGCGATGAGCTCGTTGCCGATCCAGATCGTCGAGGTCTGCTCCCCGTTCTGGACTATTCCGGGAGCCTGAATGAGTCGCTGCGCCCCGTTCAGAGTTCTCCGACCGAACGCGAGCGGGAGCATGAGGTGGCTCGTAAACCAGATCCAGCCCTTCAGGCGGTCATGCTGGCACCACGTATGGTGTCAGCCAGCGTCCAGCCACTCGCTCGGGCTGTCGAGCTACTCGCATCGCCGTCGGGGGGAGCCGCGAGCCTCGTATGGTTGCTTAGCGTCAGCGCTTTGTCGTGGTGACGGCCGCGCGCCCGTCGCCTGCCCTAGCGGACTTCCGGAGGCCCCCGTGAAGGCGATGACCCAAGACAGATACGGCTCGGCCGATGTCCTCGCACTGGACGAGATCGACAAGCCGACCGTCGGAGAGGACGAGGTCCTGATACGTGTGCGGGCGGCTGGCGTCGGTCCCGATGTGTGGCATCTCATAACCGGCCGGCCATATCTCGTGCGTCTGATGGGCGTCGGGGTGCGCAGGCCGAAGGCGCGCGTCGCGGGTAGGGATGTCGCCGGCATTGTCGAGGCGGTCGGCAGGCGCGTGACGATGTTCAAGCGGGGTGATGAGGTGTTCGGCACCTGCCGCGGCGCCTTTGTCGAGTTCGCCTGCGCTGGAGCCGGCAGCGAAGGCGGCGTGGGTGGCGACGGCGTGCTTGCCCGGCTTTCGAAGCGCACGTTGCCGGCGTGTGCAGCCCGACGAAGCTGGACCTGGTCCGGTCCCTCGGCGCCGACCACGTGATCGACTACGCGCGCGAGGACTTCGCCGATCAGGCGCACCGCTATGACTTGATCCTCGACACGGCGGGAAGGCGTTCTTTGTCGCACCTGCGGCGCGCCCTCGCCCCGCGCGGCACGCTTGTGATCGTGGGTGGCGAAGGGGGCGGGCGCTTGACCGGAGGCTTCGAGCGCCAGCTGCGGGCGGTCCTGCTCTCAGCGTTTTGCCGTCAGCAGCTGCGCTCCCTGACGGCTGTCGAACGCCGCGAGGACCTTCTCTTCCTGATGGACGTCATCGAGGCCGGCAAACTTACGCCGGTCATCGACAGGACCTACCCGCTCAACGAGGGTCAAAAAGCCCTCGCCGACGCCGATGAGGGCCACGGACGGGGAAAGAAGATCATCACCGTCTGAGCGCGGACGCCGCCGGTAGACACAGATACGCCATGCCGGCCTGTCCGAATGCCGAGAGGCGCCATCTCTAGGAACACATCCAGAACCGCACGCGGGGAGACTCGGGCCGAAGCGCCATCTCGGCGCAGACGTCTCCCTTCACGCCGAGTCGCAGGAGTACCGGCCGATGTTCCGTCGCTACCGCACGTCGTGCAAAGCGGCACTGACGAGCCGCGCCGGCCGACTACAGCAGGCATGCGAGAGGAGAGGCGCGGAAGCGCATGAGCCGGCGTCCTCGGTCCTATCGCACGCGGTAGCCGTGGCCGCTGCGGCGCGGCTCAGGCGGCGATCTGGTGCAGCGCCTCGGCCACCTGTTCGGGGGCGGAGAACATCGCCCAATGGCCCGTCGCCAGCTCGCGCAGGTCCCAGTCGGCGTCCGCGAACGGGGCGGCGCGCGGGTCGCCCTGTTCGAGCAGCGTCTGGATCGCGGCGACGGTGATGCCGCCCTCGGTGCAGAAGATCGCGGCGCGCCGGACGCCCGGCGGCCGCGCGTGCGCGAGGCGCAACGGCGTGGTGAAGGTCGCGTAGGGCTGCGGCGTGCCACGCTGCTCGATCGCGGCGAAGTGGCGGTCCTCCAGCCCGGCCGTGCTGCCGAAGACCCCGCGGGCGAGCGTATCCCGGTCGGGCACCGGCCAGCGCCAGCCATCGCCGTCTCGCTCGACGGCGGCCCGCTGCAGTTCGCGCTGCTCGGGATTCTGCACGTCGGCGATCGACATGCCGTCCGGTAATGGCGAGCAGTCCAGGTAGACGACGGCGCTGAGCCGTTCCGGGCGGCGATCGGCGGCGCCGGTCACCACGACGCCCGCATAGCTGTGGCCGACGAGGATCGCTTCGCGCAGGTCCTCGTAGTCCACGACCCCGAGCACGTCTGCGATGTGCGTCTCCAGGTCGACCTTCCTGCCGGCGAGGTGCGCGCGCTCGCCGAGACCGGTCAGGGTGACCAGGAAGACATCGTGCCCGAGTGAACGCAGGCGCGCCGCCACCTCGCGCCACGCCCAGCCCCCAAGGCACGCACCGGGAACGAGGACCACCGGCCGGGCGGTCATCCGCGCCCGGCAAGCCGGTCGAGGCCCACACGACACACCAAGCGCCACTCGCCGCCGAAACGCCGGCCGGCCAACACGAACAGCAACACGCGCTCCCCGGACACAGGCACCCAAGATTGCACGCCCCATCGACAGACAGCAACAACCATCTGAACCGCAGCTTGGGACGATCACGAGCGCTGCCAAGACGCGCGGTCGGTCAAGGCGGCGGCTGGGGGTGGCGGCGAAAGCGCTCCGCGTGTCGTCGAGGGCCTGCGGGCTAGGACCGACGACGCGTCGCGGCTGGGAGTGGTCGTGTCATCGCTCGACGACGGGGAGCCTTGCTTGGAAGGTTGGGCCGCTCGGGGCGCGGGTGAGCTGAACGAGCGCGATATCGCGAACCGGGACTGGGAGGGTGATCCCCCAGCTGCCGCTCACGAATCGGAACGGCGGAAGCGTGACGGGCCTTCCAGAGCGGGTGACGATCCGCTCGCGGTAGAGACCGGCGCTGAAGCCGGGATCGAGCACGTAGAAGAGCCACGATGGCGAACCCTGGTAGGCGAACACGGTGCCGGCCGGGGTGCCGTCGGGCGCGCGCAGGCGGGCGCTTGGAAGTACTGGCCGTGGGCGCCCTGGAGCGCGGCGCGGTACTGCGCCGCGAGCTGGCGGTCGGGGCTGTAGGCCAGCACGAGAGCGATCGCCGCAGCGGCGGCGCCGGCGAGCACAGCGCCCGCGAGGGGCCCCAGCGCCGCACCGGCAACCCGAGCCATCGCCGCGGCCGCCGGGCCGGGCCGCGCTCAGCCTCCAGCCGCTCGAGCACGCGACCTCGAACCCGGCCGGCGGCTCGCGCTCGGGGGCGAGCGCGAGCAGGTCGTCGGCGGTCGCGGACAGCTCGGCGAGCTCGCGCCGGCAGTCCGCGCAGGCGGCCAGGTGGTCGAGAGGGCGGGCGCCGGGGGCGTGAGGGCCGCTACGGGCCCGCGGTCAGCTGGCTCACTGAGAAGGTCGCGCCCGCCGGGTCGGCGAGCACCGCTTCGCGAAACGGCCCTGCGTCCTCGGGGCCGGCGACGACGGAGCCGCCGAGCTGGGTGGCGCGCGCGGCGGCCGCGTCGGCGTCGGCGATCCAGAAGTCGGCCCTCCAGTGTGCTGCCTCGCCGTCGCCGGCACGCATCAGCACCGCCACGACGTCGCGCGCCACGGGCTGTTCGGGGACGCCGCCCACGTAGCCGCGGAGGCGCCACAACAGCATCGGGCCCCACGCCTCCGTCGTCCAGCCGAGCACCGCACCGTAGAACGCCTTGGCCCCCTCGGGGTCCGGCGTGCGTAGAAAGCTCATCGCGTAGGCGCTCGGCTCGTTGACCCGCTGCGCGCCCCGATGGGCGCCGGGCGTCCAGACGCCGAACACCGCGCCGGCGGGATCGGCGACGATCGCCATCCGCCCGCCGTCGAGGCTCCCGAAGGGCTCGGCCACGAGGCTGCCGCCGGTCTTCACCGCGCTCGCGGCGACCGCGTCGGCGTCGTCGACCCACACATATGTGGTCCACGCGGGCGGCATTCCGGCGTGCGGCGGCGAGCCGATCGCGGCCACGTCGCTCCCGCGCAGCCGACACATGTAGTACCGCGTGTCCGTACCGGGCGGGGTGCCCTTCTCCACCTCCCAGCCGAACACGCCGGCATAGAACGCCGCCGCCCTGTCGGGCTCTTCCTGCCACGTCTCGACCCAGCACGGGACACCGTGCACGTACCCGTCGCGCTCGGTCATGCCCGCTCCTTCCTAGTAGATAATTGAAAATCCACGGCCGGCCGCGCCGATCAGGCCCACTGCCGCTGCGCCGATCAGCGCGAAGTGGTGCTGGTCACCCCGCGACAGGCGGGACGCGCCGCGAGCCGGCCGCGAAGCCGAGGCAGAGGGCGCCGGCCAACGCGAAGTTTGCCGTCTGCATCCAGCCGCGCGGTCCGAGCGCGAGTGAGCTGACCGGGTGGCGCGGCTGGCTGTAATCCGGTCGGGCGGCTCCCTCGACGGGGAACGTGCCGACGAACAGGGGGCCGGCGGCAACGCCACCGCAGCAATCGGCGGGTTCTTAGGTCCTGTCGGGAGACGTTGGCGATCACAGCGCCGGCGCGAGCCGCGCACGCACGACGTCGCGGTCCACACCCAGCGCGTCGAACAGTTCAGCGGCGGGATCCGGGCGCTGCTGGCCGAGCAGTGCAAGGAGGACGTGCTTGGGGCCAAGGCGCTCTCCTGCGGCGACCCGGCGCAACCCCGTGAAGATCGCTCGGGCGGCCGGCGTCAAGGACAGACGCTCCCTGGTCCGCGTGGCGGTCGCCACCGCAACGAACGGCGCGTCGATGCCCAGGGTCGCAAGCGCCTCGCTGTCCAGCGTCTGCAGCGCCGTCCGCGCCGAGTCGAGGCTGAATCCGAGGGCTCTAGCGGTGTCTGAGTCAGGGTCGCGAAGCATCGCCAACGCGATGTGGTCGGTGCCCACCCGCCGGTCGCCGCGACGTCGGGCCTCTGCAAGGGCGTCCAAGTACAACGGGCCCATGCCGAACCTGGTGCGTGCGCGAGCGCTCACGGCAGTCGTTCCTTTCCGTACTTGGCGTGCACCGACTGTCGGGTGATGCCGAGCGCGTCGCCGATCTGCTGCCAGGACCAGCCCCGCCACCGCGCCGCTGCGACCTGCTGCGCCTCTACCTGCTCGGCCAGCCGGCGCAGCGCCAGCACGGCTCTGAACCCGACCGCCGGGTCCTCGGAGTGCAACGCGGTCGAGAGCTCCGTAGCATCCACAAGCTGTCAGGCTAGCCTGACAACTGGTGTTGTGTCAACCTAAACTGACAAACCCGAGCAGCAGATCGTGATGGCGTCGCGGTCGTGCTTCGCAGCCGAAAACAGTGCCCTCCGGTAGCCCCAGGGCCGCGACCGGTGGCTACCCTGTTGTTCCTGATCCAAACGGGCCCGGGTACTTGCCGTCGCCCCGATCAGCGGCAGCCCGATCTGCGAAGGGGGCGCCAGCTCGGCGTCGGCCCGAGCGCGGATCGGCGCCTCGTGGTTGGTGTCCGCAGGCGTCCGACGTCGCCGGGTCGCGCACCGTCACCCGAATCCGCGTCGGGGCGAACGTGTCGCCGTCGGGAAAGGCGGCCGCGACGTTCTGGCCCCGTTGGCCTGCGCCATGCCGACCGCCGCGTCGCGGCCGAGGGTCTTGTAAGTCCCGACCTCGAGATGCCGCGGATTCGCAAGCCCGTCAAGTCCGGCGGCTCAAACAGCCGCGCGTAGGCTTCGCGCATGGCCCGCGCGCCGGCGAGCGCACCGAGGTCGGCCGCCCGCTGCTCGCGCCCACCCTTGCCGATCCCCCGCCCCGGACCGCAGATCCGCCCGTGCCCGCGCCTACCGACGCCGCAAGCCTACACGGCCCGATCGTCCCGATGGCGCCGGCGCGGGCGGTTAGCCACCCTCTCGAGCAAGCTCACGTCCTTATCGGCGCCGACAGGCGCGGGCACGGCGGTTGCTCGCCTTACGCTTGGCGACACTCGTAGTGCCAGGGCTGCTCGCGGTCGCCCCCCGGTCCGGGTCGGTCTTGGCGAAGTATCCGCCTCGCGGATGCTGCTGGGTTACGGTCGTGCGTTTCATGACCTCCGCCATACCTTCGGCACGCGCATGATCGCCAAGGCCGACATCCGGTCCAGGAGTGGATGGGCCACACCGACGTGCAGACCACGATGAAATGCCTGCACTACGCGTCGTGCCAGGCTCCGCTTGGCTGGTGGCGGAGAGCGTTTCGTGTCTTCACCGACTCAGCCGACGACACGGCGAGCGCGGCCGGTTCAGCAGATTTACCCGGCTAGGCCGGATTTTTCTTGCGCATGCGTCGGGCCATGAGGCGCTGAAGCATTGTTCCGATCTTCTCGCCGATGCTGCCCTCCGGTGGCGCGGCGCCAAGCTGGCGCGCGAGGCCGAGGTTGTCCCATTCAGTCCACGTCTCGACGACCTTGCCGTCCTTCCACTGGTCGATGCTGATACCGGTCACCGACCCGCGGGCCCCGGTCGGCGCCAGCCCAGCGAGTTCGCCGCGGTGGGTCCCCTCGCTATGCCACCGAAGCACGACCTTGTCGCCGGCCACGATCACGTCGTCGACGCTGATGCGCACGTCTGGGAAGGCCGCGCGGTACATGCCGGCTGTCCGCCTAACCAGCTCGGGCCCGCGGAGCTCACGCATCTGGGCCGGAGTCGCCGGGTCGTGATCAACCGCGTCCGAGGCAACGAGCTCGTCGGCCAGCGCGAAGTTGCCCTGATTGAAGCTCTCCTCGATCAGCCGACGGGATGCTTGGCCGAGGTCGCCCGGCCCCGCGTCCTTCTCGGCTGCTTTGCCAGCTCCGGTCGTTGCCTCCTGGGACATGTCCGTACACCTCCGGTGGTATGTGGAGTTCTGTCTGAATCGTCCAGCGGGTGCGATCGTGGCGCAAGTGGCGGTAGCGCCGGCGGACGAATTCGCCATTAGATGCCAAAACCATCCGTATGAGGGACGAACCCGACCCTTCCAGGGCCGGCCGTGCGACGGAGGTCCGCGAACGACCGATCCACAGAGCGCAGTCGTGCCTCAAGGTCATCGAGCTGCATCCTCACGCGGTCCGCGTACGCGCGATCGAAAGAGCGAAGCCGTGCCTCGAGCTCTCGAAGCTGTGTCCTCGCCTGGTTTGCGTCCGACCAGTCCACAGAGCGCAGCCGGGCCTCAAGGTCGTGAAGCTGCGTCCTCACCTTCCCCAGCTTCCAGCCCCTGCGGAAGGCAACGAGGAACACGACACAGCCGACGCTGTAGCCAACCGCCCGGCTCAAGCGACGGCCCCGATGCATGGCCGACGGTTTTGCGCCCGTTCGCGCGGAGCGCCAGGCATCTCGCGACCGTCGATGCCGGCAGCCAACATCTGCATGTGCTCCAGCGTGCGCCGAAGCAGCCGTGAAACCTGCATCTGCGACAGGCCGATCCGCGCGCCGATCTCGGATTGAGTCAGGTCCTCGCCGTAGCGCATGTAGACGATCTGACGCTGAGTTGCCGGTAGGCCGCGGAGGCACCGGGCGATGGCGTCGCGGCACTCGACGAGGTCGAGCTCGTCGTCGTGGCAGGCGATCCGCTCGGCGTAGCTTGTCGACTCATCCTCGCCAACGGCGACGGGAACGTCGAGCGATGCAGCATGGACGGCGGCGGCGGTCTCGAGCGCGTCTAGGACCTCCTCGCCAGTGATCCCAAGCGCTGCGGCGAGCTCGCTCGGAGTGGCCGAACGACCGAGGCGGCGCGCGAGCTCCTCGACGGTCCGCTCCACGGCGAGGGCACGATCTTTGTCGGGGCGCGAAACGTGCACGGCCCAGCCGAAGTCGCGGAAGTAGCGCTTCAGCTCACCGACGATCGTGGGTACCGCAAATGTCGTGAACGGCCTACCCCGTTCTGGGTCAAAGCGGTCGATCGCGTGTAGCAGTCCGATGCTCGCGACCTGCGCGAGGTCGTCAAGTGGCTCGGGGCCTCGGCGGTACCGCCGCGCGAGGCGGTGTGCGAGCGGGAGGAACCGCCGAACCAGCTCGTCGCGGGCCGCCGTGTCGCCGAAGCGCGCGTACCGCCGAAACAAGCGCTCTACGCGCGCAGAGTCGGGCTGCGCCAGTCCGCTCATTGCACCGCCGCCCAGACCCGCCGACCATGGGAGGGCCGCCCCGTCGTGTGACTGCGCGATCACGCCTCCCTTCCTCGAGCGACATCGAGACGACGATACGTCCGTGATGCTACATGAGACAAGGATGTCCCGCAACGAGTCGGAGTATAGTCCTGACGAGACAGGCGTGTCCGAGCTCCAGCGCACCTCTCCGCAGCCTCGTCCACGCGAGACGCCGGCCGCCCCGAGGCAACCGCTGCGCGAGCGCGTAGCGACCGCCATCCTCGAGGCCGCAGCACGCGCGCTGGTCGATCAAGGGGCGCACGCGAGCATGAATGAAGTCGCCGCCGAAGCCGGCATCGCCCGGGCGACGGTGTACCGCTACTTTCCGAGCCGGCAGGCCTTGCTCGACGCGCTCGCCGAGCTCGCCGTCAACGATGCCGGCGCACGGCTGGCGTCGGCGAGAATCGACCAGGTCCCAGTCGAAGAAGGGATCACCCGCGCCGTCCGGGCACTCGTGGACGTCGGCGACTACTTCGTCGCCCTGGCAAGGGAACGAGTCAAACCGGACACCGAGCAGTTCGACAGGCGCCTGGCGGCGCCGCTGAAGCGACTCATGGAGCACGGGCAACGGTCGGGAGCCATTCGCGACGACCTGCCGACCTCGTGGCTCACGGAGTCCCTCGTTGGCCTCGTCGTCACCGTGCTGCTCGCCCGTCCCACGATGGGTCAGGAGGACACCATCGCCGCCATCGCCAGCCTCTTCGTGGATGGAGTCCGCGCGCGGGGAGAGGACTCGCACTAAAAGGATGCGACCGAAGGAGGTCCTGATGGAGCACGACAACCCGCGATTGACGCAACCCACTCCCCACGAGCGGGAGGTGGACACGACGCTCCTGCATGAACTGGTCGGCTACCTGCGGGAGAACCGCGACGCGCTCAGCGAAGAATGGGCCCGTCGCATCACGGACGCGCGCCTCCTTCACGTGATGACGGCAGAGGAGATCTTCTCAGAGGTAACCGCCGTCTATGACAATTACGTCACCGCCCTGGAGACGGGCAGTGTCGAGTCCCTGCAGGCGTACGCCCGTGACCTTTCGGAGAGGATCATTCCGCGAGGCGTCGAGACGCACGAGGTCCTTGGCATCGTGCTCCTGCTTCGAGACGTCCTCGCGCGGGCGCTCTTCGCCAACTCCCAGGACGACCCTGACCTACTGGGCCGGATACTGGACGCCTACGAACCGGCCGCCAACCGCATCGCGGTCACTGTCGGCGTGAGCTTCGTGGAGGAGCGCGAACGTGTCATCCGAGAGCAGCAGGAAGCCATTCGCGAGCTGTCCACCCCGGTCCTACTGGTGCGTGATCGCCTGCTCATCCTGCCGATCATCGGCGCTCTCGACACCCCACGCGCCCGCCAGCTCATGGAGCAGCTACTCGGAGCGATCCAAGCCAACCGAGCGAGAGTGGTCGTGATCGACATCACGGGCGTGGCGACCATCGATCTGTCGGTGGCGAACCACCTGGTACAGACAGTCGAGGCCGCACGGCTCATGGGGGCGAGCACGATCCTGACAGGGCTGTCCTCGAAAATCGCACAAACACTCGTCGACCTGGGCGTCGACCTGAGCATGATGAAAACAGTAGGGGGTCTCCAAGGCGGCCTGGAGGAGGCCGAACGCCTAATCGGCTACGGGCCCCAACGGCCCAGCGATTCGCCCGGGGATCCTTCTATCTAGTAGCGCGCACCGTGGCCGTCGCCATTCTGCGGCAGGGCAACTACCTCGTCGCCTCCATCCGTTCGGATCTGACCGACAGTGAGGTTCTGGCCCTGCGCGACGACCTCGCAGAGCAAGTCGGCAGCTACGAGACGCGCGGCGTCATCGTTGATGTCGCCGCGCTGGACGTCATC
>Ga0209382_10007282_pt1 | contig 14134 bp, 5 predicted proteins | sample SoiMetdeltSBSDD5_FD_187599 | JGI IMG/M metagenome (GOLD analysis project Ga0209382, IMG submission 187599) | Bulk soil microbial communities from a Populus tree surrounding site in Tennessee, USA - Soil MetaG P. deltoides SBSDD5 (SPAdes) (version 2) | ecosystem: Environmental > Terrestrial >... | reverse complement strand
CCCCAGTTCCTCGTCAACCGGCCATTGGTGGCGGCGAATGTCGTCGAGGGCGTCGATAAGTTTTTCGATCGCCGATTCGCCCAACTCCGGGTAGGCCGAATGCGCCGTCCTGCCTTTAGCTTCGATGCTGACGCGCAGCGCGCCTTTGGTGGCGACCGCCTGGCGGCTCTCGGTCGGCTCGCCGTTTATCAAAAAGCGATTCCTATTCGGGATCGAATTCGCGACCTTCGCGCCGTCGCTCCCGTCCTCCTCGCCGACAACATAGAGCATCCCGATGTCCGTCAAGCCTTCGTCCCTTAACCTCTTCGCGGCGAAGACCTGAGCCGCGATCACTCCTTTCGCGTCGCATGCGCCGCGCCCGTAAATATTCTTCTCGTCTTCGCTGAAGCCAATGAACGGAGGCACGGTGTCCATGTGCGACGAGAAGGTCACGACCGGATCGCCGACGCGGGCGTAGACGTTGATCCGGTCGCCGGTGACGGTCTGAGTCGTCACTTCGAAACCGTCGCCCGCGAGGTAATCCCGCAGCCAGCGCCCCGCCGCCCCTTCGTTCCACGAGATGGATTCGATCTCCATCAGTTCGCGCGTGAATTGGAAGATGTCCATAAGATTGCGAATTGAGGATTTTTGAATCGGCGAAAAATGAAGCGCGATTATAGTCAGCCCCTCTCAAAAGGACAAATTCTCTCTGCAAGACCTCAGCGCCCTGCGGCGCCACGATGTTCCTTCAGTCTGAACAGGAAAAGTTGAGAGCGTTAGCATCCCGATTTTTTGAAATCAGGCTCATTTTTTTTGATGTTGCCAGTTGACAGTTGGTAAAACCATCCTGATAATTCCTCCATCAGACAAGACATAATGATCAAGACATAATGATCAAGACATAATGATCAAGACATAATGATCAATCAAAGAGCTTCCCTCATATAAAAGTCGGTTCCTTATAAAATTACTTGGATAAGTTGGCTGAGTTTTATCGTCTTATCTAGAAGTTTTCCAACACGCTTCGACTAAATCTGAAAACAGAATAGCCACGTGAAAGCCGTGATTCCGGCAGGTCCTATCGGGTTGTTCCGGGATGCGCCCGTCTCGGCTTTCCCATTCCCGACAGGAGTAGCCCATGAGATTCACCCGCTTCGCATCTGCTATTTTCCGTTTAAGCGCGCGCGTTTCTGTCATCGCGTTGGCGATGTTGACAGGCGTGTCCGCATTCGCGCAGGAGACGCGCAGCACGATACTCGGCACGGTCAAGGATCAGTCCGGCGCGATCGTCGCCGGCGCTACTGTTGATGTCACAAACACCGAGACCAACACTGCCACGAAACTTTCGACCAACAGCAGCGGCTATTTTGAAGCGCCGTATCTGCTGCCCGGCGTATATTCGATCACGGTCACGGCGCAGGGCTTCAAGAGATATGTGCAGCAAGGCTACGCGCTCACGGTCAACAGCCGCCAGAACATAGACGTCACGCTAGAGATCGGGGCCGCTCAAGAGTCGGTTACGGTCACGGCCTCGGCGGCGATGCTCGAAACCACTTCCGGGAGCGGCACGGCGTCTCTCGAAGGGAGGCAGGTCAGCGATCTGCCCACGTTGAGCAATAGCGCGATCCTGCTGGCGCGCACCGTACCCGGAATGCAATGGACGGCGCAGCCCAACTATCTGGGCATGCATTCGAACGCAGGCGGTTCGGCGGTTAGCGCGGTAGGCGGCGTCGGCGGCAACGAATTTTCGCTCGACGGCGTGCCAAATCTAGCTGAGGGAAGGCGCGCCGGCTATCTGCCTTACACCGATACGATCGCCGAATTCAAGGTCGAGACCGCTCCCTTCGACGCCAGCAAAGGACACTCGACCAGCGCGAATATCTCGCTTTCGACAAAGAGCGGCACAAACGAGTATCACGGCGCGCTCACGTGGATGCACTGGCAGCAGAGATGGAATGCGACCCAGAGCACTACCAACGCATCACACTGGGCTCGTATCTTCAAGCTCGAAGACCCCAACGACAAAGCGAATTACAATCCAGGGCTTGCTGAGCAGTTGAGATCACAAAGCCCGCAATCATCCGGCCGGTCGAACAACTGGGCCGCTTCGGTAGGCGGCCCGGTGCGCGTTCCCAAGCTCTACGACGGCAAGGACAAGCTATTCTTCTTTTTCGCTTACAACGCCGCCAAAGATGTCAAGTCGGAAGAGGCGACGGCGGTCAACCGCACTGTTCCCAGCGACGCCCACCGGCGCGGCGATTTTTCAGACCTGCTAGCAATCGACCGGACGCGCTATCAGATATACGACCCGCGCACGGCGCATTGCTCCGACGGCAAGCTTGGACCATGCAACAGACCTGGCGTCACTGTAGTCCGCGAAATATTCCCGAACAACCAGGTGCCGATCCTCAACCCGTTGTATAAGTATTACGAGGCCCTCTACCCGCACGCCAACAACGTTCCGGGTGTGGTTTCAAAGGAAGGTAACAATAATTACCTGGCTTCGGCGACGCCGTTCAATTGGGACTACAAGGCGTTCACCAACCGCGTTGACCTCCAGCTTACGCCGAAGCAGCGCATGTTCGGCAAGTGGAGCTACAGCAATTTCAACCCGGAGGACCGCGGCGATTGGACTTACGAGACCATGCCGGGGCTGCTGCAGAACGGACTGGTGCGCAAGAATATCGGCGTCACGTTCGACCACGTATACACGTTCAACTCGACGACGATCTTCAACTGGTCGATCGCCTGGAACCGCTTCATCGAGGGCAGCGCCTCGAATGAGGTGCAGACGAGTTTCCCGCCCAGCAAGGTCGGGTTGCCGAGCTATATGGATGAGAAAGCCGGGCAGTTTATTCACTTGCCGAATCTGGGTTTCGACTCCTACAGCGATTTCACTCGTGGCTACCCCGGCTTTGGCCGCTTCAGCGTCGGCACGATCCGCAGTGAGTTGTCCAAGTATATTGGCACGCACAGCCTCCGTTTCGGGATGGACCTGCGCCAAAATTGGCGCGCGACGAACGGGCCGGGAAACAGCTCGGGCAGTTTCACCTACAACAACTCGTTCGTGCGCAGGGCGCAGAATACGACCAATGCGGGTGGGCTTGGCCTGGAATGGGCCGCCTTCATGCTGGGCGTTCCCAGCGGCGTCTCGATCAGCACCAATGACAGCTTGTATTTGTGGAACAAGTTCTACTCAGGTTATATACAGGACGATTGGAAGCTGAGCCGCAAGCTGACCATTAATCTCGGCCTGCGCTACGAACTGGAAGGCGGTTTCCGCGAACGCTACAATCGCGGACTGGTCGGCTTCGATCTGGATTCGACACTGCCAATCTCGCAGGCGGCGCAAGCGGCGTATGCGACGTTGCCCGCTTCGGTCCTCACGCTGCGTCCGGCGAGCGATTTCATCGTCAAGGGCGGCACACTCTACCTAGGCCAGGACGGCGCGCCCGATACGCTCAACAATTCACAACCAGCCTGGATGCCGCGCGTCGGCTTTGCTTATCAGATCAACGATAAGACGGTCCTGCGTGGCGGCTGGGGCATGTTCTATGACACGAACAACGTATTGAATGACGGTTTGAACCAGGGACAATACAACCGGGGCACGGGAACGACGATCACAACCGACAACGGATTGAACTTCCTTGGAACCAACCTGACTTCACCGGAATGCAATGCTGATCTCGCCAATTGCCGAACGATCCTCTCAGATCCGTTCCCGGTGCGCTCGGGCATCGACGGTACGCGTTTCGATACCCCGACCGGCAATGCGCTCGGCCTGATGTCGCTCCAGGGGCGCGGCCTTACTTATCTGGACCGTGATTGGAACCGCTCGCGGCAATATCGCTTCCGAATCGGATTGCAACGCCAGATCGGCGGTTCGATGGCGCTTGAAGTGGCCTACCTCGGTTCGCGCACCGATCAGATTTCCGTCGGGAAACGCCTGGATGCGCTGCCCGAGCGCTACTGGGCGACGGACTTGTTTCGCAATAATGCGTTAGCCAACGATCTTAACTCGAGCCTCCCAAATCCGTTCAACATCAATAATTTTGCGGCGCTTCGAACAACGGACCCGCTGGTCTATGCCGACATGCAAAAGAACGGCTTCTTCACTAATCAGAACATCTCCAAATCGCAACTGTTGCGACCTTACTCGAATATGAACGGCCTGACCAATGGGCGCGTTCCTGACGGAGAGCAGGTCTATAACCATCTGGAAGTCAGCGCGACCAAACGGTTCTCACGCGGCTTCAGCTTCCAGGCTTCGTATATCTGGTCATCGAACCTCAGCAAGACGACGCGCCAGAACGAGTTCGACGACTCCCTGGTGTGGACGCCGAGCAACAACTCCGTGCCGCATAGCCTGAGCCTAAACTTCATCTACGAATTCCCCTTCGGCAAAGGCAGGAGGTTCATGTCTGACAGCAAATGGTTTAACGCCTTTTTCGGAGGCTGGCAGATCGACGGCATCTACTACAAACAGAGCGGCCGCACATACGGACTGGGAAACTGGTTCTATTACGGCGCCGACTTACGCGAGATCGCCAAAGACCCCAAAGACCAGACGGTGGACGCGTGGTTCAATTGGGAGCTTTTTCCAGGCGCTTCGCGTGATTTCAGCTCATCCAACCGGTCAGCGTATGAGGCGCGCATTCGTAGGATCGTGCCGGAATCGGTCATCCAGCAGATGGGCAATATTTGCGGCTCGGGGAACAACCAGCGATGCACTTACGAGAATGTAACTCCGACAAACTTCCAGCCGAATTCGTTCCACACCCGCATCTTCCCAAACGCGCTCAACTGGCTGCGCGGCCATGGCAAGAACCAGTTTGACGCCAACTTTCTGCGCCGCTTCCACATAACGGAGAAGAAGGATTTGGAATTCCGGCTGGATTTGATTAACGCGTTCAACCATGTGACCTGGGACAATCCGAATACCGACATCAACAGTTCGAATTTCGGGCGAGTCACTACGCAATGGAACACGCCACGCTTTATTCAGTTCCAGTTGCGATTCGTGTTCTAAGTCGCTTTCTAGCGAATAACCGCCCCGCCCGGACGGTCGGCGCCGTTTGGGCGGGGCTTCTTACAGTCCTCCACTATTCATTACCACACCGACGGAGGATTTATGAATCTACGACAGTTCATCAGACAGTTAGAGCGACATTCTATGCGCATCGGCGCGCCGCTGGCGGCGATGCTCGTGACGCTGACGATTACGACGACGGCCCGCGCGCAAGTGCTCTACGGCTCGATCACCGGCAACGTGACCGATTCGAGCGGGGCGGTCGTGGCTACCGCCTGACGGCCCTCGGTCGGCTCGCCGTTGATCAAAAAACGATTCCTGTTCGGGACCGAATTCGCGGCCTTGGCCTTCCGATTTTGTGAAGTTCAGCTTATTTTGTTGATGCCGCCAGTTGACAGTTGGTAAAACCATCCTGATAATTCGCTCACCCAATAAGATATAAGGATTAATCAGAGGGCCTCCATTACTAAAAAATCGGCTCTATGCGCCTTTGCTGGGATAAGCAGGCTGGGATTTATCCACTTATCTAGAAATTCGCCAACACGCTTCGACTAAATCTGAAAACAGATTAGCTACGTGAAAGCCGCGATTCTGGTCGATCTCTTCGCGTTATTTCGCGCCACGCCAGTCCCGGCTTTCCCCATTCCAGAGAGGAGTAGCCATGAGATTCACCAGGTCCGCTTACGCTGTTTTCTGTTCAAAGGCGCGTGTTTCAATCATCACGGCGCCGCCGTTGGCGAGCATGGCCGCATCCTCGCAGGAGATGCGCAGCGCGACCCTCGGCGCTGTCAAGGATCGGTCCGGCGCGGCGATCGCTGGCGCGACCGTCGATGTCACGAATACCGAAACCGACACGACCGCGAAACTTTCAACCAACAGCTAACCGCCCCGTCCGGACGGTCAGCGCCGTGTGGGCGGGGCTCCTTACCGTCCTCCACTTTCCATCACCACACCGACGGAGGTTTTATGAATCTACGACAGTTCATCAGACAGTTACCGCGATGTTCTATGCGCATCGGCGCGCCGCTGGCGGCGATGCTCGTGGCGCTGACGATTCCGACGACGTCCCGCGCGCAAGTGCTCTACGGCACGCTCACCGGCAACGTGACCGATTCGAGCGGGGCGGTCGTGGCCGGCGCGACCGTCACCATTACGCGCAAAGAGACGGGCCAGTCGCGCGACGGCGTGACCGACGCGAACGGAAGCTACGATTTTCCGACCGTGCAGGCCGGAACTTATTCGATCAAAGTCGGTAAATCCGGTTTCAAGACCGTGACCAAAGATAACGTCGCGGTTACTCTCAACACCGTCACGCGCGCCGACATCTCGATAGAAGTCGGGCAGGTGACCGAGAACGTCCTCATCACCGCCGATGTGGCGCAACTCAAGACGGACCGCGCGGACGTCAGCGCCGAATTGACCTCGAAGCCGCTACAGAACCTGCCCGTCACGCTGGGCCGCAACTATCAGAACCTCTTCCGCACGCTACCCGGCATCACGCCGCCGGAGAACGCGCACTCAATCCCGTCGAACCCTTCGCGCTCCCTCGTGTTCAACGTCAACGGCGCTTCCCGCTCGTCGAACAACACTCGCATTGACGGCGCGAGCACGACCAATATCTGGCTGCCGCACATCACGGCCTACGTGCCCGCGCTCGAATCCATCGAGACGGTCAACGTCGTGACCAACAGTTTTGACGCCGAACAGGGATTGGCCGGCGGCGCGGCGATCAACGTGCAGATCAAGAGCGGCACGAACAACTTCCACGGCTCCGGATTCGAGTTCCACAACAACCAGCACCTGAACGCGCGCAACTTCTTCCTGCCGCTCAACCAGGACGGCACGCTGCGCAACAAGGGCAAGGTCGTTTACAACCAATTCGGCGGCACCTTCGGCGGGCCGATTTTGAAGGACAAGCTGTTCTTCTTTACAAGCTATGAAAACACCAAGGATCGCCGCAACGCCGAGCGCTCGAACCTGACCGTGCCCACAGCCGCGATCAGAAACGGCGATTTCAGAGGCACAGGCGCCACTATCTACGATCCCTTCGACGCAGCTGAAAATGTGATTCTTCCCGATAAGGACGGCAATATCAATCGCAAGCCCATCTCATGCAACGGCGTGCTGAACGTGATCTGCCCGAATCGGATCAACCCGATTACCGCCAAACTCATCGCTTTGATTCCGCTGCCGAACCAGTCCAGCGTCAATCCCGAAACATTCAACTACTTCGCTTCGGCGCCGTTCATCTTCGACCGCTGGACGATTGACAACAAAGTCAATTGGAACGCCACGCAGAAGTTCAATATGTTCGGGCGCTACAGCCAGCTTCATTTCTTCACCTTCAATCAGCCGACCTTCGGCGACGTGTTACAGGGCTTTCCGATCAACGGCGGCAATCCCGGAACGGGCGAGGGCAATACCTATGTCTTCTCGTCGGGCGGCGTTTATACCTTCACGCCGAATTTCATCGTTGACGGCAATTTCGGTTTCGTGCGGCAGCAGGTCGGCGTGGCGCAGCCAGACATTGACAAGCAGACCAGCGAAATCCTGGGCATTCCGGTGCCCGGCACGAACGGCCCGAAGTCTTATGAAGGCGGGCTGGCGCTTTTCAACGTCAACAGCTACGAACGCTACGGCCAGACGGAAACATACATGCCTTATTACCGCAGCGACGATCAGTATCAGTATGTTGTCAATGCGAATTGGCTGCGCGGCCCGCACAACATCCGCTTCGGCAGCGATTTATACCTGCAAAGCTTGAATCACACGCAACCGGAAACGACCGGCACGACCTACGGCGCGCGCGGCGGCTTCGATTTTGGCAACGGGCCGACGCGCATTCCCGGCGTCAACGGCACGCAGTTCCACTCCTGGGCAGCGTTCTTGCTCGGGCTGCCGACGTCGCTTGGACGCCTGTCCGAAAACGTCGCGCCTTACACCACACGCAACAAGGCGTTCAGCTTTTATGCGCGCGATCAGTGGCAGGTCAATCCGAAGCTGACGGTTTCTTACGGCACGCGCTACGAATACTTCCCGATTCCGACGCGAGAAGATCGCGGGCTGGAGCGATACAACATCCGTACCAATATGATCGAGATCGGCGGCGTCGGTTCGATCCCAACTGATTTAGGCGTGCAGGTCAGTAAGCGGATGTTCGCGCCGCGCCTCGGCGTCGCCTGGCGTCCGTCGGACAAGCTGGTCATCCGCGCCGGCTACGGCATCAGCAACGATCCCTATGCGCTGGCGCGCGCGATGCGCACCAACCATCCGATCCTGACCAATCTGGTCGTGCCGTCGGACAATTTCTTCTGGGTGCGCAGCAAAGACGGCAGTTTGAAGGCGAACCGCTTTTCGGAAGGCATTCCGGATGTGCCGGTTGTCGGCGTGGGCAACGGCGTCATCGAAGCGCCGACCAACGTCACCGTCGTCACACTGCCTGACAAGTTCGACCGCGGCTACGTCCAGTCGTGGAATCTGTCGGTGCAACGCGAAATGAAGTGGGGCTTCACGGGCGAGGTGGCTTACGTAGGGACACGGCAGATCAAACAACTCGGTTTCGCCGAATTGAACTGGTCGCCGATCAACGGCGGGCAGGCCGGGCGGCAATTCAACACCGCCGCGTTCCGGCGCACGGCGCAGGTGCAATTGGTGTCGCCGGTCGGCAACAGCCACTACGACGCCCTGCAAACGCGATTGAGCCGCCGCTTCCGCGATTTTTATCAACTCGACGTCAACTACACCTGGTCGAAGTCCATCACGACCGCAGGTGTGAGCAACAGCGACGACTCGGTCAGCAGTGGGTCGACGCGCATCGCCATCCCGCAGTTCTTCGACCTCAACCGCTCTCTCAGCAACTTCGACCGCACTCACAACCTGCAAATTACCAACATCACCGAGTTGCCGTTCGGCAAGGGGCGTAAGTGGCTCAGCAATGGCGGCCCGCTGTCGCGGGTCGTGGGCGGCTGGCAGATCAACAACCTCATCAGCTTCCTGAGCGGCCAGCCCTTCAGCGTGACGGCTGACGGCGCCACACTCAACGCGCCGGAAAGCTCGCAGCGCGCCGATCTGGTCAAGAGCGACGTGACGAAGCTCGGCCGCGTCGGCACAGGGAACTCCTATTTCGACCCGCTCGCCTTCGCTGACCCGGTGCGGCGTTTGGGGCCCGGCAACTTCGGCTTCGGCACTGCGGGCTGGAACCTGTTGCGCGGCCCCGGAATTAGCAGTTGGGACTTCGGTCTCTTCCGTCAGTTCCGGATCACCGAGAAAGTAACGCTGCAATTCCGGGCCGAATCGTTCAACTTCACCAACACGCCGAAGTTCAACAACCCAGGCGGCAACGTCTCGGCGCCGAGCCGTGACGCCAACGGCAACATCCTGACCAACGCCAATGGCGCCTTGAGGTTGAACGGCTTCACCGAGATCACCGGCACGAGGGCCGACTTCCCTGAGCGCCAATTCCGCTTCGGGCTGAGGATCGGCTTCTAAAGCCTTAGCGCAAACTGGCAGTTTGCGTAGTTTCATCAGAAGGGCGCGTGAATGAAACTACGCAAACCGCCAGTTTGCGCTAACGATACTCGCTGGGCTCGACCCACATCCGGGCCGGCGAGAAACAGGTAGGAATTCAGTATCTGCGCGAGGCGCTGAAAAGCGCGGCTGCGCTCAGGCAAACACAATTGACGTCGAGCATCGAACGAGACCTTGACCAACTGGGAAAGATTCGTGGCTAAACCAGGCCAGGTTCTGTTCTATAAAAGCAACCTACAACCAGGAGACTGTTATGGGCATGTCAAAAAAACTCTTGTTGCTGGCATTGATTTGCGCCAGTGTCTTTACGGTCGGCGTCGGGCAAGCGGTCAAAGGCTCGCTGCTCGGCACGATCACCGATTCAAATGGGGCGGCGGCGGCGGGCGCGACCGTCACTATCACGGAGACGCGCACGAACATCAGCGCGACGACCGTTACCAACGCCGACGGGAATTACGTCTTCGCCAACGTCAAGGACGGGATCTACCGTGTTGATGTCGTGCAAAAAGGCTTCAAGAAGGTTGTGCGCCAGGGTGTCGTCGTTGACGTTAATACGACTGTGCGCGTAGACCTCGATCTGCAGGTAGGCGATGTGAGCGAATCAGTCACTGTAGCGGCCGACGCCGCGCCTCTCCTGCAAACCGATCGCGCCGACACGGGGCGGCTGCTGGAAAGCAAGCAGGTCACCGAATTGCCGCTCGGGTTCAATCGTAATTTCCAGGGACTGCTGATCACCGTGCCCGGCTCGACGCACCCCACACGGGAACACTCGGCATTCTTCAACTCGCAGGACAGTCTGGCGTCGAAGGTAAATGGCCAATCGCGCATGTCCAGCAATTTTATGATCGAAGGTGTGGACGACAATGAAAAGACCGGCTTGTTGCAAGTTTACATTCCGGCCGCCGACGCTATCCAGACCGTCAGTATCACGACGAGCAACTTCGACGCCGAATTCGGCCGCGCGGGCGGCGCGGTCTCTTCGGTGACGCTCAAGTCGGGTACGAACGACATGCACGGCAGCGCCTTCTTTTTCGGCAATAACAACAATACACAGGCCGGAGATTACTTCACTCACCTGACCGCGCCAACACATTATCGGCAGGCCGGCGGGACTATTGGCGGCCCGATCAAAAAGAACAAGCTCTTCTACTTCGGTGATTACCAGTACACCACCGATAAACTGGGATTCGTCAATCGGTTTTTAGTTCCATACCCTGAATGGTTCGGCGGCGACTTCAGCAAAGCGCCTACGAAAATCTACGATCCGCGGACGGGTAATGCTGATGGCACGGGCCGCACGCAATTCAGCGATCCGTCGCGCGCCACCGCGGCCAATCCGCTCGGGCTCAACATTATTCCGGCCGACCGCATCAGCCCTATCGCCAAAAAGCTCTTGACCTTCCTCCAACCCCCCACCATCCCCGGGGCGGCTTTTGGGGCGCAAAATTTCGTCTTCAACGAGGTGCGCATCAAGACTACGCACTCCTTCGACACCAAGATCAATTACAACATCAACGACAAAAACACGCTGTCGTATCGCTTCAGCTTCCAGCAACCCCAGGTTTTCGACCCCGCCGCATATGGCATCTATGGCGGGTCGAACTCCGGCGGCGGCTTTGGCGGGACCGGCACCCAAAACACCATCAGCACGGCGGCGAATTACACGCGCACCTTCAGCCCGACCTTGATTCTGGAGGCGAGGTTCGGCGTGAGTTGGTATCATAATGTAGCTGTCTCGCAGGCTGATGGTTTGAAGACCTCCGATGAGGTCGGCATTCCGGGCGTAAACCTGGACAACTTTTCGAGCGGCCTGACGACGATCAATATCCAGAATAGCTCGACTAATGGTTTCACTGCCCCAACGCTCGGCTTTGTGAACAGCCTGCCCTGGGACCGAGGCGAGAAGACGTACCTCGGCTCCGGCATCCTGACCAAACTGTTGGGCAACCACTCGCTCAAGATCGGCGAAGAGATTCGTCACAACCGCGATTTGCTGCTTCAGATTCAGGATCAAGGCGGCGTCCGTGGACAGTTCAACTTCAATGGCGGGCGCACAGCAATTCCCAGTGACACGGCGGCCACCAACGGCTTGGCCAACATGTTCGCCTCGTTCCTGCTCGATGCGCCTAGCTCCTATTCACGCGACATCAAAATCATTGACCAGCCCGGCACGAAGCACTATGCGTTCTTCACTTTCTTCCAGGATAACTGGCAGGTTACACAGAAAATGACGGTTAACCTGGGGCTGCGTCACGAGTACTATACGCCGCTGGTCGGCATCGTGGATAAAGGCGGTTTGTCCAACTACAATCCGATCAACAATACAGAAATAGTTGCAGGATACGGCGACGTCTCGCAGAACGTGGGCGTCAATGGAACCTGGAAGAACTTCGTGGCGCGTACCGGCGTCTCGTACCGCATCAATGACAAAACAGTCATCCGTGGCGGGTATGGTGGCAGTATCATTCCTTTCCCGGATAACAGCTACGCGTTCAATTTCCCGGTCAAACAGAATAATCAGTTCACCGCAACCAATAGCTTCGCGCCGGTCGGGTCGCTGGCGGCGGGCTTCTCGACACCCACTGTCTTTGCCATTCCGTCGAGCGGCGTTATTGACGCCAACCTTCCGATCTTGAAGAATTCCGCCCTTTACTACGCGCCGCCCGATCTCAGAGAAGGGACGCTTCACTCTTACAATGTAGCCTTCCAACGGCAGTTGCCCTGGAATTTCGCAGCGGACGTGGCATACGTCGGCAACGTCGGGCGCGGTATTCTGGCTAATTTCAATCTGAACGCCGCGAATCAGTTGGGGCTGGCCGCGCCGGGGAATGATAATGCCGCCCGCCCACTCTTCGCATCTTTCGGGCGAACGGCGGATGTCACGACCAGAGTTAGGACCAATACCCACTATAATTCGCTGCAAATTAAAGTTGACCGCCGCTTCAACAAGGGGCTGCTAGTGACGAGCAACTATACGCTCTCGCGTGCGATTTCCGCGTCAGGAGACGATAACGGCGGCATTGACACGCCTGCAAATCCAAAGATAAACATTGGGCGGGCGGGTTTCGACCGGACGCATGCGTTTAACTCAAGTTTTGTCTGGCAACTTCCCTTTGCTCAAAAGTTCCACGGTCCAGCCAAATGGCTGCTCGACGGTTGGCAGTTGACAGGCATCCTTTCAATCTATTCGGGCACTCCGCTCGATTTCACCACCAGTGGCACGGACCTGCACGCCCCTGGTAACACGCAGCGCCCGAACATGACTGGCGATCCGAAAGTTTTCGGGAATGTTGGGTCGGGACAACTCTGGTTCGATACGTCGGTTTTCTCAACGCCTAAGGCGACTGAGACTGGCAAAAACGGTGTGCTTTATGCGCCGTTCGGCCAACTGACGCGCAACAGTTCAATCAACGGGCCGGGCTACTGGAATCTAGATAACTCGGTATTCAAGAAGTTCCAGTTCACTGAGCGCATTGGCGGAGAAATCCGGGTTGATGTTTTCAATACGCTTAACCATCCGAATTTCAGTAATCCGAATACCAACCTCACCAGCGCGACCTTTGGTCAGGTCACCGGGACTACACCCTTCGGAGGTTTTAGTGGCCCGCGTGGGCTACGCTTTGGCACACGGATTACGTTCTAGCTAAAATCGATTGCAGGGAAGACGGGGGCAGATAAAAAAACAAGCCTCCGCCTTCCCATGGTTTTTCTTTTCGAGGGAGAAAATGAACAAACAAATTGAACGCAGAGATTTCATCAAGCAAGCCGCTGCGACTACCGCCGCCGGCATGGCCTTCACCGCCTCATCCTATGGCCGCGTGCTCGGCGCGAATGACCGCGTGCGGCTGGGCATCATCGGCCCCGGCGCGCGCGGGCAGGAGACGATGAAGTACTTTTTGGAAGCGCCCAACGCCGAATTCGTCGCGGCGGCGGATGTTTATACACGGCGTCTCGATGAAGTGAAAAAATTCGGCGCCAACATTCAGGGCTACGGCGATCATCGGAAGCTGCTCGAATCGAAAGATGTGGACGCGGTGTACATCGCCTCGCCGCTGCATTGCCACGCGCGCCACTTTCTGGACACATTGGCCGCTGGCAAAGATATGTACTGCGAAAAGACCATGACCTGGTCCGTCGAGGAGGCCGAAGCCTGTCTGGCGGCGGCGAAGAAAAATCCCAAGCGCGTCATCGGCGTCGGGCAGCAGCACAACAGCGCGGGCTATTTCGTGGATGCGCGCAAGTGGGTCAAGGACGGTTTGGTCGGCAAGGTCACTTCGGTCGAATCGTGGATGAGCCGCAACACGCCGCATGGTAAGGGGCAATGGGTGCGACCGATACCGGAGGATTGCAACGCGCAGAACGTGAATTGGAAGGCGTTTTTGAACGGCCGATCCGACCGCCCGTTCGACGCGAACAAATTCATCAACTGGCGTTTGTGGTGGGAATTTTCAGGCGGCAATATCACCGAAAATATGGTTCACCAGATCGGCTGGATCATTGGCGTGCTCGACCTTGGCTCGCCGACCGCGGCATATATGTCGGGCGGCGTCTTTTCGGAAAAAGACGGGCGCGAAGTGCCGGATACGATTTCGGTCG
>Ga0209382_10007279_pt1 | contig 14138 bp, 16 predicted proteins | sample SoiMetdeltSBSDD5_FD_187599 | JGI IMG/M metagenome (GOLD analysis project Ga0209382, IMG submission 187599) | Bulk soil microbial communities from a Populus tree surrounding site in Tennessee, USA - Soil MetaG P. deltoides SBSDD5 (SPAdes) (version 2) | ecosystem: Environmental > Terrestrial >... | reverse complement strand
ATGCTTTCAGCAGGCCGGTTCGGATGGAGTCAGGAGCCGCCACCAGCGCACCGTACACCGACGGCCCCAAAGGTCGGTGTCAGGCCGGGCAGAACGTGTCGGTGGGCGGCAGGTTGCCGCTGTCCAAGTAGCCGATCACCGGCGGCAGCGCGCATGCCGAGTAAATGCTGGCGCCGTGCCCAATGCCCTGCCATATCACCCGCTTGCTCGTGGTGCCTGCGTTGATCACGGTCGCGGCCACGGCCGCTACGCCCTCGTTGCCGACAATCGGGTCGTTTTGCCCGCCGAGCAGCATCACCGGAGTCTTGAGGTTCTTGGGGTCCTGCGGCGCCGATCCGCTCGGCCAGTTCAGGCATTTGACCAAATTGAGTGCGCCGACGGCGCCGAACTGCGGGTAGAGCTTGGGCCAGGCGACCACGAGTTCGCGAACCCGGTCCGGCGTCGGCCGGTTCAGCGAGTCGCTGCAGCTGTTGACGAACTGGCCGTCGGTCTGACGCAACGTCTCGGCGGCCGTGATCAAGTTCGTCATCTGGTTGGTGTTGCCGGAGCGGGCGGCAGCCACCGCCGCAGCGAGGTCGTTGCCTGAGTTGACGCGGTCGCCGCGTGGGTAGGCCAGCGCGGTGGTGATGGCGTCGACGACCGTCGCGACCGACGCACCTCCTGGCCCGTCGCCGTTCCGGGCTGCCGCCAGCAGGGCGTCGATCGCGCCCTTAGGGTCGGGCGCCAGCGGGCAGTTGGTGGCGACGCACTGCGCGGCCCAGGCGTCCAGCGCGGTCTGTTCGCCCTTGACGCGTTGCTCCATCGCGGCCTCGGCGGCGATGCCAAGCGGCAGCGGAGAGTCGACCACCAGCCGCGCGACCTTGTTGGGATGCGATCCGGCGTAGGCGAGGGCAACCTGGGCGCCGTTACCGATGCCGAGCAGCGCGATGGTCGGCACATCCCAGGTGCTGCGCAGCCGTTCGATGTCCTCGGCGGCGTGGGAGTTGTCGTAGGCCGAGTCGCCGGGCGCGACGGTGTCCGTGCAGCTGGTGGTGGCGGTCTGGGTGATGGCACCGAGGTTGGCGACCGGATCGTCGCCGGACTGGAACTGCGCCTGGTCGAGCATCTCCTGACGGTCGAACAGGTCGCGGCAGTCCAGCGCGCCCGACATGCCGATGCCGCGACGGTCGACCGCAACAATCGGATGCGCCTTGAGCACATCTGCGCCTGCGCGGGACAGCCATACCGGCAGGTGCTCCGACGACGGTAGATCCGATCCAGTGGTCATCACGATCGGACCGGCGTCCTGCGGTGTCTCCGCCGAGCGGGCGCGAACCACGCCGATGCTGACGGCTCCGGTGGCGCCGTTGATCGGATCGAGGTCGGCGTCGTAGCTGGCGCATTCCAGTTTGACGCCGGGCAACGGCTGCACCGCGGCGTCACCGAAAACCCGTGACGTGCAATCCCGCCAGGACAGCTCGTTCTTCGGCGCCTCGATCGGCGGCGGGCCGCTGGGTGGTTTGGTGGTCTGCGGCGCACCCTGCGGGCCCGCGCCGGAGTCGGTCGCGTAGCGCGGATTGGCGGCCAGGCCTGGCGCGCAGCCGGCCAGCAAAGTGGACAGCACGACGGTCGAGGTGCCAAGGACCCGGACCAGGCGACGCCGACGCATGCTGACCAATGTACTGATGGTCCCGCTAGACGCCCTTGACGTAGCGCGTGTAGAGGTAGCCGTCGTCGTCGGTCAGCACATGGCTGCGCCGCATCTTGGCGTGCACATTGCCGAGACCGGTCACGATTCGCTTTGACCCGCCGCCGACCAGGATCGGCGCAACCGTCAGGCAGAGCTCATCGAGGAGGCCCTCCTCGATCAGCGTGCCGAGGAACAACGGCCCGCCCTCGGTGAGCACGCGGTACAGCCCGCGGTCCGCCAGGATCTTCAGGACGGTGGCGGCGTCGACGGAGTCCGGTTCCGGCCCCGACGCGTCGATGACCTCGGCGACCGACCCAAGCCTGCGGCGCGTGTCGTCGTGGAACCGGCTGGTGGTCAGGATCAGGGGCGGCACCTCGGTGCGGGTGAACAGCCGGGCACTCGGGTCGAGGTTGCCTGAACGGGTCACCACGGCGATCGGCGGCACCTCGGCTTGCCCGCGATGCTGACGCTCCTGGCGCGCGGCGACGGGAAGCTGGGCGCCGGAGTAGTTCTCGACACGCACGGTGGAGGCCCCGACGACGATGACATCGGCGAGGTGGCGCAGCAGCGCGAACAGTGCACGGTCACCCGCACCCGCGAGCCCTCCGGCCTTGCCGTCATCGGTGGCCCCGCCGTCGAGACTGCCGATCATGTTGCCGCGCACCCAGCACGCCTGCAGGTCCCCGGGGTAGGCATACAGGTCAGCGAGTCGGCCCTCGGTCACCGAATCGGTGGGCCCTAGCACTGTCAGCTGCATCCCCGCACCGTCGTCAGGCATACGCAGAATTGCAGCACGTCGCTATGGTGCGTGTGTGCAGGGGTCCAGCGGTGTCGCGCATCTGGTTGATCGACACCCGAGTGTCACGCCCGAGCGGCTGATCGCCCAGCTGGTTCCACCGCCGACCTTTTCCGACGTCAGCTTCGAGACATACAAGCCGGATCCGGCCGAGCCGTCGCAGGCGGCGGCGGTGCAGTCGTGCCGACAGTTCTGCGAGCAGGCGGTCGCGCGGCGGGCGGGCAAGAAGAAACTGTTCGGCAGACGCGAGACGCTGCCGGGTGTCGGCATCTACCTCGACGGCGGGTTCGGCGTCGGGAAGACGCACCTGCTCGCGTCGTCATACTTCGACCTGCCGGAGCCCAAGGCGTTCGCCACCTTCGGCGAACTGACCCAGCTGGCCGGGGTGTTCGGCTTCGTCGAATGCATTGACCTGCTGGCCGATTACAGCGCGGTGTGCATCGACGAGTTCGAGCTCGACGACCCAGGCAACACCACGCTGATCTCGCGACTGCTGTCTGAACTGGTCGCACGCGGGGTGTCGGTGGCAGCGACGTCAAATACGCTGCCCGAGCAGCTCGGTGAGGGCCGCTTCGCCGTGCAGGACTTTCTGCGTGAAATCCAGGCTTTGGCAAGCATTTTCACGTCGGTGCGCATCGACGGACCGGACTATCGGCATCGCGACCTGCCGCCGGCGCCGGACCCCTTGAGCGACGACGAGGTGGTGGCGTGTGCCGCCGAAGTTCCCGGCTCGACGGTGGATGACTTCGACGCGTTGTGCGCACACCTGGCGACCATGCATCCGTCACGCTATCTGACGTTGATCGAGGGCGTCACAGCGGTGTTCATCACCGGCGTGCATCCGATCGACGACCAGAATGTCGCGCTGCGGCTGGTGTCGTTGACCGACCGCCTCTACGACGCGGGCATTCCCGTGGTGGCTTCGGGGACGAAGCTGGACACCATCTTTTCCGCCGAGATGCTGGCGGGCGGCTTCCGGAAGAAGTATCTGCGGGCGACGTCTCGGCTGCTGGCGTTGACGGCAGCGGGTCAGAGCGGACGCACCTCTTCTGGCGAGCAGACGTAAAAGGCCCCAAATCGTCGGCGTGTCGGGTCATTTTGCGTCTGCTCGCGCTCACGAGAGCGGGCGCACCATCACGTAATCGTTCTCGATGCCGGCGCCGAGCCGAAAAGTCTTGGTGCCGTTGATGGTAAAGCCATGTTTGGTGTAAAAGCGTTGGGCGCGTTGGTTCTGCTGATTCACACCCAGCCACACGCACTTGGCGTCGAGATCGGTGGCGCATTGCAGTGCGGCGGTCATCAGCGCCGCGGAGATGCCCACGCCATGGCTGTCGGGCAGCACGTACATCTTGGACAGTTCGACGGCGGGACGCAGTTTGACCGCCTGCTGCACATCGTCGTCGTCGGGAACGCCGCGAATCAGCATGACGTAACCCACGATTCGGCCGTCCTCGCGTGCGGCCAGCACCGCACGGTCGGGATCGGCGAGGTAGTCGCGGAACCGCCTCTCCGACAGGTTCTCGTCGACGAATGCGGCGATGTTCTCCGCCGTCACCGCCGGGGGACAGGCCAGGGGGAACGTGACGGCAGCGACTTCCGCGAGTTCGGGCAGGTCGGTTTCGACGGCCGCGGCGACGTGAATGGCCACGGCTCTACGGTAGCGGTGCCCCCGGCTGCCAGATGTTCCACTGCGCCAGGTGCTCACCGGTCTGCCGGTCGAGCAGCACCACGTTGGTGACCAGGGCGCGATAGACCTGCCAGTACACGGCGCCGTTGACCGTGGCGCCGGGCGGAGCGTTCCGCAGCGCGTATTGCAGCTCATCGGGCGCATCGGTGTTCTTGGGCTGATACGCGTCGGCGTAGGGCGTGACGCCGTTGAACGAGAACGCCTTGGCCATCGCGAACGGGGTAGGCGTCTCGATGACATGGATCGTGATCGGCGCCTTCCACGGACCGCCCTGGTTGATCCAGCGCGGCGAACCGGTGGCCGCATAGCCCGGAGGCGGAGGATCAACAGGCAGCACATCGTGGACGGTCACGTCGGCGACGATGCCCTTGTACTCGACGCGCAGGGTGTCATGGAGATTGCCGATCGGCGCACCCTCCGCTGACGCGGGTGGGGCCACGAGGCTGGCGACGGCCGCCAGCAGAGCGACGAGGAGCACGAAGCAGCGGCGCATCAACGCATGATGGCACAAACTGAAACGTGTTACAGCCGGTTGGGCGTCAGGATGCCCCCGGACCGAGCCCGCCGACCTTCTCGATCCGGACGCGGGTGAGCAAGCCTTCCGGCGCGTTCGGCGGCGGGAAGTGCTCGTCGGACCCCAGCATCGTCTTGGCCAGCTTCTTGAGAAGCGCGGGCGCGCCGCCCTCCTCGATCCGGGCCGTTCCGGTGATCGTCAGATAAGGCGTCTGCTGGTTGGGGTGCTTGGTGGACAGAATCGTGACGGCCACCCGCGGATCGCGGCGAATGTTACGGGTCTTTTGGTATTCGGCCAGGTGTGCGGCGACAAGCTCATCGCCGTCCGGGGTGGACTCCAAGGCCATCCACACGACGGTTGCCTGCGGGCTCCCGTCCGGGTTGATCGTGACCAGTGTCGCGTCGGTGCCCTCGCCGATGAGCTCGCGGGCGGCGTCGTTGAGTTTCATGTTCCTGTTCTACCGCCAGGCCCGCGGATTCATTCCCGTTTTCAGGCGGCCTCAAGGTCGAGCAGCGTCGACTTGGCCAATGGCCCGCCGACGTACTGGCCCGTCGACCCGTCTGACCGCACGACGCGGTGGCAGGGGATCACGACCGGCAGGGGATTGTGGGCGCAGGCCGTGCCGACGGCCCGCACCGCACGCGGATGACCGATCGCGGCGGCCACCATCGCGTAGCTCTCGCGGTGGCCGTAGCCGATGGCGCGCAGATGTTCGATGACGCTGCGTCGGAAACCCTCCGCGAGTCGCAGATCCACCGGCACCTCAAAGGCGGTGCGGCGCTTGGCGAAATACTCGTCGATCTGCCGGGCCGCGGTGTCCAGTCGTGCCGGCGCGCGCAGCACTCGCGGGCTGATCCTGTCGGCCAGCCCGGCCAGCACGGCGTCGTGGCCCTCCACGTCGTAGGCGACCCGCACGAGTCCTGCGGTGGTGGCGGCCAACAGTAGCGTGCCGACAGGTGTGTCGATCGTGCGGTAGGCGACGTCGAGCAGCCCGCCAGTGTCGGCGGCGTGCTCCAGCCCTTGGTGCAGCCGGGCCAGTGCGCCGTCGTCGGCGCCCAGTTCGTCAAAAAGATTGGTAGTCATGCTGTTTCGTCCTCACGGTAGTGCTTGCGCAGTGTCTTGAGTCCATCGGCGGCGGCGCGCCGCGCGGCGTCGGGGGAGTTGCCGAGCAGTTCGGCGATCTCGGCGAACGGCAGGCCCGCAATGTGGTGGTAGGCCACCGCCTGGCGTTGTTTGGTCGGCAGCCGCTGCAGCGCGGTCCAGAGGTCGGGGTCGCGCGCGGCGGGATCGGCATGAGCGGCGGGGCGCGCGGGCAGGGTTTCGGTGGGCACGGGGCGGCGGGATTTCGCGCGCCCGACGTCAATCGCTCGGCGGTGGGCGATCGTGACGAGCCAGGCCTCGACGTTGGCGTCGGCGGGCAGGTCGGGATAGGCGCGCAGTGCCGACAGGAACGTCTCGGACCAGGCGTCCTCGGCGTCGACGGGGCCGACGACGGCGCGACACACCCGCAGCACGGTCGCGCCGTGCTCGGCCACCACATCCTCGAACGGTCGCACCTCCACATCATGAAGACGCGAGACCGGCAGCGGATGTGAGATCAGGTTTTGGTGTACGTCTCGAGGGCCGCGACGAGCTCGCGCTCGAAGCGATCCCTGTCGACACCCAGCTGGTGCAGCGTGCCGTCGTCGTCTTCGGCTTCATACAGCGCCAGCAAGATGTGTTCCGTGCCGACGTAATTGTGGCCCAGCCGAAGTGCTTGGCGGAAGGTCAGTTCCAGCACCTTCTTGGCCGCTCCGTTGAAGGGGATCAGGACGGGTATGTCGTCGACTCGCGGGGGCAGCGTCACCGCCTTGTTCACCTTGTCGGCATCGATGCCCTGACCGGCGAGCAGCTTGACCGCGAGCCCCTCGCCCTCGCCGAACAGCGCCAGCAGCAGATGGTCGGAGCCAATCTCGGCGTTGCCCGCGCCGTGGGCCTTGTTCTGGGCGACGACGATGACGTTGCGGGCGCGAGGGGTGAATCGGCCGAAGCCCGCCTCCGGGTCGAGGGCGGCGTCGGCCTTGGACACGAACCGTTTCTGCGCGGCCTGCTTGGTGACGCCCATGCACTTGCCGATCTCGGTCCACGACGCCCCGGACTTGCGAGCCTGATCCACGAAGTGGCCGATGAGGTGGTCGGCGATATCACCGAGGGCGTCCGCCGCGATCACCGCGTCGGTCAGCTGCTCGAGCGGCTGGTCGTGCGCCTTCTTGATGGCGTTGATCAGGTCGTCGAGGCGGACGGGGTTGGTGATCTTGACGGGCTCGGTCATGCCGTCAACTCTAGGTTGACGCTGTTGGTTCGTCAACCTTGGGTTGACGCCTTAGCCGCGGGGATATCCGCGGCGCACGGTGCGGTCGAGGATGCCCAGGGTGGCGCGCAGCGCGCTCTCGGGTACGACGGGAAAGATGTTGGCCTCGCGCCAGTGCGGGTCGATGTCGGACCAGTCGTAAAACGACGTGACCAGCGTGCCGCCGTCGGCGGGTTCGAGCCGATAGCCGTAGATGTGGCCGATCTGCGGCCGGATCTGGCCAAGGATCGTCCAGGCGATCAGTCGGTCCTGGTCGAACTCGCGGATCGTGACGGTGACGTCGTATTTGCCCAGCGGGTAGTCGTTGAGCGCCTCACGGTCCATGTGCACGACGAAGCTGTCGCCAACGGCCTGCGCGGGGTCGCCGTCGGCGTCCTGCAGCATGCCGGATGCGTCGATGGCTACGTGGCCCTGCGGGTCGCACAGGACCGCGAAGATGTCGGCGGGTGGTGCGGCGATGGTGCGTTGGACTTCGATGCGATCGGTCATGGGCAGATCGTGTCAGGACGGCGATCGGCCTAGGGGCGAGTTTGGGATCTCGGCTGCCGGGTAATCGACGGGCTAATGCCGAACGGTGTCGAAACGTCTGCCGCGCAACCTCAGACGTTGCGCCGGGCAATCGCGTTCATTCACGACAACGCCCACCGAGATATCGGGGTGAACGACATCGCCGCGGCGATCAATGTCACCCCGCGCTCGGTGCAGTACACGTTTCGTCGCCACCTCGGAACAACGCCGCTGGAGTACCTGCGTCGGGTGCGCCTCGACCGCGCGCACCGCGATCTGCAGGCCGCCGATCCGGCCGTCGACACGGTGATGGAGATCGCCGGCCGATGGCGGTTCGGTCATCCGGGCCGGTTCAGCATTGCGTACAAGGAAGCGTTCGGGCAGCCGCCAAGTCTGACGCTCCGGCGTAACGCCGGATAACCCCTAGGGCAGCGGTCAGCCCTGGAAGAAACCTTCACGGGTGAAGAACCCGGGCTGCCAGCCGTCTGCGCCAAGGCACAGCAGCGGACGCCCGTCGGGGGACTGGGCCGCCGCTTGTGGCTTCGGGCAGGGGGTCCCGATTTCTTGAACGCCGAACAACTCGTAGGTCGCCACCCAGAAGCCGGTGGTCACTGGAGGCCACTGGTTCGCGATCCACCGGCATTGGAGGGCTTCACCGCCGGGGCCGCGACCGAAGGTGAAGAAGTCCATGTTGTCGCACGGCCCGGCGAGGTGGGCGTCGTAGTTCATGCCGGGCACGTCGGTGGCGTAGCGCCCGGGCCTGTCGAAGTACAGGTTGTCGCTGCCGGGGTCGGCTAGCGCGGCCGGCGCCGTGCAGACAGCGGCGCCCGCGATCGCAACGGCGGCGAAAAGTAGGCGAATCATGTCCCACCCCTTGGTCGTCGTGACCGGTTGGTCTCTGCGAAGCCTAACGGGTGCGGTGTGGTCGGTGAACGTTTTACTGACCAAGTTCTTGGGCGCAAGCCTCCGACTTCAGTCCGGGTGAGCCCAGGTCCTCGCGCCGGTCGACGAGAAGTTTGCATTCGCGGGACACGTCGTCGTGGCTGGCGATCGGCAGATCCGGTTCACGCAGCACCACGCGCGCTACCGCCTCGGCATCGATGGGGTCTGACTTACCCGGGCGGCGAGCTGAGCGACGGGATCTGGCCATCAGTCTGGTGGGGACATGGGCGACCCGCTGTCCTGCGGTGACCAGGCTGCGCTCCAGGCGCGCGGACACATGACGGCAGTCTTCAATGCCCCACGTCAAGTCGTCGTCGCCGAATTTGAGCGGTGACCAGTGCAGCGCCTTGGCGTGCCCGGCGTCGGTGGCCTCCACGGTCTTGCCGGCGAGTTTTCGGCCGTTGCCGTCGAGCGCCACGAGGGTGTGGGTCTTTTTGTGCGCATCCACACCGATCACCACAACCACGGCCAGCCTCCGATGGTCCGCTGCGCTCTCGATGGCCGACGGCAAATCCGACACAGACCGTCCGGTTCCTCACCGGGTGTCGGCAGCCGCGTGCGGAGCCTGCCAGTAGGCGGCAGCAAGGGGGGTTAGCCAGACACCCGGCGGTGAGAACCAAGCCGCCGCAACGACGGCCAGCATCCTGATCGGACAGACGACCCAACACTTCGCGAAGAAGCCCGCACCGCCGTACCTCCCACACCCGACATGGACACAACGACACACAGAGCCAACCCGCCGGGCGGCACGAATCTTAACTAGCCACCGAGCCGGGAATCAGGACGCACGCCACGGTACCGGAAACCGTGCACGCGCTCATGTCGGCTAATCCGCTGGCCACCATCTTGGGCCGGCGGCCACGGTGACTGTGGATTCCATGCAGCACCACGTAATTCGGTGCGTGCGGCCGCCGATGTAGCCGACCAGTTGAGTTCATCGCCGTGCGCCGACGCGCGTTGTGCTGTGCGGGGACGCGGCCGGGCACCACGCTGCCGTTGCCGGTAGGCCCGTTTGATCGCCCGAACCTCGGCTTGCGGCAGCACGCCAGCGCCACCGAGGTCGTGCGTTACGACGAGATGGCGAAACCGCCCTCGGAGACCCTCGCGGAGCTGGGTCGAATGTTCGCCGAGCCAGTCGAATCCGATGAGTGAATACCGCTTTCCGTCAGCGCGCGAACGGGCGGCCGTCCACAGAGTTGCGCCTTAAGCGAACCGGAGACGGTCGTCTCTCGTGGATGTAGTAGACGGGTCATCGCGCGCGATAGGAGGCGGCGCGGCGGTGACCGCGGGTCGGCGTTGCGCGCGCAGGCGTCCCTTTCGCTTCCAGCTGCGCGCCCGGCCCGCCCTCAAATTTCAGTGAAGCACGCGCCCACCGAACCGATTGGCCCGGTGGGTCGCTTCGTTGACAAACAGCTGTCATGCCAACGCCTGCAACCACTTTGGGAAATCGGAAACGGTTTGAACGAACCACCGTTCGCCACCGTGCAAGAAGTGGGTAGGGGCAACCGAAAGGGAGATTCCGATGAGGACATCAGTCAAATTCCTCGCCATGTGTGCCGGCGCACCCGCCGTGGCGCTCTGTGTCGGGGCACCAACCGCGTGGGCCGCACCGTCAACTAGCGATAGCTCGTCGTCTAACGCAAGCGTGACGCAGCAAACCACCAACGGCAGCCTGTCGGTCTCGGCGGGCGGGAACACGCTCGTGCAGCTTGGCAATGAAAGCATGGCGACCACAAAGGGCACCAGCCTCGCCGTGGCGTGGAACTTTCCCGGCACGGGGGGCAGCACGGCCAACGCCAACGGGACCGGAAACTTCGTCGAGGCAGGCAACAACAGCTCGGCTTCCGCAACCGGGAACTTCAACTTCGTCCAAGCGTTCAACAACAGTCACGCAGACGTAACCGGGAACTTCAACAGGGTCGTAGCAATCAGCAACAGTCACGCAGAGGCAACCGGGAACAACAACATGGTCACGGCGCTCTGCGGAGGTACGGCGAACGTTTCAAACCAGAACAACCAATTCGTCGTGAAGGCGCCCTGCCTAGGGCAATGAGCGAGGAGGAATAGCTCCGGCGCGTGACTCCTCGACGGTCCAGTCGGCGGGCGGGAAATGCTCGAGAATGTTGCGATTTCGCCGGTGGACGTCGCGAAGTTCTGTTAAAAGCACCGGATACGCCGTCGCGGTTCTGCCACAACCTCTCGTCGGTGCCGGCTGAGTATGTCTCGCGCCCGGACCCGCAGTGCGCGCCAGCCGCGTCATTTCCGGAGGGAGCCGTCGAAGGTGGCCAAATCGCCAGAGAATCCGCGGCACACTCGAATTGAGTGGGACAACGCGAAGGCGGCCCGCTAAGTACACAAATGTGGGCTGACGGGCAGCGCAATTAGTTCCCGCTACAGCAGGCGACCCGCCACCCAAGCAGGATGACGGGCCGACGGGTGGCGACGACTACAACGCGGCGTTGAAGATGCGGACAACCGCCGGGCCCGTCGAGTGTCGATGAATGCTTCCTTCCCGTTTCAGGAAGTCCGCTCCACCAGCAAATGTGGTGCGTATGTGGTGCAAGGCTACCTAGTGGAGCTAGATATACCGCTTCAGCTGCACTGATATCGTGCGCGATACTGGGATTGAACCAGTTCAATCAGTTTGCTAGCGGTTACGGGTTGACCAGTGCAAATAGCGGAACTACCCCGCCGGCGCCTCGCTGATGGCAGGCGGTTGGTCAACGTCGTCTGCCCGGCCTGCAATGGCCGCCACTGGGTTCCCGAAGCGGAGAGCGACTTCTGCAGCCGTAGAGGAGCCGAGTTCCCCATCACGATCGGCAGGGCCAACGCACGACTCCGAACCCGGTGCAGGTCTGGCCGGGTGCGGTTCTACTGCAGGGTCAGGCCCTCACGGACGCTTATTACATGGTGTCCTCGGGGATTCGCGCCGCTGCGCGGAATGGCTACCCTACGGCCCGATTTGAGGGCATCCGGTGCGCGATACGGGACGCCGACGTGTCGCCGCAGCGACACGACGACATGGATCAAGGCGCGTCCGGTGAAGACTCACCCACTGATGACGAGACCTTTATCGACACCGGTGAGGCAGCCGTCCTACTCGGCGTCAGCCGCCGTACAGCTCAGCGGTTGGCCCGTAAGGGACTTGGGCGCCAAGTCGCCGGCACCTGGCTCCTAGATAAGGGTCTCGTCATCGCAGAAGCGGCAGCACGGAAGGAACACAATGACCCAACCTGATACCTACCCGGCAACCTGGCGGCCCCCCGGTGCTCCTCAGCCTCAGCCGCAAACCGATTCCCCCAGGGTAGCAGTTCAATTCGCCGTTGAAAGCTACGTTGCGGCGCTTTCCGACGCGGAGCTAGCGGATCTGCTGGCCCGAACCCGACCGGGAGGTGGGCGGTGACGCTAGGCCCCACAATAGGAATCGCTGACGCGCAACGCTTCCTGATGGCGGTTCAAGCGGCTGGCGGAACGGTGCCGTCTGAACTGTCTAACATCCTCTGCGGTTTGGACGCGCTGAGACAGTTGGAAGGTGCCACGGATCCTTGTCGATGCGGCGAAGGCCGGCCGTCTCACCGCAGTTAAGCTGCGCGGTCTGATGTCGGAGGCCGCGATGGCCGATATGGTCTCTGACTACTGTGGCCGCTTGCGGGGGCGGTCCGAAATGCTGTTCCTGGAAGCGTTTTACGAGTCTCTGCAGGATGGTGCTGCGGAGGAGATTTTGGATTCGCTGAGGCCGCGGTTCGACGCTGCTGGCAACGCGCTGATTGAGGCTCGCGAGCTTGTGCCTGTGTCGACACCGGCCGAGGAATTCCTCACCGCGGCGACACCCGAGGCGATCGCCGCATGGCAGGGACTCGAGAGTCATATCAATACGTTGAACGAAATAGGCTGGGTAGCTGCGCAATTCGACCCACGTACGCAGGCGTTTGCACTCGTTGACGAATACGCTTTGGGCGACAACTTCAGAATTCATGATCGTGCGATCTTCTGCTCGACCGGTGACCTGGAGCGAGACTCGCAACAGTTCAATTCGCCTGGCGTCCATCGGTACTCACCTTGGTTCCGAGTGGGGACACTGCAATTGCACACCGTCGAGTCGGCTCGGGAACGATACCGAGCTTTCGCGGAATCTGAGTGGAATCGCCTCAATGCTGGGCGGGTTGTGCAGCGGCACACCGAGACTGGCGAGCTACAGGACGTCGTCATCAAGAACCCATACGCCCTAATGGAAACGGCGGACGCATGAGCGACGACGCCGCCGAGTACGAATATCCGCCAGCCTGTCGACCGAAAGGCGCCGAGCCACCGCGACGGCCGGACTATGCGCCTAAGCCGCGTTCCGGTCTCGTTGTCACCGGAGACGAAGCGCCTGATGAGGAGGACTACCCACAAGCGTGGCGGTAACAGGACAGAGGAAAATGAAATGAAACGCACATCCACACGGGACCCGCAGAGGCCACCTCAGACACCACCGCAGAAGCCTCCGACCGGCCCGCCCACAACACCCACCCAGGGGCCGGCGAAACAACCGTGATGATATTGGTGTGTCTTGGCTGGGTTTCGCCAGCTCCGCGGCGCAGTATCGGGTGATCAGAATGAAGTTCTGTCTGCTCAACGCCTCCGCCAACGTGCGGTTATCAACGCTGTTGAATGCGTCGCCATGGCGTCGAACAGTGGGCGCGTACGGCAACGGCGACCACGACGTGATAGTCGAACTCCGAGGCGACGAGGTAGGGCTGGCATTGTCATCCGACACCGGCTCGTCGGTCACGGCCGAAGTCGCATACCTCACAGCGGAGCACGTCGCATGATCGACGAATCGTGCCGGTCAGCCGAATCCGTTGGGCCGGACAGCCTTCATGGTGGGACTGGCTTTCGAAGTCTGGATCGTGGTCGGGTCCGTCGTTGTCGTCGCTGCCGACTCGATGGCGGTTTGTCCACGAGACATCCCGGTAATCCCGGTCGAAACCAATGAGGTTCCAGTCCGTTCTTGGCCTAACGCCGCGGCCAATGCGCCCATGACGACGATGGTGCAGGCGGCGATCATCGCCAATAGCAACTTGCCACTTAGGTTCCGGCTTGGTTCCACTGACCCCTCCATTCGGCCACACTGCTCCGCCGCCCCCTGGGCCGTGCGGACCCCCACCCTTAATACGCGGGTCTGTGGCTTGTGCGGAGCGATTCGATTGGCCTCACAGTTAATTGGCAGTCGGCCCGCGGACGCGGGGGATCTAGGTCGCATTTACGTTGGAGATACGCACCGTCGCCGGGCCCCATCGATGCCAGAACCCAGGGGGGTACCTCAAACCCCGACCACTCCGCACCTCGGTGCATTGGCGATTATCTCTCTCCGCCGCGCGGAGAAATCGGCCCTTGAAGGGAGGACTTGATGGCGGTCAAAGCGCCCTCACCTGCGGGTTTGGACGTTTCGGAGAAGCGTTTGTGGCGATCAATTACGGGCGAATTCCAGCTAAATGACGCCGAAAAGTCCCTACTTCTGCAGTGCTGTCACACTGCCGACGAGCTGGCGGCCTTAAAGGCGATCGTCTTCGCCGAAGGCCTGATGACCGAGTCGTCGCAAGGCGTCCGGGTTCACCCGGCGCAGCAAGAATTGCGGCAGCTGCGCGCCGTGTACCAGCGGCTGATCGCTGATCGTGGGGCTGGGGCTTC
>Ga0209382_10007278_pt1 | contig 14139 bp, 7 predicted proteins | sample SoiMetdeltSBSDD5_FD_187599 | JGI IMG/M metagenome (GOLD analysis project Ga0209382, IMG submission 187599) | Bulk soil microbial communities from a Populus tree surrounding site in Tennessee, USA - Soil MetaG P. deltoides SBSDD5 (SPAdes) (version 2) | ecosystem: Environmental > Terrestrial >... | reverse complement strand
GCCGGCGATGCCGTAGACGGATTCCACGTCGTCCGGAAATTGCGCCACCACCAGAAAGCCTCCCGCCGGAATAATCGTGCCTTGCGGGAAAACAAAATCCGCCGATCCATCCAATCGCCAGCCGCTAATGTCTTCCGGCGTGCTCAGCGCGTTGAACAACTCAACGAACTCGACGTTCTTGCCGTCCGGCCGATCGAGCGGATTGTACATGATTTCCGAGATCACCAGGCTCGTCCGCCGGCTCGATTGTCCCAGCGGTTCAATGGTAGGGCGAAGCGTCTCCGCTGAGCCGCCGCTTACCGCCGACAAATCCCGAAACGCGGCGGTCGTTGCCTGGTTTGTGTTGTGGCTCGACACCGCGAACCCGAAGTAAATGTTTGCGGGCATTGCAATCGTGGCGCTGCCCAGCAACGTCCAGCTTTGCCCGTCGAAACTCGCGTAGCCGGTGAACTGGTTCCCGACGCGCTGCAAACGCAGCCAGGTATTCGGAAAATTCGCCGGGAAGGACCCGCTCAATGTTGTCGTTCCGCCTGCGGTGTTGCGCGATTGAAAGTAGCTGCCGCTGATCGTAGGCGTTGCCATCGCGCTCGCGAACACGCTGCCCCCCGTCAGCGACTCGCGCGCCATCAACCCTGCTTCCGCCCACGCGTCGGACAAGCCGAGCGATTCGATCCGCACCTTCAAATCGAAATCGCCCACGCGCTGCTGATAACTGAACTGAAACTGATCGCTCGTCCCGCCAATGTCACGGCCACCGCCCGTGACATTGTAGCCACCCGGCACGGGGACCGTGCCCCCGCCGGGAACAGGATTTCCCACATCGGCCGGCGTGTAGGCCACGGCCATGAAAGTTGCCTGGCTGTTCGGTGGGATGACATTGCCTCCCGTGCATTGGTCGATGATCCCGTTCACCGTGAGCGTGTAGGTGACGCCCTCGACTTGACCGCTGAGCATGAGGGTCACGTTGGTCTGGTTCGGCGCCAGTGTCGCGCTCAGGATGGGAAGCGAATCGCTGCCATTGGTGATGGAATAGTTATGGATGTCGTTTGCCGTCGCGGTCATGACCGGTTCTGAAAATGTAACTACCACTTGGTTCAAGCCGCTGTTCGCCGCGCTCAAGAGCATCGGAGGTACCGTGTCCTGGCTCACGGCCAGTGTGGCATCGCTGCTGGTGACGCTGTAGGGCGTGTTGCTGGCCACATTGCTTACGACAACGCGGAAGGTCGCGCCGTTATCGGGTAATTGTATATTACTTAACGTGTAGCTGGCGTTGGTCGCATTCGGGATTGCTACGCCGTCGCGCTGCCACTGGAACGTCACCGGCGGCGTGCCATTGTAGCCGACCGTAAACGTCGCGCCGCGGCATTGCATCACCGTCTGGCTTTGGGGCTGATTGGTGATCGTGACCGGCGTCTGCACGAACGTCGACGGCGTGACCATGATACTCGGCAAGCCACTCGCCTTGATCAAAACGTAGTCCACTTCAAATTCCGAAGTTCCCGCGGCGCTCCCGGCCACGATGCCCGCGTAACCCGTCCGGGCGCTGCGCGTGGGGATGTAATCATAAGCGCTCTGCCACGCCACCGGTTCGGCCTGACTGCCATCAGCCAGCCAGATTTTTCCAAACACGTCATTCACGCCTCCTTGCGACGCCGCATTCGGTTCGTGACGCAACCGCAGCCAGTACCAGATGTTGTTCTGCCACGCGAATTGAAACTCTGTTCCCCAGGCGCGCGCATCATCCAGAAATTCGATGTGGCGGCCAAGATTCTCGTCCCGGAAATGCAGGTCGATTCCCCCCGCCGGCGCCGCCAATGGATCCACGCAGGTTGCGATCCCGCCACGCGGCGGATCTCCCGTTCCAAAGTTCAACACGCGAATCCGCGCAAGCACCTCCTGCACCGAGTTATTGTAGCCAGCCACCGCATAGAGAAGGTGGTTCGGGTCGCCCGCCGCCAAAGCGACGCGCAAGACGCCGTTGTTGACGGTGTAAACATTCGCGCCTTGCGCCAGCCAGCCAGCCCCGAGCGCCGATCCATCGAAGTCGTCCTGGTAACCACTGACCGTGGTGCCCACATCACTCGGCAGAAACGGTTGAGCGTGGATCGCGGTTAGAGACAGTTCAAATACACCGGCAGCGGCAAACGCCACCAGCCACATGCGGCGAAGGATCACAGTCATTGAGTGATCCGAGAATGGCACAAACCCGTAACAAAATCCAGACTTTACATCCTATGGCGCGCGAAGACGGAAGAACCTGTTGCTGCCTGCAGGTGGAAGGGTAACGAAAATGTGGGTGGAGTTTGTCTGATACGTAAACGCTCCCTGACTCCATGATGAACCCGTCAACGCGTTGGCCTGTTGCAAACTAAACCCGGTCCCGGGTAGCGGCCAGAAGACACGCAAATTGCCGCCAAGACGTTCGATGCTCAGGAGCGGCACCGGCGAACTTGAACCAAATGCCCAGAAACCGCCAATCACGGCGTACCCACCGCCGCCCATGACACCAGCGTCAGCCTGGCCAATGGTGCCGTTCACGGAAAACGCCCCCCCACTGCTTTGACCGGCGCCGCCATCGATCGAAAACCAGTTGACGGAAAACTGGGCATGTGACGAGGCACAAATGCTTACGTAGACGGCGACAAAAGATGCGACGAGGATTCTTTTCATAATTTGATCACGGTTTGCCAATCGATACGGGGCCGTCATACGGGCGGAGAGTGAGACTACGAGCGATAGTGGGCTTCTCGTTATAGGAGCCCGTGCGCACCCACAAGTTGTCACCGGGACAGATCCCGTTCACACCTTGCGCAACAGAGACAAATGGGCCGCCGAACAAAGTGCAGATTTGCGATCCACTATTCAGGCAGCCAAGGGAGTTTTTATCGGCATAGAAGTTTCGCGGGCGCACTGCGATCTCGACCGCGAGCGCCGCGCGACAAAGGTTGTCCTGTTCCAGTTTGGTCCAGCCCAGGTTCAAGGCCGCTTGACGCAGCGCGTCATAAACATCGCCCCAATCCGGCGCGGACTGCAGCAGGTTGGCGTTGAGTTCGTAAAATAAATCTGCGACGCGCGCGATCCCCATCCCCGCAATGTTGTAGCCGTTGAAGTAATCTCCATCAGTGAGCAGGTAACAAAATTTATTCAGCACCCCGCTGTTGCTATGCACGCCGCCATTGTCATCGTCCGGACCTGGATACGGCACCGGCGGCACGTACAATGGGCTGTTCAAACGGTCCGGATTGTTGAACAACGTTGGGTCTTTCATACTTCGAATGGGACCGCCGGGCACATCTTCCGAAACGAGCCAGCGCGCCGAGGCCACGTCGTTGCTGTAGACCACCAGTAGGTCGACAAACTCACCCCAGATATCGGAAAACGATTCGTTGATTGCGCCGGGCGTGTTACGGTAAATGAGGCCCGATTCGAAGGTGGTGATGCCGTGGGTGTATTCATGAGCCACCACATCGTCCGTTGCCCAGCCGTCGCCGAAGCGCAATTCATCCACCACCGAGCTGTAACTGGCGTTGTTCCAGGGGCACGGGTCCGATCCACCCGGGCAGTAGCGGACAATTGCATCCACCTCCGGGTAGTAGGGCTGCCAGTCCTGGCGCCCATGGTAATGTAAATAAAAAAGGTAGGTGGCACCGATATAATCGTAAGCTGCGTTCACCTGAGGTTCGGCCGCTGGCGGGTCGCTTTCACCACGGATAACAGGCCCGAATCCCACGACTTGGTTCGTATCATCATGAATTCTGCGATCGATTTCCTGGTGGATCAAAGGATAGCGAAAGACCAGTTCTCCAGAACGGCTGTCAATCAGGACGCGCTCACCAAAACGATGGGAGGCGACGCTGAACACAACCACGTCCCAAACAACGCGTGGTTTTCCGGGTTCATCGACAACTGATGGACTGAAAATGACCAACTCGGGCGGCTTTGTGTCGAGCCTGTCCCCGTTGGCTTCGGGCGCCATTAAGACTTTCGCGCGCTCGGACGCCTGCGCGGCGGTGAGGATCGGAACGAGCGCAACGTGTCTATCATCGAATGGCTGCGTGTTGCGTTCAATATCGGCGAAGATACACTCGACTCCATCTTGCGCGTTGAGTTGCACCGTTACTTGCGCCGCGAAAACGGGCAGACCGCCGTATGTTTGCTGAAATCGCAAGTAGTTGCGCCCGTTACGGTTGTTATTTTTGAGCGTCGCGAAATCCACTGCTGGACTGCTCACGCCAAACAAGCGGCCATGCTGCTTCAGGAAATTCCTGGCGATCAGTTCCGGCTGACCGAGGGCAGCGTTCGCGACGGGAAATTCATGCCCCTGCGATGCGCCGATGTATCGAACGAAACCATCATCGGCCAATGACACTTGTGGCGGGCTGCTTTGCGCTGGCACGGGAGGCCCCGGCATAGAAGGCCCACTGCTGCGTAAGAGATCTCCAAGCTCGTCTCGCAGCGAGCGAGATGCGGCCATGGCATTAAAGACGCAGAGAAGCACGATAGCAACGGCGTTGTATCTGGCTTTCATGGTCGTCCAATGGTGGCGGGACCGATAGGGGCATCGAGAGTCACGCGTTTTGCGATCGTCGGCGCCTGAGCAGCGCTGCCGGGTTTGATTCGCACTACGCCACCAGTGGGCGCGGCACTGACTCCTTCGACTACAGTATTAAACGGCATGGAAAAGGTTCCGTTCTCCACGCCTGTGTATGCGAAATGCACCCACACCGACTGTGGGTCGAGCAGCCACGTATCGTTGAGATCAATCAACCCGCCACTAATGCGGCGAAGGCCCCCAAATAAAACAGCCTGCCGCCGCGAGCTATCATAAGCAAATCCGGGATCGTACCGCGGCGGCGGTCGACCCGGTGGAGACAGTTGCGTCCACTGGCTGCCATCCCATTCCCAAAGATCATTCAATCCGAGATTCCCACCGGTTTCGCTGCCGTCGGTGCCGCCAAAAAGGAGCACCTTCTGACGCGCGCTGTCATAAACCATTTGGTGAGCCTCGCGGCCGCCCGGGCCTGTCGTGGACACCAGCGTCCACGTCGTCCCATCCCAGGTCCACGTTTCACGAAAGCTCGCGCTGCCCTGCGTAATTCCTGCCAATCCACCAAACATCACAATCACCCGCCGCTCGGCGTCATACGCCATCACTCGCGTCAAAGTCGTGCCATTCCACTCCCATGTGTGACCGGGCTCCTGCGCAGCAGGAGCGGTATAGATCACCGCCACACCTCGCCGGCTGTCGAATACAATATTGTCCACAGCTTCCGGTCCGGCATTCGCGCCAAGGAGTTGCGACCATGTCGCGCCATTCCACGCCCATAGCCCCTGAAAAGCCGCGGACCCTTCGAGAACCAGGCACACACGGCGCACTGAGTCATAGGTCATGCGCGTCCAGCTTGTTTGCGGAACACTCGCCAGCCCTGTTTGTTCCTGCCACACCAGCGGCAGCGAAGGGTCTTGCGCCATTGCCGCAGGCATTACCGTATGGAGGCCCACAAGACTGACCACGATTCCAATCTGGTGCCACGCTTTCATGGTCTTCCGATACTGGCCGAGCCAGCGCGAGTCACGCGGAGAGTCACACCTTTACTGATTGTCATCCGCTCGTTGTAATTCGCCGGCCGCAAAATCAAAATGTCGCCTCCGAGTCCGTTAGCGGCTGCCACTCCATTACTCACCGTAAAAAACGGACCGCCGCCTGGAAAATAGTTCCGGCTGTATCCATCCGGACTTGAAGCGGCGGACCCACGCTGTACGAAATAAGTCACCCCTGTGCATTCTGAGGCGAGGTACATCCGGGTCATGTCCGCCCATCGGTCAAGTTGCCCTTCCGTCAGCTCGAAATCCAAGTCGTTGTCACAATGATAGCTCATGATGTTATTCGTCATCAGGTAGAAAAGCTCTGCCGACCAGCCTTGGGCCAAGCCAGCGCTTCGCGATTGACTGAATTTGCAGGAGCACCAATCAGGCACGCCGTCTTGCTCGCACAATGCAGGGTCGGCATCGACTGGCGTGTCGTCCACGCGGTCATCGCCCCAGGTGTGGATCAGACTTTGGTGATGACCGAACTCATGGGCCATGATGCCGAAGGGACCGGCTTCCATGTTAACGCAGAAGACCACAATCCGTCCTCTTAGGGCGTTGTACGGGGAGTAATCGGCGAGAGGATCCTGAGGGTTCGAAGCCCAACCAGCGCAGCTAGGCTTGGCGGCAGTGCCGAGATTGTTATTTACGATGTAAACGTTCAAGGCGTCCGCACGCCAGTGTGTCTGCGAGGCATTCGTTCGGATGGAATACTCGAACGGGAGTTCTTCGCCTTTCTCGAGGTTGTAATACTGGCCGTAGCCGCTGACGTTACTGTCAAATGTCGGATAAGCATAGCGGAACCCGCGTCCATGACGTTCGTTCCCTGCATTGGCGACATCAATCGCGGCGCGCCAGTGATCCATGTTCGTCCATAAGCCCGTGGGTCGCAGCCCGGAAGAGCTAAGAATGAATTTCACGGAAACACGAATGTTGATGTACTGGGCCTGAGCGCCGGCGGCCAGTAGGGCACAAGCCATGAACAAAAAGCTTTGGAGACGGATGCTCATTGGCCCAATGTCACGTTTCCACCGTACGCCTCGACCCGCACACGCTTGGCGATTGTAGCGGTTTCACTGGTCACACCGGCTTTGATTTTCAGCAAGCCACCGTATGAAACAGCATTCAGTCCTTCTGCCAGTGTGTCGTACGGAAAAGCGAATGTTCCCACTTCGAAAAGGCCCGTGTAGTTGAAATCTACCCAGGTCTCTTCTTCAGCGAGGATTTCCACAGTGATACTGCCGTCCCCCGGGTTGAAAGCCCGCAGGTGAATGCGCGTGCGAGTTTGAGTCCCGTCCAACCACCGCAAGTAAGGAGTGGTAGAGTCGCTGCTCCAAACGGCATTCCCGCCGAGAGAGAGATCAGGAGCGCCTAGCGAGAAAACCGTCTTACCGTTGATTGGGCTGGTGATGTCGAGTGGGTCGTGATTCGCGTTCTGCTGGACGTACCAGATCACAAGGCCAGTCCCAGCGACGCTCCGGTCGTACACGCTGCCGTTCGGCGACACCGCCGTCCGGTATTCTAAAATGAAAAACTCACTCGTGCCCCGCGCGGGATCGAAAAGAAGGACCTGGCCATCGGCTTGCCCCAGTTGTACGGCAGCCAATGTTTCAACACCTCCGGTCCGCAGAGAACGAATACGCGGCTCGGCCCAGCCCAGTTGCATTTTGTGCCAGGGATCAATATGGAAAGTCTCGCGGCTGTCTTCCGCCCCGCTTGTGCAACTCATCAGTGTAAGGTTGCCGCTCATGCAGTTCGCGCCGTAAAGGTCCGCCGCCCCTAGCGTGTGCGTCAGTTCGTGAGCTGTCGTCGAGAAGCCGGTCCTCGATTGAACGCCGGCAGCTAATGGAATGTTTACCGCGTACGAAAAACCGGGCGGGCGAACGCGCCCCGATGAGCGCGCTGCAGAGGAACCGGGACCGCCTTCGTTCAGAATGAAGAGCATCTCCAGCTCTTTGCCAGTGACTTCGCCGTTCGAGTCATTATCAAACTGGGCGAGATTGATCTGACCCGATGTCATGATCCTGACCACGAGATTCGAGTAGTAGAGCAGATCCGTCAGGTTAGGGTCACCCCCTGCCCTCTGATAGGTCTCATTGTAGCTTTCCGCAATTGGAACATCGATCGGACCAATCGTACCTGCCCCGGCACGACTCCAGTAGAAGCGGCCATTCGAGTTCTCAAGATGATAGCCATTGATGCTTTGCCGGCCGAACAGGTTAAACACGTTAGTATCGTAGTAGGTCGGGCTGTGGTCGGGCCCATACGCATGACCGCCTTCGACCCGAAATACGGTGACCAATAGCGGCCGATGGCCCGAAGGAAGCTCGCCATTGACTCGCATGTGCTGAAAGCCGAAGTCCTGCAGTGTCGCCCCCTGAAGCAGCACCTGGACACCCGCCAGGACCAAAGCCAGAGCCGTTTGCCTCAACTGCGGGACACTGTGTCGTGCTTGCATGGCTCAGGACTCTTTCAATGAGACCTATTGCAGGGTGACCAGGACGAGCACCAGACCCTTGCCTTCGGTCAACCCGGTCATCGCCTTTCCCAAAATCGCACCCTGGGCCCGCGTATGATCCGTGACTTTCATAGCATGACCAGACGTGTCAGAAGACGTCAGCAAATCGCCCGGCTGAATCGATGCCTGGCTGGCGTCGGCCTGGACATAAACACGCCCTGTGAGCGCAACGTGCTGGCCGCCCGCGAATTTATTTTCCTGTTGCAGAGTCAATCCTGGCCGCACTCCGCCGGCGCCGCTCACCACGCCCGCGACGCGCGTATCATAAGCGCGAGCGCTGAGTTTCAGTTTCCCTGGGTTCTGCTCATCAATGACGACCACGGACCCTTTCGGGATTTCGTCATGCGACATTTCGAACGGCTCGGCAATGTCTGCGCCGCCGGTAATTGTAAGTACCTTGGTGTTCAGGACTCCGGTTTCCGTGATCCACGTGACTACTGAGTGAGCATCATTGTAAAAAACCAGATCGTTGTTGTCACCGCCGACACTCACGTGCCAGAGCGGGCGATTGGCAACCTGCAACGAAATGCGCGCGAAGTCGCCGTCTTCGCTTTCATGCAACTGGAGAAACGGCTTGCCGTGTGAAGAATCTCCAACGATACGGACCGCGCCATCAAAGAACCCGGCAAACCCCTCGCTGCTCCGGCCCCAAATGCCAAAGGCGCCTGTGCCGCTGTTCGCCACGCCAGCTACGCCCTTGCCTCCGATTTCGGTCGATTCCCCATACACGCCGGTTCTCGAGCTGCGGCCGCCCGAGCCAATCAGTCCGTTTACGCCATAGACACCAATGCCAAACGGCGAATCGTTCTCACCCGCCACACCGTAGCCGCTCCGGGAATGCGCCCGTCCCAACACGCCCCAGGTTTCCGTGTCCTGTGCCACGGCCTCTCCAAAGACGCCGCCGCTGTTAGTTCCCTGTGCGCTGCCTTTAACGCCCCATGCCGGGAAGAATCCGAACTGGCCGATGTCGAGTGGCCCGCCCGCCAGGCCTTGCACTCCAACTCCGCCAAGCGTGGCCGTGGCGTTGCCATTAACAGCCGCTCCGACCGTAGCGTTCACTGTCAGGTTGCCGCTTTTAGCGAGGGTCATCAGCATCTCCCCGTCATCGCCGGGAGCGAGCAAGCCATCGTCATGCACTCCGCCGCGATACCACGCAAAATGGCCTGAGTTGGCGAAATTGCCGTCGGAGCGGAAGTAAAGCGTGCCTGCCTGAACCCCAATCCCGTACGCCGAGCCCCACAAATTAAGCATCTGCCGCGTGCTGTTGCCAAAATTGAGCGTCGCAGGATTCGCGATGTTCAGACTGCCGCTCATCGTGTCACCGGCTCTCAGCACGAACGCACCCGAGTCGAGCCCATCCAGCCAATCGGCATTGAGGTTTGGGACTTTCGTGGCGCTGGTAACATTAAACGGCGGACCACTGGCCGGATTGAATGTCACACTGCCAGTGAAGGTTGGACTGGCACCCGAGGACAGCGTGCCAGCGACACCGGCGTACATGGCGTAAGGGGTTGGCAACAATCGCTGGCGTGGAACAAGCGCGCTGAAGTTGAGGTCGTTGTTCGTCCGCATTGTAATGAGAAGCCAACGGCTCTGGCCGTTGAAGACCGCCGCGCCGAAATCGAGGTTTAACACAAACAAGCCGTTTGTCACCCGCACTGCGGAATTCGTCACGGTCGTGGAAACCAGGGCTCCGAACTGCTCTGTATCATAGAGTTGACAGCGGAAGTCATAAAGGCCGTTCGCAGGTCCCTGGGGAGTATCCAGCCGGCCCTGGTAAGTGAACGCGCTGCCTTGAGCCAGCGCCATGTTCGTGACGAGGAGAGAAACCACTAGAGGAAGGATAGCTTTCATATGTGTTCTTTTCGCTACCCCGTGCTACAACGCTTTTGAGAAAAGGTTACTGCTTAGAACGGAGAAGGGTTGCGCGTCTCACGATCAGCAAAAAACCAACGTCCCCACCGGCTGTAAAAATCATCGCCTGCGTTCTTCAGACCCTCACCCAATTCGATCAGTTCCGTCCCCGCAACAGTGCTGAACGCTCCCGAGGCTTCCCAACGCCGCCCGGTCAGCGCTTCAGCAAGTTCGGCGAGCCACGCGGGCGGCGGCAGCGGCGCTTCGGGCACGTCCCATAGGCTGGCAGTTCCATCTTCCGACGCGGTGAGAATCCGTTGGCCGTCCGGGCTGAATTCGGCCGCCACGACTTTGCCATAATGCGGCAAAGGTTCAGTCAATGGATGGCCGGTTTTGCCATCCCACACGCGTGCTGTCTTGTCGTCCGAAGCGGTCACGATACGGCGCCCGTCTGGGCTGAACCGCGCGGTATTCACCACATCATCATGCAGCATGGGCGCCGTAAGCGGCTTTCCGATGTGCGCGTCCCAGATCTGCACGGCACGCACTTTTGTTGCTGTTACCACGCGACTGCCGTCCGGACTGAAGGCGGCGAACCGCACGGATGAATCGTGCTTCATCGGTTCGGTAAGTGGCCCTCCGGTCCGCTGATCCCAGATCCGAGCCGTGCCGTCTGCCGATGCGGTCAGCAATCGCCGACCATCGGCGCTGAAGGCGACCGTCCAAATCGTGTTCATATGGTGCGCGATCGCGGCGGGATTGTTGCTACCTTCCAAAGTTTGCCGCAGAACATGTGGAGTCCAGCCATGAGTCAAAATCGACTTCCCATCCGGCGTGAAACATGCGCCCAGGATGCGGCCTTCATGTTTGAGCGGCGCTGTTTGCGCACGGCCGGTGCGCGCGTCCCAGACTCGCGCGGTTGCATCCTCCGCGACAGTCACCACTCGCGTTCCATCAGCACTCCAACGGGCCGAAAGGACGCTTTTGGCATGCACGAGCGGCGGCGAAATCGCCTCGCCCGTTCGTGTGCTCCATACGCGGGCCGTGTTGTCCGCGGAAGCGGTGACAAAGTTCTCGCCGTCAGGACTGAATTCCACGTCCACAACGGCAGCCTCATGAGTCGCAAGCGGTCCCAGGGGTTTTCCCGTGGATGCTTCCCAAACTTTCGCCGTTGAGTCACTCGATGCGGTCAGGATCCTTCGTCCATCCGGGCTGAAGCGAGCTGCGCGCACCGCGGGGCCATGAGGAAGCCGGGGCGGTCGCATCACACCCAGACGCACATCCCAGATACGGGCCTTATAGTCCAGAGATGCAGTGAGCACGCGATCCCCATCTGGGCTGAACACGGCTGAGTAAACGTTCGCCTCATGCCGCATCGGTTCGCACAACGGCCGCCCTGTGGCCACGGTCCACACTCGGGCCGTGTAATCCAGCGAAGCGGTCACGACTCGCCGTCCCTCCGGACTGAAGCGGACCTGGAACACTTCCGCACCGTGCTTTAAGGGAACGCTTATTGATTCTCCCGTCGCCGCATTCCAAATGCGCGCGGTTTTGTCGTTTGAAGCGCTTGCCAGCCGCTTTCCATCGGCACTGAATTCGACATAGCGGACAACGTCATCGTGCTTCAACGGAGGAGTGACAGGAGTGCCTGTTTCTGCATCCCATACGCGGGCTGTTCCGTCCATCGAGCCGGTAGCCACGCGCGTCCCGTCAGGACTGAAACGGGCGACCATCAACGCGCGGGCATGTGGCAGCACACCGGTACTCTCGCCCGTCAGCGAATTCCAAACTCGCCCGGTGTGATCGCTGGAAGCGGTCACCAGTCGCTGGCCATCGGGACTGAACTCCGCCCAGTTTATGGGTCCGGTGTGGCCCTCCAGGCTGCCAATGCGCTCGCCCGTTTCTGCACTCCAAATGCGTGCCTTGGGATCGCCGGCTGCCGTCACGATCTTGAGGCCATCCGGACTAAAGCTCGCGCCAAGCACAACCGTACGATGCGGGATCGATGGCGTGATCGGCTCACCCGTTTTCGCGTTCCACACGCGCGCCAATCCATCCGCGGACGTGACGACCTTGGTGCCATCCGAACTGAACTCGCCGTAACGCACGTTTCTCCCATGAACCAGCGGCGGAGTGGTCGGTTCACCCGAAAGCGCATCCCACAATTGCGCAGTGCCGTCGGAAGACGCCGTCAGCACCGCGCGGCCATCGGGACTGTAAACGGCCATCGCGAGAGTGCCCTTGTGCTGCAGCCACCGCGTCGCGGGCAGCGCGAACGAGCGATGGCTAAGCGCTGAAATGAGCCGTTGCGCCGCGATGTGATTCGATGGCGCATCTCGCAGGCTGCGCGCAAGGTAAGGCACGGCCGCAGACACGTTCTCCAATTCAAAGAAGTCCTCCGCGCGGCGCAGGTTAAGTTGAACCAGCGATTCCTCGGCGCGGTGCCGTTCCGCGCTTTCACGGCTCGCGTGCAACTCCGCGCGCCGCCATTGCCAGAGGACGCCCGTGAAGCCAAGAACCACACTCAATAGCAGCAACCCGCAAAGCGTCGCGATCACCGGCCGGCGACGCATCCAACGCAACGCGCGACTCGGCGCGCCGATGGGGCGCGCGTGAATCGGTTCGTCGCGCAGAAACCGCCCGAGTTCATCCGCCAGCTCCCGGCCCGTGCGATACCGCCGCGCGGGCTCCTTCTCCAGACATTTCAGGCAAATGGTTTCAAGATCGCGCGGAATGCTGGGACTCAGACGCCTCGGCGGAACGGGCTCCATTTCACTCACCTGCAAAAGCACCTCTTGCGCTGTCGCAGCCTGGAATGGCGGCCGATGAGTCAACAAATGATAAAACATCGCTCCCAGCGAATAAATGTCGCTCCACGGTCCAATCTCAGTGTGCCGTCCACTTGCTTGCTCCGGCGGCATGAAGTTCGGCGAGCCCAGCACCTGTCCCGTCACCGTAATATCGCTGTCGCTTTCCAATTCTTTCGCCAGGCCAAAGTCAGTGATGCGCGGCTGATCGAACTGGTCGATGAGCACGTTGGACGGTTTCAAATCGCGATGAAGAATGCCGTTCTGATGCGCGTAGTGAACCGCCTCCGCAATGCACTGGATGTAGCGCGCGGCCCTCTTTGGCTCCAGGGGTTTTTCCGCGATCAGGTCCGAAAGACGGCGCCCATCGATAAAATCCATCGAGAAGTATTGCTGACCCTCAGCTTCACCAATGTCGTGGATGGCAACGATGTTCGGGTGTTGCAGCCGTGCCGCCGCAGATGCCTCCGCGCGAAAGCGCTGAATGGACTCCGCATTGGAAAATCGTCCGTAGATCAGGAGCTTCAGCGCCACGATGCGGTTCAGGCTCTTCTGGCGCGCCTTGTACACCACGCCCATCCCGCCGCGCGCGACCTCCTCGAGCAGCTCGTACTGCCCAAACTGACGGCCCGCCGAAACGCTCCGGTTGGGAGGGCGAGCGTCCTCCCGAGCCGGCTGCTCCCAATCCAAGCCGCTCTCCAGCAGGCACTTTGGGCAAAGCCCGCTCAACGACGAAGCGTGCAACTCCGTCTGGCACCTGCCGCATCGGCGAATGTCGCTCATCGGATCGGTTCAGCGTTTGATATCCAGTGCTACAACGAAAATGTTCAAAGGTTACAAGGACCCTCAACTCGCGATGACTTCGAACAGATACTGCAGTTCCGCATCCACTTCGTTCGGATCAGCCACGGTATTTGCAATCTCAGCGCGCAACAACTGCCGGAAGCGTTGACGCATGCGATGCGCCGCTACCTTTACCGCTCCTTCCGACAATCCCAGATGCGCTGCAATGTCCGCATATGAAAACCCGCTTTTCTCGCCCCACACGTACACTTTCAGTTCATTGAACAGCGCTGCCATGCCGGCGGATTCGTAATCCGCCTGCAGCTTGCTGAGCACGTGCTCCAGCAGCGTGGTTGCCCAGCGCTTTTCATAAACTCGCTCGGGCGTGACTCCTTCCGCCGGTTCAAAGACGTAATCCTCATCCTCTGCCTGGCCATCCAATGAAAACGCCTGTTGCCCTCCCCCGCGCTTTTGGCGCGAAGACCGTTTCCAATCGTTTATCAGGAACCGCTTCAGAGACGTCAGCAAAAAAGTCCGAAACCGCCCGCGTGCGGGATCGGCCAGTTCCAGGTATTGTTTCTCCAGTAG
>Ga0209382_10007276_pt1 | contig 14144 bp, 17 predicted proteins | sample SoiMetdeltSBSDD5_FD_187599 | JGI IMG/M metagenome (GOLD analysis project Ga0209382, IMG submission 187599) | Bulk soil microbial communities from a Populus tree surrounding site in Tennessee, USA - Soil MetaG P. deltoides SBSDD5 (SPAdes) (version 2) | ecosystem: Environmental > Terrestrial >... | reverse complement strand
GTCAAGAATAATTTCCGAGTTGCCCGTGCCCTTGAACTCTTCGAAGATCACCTCGTCCATGCGGCTGCCCGTGTCGATGAGCGCCGTGGCGATGATGGTCAGCGATCCGCCTTCTTCGATGTTCCTGGCGGCGCCAAAGAATCGCTTCGGCCGCTGCAGGGCATTGGCGTCGACACCGCCTGTGAGCACCTTGCCGGAGGAGGGAACTACCGTATTGTAGGCGCGCCCCAGCCGGGTGATCGAGTCGAGCAGGATCACCACATCGCGCCGGTGCTCGACCAGCCGCTTGGCCTTTTCGATGACCATCTCGGCCACCTGCACGTGGCGGACCGCCGGCTCGTCGAACGTCGAACTGATCACCTCGCCCTTGACCGATCTCTGCATGTCGGTCACCTCTTCCGGCCGCTCGTCGATCAAGAGCACGATCAGGAAGCATTCCGGGTGATTGCTCGTGATCGAATGGGCGATGTTCTGCAGAAGGACGGTCTTGCCCGTGCGCGGTGGCGCCACGATCAGCCCGCGCTGCCCCTTTCCCAGCGGCGCCACGAGGTCGATGACCCGCGCTGAATAATCTTTCTTGGTCGGATCGTTCACCTCCATCTCCAGCCGCTCGTCCGGATAGAGCGGCGTTAGATTGTCGAAATGAATCTTGTGGCGTCCCTTTTCGGGATCCTCGAAGTTGATAGTATTGACCTTGAGAAGCGCAAAATACCGCTCCCCGTCCTTGGGGCTTCGGATTTCACCTTCGACCGTGTCGCCGGTCCTTAAGCTGAACCGTCGGATCTGGCTCGGACTCACATAGATATCGTCAGGCCCGGCGAGATAATTTGCATCAGGCGATCTGAGGAAGCCAAACCCGTCTTGCAGAACTTCCACGACGCCTTCCCCGACAATCGAAACCTCTCTTCCCGCAAGGCTCTTGAGAATGGCGAACATGAGCTCTTGCTTGCGCATGGCATTGGCGTTCTCCACCTCGAGCTCCTCGGCAATCGCCAGAAGCTCGGGAGGAGATTTACGTTTCAGATCGTGAAGCTTGGTTTCTTTAAGATCGGGGATACTTGTCATTGTGGGGACTGCAGAGGTTTGCCGCGAAAAATGTAAACTTGCTGAAAAAAGCTCGTTACCTGGGGCAGCTTGGTTTTTGGAGGGAGCATTCGCAGCGTTGGATCGCTGCGACGAGATGTCATAACCCACCGTATCCGGCTTTGACAACATCAATTGAGCCTCAAGCCTAGCAAAACCGCTTTCAAAAGAAAATACCTCTTGGTCGGCCCTCCTCCCTAGAATGGTTTTATAACGACCATCGCCACGATGACGATCAGGAGCAGGGTAGGGACCTCATTGATCAGTCGGAAGTAACGCCCGCTGTGCCGGTTGAGATCCGCTTCGAATTGTTTCAAATGCCAGCCAAGCCGCAAATGCAAGCCCGTCATGGCAATCACCGACACGAGCTTGATCCACGCCCAGGCACTTTCTGCGAGACCGCTTCCAAGAAGAACTGCGACGAGACCTGCGCCCGATGCCCAAGCCAAAACCATGGCCGGCCACATGATGATCCTGTAGAGACGCCTCTCCATCACCTTGAACGTCGCGGCAGACTCCGGACCTCGTCCTCTCTCCGCATGATATACGAACAGCCGCGGCAGATAGAAAAGCCCGGCCATCCACGCGATCACCGCGACGAGATGTAGCGCCTTCAGCCAAAGATAGATGTTAGCCAACCAGCTCTCCATCGGCCGTACGAACGGTAGATATGAGTTCGCTTACATGTTCGGGCGCCGTCTCCGGACGCACGCCATGGCCGAGGTTGAAGATGTGACCATGCATGGGAAGACTTGCTGTGATGCGCCGGGCAGCACGTTTCAGCACCTTCCCGCCCATGACGAGAGCAAGCGGATCGAGATTCCCTTGCACGGCAACGATTGGGGAGACCTCCGCCCTCAACCATTCGAGCGGAACGCTTGGCTCGACCGATATGGCATTCGGTCGGCAGGCAAGCGCCAGTGCAGCATGCGCAGCGCCCAATCCGCGCGCAAAGACGATCACCGGGACCGACCCGACCCGACGTTGCAAGCCTTCAATGATCCTTTGAATCGGAGCAAAAACTAGATCCTCATGCAGGAACTCCGGCAAATCGCCTGCCCAGGAATCGAAAATCTGCAAGGCCTCCGCGCCGGCCTCGACCTGAGCAGCAAGATAGGAAACGGACCCATCGATGAGCCGCCCCATCAGCTCTACAAACCAGCTTGGATTCTCCATTGCCGTTCGCCTCGAGCGTATCCGTTCCGACACAGCACCGCCCTCGATAATATAGCTTGCCACTGTCCACGGTGCTCCGCAGAACCCGATGAGCGCTTGACCTTCACCAAGACTTCGCCGCACGAGCGAGATCGTCTCAAACACCGCGCCGAGATCGCCAATCTCGAACTCCCGTTTGAGCTTTGCCAAATCCGAAGCTGACTGTACAGGCGAGACCACTGGCCCTTCGCTCTCACGGAAATCGACCTCGCAGCCAAGAGCCCGAGCAATAAGCAATATGTCAGCAAAGACGATCGCCGCATCGAGATCATAGCGACGCAAAGGCTGCATCGTAACCTCAAAGGCAAGCCGCGGCGTGTCGCAAAGTTTCAGGAAGGAACCGGCCTCGGATCGAACCTTCTGATATTCCGGTAGGTAGCGCCCCGCCTGGCGCATGAGCCAGATGGGCCTGCGGAATGGTAACCGCCCTGTAAGCACATCGATGAGAGGTTTTCCGCTGGACACCGGCTGCTCTTAAGAAGATTCATCAAGAGAGTCTATTTAGACTTGCTGATTTTGTTGGGGGGACTCATTGCTGGGATTGTTGCTACCCTACTTTCTTTTACGTTCCTTTTCAGCGCTCGGCGTTTCGTTCAGTCATCCATCCATATAAAGTGACGGCTGAAACGTCAATTGTTTCAGGCACTTCCTCAATATCTATGCCGGCATTTCCGACACCTTCCCACAGGCTTTCACGAAGCCCTCACTTATCCCCACAATCCCGACCATCAGTGTATAGCTTTTCAATTCATGCCAGACGGTGGATAACACCTCGCCATTGCCACAGGCAAAAATCAGCACTATCGCCACGACCAAGGCTTATCCACATTCCTTCGACAGCTTCCTGGGTACCCTTGTGAATAAACCAACGCGCCAGTTCTTCCACATGCATCTGATCTCGGATGCCACGGGCGAGACCTTGAACACGGTGGCGCGGGCCGCTGCTGCACACTATGCCGATTTCCAGCCGCTTGAGCATATTTACGCTCTTGTTCGCACGCCGCGTCAGCTCCAGCGGGCATTGGCCGAAATCGAACGCCAGCCAGGCATAGTCCTCTTCACCATCGTCGACCACGCTCTACGTGCCCAGCTCGAGGAGCATTGCACCCGCCTCGGCATTCCTTGCGTCTCCATTTTGGATCCAGTGATTGCAAGCCTTGCCGCCTATCTGAATGCGCAGTCTCGCCCGCAGATCGGCCGTCAGCACGCGCTCAATGCCGAATACTTCCGTCGCATCGACGCCTTGAATTTCAGCATGATGCATGACGATGGCCAGAATGTTGGCAACCTTGACAAGGCCGATGTCGTTCTCGTTGGCATAAGCCGCACCTCCAAGACTCCGACCACTATCTATCTTGCCAACCGCGGCGTGAAAGCGGCCAATGTGCCGATCGTACCCGGTATCGCGCTGCCCAAGGATCTTCTGAGTGCCTCGAAACCACTCATCGTTGGGCTCATTGCCAGTGCCGAGCGCATCGCCCAGATCAGGCGACACCGTCTCCTCACCTTGAAGGAGCATCGCGAGACGGCCTATGTGGACAAGATGGCGATCACCAATGAGCTCGTCTACATGCGCAAAGTCTGTTCCATACACGGCTGGCCGATCATCGATGTAACGCGGCGCTCGATCGAGGAGACCGCAGCGGCCATTCTGAACATGCTGGCTGACCGTGACAGTGCCTCGACGCTGCTCGAATGAACGCGCCGCTCGAGATCATCCTTGCCTCTGCCAGCGAGGCGCGCCGCCGCTTGCTCATCTCAGCCGGCATTGCAGTGCGCACAATCCCATCAGGTATCAATGAGGAAGCGCTCAAGGCGCGCAGATCACAGCCGGAAGGACGTGAGGAGGAACTTGCCGCCCGTCTTGCCGAAGCAAAGGCCTTGGCGGTTTCGGCCCTCCATGGCAACGACCTCATTGTGGGCGCCGATCAGATTCTCCTTCTCGATGGCCGTCTTTTCGACAAGCCGCGTTCGCTTGCCGAGGCCCGCGACCAGCTTTCGGAGCTGCGCGGCAGGACGCATCTTCTCGTCTCCGCCGTTGCAGCTGCGCAGCGCGGCAGCATGCTTTGGTGCCATTGCGACGCAGCGAAGCTTTCCATGCGCGATTTCAGCGATGCGTTCCTTGCAGATTATATGGCGGCAATGGGCGAGGAGCTTTTGACCACCGTCGGAGCCTATAAGATCGAAGGCCGCGGCATTCAGCTGTTCGACAGGATGGAGGGCGACTACTTCACGATTCTCGGCCTGCCGCTCCTGCCGCTCCTGTCCTTTTTGCGGAGCAGGAAATGGCTGACGACATGAAGCGCAGTTGCATCATCGGCTGGCCCGTCGAGCACTCGCGCTCACCGCTCATCCACGGCTACTGGTTGAAGCATTATGCTCTCGAGGGCGAATACAGGAGTGAAGCGGTTCCGGCTGACGGTCTCGATGCTTTCCTCGCGACTCTTCGCGAGCGTGGCTATGTCGGATGCAATGTCACCATACCCCACAAGGAACGGACGGCAGAGTTGGTGAAGCTTGCCGACGATCTGACCCGCAAGCTCGCTGCCGTTAACACGGTCTATTTCGAAGGCGGCGAAATCATGGGCACCAACACCGATGCCTATGGCTTTGCAGCTCATCTTCGCTCGTCCGCGCCGGATTTGAACCTGGTGGGTGCGGACGCCATTATCTTGGGCGCAGGTGGTGCCGCGCGCGCCGTCCTTGCAGCGCTCCTGGATGAGGGGGCTCGACGCATCTATGTCTGCAACCGTTCCTTTGACCGCGCCCAGACCCTCGTCCAACGCTTCGGGCCTCAAGTTGAAGCACTCGATTGGCATCGCGCCGCCCAAGCCATGGTGGGAGTCGATCTCCTGGTGAACGCCACCGCCTTGGGCATGTCGGGCAAGCCTGAGCTGGACCTCGCACTCGATCCGCTGCCGCGCAATGCCGTTGTCTGTGACATCGTTTATGTTCCCCTGGAAACCGCTCTTCTCAAACGTGCGCGCCATCGCGGCCATCGCACCGTCGATGGCCTTGGGATGTTGCTCCACCAGGCGCAGCCCGCATTCGAAAAATGGTTCGGCTTTCGTCCGAAGGTCACACTTGAGTTGCGCCGCCTCGTCGAACAGGACATCCACGCCGCGGTGCCGCAATGAAGATCGTCGGCCTCACGGGCTCGATTGCCATGGGCAAGTCCGATACTTTGCGCATCTTCGCGGAGGAAGGCGTATCGACCTTCGATGCCGACCAGATCGTTCACCGCCTTTATGCGCAAGGGGGCAGGGGGGTCGCAGCAGTTGAACGGCTCTGCCCCGCCGCCGTGGTCGATGGCGCGGTTGACAGGCACCGCCTCTCGGCAGCAATCGAGAGGAAACCCGCTCTGCTGGCCGAAATTGAGCGAGCCGTGCACCCGCTCGTCCGTCAGGATCTCGATCGTTTCCTCGCGGCCGAGCGCGCCAAGGGAACGCAGATCGTCGTCGTCGACATTCCTCTCCTCTTCGAGACCGGGCGCGAGAAAGAGTTCGATGCGATTGTCGTGGTGTCCGCCCCTGCGCATGTCCAGAAGCGCCGCGCCATGTCGCGCTCCGGCATGACCGAAAAAAAATTCGATCTCATTCTGTCGCACCAGACATCCGATGCCGAGAAGCGCCTTAGAGCGGATTATGTTGTGGATACCGGCGCGGACCATGAATCCGCCCGTAGCCAAGTTCGGCGGATTGTGAGTCAATTGCGCGCTTGATCAGTGCGGCAGGCCCATGCGCGAGATAATACTAGACACGGAAACCACTGGACTCGATCCCGCATCCGGGCACCGGATCGTGGAAATCGGCGCCGTCGAATTGGTGCATCACGTGCCTACCGGTCGGCACTATCATCAATATGTCAATCCCGAACGCGCCATGCCCGCCGATGCCTTCGCCGTGCACGGCTTGAGCGACGACTTTCTGCGTTCGAAACCTGTATTCGCGGAAATCGCAGATGGTTTGTTTGAATTTCTGGGCGACGCCAAGCTCGTCATGCACAATGCCGGCTTCGACGTCGCATTCCTGAATGCCGAGTTGGCCTGGCTCGGCCGCCTGCCATTCGCGGCTGACCGCATCCTCGATACGCTTGCGCTTGCGCGCCAGAAACATCCTCTCGCCGCCAACAGCCTCGATGCCCTCTGCAAACGCTATGGCGTCGACAACACCCGCCGCCAAAAGCACGGTGCCTTGCTCGACGCTGAACTTCTCGCCGAAGTTTATATCGAACTAATGGGTGGCAAGCAGCCGGCGCTCACGCTCTCAGCCGTTCAGCCTGCGACTCTGCCTACTTTCGCCGGAACGCGCGTCATCGCACATCGCCCGCAGGCATTGCCGCCACGGATCACCGAGGCTGAAATTGCCGCTCACAACCAGCTGATCGATTCGCTTGGGCCCCGCGCTGTCTGGCGGCTTCTCGCCTGATCAGGCTCTCGCCTGCGACTGGGCGAGCCGCTTCTGGTACATCCCGGCAAAATCGATGGGATCGAGCATCAACGGAGGAAAGCCCCCGTTCCGCGTCGCATCGGCAAGCACCTGTCTTGCAAACGGGAACAGCATCCGCGGACATTCGATCAATACGACCGGGTGCAGCGACTCCTGCGGGATATTCTCGAGCCGGAAAACTCCGGCATAGAGAAGATCGGCCGCGAAAACGACCTTTTGCTCATGCGAGGCCTTGGCTTCGAGGTGCAACTCTACCTCGTAATCCGTGGGGGAGAGTGTCCGCGCATTCACATTGACCGAGATGCTGATCTCCGGCTGCCCCGCCTGAGTGTTGAGCGACTGTGGCGCATGCGGGTTCTCGAAGGACAGGTCCTTTAGATACTGTCCGAGGATCTTCATCTGCGGCGCCGCTGCCGCGACTGCGACCGGCTCGGCCTGGGCGGTGACGGGAACCGGTTCTAGCGCGGCGGCGACCTGCTCCTCATCCTGATCCGCTTCCAACTCGCCTTTGACGGTCCCGCCATTGGCACCATTTGTAGGAGTCTTCTTGACCACGAGCTTGTTGGCTTTTGCCATGAGCATAGCGCCTCTGCTGTTCGTTGGGTCCGCGGCCCCGCACACGCTTTCAAGCTGGCTAACATGTCTATCTCAGCGCCGCAAGAAGCCATCCCGCGACCCATTGTGTTCGCCGGCGGCGACCATATATGGAAACGTGACAGCCGCCGCTCCCATGCCTTATTCTTAGCAACGACCTGCTGTAAGGCGGGCGTTTCGGATCACCACCACATGAATCACATCTTCGACCCGCTGAATATCTTTATATTGGCCGTAGCTGTTATCGTGTTCTGGCGCCTGAGCACCGTGCTGGGCCGCCGGACCGGCAATGAGCGGCCCCCGGTCGATCCTTTTGCGCCCCGCGAGAAGCTGGAGAAGAAGCTCGCCGACGGAGCGGTTCCCGAGCGGCCGAACCGGAGGCACGCCGAGCCGGCCCCCGCCAATGTTCCGGTTGCGGCGGCGCCGGCGCCGCCGGTCTGGGAGGGCTTCGCCTCGGCTGACTCCGCCGTGGCCCAGGGGCTCGAGAAAATCGCGACGATCGATCGCCAATTCAGCCCCTCTGCCTTCCTCGAGGGTGCCAAGACGGCTTATGAGATGATCGTGACTGCCTTCGCCGCCGGCGACAAGCAGACGCTCAAGCCCTTGCTTTCACGAGAGGTCTATGAGGGCTTCGCCCGCGCCATAGATCAACGTCGTCAGGCCGGCGAAAACTTGGAGACGAGCTTCGTTGGCATCGATGCCGCGGAACTTGTAGCGGCCGATCTGGCGGGCAAGAGGGCGTCCCTTACCGTGCGCTTCCTCAGCGATCAAATCTCCTGCAGGAAGAACAAGTCAGGTGATATCCTGGAAGGCGATCCGAAGAAGATTCGCGAGATCTCCGACATATGGACTTTCGAGCGGGATGTATCATCCAGGGATCCGAATTGGACGCTGGTCGCCACTGGGGAACCTGGCTAGGCATTGCCGCCGCTGGGCGCTCATGTTCTGTTTGGCCATTCTTGGCCAGCCGTTCATCGCCCATTCGATGACCTTGAGCGTGAAGCTTGAGCCGGTTGGCTTCGCCGACATGACCGGCTGGGGCGATGACGATCATCGCGAGGCCTTGGTCGTTTTCGTCCGATCGTGTGAGGAGATTTCGCAGGCGGGCAGGGGCTTTGTGCGTCAGTCCACTCTGGCAGGCGACAGGTCCGACTGGCTCGATGTGTGCACGAAGGCCATCGCCATGGCGAACGGATCGTCGACTGGGGCGGCCCGCAAATTTTTCGAGAGCCATTTCAGACCCTTCCTCGTCAATGATACCGAGCGCCCGCAAGGTCTCATTACCGGCTATTTCGAGCCTGAGGTGCTGGGTGACTTGCGCCCGCACGGAGAGTTCTCCGTCCCGCTCTATGCCAAGCCTCAAGATCTCATCGCTTTTGGCCCCGAAACGGAGAAGCGCCTCGGCCTTCGCTATGGCCGTCTACACCGGGGTCGGCCCCGTCCTTATTTTACAAGAAGGGAGATTGAGGAGGGTGCCCTGGCAGGTCAGGGAATGGAGCTCGTCTGGTTGAAATCCTGGGCCGACGCTTTTTTCATACAGGTCCAGGGATCCGGTCGCGTCAGACTGCCAAGCGGCGAGATCCTGCGCCTGGCCTATGCCGCCAAGAGCGGTCTACCCTACACAAGCATTGGTGCGGTTTTGGCCGACCGCGGTGAGATCGATCGCTCCGAGATGTCCATGCAGGCGATCAGGCGGTGGATGGACGAGCATCCCGAGATGGCGCGGGCCCTGATGTGGGAGAACCGCTCTTATGTGTTTTTCGAGATCGTATCGCTTGCCGACCCGGAGCTGGGCCCCCCGGGCGCCCAGCGGGTGCAATTGACGCCTCTGCGCAGCCTCGCCGTTGACCGGTCAATCTGGGCCTATGGCACACCTTTGTGGATCGACACCGAACTTCCACCGATTGCGGGATCTGTGCATGTTCGTCGTTTGGGGATTGCTCAGGATACGGGCTCTGCCATCAAGGGCGCTGCCAGAGCCGATCTGTTCTTTGGCGTCGGTAGCGAAGCGGCTGCGCGCGCCGGGCACATGAAGTCTAAGGGCAGATTGTTCGCTCTGCTCCCCCTGGCCGTTGCACGGAGGCTCAAGCTGCCGGAATGACAAAGAAGCCCCACCATAGCACCAGCGAACCAAAGGTGCCTGACATGGATCTCTGGGACAGCATCACTCAGGACGTCAAGCCTCTACGCGCCGGGCCACTGCCATCCAGGGCGAATTCTTCGCGTCGACCGGCGAAATCGGCATCATCTCCGCAAGCAGCCGTGACGCCGCAGATTCGCGCTAAACCCGTCGAGCCGCCGCTCCTCACCGGTCTCGACCGGCGCACGGCTCAGCGCCTCTTGCGAGGCCAGGTCCAGTATGATTCGAAGCTCGACCTGCACGGACTTGGCGTGAGCGATGCACGCCTGAGGCTGACGGGCTTTCTCAATGCGGCCCGTGCCCGCGGCGACCGCCTCATTCTGGTTGTCACCGGCAAGGGCACTTCGCCCTTTGCCCGGCACACGCTTCATGGCGACTCCCATTATCATGCGCCCGAACGTCAGGGACGATTGCGCCGGCTCGTATCGGAGTGGCTGCATGAAGCCGAGTTTCGCGAGCACGTGCTGGGCTTTCAGCCTGCCCATCCTAAGCACGGCGGCGGGGGCGCTTATTACGTACGTCTCCGCCGGTCGGCAACGAGGCGTTCATGACGCCTTTTGGAGAGAAATTGCGCGCCCTGAGAGCGGTGCGCGGCGCCACCCTGAAGCAGATGGCCGAGGCGATCGGTGTTTCGAGCGCTTATCTATCTTCCCTCGAGCACGGCCGCAGAGGCCGACCGAGCTGGTACCTGATTCAGCGGATCATCACCTATTTCAACGTCATCTGGGATGAAGCCGAAGAACTCGTGAAGCTCGCCAACCTCTCGCATCCGCGCATCGTGTCCCGCACGGCTGGCCTCTCGCCTCGCGCAACTGAATTGTGCAACCGCTTGGCTGCCCACGTTCACGATTTACGCGAAGAAGACCTCACGCTCCTCCTGAAACATTTGAACGAGGCTATCGAACGCCGTCAGAAGATGCTTCGCCGCTAGAGAATGAACCGTGACAGGTCGGCGTTGCGAGCGAGGTCTCCGACATGGCTTTCCACATAGGCCCGGTCGACGACGATCGTTTGGCCCTCGCGATCCGGAGCCGAGAAGCTCACCTCGTCGAGCACCCGTTCGAGAACGGTGTGAAGGCGCCGCGCTCCGATGTTCTCGACGGAGGAATTGATCTGCACCGCGATTCCGGCGAGGGCCGCAACGCCTTCCTCGCTGAACTCGAGGTTGATCCCTTCCGTGGCGAGCAGTGCCGAATATTGCTTGATGAGACTCGCCTCGGGTTCGGTCAGGATTCGCCTGAAATCCTCCTCGCTCAGAGCCTTGAGCTCGACCCTGATGGGAAGCCGGCCCTGCAGCTCCGGTAGGAGATCGGAAGGCTTGGCGGTGTGAAAGGCGCCCGAGGCGATGAAAAGTATATGGTCGGTTCTGACCGCCCCGTGCTTGGTCGATACCGTGGTGCCCTCGATGAGGGGCAGGAGATCGCGCTGCACGCCTTCTCGGCTGACATCGGCCCCCTGCCGTTCCGAACGTGCCGAAATCTTGTCGATCTCATCGAGGAAGACGATGCCGTTGTTCTCGACCGCTGCGATCGCCTCCTGCACGATCTTGTCCTGATCTAGGAGCTTGTCGCTTTCTTCCGAAATCAGCACGTCATGGCTTTCCTTTACACTGAGCCGCTTCTGTTTGGTTCGCCCTCCGAAAGCCTTGCCCAGAAAGTCCGAGATGTTGATCATGCCCACCGACGAGCCGGGCATGCCCGGCAGCTCGAAGGAGGGCATCGAGGCCGAAGTCTCTGCAACCTGGATCTCGATCTCCTTGTCGTCGAGTTCGCCCTTGCGCAGTTTGTGCCGGAAGGATTCCCGTGTTCCCGGCGAAGCATTGGCCCCTACGAGCGCATCGAGCACCCTGTCCTCGGCATTGAGCTGCGCCTTCGTAAGCACCTCATTGCGCCGCTTCGTTCTGACCTGCAGTATTCCAATTTCGAGCAGGTCGCGCACGATCTGCTCCACATCGCGCCCCACATAGCCCACCTCGGTGAACTTGGTCGCCTCTACTTTGATGAAGGGCGCATTGGCGAGCCGCGCCAAGCGCCTGGCAATCTCGGTTTTCCCCACGCCTGTGGGTCCGATCATCAGGATATTCTTTGGGATCACTTCATCCCTGAGCCAGGGCTCGAGCCTCTGTCGTCGCCATCTGTTGCGCAGAGCGATGGCCACGGCACGCTTGGCATCTTTCTGTCCGACAATGAACCGGTCGAGTTCGGACACGATCTCGCGCGGAGAAAAATCGGCCATGTTCAGCCTTCCAACTTCTCAACCACGAGGTTTTTGTTGGTAAACACGCACAGATCGGCGGCGATCAACAGCGCCTTGCGCGCGATTTCCTCCGCCGTCATGTCGAGATCGATCATTGCTCGCGCCGCCGCCAGAGCGTAGTTCCCGCCCGAACCGATTCCGGTGACGCCGTGCTCCGGCTCGAGCACGTCGCCATTGCCGGTCAGCACCAGGCTCACCTTGCGGTCTGCCACGATCATCATGGCTTCCAGTCGTCGGAGGAAACGGTCCGTGCGCCAGTCCTTGGCCAGTTCGACGCAGGCACGCATGAGCTGCTGGGGATATTGCTCGAGCTTCGCTTCCAGTCTCTCGAACAAGGTCATGGCGTCGGCCGTCGCCCCCGCGAAGCCGGCGATCACCTCGCCACCGACAAGCGGTCGCACCTTCCTGGCGTTGGCCTTGATCACGACATTGCCGAAGCTTACCTGCCCGTCTCCCGCAATTACCACCTGACCACGCTTGCGCACCGTCAGGATCGTCGTGCCATGCCAGCTAGGGGCATCAGTGCGGCCAATCATCTCACTCATCCCATTGGAAGGCTGCCGGGGTGTCCGGCCGAAAGATTAGGTACTCATTAGGCCAGCGCAATACTTGCCCGCAAGGTGGAGCGAGGCTCCCCTCGCTTATGGGCCGTGGACCTGCTAGATAGCCCGAAATTCGAGGATTCAAGCATGCGCTCCGCCTCGGTCGCGCGGAAAACCGGTGAAACCGACATCGCCGTCACCCTCAATCTGGATGGCTCCGGAAGCTACCAGGTCGCAACCGGAATCGGTTTCCTCGATCATATGCTTGAGCTGCTGGCCCGCCATTCCCTGCTGGATCTCGAGGTGAAGGCCAAAGGCGATCTGCATGTTGACATGCATCATACGGTGGAGGACGTGGGAATCGTCATCGGCCAGGCGCTCGACAAGGCTTTGGGCGAACGCCGCGGCATCCGGCGCTACGGCTCGGCCTATGTGCCCATGGATGAAGCACTGACCCGGGTGTCGCTCGATATCTCCGGCCGGCCGCACCTCGTTTGGAAAGTCCCTTTTCTTCGTGCGTGCATCGGCACCATGGATGTTGAACTCTTCCGCGAGTGGTTCCAGGCCCTGGTTCTGAACGCACGCATGACCATGCATGTCGAGACGCTCTATGGCGATAACATGCACCATATTGCTGAATCCTGCTTCAAGGCTCTAGCGCGCTCGCTCCGCCAGGCCGTCGAGATCGACGAGCGCCAGAAGACCCGCATCCCCTCCACCAAGGGAAGTCTTTGAAACCGCCATGAAACTCTATACGGCTCACCGGCCCCCCAATTTTTCGCGCGATCATACTGTTTTCGTGAAGGAGGGGTTCTCCTGGCCGGCTTTCTTCTTCCCGCCGATCTGGCTTCTTTACCAAAGGCTCTGGCTGGCTTTCGCTCTGTACGTCTTGGCAGTCGCCGCGATCAGCACTGGCGCGAGTGCAGCGGGTCTTCCAGGCGGTCCTGTCACGGTCTTGATCCTCGCCCTCAATCTCATTCTGGGTTTCGAAGCCAATGACATGAGACGCAGCGCATTGCTCAGGCGGGGCTACAGCGAAGAGGGGCCTCTCCTGGGAGAGAATCTCCTTCATGCCGAGACGCGATATTTTGGGCCGCGGCTTGCTCATGGCGCACCGGCGGCGACGCCGGACGCGTGAGCGCTTGGAAACTCTCGCATGCGCGTCGCCATCATAGATTATGGATCGGGCAACTTGCGCTCCGCCGAGAAAGCGCTTGCGCGTGCGGCGGCAGAGCGCGGGCTCCGCGCCGACATCATGGTGACCTCCGATCCCGATGTGCTGCGCCGTGCTGATCGGATCGTACTCCCGGGCGTAGGCGCATTCCGCGATTGCCGCCGAGGCCTTTATGCCGTCGCGGATATGCACGCCTGTCTGGAGGAGCAGGTCCGCCAAAGCGGCAAGCCATTCCTCGGCATTTGTGTCGGCATGCAGCTCATGGCGACCAGAGGTCTCGAGTTCGGTGAAACGCCGGGCCTGGACTGGATCGGCGGCGTCGTTCGTCGCATGAAGCCGGTGCCTGCATATCTAAAAGTGCCGCACATGGGCTGGAATTCGCTGGCGATCACGCAACCGCATCCCTTGCTCGATGGAATGAGCGTGCATGGGCATATTCCCCATGCCTATTTCGTGCACTCATATGAATTCGTTCCCGATGATCCCTCGACGATCTGCGCGACTGCCGATTACGGCGGCAGTCTGGTGGCGGTCGTCGCCAAGGACAATATGGCGGGCACCCAGTTTCACCCCGAGAAGAGTCAGGCCGCCGGTCTCAATCTTCTCGGCAACTTCCTGGAGTGGCGGCCCTGATCCTCTATCCGGCCATCGATATCCAGAACGGACAGTGCGTTCGCCTGCTGCGCGGCGAC
>Ga0209382_10007275_pt1 | contig 14145 bp, 23 predicted proteins | sample SoiMetdeltSBSDD5_FD_187599 | JGI IMG/M metagenome (GOLD analysis project Ga0209382, IMG submission 187599) | Bulk soil microbial communities from a Populus tree surrounding site in Tennessee, USA - Soil MetaG P. deltoides SBSDD5 (SPAdes) (version 2) | ecosystem: Environmental > Terrestrial >... | reverse complement strand
GCGCCGGTCATCGACGTCGCGATCGAGCCGAAGACGAAGGCCGACCAGGACAAGCTGGCGATCGCGCTGCAGAAGCTGGCGGAGGAGGATCCGACGTTCCGCGTGCACACGGATGCGGAGACGAGCCAGACGATCATCTCCGGGATGGGTGAGCTGCACCTCGAGATCATCGTCGACCGCATGATGCGTGAGTTCAAGGTCGACGCGAACGTCGGCCGGCCGCAGGTCGCCTACCGCGAGACGATCCGCAAGCGCGTCGAGAAAGTCGAGGGCAAGTTCATTCGGCAGTCAGGTGGTAAGGGGCAGTACGGACACGTCGTGATCAACATGCAGCCGGCCGAGCCGGGTCACGGGTTCGTGTTCGAGGACAAGATCGTCGGTGGCGTGATCCCGCGAGAGTACATCGCTCCGGTGGAGCAGGGGATCAAGGAAGCGCTGGAGAACGGCGTGCTCGCCGGCTATCCGATGGTCGACGTGATGGTCGAGCTCGTGTATGGCTCGTACCACGAGGTCGACTCGAGCGAGATGGCGTTCAAGATCGCGGGCTCCATGGCCTACAAGGAGGCCGCGAAGAAAGCGAACCCGGTTCTGCTCGAGCCCATGATGAACGTCGAGGTGGTCTGCCCCGAGGCATACATGGGCGACGTGCTGGGCGATCTCTCCGCTCGGCGCGGCAAGATCGGCGGCATGACGCAGCGTGGCGAGGCTCAGGTCATCGCCTCGAGCGTTCCGCTGTCCGAGATGTTCGGGTACTCGACGCGGCTCCGGTCGATGACGCAGGGGCGCGCGGTGTACTCCATGGAGTTCGCGCACTACGAGGAAGTGCCGAAGTCCAAGGCGGAAGAGATCATCAACAAGGTGAAGGCGTGAGCCTCGGGTTTCACTCTCAGAGGAAGCACTACAATGGCTAAGGCAAAGTTCGAGCGGACGAAGCCGCACGTGAACGTCGGCACGATCGGCCACGTCGACCATGGCAAGACCACGTTGACGGCCGCGCTGACGAAGATCTCGTCGGACAAGGGCTACGGCACCAAGTACGTGTCGTACGACGAAGTCGCGAAGGCGTCGGCGTCCCAGGGGCGTCGTGACGCGACCAAGATCCTCACGATCGCGACCAGCCACGTCGAGTACGAAACGCCGAACCGCCATTACGCGCACGTCGACTGCCCGGGACACGCTGACTACGTGAAGAACATGATCACGGGCGCCGCGCAGATGGACGGCGCGATCCTGGTCGTGAGCGCCGTGGACGGCCCGATGCCGCAGACGCGCGAGCACATCCTGCTCGCCCGTCAGGTGAACGTGCCGCGTATCGTCGTGTTCCTCAACAAGTGCGACCTCGTCGAGGACGCGGAGCTGCTCGACCTCGTGGAGCTCGAGGTCCGCGAGCTGCTCTCGAAGTACGAGTACGCCGGCGATGACGCCCCAGTCATCCGTGGCGCCGCGATCAAGGCGATCGAAGGCGACCCCACGTGGGTCGCGAAGATCCAGGAGCTCTACGAGGCGCTCGACACGTACATTCCGCAGCCGGTCCGCGAAGTCGACAAGCCGTTCCTGCTCCCGGTCGAGGACGTGTTCTCGATCACGGGCCGTGGTACGGTGGCGACTGGTCGTATCGAGCGCGGCCGCATCAAGGTTGGTGAGGAGCTCGAGCTCGTGGGCTTCGGCGCGGACAAGAAGACGGTCGTCACGGGCGTCGAGATGTTCCGCAAGCTGCTCGACAGCGGCGAGGCTGGTGACAACGTCGGTCTGCTGCTTCGTGGCGTCGACAAGAAGGAGATCGAGCGCGGCATGGTGCTCGCCAAGACCGGGTCGATTCCGCCGCACACGAAGTTCGAGGCCGAGGTGTACGTCCTCACGAAGGAAGAGGGCGGCCGCCACACGCCGTTCTTCAAGGGCTACCGCCCGCAGTTCTACTTCCGCACGACGGACGTGACGGGCTCGGTGGAGCTGCCGGCCGGCACGGAGATGGTGATGCCGGGCGACAACATCCAGATGACGATCGAGCTGATCACGCCGATCGCCATGGAAGAGCAGCTGCGTTTTGCTATCCGTGAGGGTGGTAGAACGGTCGGCGCTGGTGTGGTCACCAAGATCCTCAAGTAGTCGAGTGGGAACGGGGAACCGGGAACAGGGAACCGAAGCTGCTCGCTGCGAGCAGCACGGAGGTCCCCGTTCCCAGTTCCCGGTTCCCAGTTCCCGCTAAACGAGACCGAGAACATGGCTGGAAGAATTCGCATTCGTCTCAAGGCCTTCGACCACGCCCTCATCGATCAGGCGTCCGCGGACATCGTGCGGACGGCGGAGAAGACGGGGGCGCAGGTCTCCGGGCCGATTCCGCTGCCGACGAAGACGCAGCGGTGGACGGTGCTGCGCTCGCCGCACGTGGACAAGAAGTCCCGCGAGCAGTTCGAGCTCAAGACGCACAAGCGCGTGATCGACATCCTCGATTCGCGCGCGCAGACGGTCGACGCGCTGACGAAGCTGGATCTGCCAGCCGGCGTCGACGTGGAAATCAAGGTCGAGTGATTCGTCGGTAGCTCTCCGCCAGCCGCCATCCGCCGCAGTGCCGATGGCTGATGGCTGATGGCTCAAGTCCTACGGCCGCAATGGACGTCGCTGCCTAACGGCAGTGTCCAGGCTGAGACTCTCTGAGGAAGTCATGATCGGAATCATTGGCAAGAAGCTGGGAATGACGCAGGTGTTCAACGACCAGGGGCATCAGGTGCCCGTGACGGTCGTTGAAGCGCCGCCGAATCCCGTGCTCAAGGTGACGGAGAAGGCGAACGCCGGGTTCGCGTCGGTGGAGCTCGGCTACGGCCGCCAGCGTACGGCGCGCGAGTCCAAGAAGGGCGAGGGGAAGCCGCGCGGTCGCCGCGCCTCGCGCGCCGAGCTTGGACACGCGAAGAAGTCGGGGCTCGACTACGCGCCGCGTGTACTTCGCTCGTTCCGACTCGACGACGCGCCCGGGAAGAACCCGGAGATTCCGTCGTACAAGGTCGGTGATGTCGTGAACGTCAGCGTCTTCGCGGTCGGGGATCAGGTGAAGGTCACCGGCACGACGAAGGGGCGCGGGTTTCAGGGCATCGTGAAGCGTCACAGCGCCGGTGGTGGTCCGAACACGCACGGCAACACGAAGCACCGTCGGCCTGGATCCGTCGGGCCGGGCACCGACCCGTCCCGCGTCATCAAGGGGAAGCGGATGCCGGGTCACTACGGCGCCGAGCGGCACACGCAGACGCACCTTCGGATCGAGAAGATCGACGCCGAGCGCAACCTGATCTACATCCGCGGCTCAGTAGCCGGTCCGACGAACGGGATCGTGCTCGTCCGCAAGCAGTCCTAAGGCTCGAGACATGGCAGAGACGACGACATTCGAGGCCGCGGCGTACACGGCTCAGGGGACGGCGCGCGAGCGCGTGCGGCTCCCGGAGACGGTGTTCGACGGCATCGTGAACATGCCGGTAATGCACCAGGCGGTGAAGGCGTTCCTCGCCAACCAACGTCAGGGCAACGCCGCGACGAAGACGCGCGGGTTCGTGACCGGTGGCAACCAGAAGCCGTGGAAGCAGAAGGGGACGGGCCGCGCCCGTCAGGGCTCCACGCGCGCGCCGCACTGGGTTGGCGGCGGCACGGTGTTCGGTCCGCAGCCGCGCGCGTACGACGAGTACGTGCCGCGCCAGGTGCGGGCACTCGCGCGGAAGAGCGCGTTCAACGCGCGCGCGCGCGAGAATGCGATCTACGTGATCGACCAGTTCAACTACGACGTGCCGCGCACGAAGGCGTTGCTCGGGCTCGTGGGCCGACTGGGCGTGGCCGAGCAGAAGGTGCTCGTGCTCACCGACGGGGTGAAGCCGAACGTCTTCCTGAGCGGTCGCAACCTGCCTAACGTGCACGTGATGCCGTACAGCGATGTCTCGACCTACCACCTGCTGTGGTCGGATGTCGTTCTGATCGAGGGTGGTGCCATCGGGCACACGCTGACGCCGATCGCGGAGGAGCCGCTCGTGGCCCCGCCGCGCGCGCCGCGGTCTGTGACACCAGTGTCGACGCGACCCGTGCGCGCGGCGAAGAAGGCCGCCAAGAAGGCGGCCAAGGCAGAGCCGCGGAAGGCTGCGAGCAAGAAGACAGCGAAAAAGGCCGCCAAGAAGGCCGCGAAGGCCGACGGTGCGAAGGCGCCAGCCAAGAAAGCGGCCGCGAAGCGTGCCGGAACGAAGCGCGCGGCGAAGAAGGCCGCGCCCAAGAAGAAGGACCGGTAAGTCATGTCGACTCTGTATCGCACGATCGTGCGTCCGATCGTCACCGAGAAAACGTCCGTCGCCCGCCAGGAGCGTGGCGAGTACGTGTTCGAGGTCGCGCCCGACGCGACGAAGCCAGCCATTCGGCAGGCAATCGAACAGTTATTCGGAGTGAAAGTGACCGGCGTCTGGACGTCGAACCAGCGCGGGAAGACCCGACGCGTCGGGAAGACGGCTGGCCGGCGGCCGAACTGGAAGAAGGCGATCGTGACGCTCCGCGAGGGCGACGCGATCGAAGGCATCTTCGAGGGCTGAGCGCATGGGGATTCGTCAATTCAAGCCGGTGACCAAGGGAACTCGGTTCCGCTCGGTCTCTGACTTCGCGGAGATCACGCGCGCGACGCCGGAGAAGGCGCTGACCGAACCGCTCAAGAAGTCGGGTGGCCGTGACAACCATGGTCACATCGCGATGCGGCGTCGCGGCGGTGGCCACAAGCGGAAGTACCGCGTCGTCGACTTCAAGCGGAACCGCTTTGGCGCGCCGGCGGTCGTCAAGGAGATCGAGTACGATCCGAACCGATCGGCGCGTATCGCCCTCGTGCAGTATGAGGACGGCGAGCGTCGCTACATTCTGCACCCGAAGGGGCTGGCGGTTGGCGACACCGTGGTGTCGGGCAAGGGCTCGGACATCCGAATCGGCAACGCACTACCGCTGCGTGAGATCCCGCTCGGCACGAACGTGCATAACGTGGAGCTGATGCCGGGCCGCGGTGGGCAGATGGCCCGGTCGGCCGGTGTGTCGCTCGAGATCGTTGCCAAGGAAGGGGAGTACGTCACGCTGCGCATGGCGTCGACCGAGATGCGGCGCGTGCACGGCGACTGTCTCGCGACGATCGGCGAGGTGGGCAACGCGGAGCACGAGCTGCTCTCCTGGGGCAAGGCCGGTAAGACGCGCTGGAAGGGCCGTCGCCCGAAGGTGCGTGGTGAGGTGATGAACCCGGTGGATCACCCGCACGGCGGCCGCACGCGCGGCGGCCGGAACGTGGTGAGCCCGTGGGGCAAGAAAGAAGGCGTGAAGACGCGCAACATGAAGAAGCCGTCGCAGCGGCTGATCGTCCGTGGCCGCAAGCGTGGCAAGGCCACGCAGTCGGGCTTCTGATCGCTGATCGCTCAACAACGACACCTGTCCTATGGCCAGATCTGTAAAAAAGGGCGCGTACGTCCACGAGAGCCTCACCAAGCGCGTGCAGGGGATGAACGCGCGGAACGAGAAGCGCGTCGTGAAGACGTGGTCGCGCGCGAGCACGGTGATCCCGGATTTCGTGGGGCACACGTTCGCGGTGCACAACGGGAACAAGTTCATTCCCGTCTACGTGACCGAGAACATGGTCGGGCACAAGCTCGGCGAGTTCGCGCCGACGCGGCTTTTCCGGGGCCACACGGGCAATAAAGCGACGGACAAGAAGGCGTCGCTCGCGCCCGCGCCTGCTGGCGGCAAGGGAGGGAAGTAAGCCATGGCCGAAGCACGGGCATTCCAGCGGACGACACGCCAGTCGCCGTACAAGATGCGCTTGGTCATCGACCAGATTCGCGGCAAGGACGTCAACGAGGCGCTGGCGCTGCTCAAGTTCTCGAAGAAGCACGCCGCGAAGCAGATCGCGAAGGTGCTGAACTCGGCCGTCGCGAACGCGGAATTCAAGGCGCGTGAGGCGAACGAGTCGATCGACGTGGATCAGCTCTACGTGAAGCACGCGGTGATCAACGAAGGGCCGAAGCTCAAGCGGTTCATGCCGGCGGCGATGGGTCGCGCGACGCCGATTCAGAAACGCACCAGCCACGTCGAGATCATCGTGGCGGAGAAGGAAGGTCGCTAATGGGACAGAAGGTCAATCCGCTCGGTTTCCGGCTCGGGATCTCGAAGCAGTGGCGCTCGCGCTGGTACGCGAACCGCGACTTCCCGGCGCTGCTCCGCGAGGACGAGCTGCTGCGCAAGTATCTCAAGGCGCGGCTCGGTCACGCGGCCATCTCCGACATCACCATCGAGCGCAAGCCGGGCAAGGTGGTGGTGACGATCCACACCGGTCGTCCCGGCGTCGTGATCGGAAAGAAGGGCGCTGAGGTCGACAAGCTCCGCGACGAGCTCGCACAGCTCACGGGGAAGGAAGTCGGGATCAACGTCGAGGAGATCAAGCGGCCGGAGCTCGACGCCCAGCTCGTCGCCGACAACATCGCGAACCAGCTCTCGCAGCGCATCTCGTTCCGTCGCGCTATGAAGCGCGCGGTGCAGAGCGCGATGCGGATGGGCGCGCAGGGGATCAAGGTGAAGGCCGGCGGCCGGCTCGGCGGCGCCGAGATCGCGCGCGTCGAGGGCTACCACGAAGGTCGGGTGCCGCTCCACACGCTGCGAGCCGACATCGACTACGCGACGTCGACCGCGAAGACCACCTTCGGCACCATCGGTGTGAAGGTGTGGATCTTCAAGGGCGAGATCGTCGAAGACCGTCGTGGCAAGACGTACTCGACGGGTGTGTAAGGAGACTTGAGCGATGCTTAGTCCGAAGCGGGTCAAATTCCGCAAGATGTTCAAGGGACGCACCAAGGGGCTCGCGACCCGTGGGGCCGAGATCTCGTTCGGCCACTACGGACTGCAGGCGCTCGAGCCGGGGTGGGTCACGAACCGTCAGATCGAGGCGGCGCGTGTCGCGCTGACCCGCCACATCAAGCGTGGCGGTAAAGTGTGGATCCGCATCTTCCCCGACAAACCGATCACGAAGAAGCCGGCCGAGACCCGCATGGGGAAAGGCAAGGGTTCGCCCGAAGGGTGGGTCGCGGTCGTGCGGCCCGGGCGCGTGATGTTCGAGCTCGAGGGGGTCACGCGGGAGACGGCCGAGAAGGCCATGGCCCTTGCCGCCGCGAAGTTGGGAGTGCGGTCCAAGTTCATTGCCAAAGAGGAGGCGCGGACCGATGAAAGCTGAGGAGATTCGCGAGCTATCGGACGCGGACATCGGCACGCGGATCGCCGAGATGGAGGAGGAGCGCTTCCGCCTCAAGTTCCGCTCGGCGACCGAGACGCTGGAAGATCCGTTGCGGCTCCGCACGATCCGGCGCGACATCGCGCGCCTCAAGACGATTCAGCGGGAGCGCGAACTGACGGCGACGGCCGATGCGACGCCGGCGCGCCGGACCGGCACGCGTCCGCGGGCGCGCCGTTAGGCGCCGCTGACCAAGGCGAAGAGTAACCATGGCCGACATGACGACGAACCAGCAGGCTGACACGTCCCGCGGGCAGCGCCCGGCGCGCAACGCGCGCAAGGTGCGCACGGGGATGGTCGTGAGCGACAAGATGCAGAAGACGGTGGTCGTGGCGATCGATCGCCGCGTGCCGCATCCCGTGTACGGGAAGATGGTCACCCGCACGAAGCGGGTGAAAGCGCACGATGAGGAGAACTCGGCGAAGACCGGGGACACCGTGCGCATCATGGAGACCCGCCCGCTGTCGAAGGACAAGCGGTGGCGCGTGGTCGAGATCGTCGAGCGCGCACGCTAGGAGGGTGAGCCCATGATCCAACAGGAATCGATGGTCAAGGTCGCGGACAATTCGGGCGCCAAGCGCGCGCTCGTGATTCGCGTCCTTGGCGGCACGCGACGGCGCTATGCCGGGCTCGGCGACCTCGTGATCGTCGCGGTCAAGGATGCGCTGCCGAACGGCACGGTGAAGAAGTCGGACGTGGCCCGGGCGGTCGTCGTGCGGACGGTCAAGGAGACGCGGCGGAAGGACGGCAGCTACATCCGGTTCGACGAGAACGCCGTGGTGATCATCAACGACCAGGGCGAGCCGCGCGCGACGCGCATCTTCGGTCCGGTCGCGCGCGAGCTGCGCGACAAGAAGTACATGAAGATCGTGTCGCTCGCGCCGGAGGTCATCTGACATGCGTATTCTCAAGTACCGCAAGACCGATCGCGCGGGCGCGAAGAACGCGAAGCGACACACCATCAATGTCGAGCGCGTCAAGATGCGGGTCACGCGCGGCGATACGGTGCGCGTGATGCGCGGTGAGGACAAGGGCAAGGAAGGGAAGGTGATCCGCGTGTACCCGAAGACCGGTCGGTTGACCGTCGAGGGGATCAACCTCGTGAAGAAGCACCGGAAGGCCCGGCGCGCCGAGGAGCAAAGCGGGATCATCGAGATGGCGGCGCCGATCCACCACTCGAACGTGATGTTGCTCGACCCGAAGAAGGGCGTGCCGACGCGTACGCGCTCGCGCATCGACGAGGACGGCACGAAGGAGCGGCTGGCGGTCAAGAGCGGCGACGCGGTTCCGCGCGCGCGATAAGCACAGTAGCACCTCCCATCAGGTTTTCAGGCCATGGCGACGAAGGACAAGGAACAGAAGAAGGCGAAGGGCGACGGCAAGAAGGGTGATGCGCCGAAGCCGTCGCATGCGGGCGTCGGTCTGCCGGCGCCGCCACCGCGGCTGCGCGCGTACTATCACGCGACGGTACGCGAGCGGCTCGCCAAGCAGTTCGAGCTCACGAACCCGCATCAGATTCCGGGGCTCGAGAAGATCGTGCTCAACGTCGGGCTCGGCGAAGCGATCAAGCAGCCCAAGCTGCTCGACAAGGTCGTCGAGGAGCTCGGTGTGATCACAGGCCAGCGTCCGGTGCGCAAGAAGGCGAAGAAGTCGATCGCGAACTTCGGCCTCCGCGAGGGGCAGGAGATCGGCGCGTCGGTTACGCTGCGCGGCGCGCGGATGTGGGAGTTCCTGGACCGGTTCATCAGCACGGCCGTGCCCCGCGTTCGTGACTTCCGCGGGCTCAGCACGCGCTCGTTCGACGGTCGCGGGAACTATTCGCTCGGCGTGAAGGAGCAGATGATCTTCCCGGAGATCAACTACGACATGATCGAGCAGATCCACGGGATGGACATCACGTTCGTCACGACGACGGATCGCGATGATCAGGCGTATGCGTTGCTGCGGGAACTGGGTATGCCCTTCCGCGGAGATGACAAGCCGATTGTCGTCAACGCCTAGGCGTCGACGACAATCGGCTGCCATTGCCGCGAGCTATCAGCCATCGGCCATCAGCCATCAGCGGCTGAGCGCTGCTCGGTGATAGCACAGGGACCGTAGCAGGCAGCTGATGGCCGATGGCTGACGGCTGATAGCAGTAAGACACAAACAGGGAGTTTGCCTTATGGCCAGAAAGGCCATGATCGAAAAGTCGAAGCGCAAGCCCAAGTACCAGGTGCGGCAGCACAATCGCTGCGGCCGGTGCGGCCGCTCGCGAGCGTACCTGCGGAAATTCGGCATCTGCCGCATCTGCTTCCGCGACCTGTCGCTCAGCGGGATGATCCCCGGCGTGCGAAAGGCGAGCTGGTAGTTCCGGAAGACCGTCACGGGAGCGCGGCGGCGTCACGAAGACGCCGGCCGCTCCCACGATTCACTCACATTCCTACACGTCCCGCCGCGCTGGCGAGCGCTGCGGGATACGATAGGGACAAGGGACACACGACATGAGCATGACCGATCCGATCGCCGATATGCTCACGCGGATCCGCAACGCCTGCGGATCGAAGCATCGCCGCGTGGACATTCCGGTGTCGAAAGTGAAAACCGAGATCGCGCGAATCCTGAAGGAGAACAACTTCATCTCCGACTATCGCGTGCTCGAGACCGAGAACGGCCGCCCCGTGCTGCGCGTGGTGCTGAAGTACGCGCAGGGGGGACAGCCGGTCATTCGCGAGCTGAAGCGCGTCTCCACCCCCGGCCTCCGGCGCTACGTTGGCGTCACGGACATTCCGCGGGTGCGCAACGGACTCGGGATGGCCATCGTGAGCACGTCGCGCGGCCTCATGTCCGATTCGCAAGCGCGGCGGGCCAACACCGGCGGCGAGCTCCTCGCCCTCGTCTGGTAAGGAGTCACTGCCATGTCTCGTATCGGCAAAAAGCCGGTCCCGGTGCCTAACGGCGTGACGGTGACCGTGAGTGGAAACACGATCAGCGTGAAGGGCCCGAAGGGCGAGCTCTCGCGCAAGCTGCACCCCGACATGCACGTCGCGGTGGAGAACGGGAACGTCAACGTGACCCGCCCGTCGGACGAGCAGAACCACCGCGCGCTCCATGGGCTCACGCGGTCGCTCATCGCGAACATGGTCGAGGGCGTGACGCAGGGCTACCGGAAGCAACTCGAGATCACCGGCGTCGGCTACAAGGCCGAAGTGAAGCCGTTCGGGCTGCAGTTGGCGCTCGGGTTCTCGCACCCGGTGCAGTACCGCGCCCCGGCCGGCATCAAGCTGTCGGCGCCACAGCCGACGGCCGTGGTGATCGAGGGTGCCGACAAGGAGAAAGTCGGTCAGGTCGCGGCCGAGATTCGGGCGCTCCGGAAGCCGGAGCCGTACAAGGGGAAGGGCGTGAAATACCAGGGCGAGCAGGTCCGCCGCAAGGCGGGTAAGGCGGGAGGCAAGTAATGGGCAAGGTTCGCAGGCCGAAGACTCGGCAGGATCTGCGCTTCCGTCGCCATCTGCGCGTCCGGCAGCGCGTCGCGGGGACCGCGGAGCGCCCGCGCCTCGTGGTGTTCCGTTCGCTGAAGCACATCTATGCGCAGCTCGTCGACGACTCGACGAGCCGGACGCTGGCAAGCGTGTCGGATCACAAGCTCACCGGCAAGAAGAGCGAGAAGTCGACCGAGGTCGGGAAGCTGATCGCGCAGAAGGCGAAGGACGCTGGCTTGACGAGGGTCGTGTTCGATCGCGCAGGATACAGATATCACGGCCGCGTGAAGGCGGTGGCCGACGGCGCCCGCGAAGGCGGGCTGGAGTTCTAATATGGCAGAGAATCAGGGCGCGGGATCGGGCAGCGGTTCCGGCGGTGAATCGCGCGGCGGTCAGGGCGGTCAGGGCGGCCAGGGCGGCCGCGGCGGCGCTGGCGGCGGTCGGGGGCGCGGCGGCCCGGGCGGTGGTCGAGGCCGTGGCGGCCCTGGCGGCGGTCGGGGCGGGCGCCCCGGTGGTCGTGGCGGCGAAGGCGGCCCGGGCGGTCGTGAGGGCCGCGGCGGTCGCGGCGGCGGCGACGGCCAGCGCGGCGGTCCGCGCGGTCAGGCCGCGAGCGCCGACGGTGGACGCGAGGGGAGCGAGCTGGTCGAGAACGTCATCGCCATCAATCGTGTGGCGAAGGTCGTGAAGGGCGGTCGTCGCTTCTCGTTCAACGCGCTCGTCGCGGTCGGTGACGGACAGGGCAAGGTCGGCTACGCGACCGGCAAGGCGAACGAGGTGTCGGAGGCCGTTCGCAAGGCCGTGGATGCCGCGCGCCGGAAAATGGTGAGCGTGCCGCTCACGGGCGGGACGATCCCGCACGAGATCGTCGGCGAGCACGGGGCGGGGCGCGTGCTGATGAAGCCTGCTGCGCCCGGCGCCGGCGTGATCGCGGGCGGCGCGGTGCGCGCCGTGATGGAGTGTGCCGGTATCTCGGATATTCTCACGAAGAGCCTCGGCTCGACGAATCCGCACAACATGGTGCGTGCCGCCATGGAGGGTCTCCGCAGCCTAACGACGGTGGAGCAGGCCGCGCGCGAGCGTGGCGTGGAGCCGGGTTCCATCGGCTACCGGTCGCGCGCGAAGAGCAAGGAGGCGGTCAGTGCCTAGAACATTCGTCTGGCACCGCACGCGCGGTCCGAAGCACACGCCGAAAGAGGAGCCGGCGACGTCGGGCCAGGTGCGCATCGAGCAGGTTCGCAGCGGCATCGGCAAGCCGGCGATCCAGCGGCGCACGCTCGTGGCGATCGGGCTCCGGCATCACCAGGATGTCATCATCAAGCAGGACTCGGAGTCCCTGCGCGGTCAGATCAAGCGGGTGCGCCACCTGGTGAAGGTGACGCCTGTCGAGGAGTAATCGCACGTGGCCAACAACGAGAAGATCGGGCTGCATAACCTGGCGCGGGCGCCGGGCTCGCACCGGAACCGGAAGCGGCTTGGCCGCGGACCGGGGTCCGGGACCGGAAAGACCTCCGGCAAGGGGCATAAGGGCATCAAGGCGCGCGCGGGCCACCACGGCCCGGGCGGCGGCAAGCCGCAGTTCGAGGGCGGTCAGATGCCGTTGACGCGCCGCCTACCAAAACGTGGTTTCACGAACAGTTTTCGGGTCGAGTCCCAGGTTGTGACCTTGAGTGACCTGAGCCGCGTTCCCGAGGGCACCGAGGTGACGCCGGAGTCCTTGGCGGAAGCCGGAGTCATTCGGGTGCGCAAGGGGCCGGCGAAGCTGCTCGCCAACGGGGAGATCACCCACGCTGTAACCGTGCGGGGCGTGAAGGTCAGCGCCGGCGCCCGGGAGAAGATCGTCGCGGCCGGAGGCCGCATCGAGGAGTAAAAATGGCGCAACCGAATCCCGCCGCCGCCCTGGCGAACATCTACAAGACGCCGGAGCTGTGGGACAAGATCAAGTTCACGTTCCTGTGCCTGCTGATCTACCGGATCGGCTCGCACGTCACGGCGCCGGGCGTGGACGTCATCGCACTGACGGACTTCTTCAACAGCCAGGGCAACAGTCAGGGCCTGTTGGGGCTCTACAACCTGTTCGTCGGCGGCGGCCTGTCGCGCGCGACCGTGTTCGCGCTCGGCATCATGCCGTACATCTCGGCGAGCATCTTCGTGCAGATCGCGGGGGCCGTGATCCCGACGGTCGAGAAGATGCAGAAGGATGAAGAAGGGCGGAAAAAGCTGACGCAGTGGACCCGCTACGGCACGGTGGTGCTCGCGATCGTTCAGGCGTGGGGCTTCGCGCTCTTCACCGAGTCGCTGCAAGGAGCCGTGGCGACACCGGGGCTGGGCTTCAAGGTGCAGATGGTGCTGTTCCTGACGACCGGCGCGATCTTCGTCATGTGGCTCGGCGAGCAGATCACGGAGCGTGGACTCGGGAACGGGGCCAGCCTCCTGATCTTCTTCTCCATCGTCGAGCGCTTCTGGCCGAGCATCTTCGCGACCTTCGGCTTCGTGTCGACGGGCGCGATCGGTCTGTTCACGCTGCTCCTGCTCGGCGTGCTGATGATTGCGGTCGTTGCCGGCGTCGTCGCGATCACGCTCGCGGCGCGGCGCGTGATGATTCAGATACCACAGCGTACGATGTCGCGCGGTCGCATGCGCGAGTCGGCGAAGAACTTCATACCGCTCCGCATCAACTCCGCGGGCGTGATGCCGATCATCTTCGCGCAATCCGTCGTCGTCATTCCGGGTGCACTCGCGCAGTTCAGCGGGAACCCGCGGCTGCAGGAATTCGCGCAGTACTTCGCGCCCGGCACGGTGTGGTACTTCCTGCTGCAGACGATCCTGATCGTCTTCTTCACCTACTTCTACACGTCGATCATCTTCAACCCGATCGACCTGGCGGAGAACCTGAAGAAGCAGGGCGGCTTCATTCCGGGCGTGAAGCCCGGCGCAAAGACGGCCGAGTACATCGATTACGTGCTCTCTCGGATCACGCTTCCGGGAGCAATCTTCCTGACGGCGATCGCGCTGCTCCCTATCTGGATCGCGGATCTCGCGAACGTGCCGTTCCAGTTCGGTGGAACGTCGCTGCTGATCGTCGTCGGCGTGGCGCTCGACACGATGGCCCAGATGAACCAGCACCTGCTGCTTCGGAAGTACGACGGGTTCATGAAGAAGGGCCGCGTGAGGTTCCGGGGTCGGCAAGCTACGGGCGGTTTCTAGGACGTGACGAGGCTGATCGGGAACGGGAACGGGGAACGGGGAACAGAGGCTGCATGCTGATCGCGGCAACCAGCCCGGTTCCCAGTTCCCAGTTCCCAGTTCCCAAGTTCTCGCATGGATATCGTACTCTTCGGTAAACCCGGAGCGGGCAAAGGAACACAAGCGCCGCGCATTGCCGCGGCGCTTGGTGTCCCTACCGTCGCGACCGGC
>Ga0209382_10007273_pt1 | contig 14147 bp, 10 predicted proteins | sample SoiMetdeltSBSDD5_FD_187599 | JGI IMG/M metagenome (GOLD analysis project Ga0209382, IMG submission 187599) | Bulk soil microbial communities from a Populus tree surrounding site in Tennessee, USA - Soil MetaG P. deltoides SBSDD5 (SPAdes) (version 2) | ecosystem: Environmental > Terrestrial >... | reverse complement strand
CCAGGTGCCGCTGTTGACGAGAGCGGCTGAGATCGAGCTGGCGCAGGCGATCGAGGCGGGGGGCGAGGCCGCCGCGCGCGCGGTCGACATCGCACCCGCGACGATCTGGCGTTGGACCCAGCAGGCGGACTTCCGCGCCAAGCTCCGCGACGCCCGCCGCGCCGTCGTGGAGGGCGCCATCGGGCGCCTCCAGCAGGCCGCCACCGAGGCCGTCACTACGCTGCAGCGCAACCTGACCTGCGGCACGCCGGCAGTCGAGGTCCGCGCGGCGACCGCGATCCTCGACCAGGCGATCAAGGCCATCGAGCTGTTCGACGTCGTCGAGCGGGTCGAGCAGTTGGAGGCGCGCCTGGCGGCCAGGGCGGAGGGGCAGGCATGAGCAGCCTGAAGGACCGTCTGGGCCGCCTGGAGCGCGAGTCGGCCGAGCGCCTGAAGGGCGTGCGGTGTGCAACCTGCCGCGACTGGCCGCGGGCCCGGATTTTGGAGGTCGACATCCACGGGAACGAGTCCTGGGCCGACCCCATCGTGCCCCCGTCCTGCCCGCAGTGCGGCTGGGCGACGGTCGTGGTCGAGATCCGCGAGGTCGACGACTGGGGGAGCATCGGTCGGAGTGGGCGGTAGAGTCGAGGGCAAGCGGACGCGCCATCCTCGGTGAGACGAGGCGGTGTCCGCGCCTCTAGCTTCGACGGGGAGTTCGGACCAGAGGCCACGGCGTGGCAGCGAGGCGCTCGCTGCCACGTTGCTGGTGGGCGGCGAGGCTCGGCACACGTCCAAGTGCTGCTGTACCAGGCCTGACCACAGCTCAGGGGCGCTTGCTCAATCTCGCTGACCGGAAGTGAGCCCCAGACCGGGGGGGCGGTCCTCGATGTACGCCCTCCTCCAGGAAGTCGCGCCGCTTTCTCGGGAGCACCGACCTCACCGCCGTGGCTTGGGGGTGCAAACGAATGGCCTCGAGGGTGCAGGCGTGGCAACCGCGCTGCGCCGGCCCGATGGCGGCAACAAACGGTATCATCACGAGCGATCCGTTGGCAGCCCCGCGTCAGTATGGACCGCGACAGTTGTAGCTGGAGGGGATCGAGCATCCGTTACCGCTGACGCGAGGCGGACAGTCGAGCGATGACCCTCGACGACGTCGGGTTCGTCAAGCGTGACGGTGGGCCGCCTCGGCGTCAGGGGGATCGAGCAAGTGCCAGCCCCCGGAGTGATGCTTGACGCATGAACGCACAATCGCGGCGCTCGCGCGACTCGGAGACCGCCCGCGCGATTCGGGCAGCGTTGGAGCGTCGGGCGGCTGCATTCGCCGAGTCCCAGGGACTGGACCACGTGAGGGTCCTCAAGGTGCTCGAGCGGACCACACGCTGGCGGGCGGAGGGGCGTGCCAGCGGTTCCTCGGGAACCCGAGCGGATACCGAGCCGGATCTCGACTTCGCGCCGAGTTTCGAGGATGCCCTCGACGTGCTTGAGCCCGAGGCCGCGCTGGCACTCTTCGAGTCCGAGGACACCGGCCGACTGGCGGAGCGCGAGGCGGCCTTCTGGTACATCACGAGCGACACGACGCCGCTCTACACGACCGACGAGTTGGCAGACCTCATCGTCGCGTTCATGGCGCACTTGGAGCGAAACCGGGATCCGCTGCTCAGGACCGGCCACCCGCAGACCGACTTTTCGCGCGCCTGGTGGCTAGATTGGCATCTCACCAAGCTGTACTACACGAAGCTCCCCGTGGCCATCCGGATGGTCAGGAATCGTCAGACGGGGGACTTCGAGCGCTCCTACGTCTGGGGCGAGGAGCTCGAACTCGACCAAAGCCATCTGGAAGGCGGGGGGCGTACGTACGAGGACGAGCCGATCTTCGAAAGCCTTGACCCCGCGGATGCCGACCGCCTAGAGGCGAGCCGCGGCAAGGTCCTCGCGGCGAAGGTTGCGGTCCTCGAGCGCCTCGCGACGGCCCTGCGCCGGCGGGATGCCAAGGGCCTCTGGCCCAACTGCCTGCAAGTCCTCACCGAGGCGTTCCTCGCCGACGAGGTCGACTTCTTCTTGCGCATCGACCGCTCGTATACGGGCTTCGATGTCCTCAGCGGGGCGGTGATCGACGAGGACGCCGACCTGATCGCGGGGGGGCTCACGGACCTGCTCGAGGTCGTCGGCCACTGCGAGAAGGAGCTGAGCCTCGGCACCATGGATCGGACGAAGCGACGATTCCAGGCTGTACCAGATGGGCTCGCGCTCCACTCGTACTACGAGGCCGTGGGCCAGCCGTGGCGCCGCGACGTCGACACCGCCCTGGATCGCTTCATCGAGTTGGACACGCAGGACCTCGCCTTCTGGAACGGCTTCCGTCAACGGGTGAACGAAGCGCTCGAGAACGAGTTCTCCGAGGAGGTCGTGATCCGGACGCGGATCAAGCGGAAGCTGCGGGCGAAGTTCGAGCCCCAAGTCGCGACGTTCGCCGAGTGGCAGAAGGCGCAGCTCGAGGCCACTGGGGCGCTCCCGGTCCTGCAGCTCACCCAGCCGTCCCCCGAGCCGCCTCGCGAGCAGGTCTTTCGGAAGGAGGGCGAGTACTGGGTCCTCGCCTTCGAGGGGCGGGAGACCCGGCTCCGCCACAGGCTGGGCCTGTCGTACGTCGCCAACCTCCTTCGCCACCCCGGTCAGGACGTGGCTGCATTCGACCTCCAGGCGGCGGCCGGCCGGGTGCGGGCTACCGCGCCGGAGGCCGGCGGGCGGGCGGGCCACGAGGAGAGCTTGCGCGTCGCCGGATTCGGCGACAGCGGCGAGACACTTGATGACCAAGCGACGGCCGCCTACAAGCAACATTTGGTCGACTTGCGTGAGGAGCTGGGTGAGGCCGAGGAGAACGTGGACCGCGAGCGCGCCGCCGAGATCCGCGAGCAAATGGAATGGATCGAGGATCAGTTGACATCCGCCTACGGGCTTGGCGGCCGGCGGCGCAAGGCCGGCGACGTGGCCGAGCGGATCCGAAAGGCCGTGTCCAAGGCGGTCGGCGAAGCAATCGCGGCGATCCAGCGGGAGCATCCCGCCCTTGGCCAGCACCTCGCGAACAGCATCCAGACGGGCACCCTCTGCCGCTACCAGCCCGAGCGCCTCGTCTCCTGGGACACCTGAAATCCCTGTGTCGCTCGAGTGCTACCCGCCTCGTAGCGTCGCCACCCCGGACGTAGCGCCTCCTCAGTAGACGCGAACGATGGTCCGGGTGGTCCAAGTGGACCGCAACAGGGCCCCGCTCGCGGACTTCCAGTCGTGAGGAGGCGAGCATGGAGCCGCGCCGCCGAGCGTCTCGGCATCTCCCGCAGTACGGGATACGACCTGGCTCTCGTTTCGTCGTCCGCACCGCCGTGGTCGCGCGCTGGCTCGATGGCCAGCCCGACGCTCAGTAAGAGGAGGAGGAATGCCCAGTATCGACCGTCCACCGCCGAACAGTAGTCCGCCCGAGGCCGAGGGCGGGATGACGATCAGTAAGGCCACATCGGAGTTCGACTTCATCGCTGGTGGCGCTAACGGCGCCGACGGAGCACTGCGCTTCGGGCGCGGGCTAGGTCCGACCTCGGCCAGGGCGCAGGGAGGGGACATGACTCGTCTAATCGTACAGAGGGGCACGAAGGAGCAGGACAACAGCCCTGACATGCTCGGGGCCGCCCTGGACCACCTGGCGGCGGGGCGGTCGGTGATTCCGATCTGCTCACCGCTCCCTGACGGCGTCGGCTGCCACCAGCACGGCAAGGGCTGCAAGGGGCCGGGGAAGACCCCGCTGATGCCGTGGAAGCGGTATCAGACCGAGCTGGCGACCGAGGCTGAGGTCAGGCTCTGGTTCGAGACGTGGCCGAGCATGAACATCGGCATGGCGACGGGCGCCGTCAGCGGCACCGTGGTCCTCGACGGTGACTCGGACGCGGCGATCAAGTTCGCCCTGTCTCAGGGCGAGGGTGAGCTGGCCGAGGCACCGATGGTCACGACGGGCAAGGGTGCGCACTGGTACCTGGAGCACCCTGGCGAGGTCGTCAAGAACTTCGCCCACAAGTGGCCGATGCTGGACTTCAGGGGCGACGGTGGCTATGTGCTGCTCCCGCCGTCGCTGCACCGATCGGGGAACCGCTACCAGTGGCACGCCACCCCCGAGCAGATGGGCGGCCTGCTGTCGGTGCCGCCGTGGCTGATGGAAGCCCTGCGGGGCAAGAAGCCCGCCAGCTCGGACGGGAACGCCGAGGAGCGGGAGGGGATCGACTTCGGCTCGTTCGTGGACGGCGTCGGAGAGGGTCAGCGGAACGACATGCTGTTCCGCCTCGCCTGCAAGCTGCGGGGCGAAGGGCTCGACCTGGATCTGGCGAAACTGGCCGTTCTCGGAGCGGCCGAGCGGTGCACTCCGCCATACGACCACGAGGAAGCCCTGGCGATCGTCGAGCGGGTCTGGGAGACGTACGAGGCGAATCCGCCTGGCGCGTACTTCGTGGATGACGACGACGACACCGAGGTCGCGGACGAGGAGGGCGCGGAGAAGCCCGAGGACCCCGACGCCTACCCGATCGAGCACGTCGCCGAGGTAATCAGGAAGCTCGATGGCACCGAAGAGCGGTGGCTGGTCGAGGGCATCATCGGGCGGGGCCAGTGCCACTGGTTCTACGCCAAGTCAGGGACGGGCAAGTCCCTGGTCGGGATCAAGCTGGGGCTGCACATCGCGGCGGGGCTGCCGTGTGGTGAGCGCGATGTCGAACAGGGGCCGGTCCTGTTCATCTCGGAGGACAGCGCCCTGGTCGATTTCGTGGGGTACATCCGACGGATCGCGGCGGGCATGGGGCTCAACCTCGACGCGCTGCCCGTCTACATCAACAGCAACGAGGGGCTCAGGATCACTGACAAGAAGGGCCGTCAGAAGGTCGAGAAGGGCATCGACCAACACCAGCCCGTCTATGTCCTGTTCGACTCCTGCGAGCGGCTGGTGCCGGCCAAGGAGTGGAGCAGTTCGGAGCACGACGAGCTGGTGATGCTGATCCAGAAGTGTCGGTCGGAGCGGCGCTCGATCGTGGTGATCGACCACACCAACAAGGCGGGCGGCGACCCGAGCCTGGATGCGCTGTACGGCGGTCGGACCAAGTCGGCGACCGCCGACCACTGCCTGCATTTCAAGGGTGACCTGAACAAGGACGGCGTCAGGACCGCCTGGACCAAGAATCGCGGGCAGCCTCGGGTGCCGTTCGAGGTCAAGCTGGTGGCCGACGAGGAGACGATGGTCCTGGACCTCGTTCCCGTCCACTCGCTCAAGAAGCTGACCAAGACCGAGCGGACGGTGCTCAACTTCCTCGAGCGGGCACCTGGCGAGTGGCGCTCGATCCGCGAGGTCGTCGACCGCACGTGCGTAGGCGAACGTTCCGCGAAGCGCGCTCTGGTCGATCTGCGTCGGAAGGGGTTCCTAAAGCGGGAGATGGTCAGCAACGGCGGCAAGGGCGGACACGTCGCCAAGTACCGCACGCTGCCCGACGACGAGGTCGTCCTCGGCACCGCCGGAGATGACCAGGCCGCTTGATCGGGTCAATCGGAGGCAACGGTTGGCACTCCAGGCTGGCCCCCCTTGCTGTTGGCCTGGCTTTGGCGCTCCAGCCAGCCCTCCGAGTGGCGTTGGCCTTCCTGTTGGCATTCCACCCGATTTGCTAGGGCCAATCCTTCCCCCCTATAGGGGGGAAGGATTGGCCCTCAACGCCAGATCGGTCAAGCTGACGGATCACGGCCTGAAGTCGGAGAGATTGAAAGAGGTCGTGGCCGCGCTCGGCGCGGCAGAACCAAGAAGGAGACCGAGTGAATGGAGTCTGTGTCGCTCACCGGGTTCGTGGCGAAGCAGCACGGGGACGACGTGCTCGAGCCCGAGAGTGATCCGACCTGGGAGGAGCTGGTCGCCCTCGATTCTCGCTTCGCCGATCTGCTGGACTTGGCGCGCTCGTACCACCAGTCTCGCCGCCGGCGGTTCTGCGCCAATCACGTCTACGTCTGGGAGCTGAAGCCCAGGCTGGAGGACCTGGCTGGCTGCACCCGCCGTTGGGGTCCGAATCTGCTGCGCACCGAGACGGCGTACGACGTGGCGCGGGAGACGGTCTACGACGCGCTGCCTGACTGTCGCGGCTGTCTGTGTATTCCACATGGAGGTGCCTGGTAGGTCGGCCGAGGGAGCCGCTCGCCGACGTCGCTTGCGGAGTCAAGGCATGGGTGGGATGCCGAACGGCGCCCACCGTGCCCCAGTTGGCCGAGCTGGCGGGTTGAGGCCGAACGGCGACGAGGCCCGTCTGGAAATCCTCATCGCGCCTCGCCGTGGTAGTGATCCGTCGAGGGCTACACAGTGGACAGTTTTGGTGCCGCTGTGGGTATCGCGTCGAGCCATCCGACTGGAACCTTGACGTCACGCGCTGCGTGCCTGCGAGCAAGGGCGAGATCGCGACGACGACCTGGCCGACGAGCGCGTCGGCGTTCCCGTACCGACGAGCCCGTAGGGTGGAGCCCCACGCGAAACGACGGCTCCCGAAGGGGCCACCGTCTACGGAAGCCACGCAAGGAGCACTGCATGCCACCGAATGACGCCGCACCGACCGCCGACCCGAGCCTCGTCGTCCTCGACGAGCCCGCGATTGCCCTCGCCGTCGAGCACCTGCTCGACCTGATCGAGGCGACCTGGCGGGACATCGAGGCGGCCAACGGCGCCCGAAGCGCGAAGGCGGCGTAATCGGTGTATCTACACGTTAGCCCCCCCCAAGCTATCGTATACTCTACCCACACTCTCTTCCCAAGGAGCGCGCATGCTCGCACCCGCCGATCAGATCGTCTACGGCCTGGGCTATGCTCGGATCTCGGGCTCGAAGGAGCAGAAGGACTCAGCCCTGTCGATCCCCGCCCAGGACGCCCATATTCTCCAGGCGATGGAGCGCGAGGGGGTCGTGTTCCTCGACGCTGATTCCGACGTTCTGACTGGCAAGCGGTCCGACAGGAGAGGCTACCAGAGGATCCTTGCGGTCGCTAGGCGGCTGCGAGGGGAGGGTAAGCTCGTCGCAATCTTCGTGATCCGCCTCGACCGCTTCGGCCGCGACTTGGAGGAGCGGACGCGGGCCTGGCGCGAGCTGCTGGCGCTCGGCGTGCGGCTCTACTCGCTGAAGAACGGCGGCTGGGTCAAGGACTCGTTCCTGTACAACATCGACTCGGTCCTGTCCCAGCGCGAGATAGAGCTGACGGGCGACCGCGTCAGAGACACTAACAACTTCATCCGCACCAACGGCTTCCCCGCGATCGGGCGTGTCGCCTGGGGCTATCGCGCCCGCGACGCCACGCCCGACGAGCGGGCCTCGGGGTGCGGGCACAAGAACCTGGAGCCCCACCCGATCGAGGCGCCCCTGGTGGTCCGCGCGTTCGAGATGCGGGCGAACGGGGCGTCGCTCCACGAAATCCACGACTGGGCGATGACGCTCACCGACGCCGAGCGCGGCGGCCGGAACATGGGCTGGCAGATGTTCCACCGCATGTTCGGGGTGGGCGTCTACGTGGCTCGTCCCGAGTACCCTCGGGGCCACCCCGACCACGACATGCCCGTACTCGACCGCCCCCGAGGCCGGTGGGAGCCGCTCGTCGGCGACGAATTATTCCGTCGGTGCCTGGACGTGGCCGAGCGGGGCCGGCGGATCCCGAAGCAGGCCAGTGGCAAGCACCTACTCTCGGGGCTGCTGCGCTGCCCGCGGTGCGGCTCGCGGATGGCGGCCACCACGATCCGTCGGAACGTGATCGGGGCCACGGGCACCAGACGGCGCGAGTCCGTCGAGTACCGCTGCGCGCAGCGGTACGCTGGCGTCGATGCGCGCCCGGCCGACGGCCACTGTGCCTACAACGTCCCGGCCCAGAAGATCGATGTGATCGTGCGCGACGTGGTCGGGCGGGTGCTGGCGCCGTACAACGAGGCGGGACTGCGGGCGCTCATGGAGCGGGCCTGGGAGGAACGCCGACGCCGCGCCGCCGCCCACGACGACACGCCGCGACGGATCGCCGTGACCGAGCAGCGGCTCTCGAAGTGGCGGCGGGCGGTCGGGGCCGCCTTCGCCGAGCTGGCATCGGGCGACATGACGCGGCGCGAGTACGACGACCTGCGGGTCCAGGCGTCGGGCGAGATCGAGGACTGTGAGCGGGAGCTGTCGCGGCTGCGGGCGACGTTGGCGCCCGAGCAGACGCTGCCGCCGCTAGCCGAGATCCTGGCCCACGTCGGCGACGTACCCGAGCTGCTGGCCTCGGACCGCGTCGTGGAGCAACGCGCGGTGCTGGGGGACTACCTGCTGTCGGTGGTCCCCGAGCGGATCCGTCGCGCCGAGTACGTGGTCCGCTTCGAGTGGACGGCGCTCGGGAAGGCGCTGCTCACGGTGGCGGCGCGGCTGACGGGCGACCCGACTTTACGGCGTGTCCACTAGTTGTACCAGCCGAATCGTGCGCAGGCATCATCACACAGGCGGTACGCGCGCTCGTATGGCCCGTCCACCAGGACGACGGTCGCGCCGAACGAGCGCATGAAGGCGACTTTCGCCGGTGAGACCGAGTGGGCCGAGACGAAGATGAACGCCTGGAGGCCCATCGCCGCGGCGCCCGCCGCCAGCGAGCAGGCGACGTTCCCGCTCGACGCACAGGCGATCGAGGCTGCTCCCTGACGAGCGGCGTCCACCAGACAGAGCGCTGTCGCGCGGTCCTTGTTCGAGCCGGTCGGCGTGCGCGTTTCGTCCTTCAGGAACAGCCCCGAGACACCCAGCGTCTGCCGCAGCCCGCGCGAGGCGACCAGCGGCGTTCCGCCGACCTGCAGCGGGTACACGTCTGAGCCGTCCAGCGGGAGCAGCCCCCGCCACCGCCAGATCCCTCGGCCATCGTCGGCGCCGGACGGCAGGAGCCCGGGGCCATACGCGTACGTTGGCGGTTCGACACTCATCCAGGACTCCTCATACCGTCAGACGCGGATGTGCTGCCGCCTCAGCCGGCCGCCTGCCCGGTCCCCGCCGCCGACGGCTCATGCGACGGATCGAGGGGCGCCCGACTGCCCCGCCACGCTGTCTCGAACTCCAGGAGAGCCGCGAGCTGGCGATCGTTTGGGGCGGCCTGCCAGCGCTTCGACCGCAGCATCCGCAGCGCCGAGCTACTGCTCTCTCCCTGTGCCACCAGGATCGCTAGCCCCATCAGCGGCCCTCGACCGACGCCGTGCTTGCAATGCGCGTAGATCTGGCCGCCACTCGCGATACGCTCCATCGCCCACTCGACGCCCTGTCGAAGCTGATCCTGGCTGGCGGCGTAGCGGTCCGTGGCCGGCAGGTAGAGCAGCTCGATGCCGAGCCGAGCTAACGCCGCCTCATCGTCCTTGGCCTCCTCGCGGAGGTCGATCACGGCCGTGACGCCCATCGCCTCGAGGCGCGGGTACGCCCAGACCGGCACCGAGCCGCCGACGACGAGCTGGTCGGAGATGCGCGAGAGGTTCAGGCTCTTGCGATGCAGCCTGGTGCTGTACTCGAGGATGCGGGCGACGCCCCGGAGCCACAGTTTGCCGAACAGGTTGTACCAGCGAACGAGGCCGCGCTCGTCGGCTGCCGACTCATACAGAAAATCGAACTTGTGCATCGCTCTCCAGCCGCCAATCAGTCTCGGTCCGCGCCGCAACGCTTCAAGGTTAACGGCTGGCGCCCAGCCGAGGCGACTCCCCCTGGTGTCGGCGCATCGCGGGTGTCAGCCGTCAGTCGCGAGGTCGGTACAGACGAGCAGCGGAGAGCTCAATGACCCGAAAGCCTTGACGACGCGCCGGTGATGCGTTACATTAGGCAACACATGGCCTGTATATGCAACGCATCCTGCAACACATGAACGCTCCTGTGTGGCCTGCGACGAGAGACCTGTTGAGGGAAACCACATGGACCCAGCTCGGAGCCCGGCGCTCGCTGCAATGGACACGCCTGCCGATGGCGCTGGCGAGCAGCCTTCCTACAGCATCTCCCAGTCGGCGGAGCTGCTGGGGGTCAGTCGCGTCACCATCTGGCGCTGGATCAGCGCCGGCCACCTGCCCGTTCAGCGCCTGGGACACCGCACCGCCCGCATCGCGCGTGTGGATCTGGAACGGGTCCACGCCTTGAAATCACCGGCGGGGTCACGCTCGGGTGTTTCCGGCGAGCCGGGCATCCGGGCGGCGCGCGAGAGCGGCGCCGTGGAGGCTGGGTCGCCGGACTCGGCCCTGGCCGAGCTGCACGAATCCGATCACTTCGTCCACTTCTACGAGGCGGACGGATCTCTCCTGGACGCCGTGAGCGAGTTCATCGGTACCGCCGTCCGCGCAGGTGATGCCGGGGTCGTGATTGCGACCGAGGCGCACCGAGTGGACATCGAGGACCGGCTGCGGGCGGATGGGCTGGACGTGGTCGCTGCGCGCGCAGACGGCCGGTACATATCGCTGAATGCAGCAGAGACACTCTCGCGAATCATGGCCGATGGGACGCCGGACCCTGCGCGATTCGTCGAGGTCGTCGGGGGCATCGTCGCGCATGCGGCGGAGGGCGGGCGCCGCGTGCACGCCTTTGGGGAGATGGTTGCTATCCTCCACGAGGACGGCAACCACGCCGCGGTCATTCGACTGGAAGCGCTCTGGAACGAGCTGCACCAGACTCACAGCTTCTTGCTGATGTGCGGCTATCCGATGGGCGGCTTTCGTGGGGAGGCGTTCGCGGAGCTGCTCGACGACGTGTGTGGGGAGCACTCGCGCGTCATCCCGGCCGAGAGCTACACCTCGCTCGCGGACCCAGATGACCGCCTGCGCGCCATTGCCGAGCTCCAACAGAAGTCGCTCTCACTCCAGGCTGAGATCGCGCGTCGAAAGAGCCTCGAGGAGCAGCTGCGGGCAGCCCTTGCGTTCGAGCAGCGCAAGGAATGGGAGCTGAGTGATTTCGTCGAGACGGCGCCCCTCGGGCTTCACTGGGTCGGGCCGGACGGCACCATCATGTGGGCGAACTCGGCCGAGGTTGCACTCCTGGGCTACTCCCTCGACGACTATGTCGGACACCACATCGCCGAGTTTCACGCCGATCAGGACGTGATCGACGACATGCTCGCCCGGCTGTTGCGGGGCGAGACCATTCGGGATCAGCCGGCCCGGCTGCGGCACAAGGATGGCTCGCTCAGGCACGTCCTGATCGACTCCAGTGCCCTCTGGGTGGACGGTCAGTTCGTTCACAGCCGCTGCTTCACGCGCGACGTGACCGACCGGCTGCGTGTCGAGGAGGAGCGAGCCCGTCTTTTGGAGCGTGAGCGGATCACGAAGCGGCAGGCCGATTTCCTCTCCGCGGCCAGCGCCGCGCTGGCCGGCTCGCTGGCGTACGAGGAAACGCTCGACCGCGTCGCACAGCTCGCCGTGCCGGACATCGCGGACTGGTGCGTGGTCGATCTGGCGGAGACCGATGGCGAGGGACGCACGCGGCGGCGGCGGATCGCGGCAGTGCATGCCGATCGGTCCAAGGAACCGTTCATCCGCCAGTTGCAGGCACAGTTCCCGACCGTAGAAGCGGGAACGTCCCACACTGCGCTCGAAGTCCTTCGCAGCGGCCGACCTCGGTTCGACCCGGCCGTCTCGCCGGCTCGCCTCCAGGCCGAGGCACGAGACGACGATCACCTTGCGCTCATGCGCGCACTCGGCTTCAGCGCTGAAATGGTGGTCCCGTTGATCGCACACGACCTGACGCTCGGTACGATCACCCTGATCCGCGGCGGGGGGCGTTCGTACGACCGGGACGACTTTACCGTGGCTGAGGAGCTGGCGCGGCGCTGCGCCCTGGCTATCGCCAACGTCCAGGCGTTCGCGGCGAAGGAGGCTGCCCGCTACGAGGCCCAGATCGCGGCCGAACGGACGCTGCGGCTCCAGGAGATCACGCAACTTCTCAGCCAGAGCCTTGAGGCCGACCAGGTGCTGGCTACCATCGCCCAATCGGCGGCCGAGCTGCTGCGGGTGACCGTCGGCGCGGTGTTCCTGCTCGACCCGAGAGAGCCAGACGGAGATTTCACCTTGTCCGCAGCGCATGGCATCGACGAGGCCCGCCTTCCCGATCTGCGCCTGCCGCGCTATGCCAGCCTGGCCGGTCGCGCCATCGACGAGGGGCGGACTCTCGTCGTCGACGACGTCAGCGGGACAATCGGCACGGCACTGCCATTGCTCTTGACAGGCGAGAAGGCCGGCTCCGAGATCGCCGCGCCGATCACCGTCGGATCAGTTCATCTTGGCGTCGTCAAGGCGTTCTCGCCGCTGGTGCGTCACTTCAACCCGGAGGACTCCGCACTGCTGTCGGCGCTGGCGTCGGCCGCGGCCGTGGCACTGACAAACGCACGGCACTACCGCGAAGCCCAGGACGCGATCCGCATGCGCGACGAGTTCCTCTCGGCTGCCTCTCACGACCTCAAGACACCGCTCACGACCGTTAAGGGCACCGCGCAGCTCCTTCGCCGTCAGCTGACACGGCTCGAGGTCCCGGGCACCGAACGGCTCGCAAAGGGCCTGGCGAGCATCGACGCAATGGCGACGAAGATGGGGCGGCAACTGGACGAGCTCGTCGACGTGACGCGCGTTCAGGTGGGACAGCGGTTGGAGCTGCGACGTCGCCCGATTGACGTCGTGGACCTCGCCCGCCGCGTCACGGCCGAGCAACAGCAGGTCACCGAACGGCACCGGATTCACGTCGAGACGTCACTGGACACGCTGATCGGCACCTGGGACGCGGTGCGGCTCGGCCGAGTCCTGGACAATCTGTTGTCCAACGCCATCAAGTACAGCCCCAACGGCGGCAGCATCACGGTGGCCATAGCGCATGAGGAGCTTGACGGTGACCCGTGGGCTGTCGTCGCGGTCAGCGATCATGGGCTGGGCATACCGCCAGGTGACCTTCCACGCATATTCGAACGGTTCCGGCGGGCAAGAAATGTCCAAGGTCGGATCGGAGGTACGGGGATCGGGCTCACAAGTGTTCGACAAATAGTCGATCAGCATGGCGGCACGATCACCGTCGAGAGCACGGAAGGAGTGGGGAGCACCTTCACCGTGCGCCTGCCATTGGCGCAACCTGCCGCCGAGGACGTCGAGGCGCAGCCGGAGCCTGGCGGATCTCCCGAATCGGATGGCTCGCCCGGCGGGCGCGAAGGCACCCGGCGGTCTCGGGTCACATCAGGTGAGGCGCGGCCACATGTCCACTGACGCGGCCGGCAACCGTACGCATCCTGTCATCCTGGTCGTCGATGACGACCTGTACGTCAGACAGACCATTCAACTCGCGCTCGAGGAGGAGGGCTTCGTCGTCGAGACGGCAGCGGACGGTCAACGCGGGTTGGAGCGGGCGATGCGCTGTCGTCCAGCGCTCGTCGTGCTGGACATGCGGCTGCCACTCGTGGACGGCACCGCCGTTGCTGATGGTCTTCGGTCGGCATTCAGCATGCCGCCACCCATCGTCCTCATCACGGCTGATGATCGGCCGGCCGAGAAGGCACGCCACGTCGGCGCCTACGCGTATCTGCAGAAACCGTTCGAGATCGACGATCTCGTCGCAACCGTCCGGAGAGGATTGCGCCCGCGGCCGGACTAAGCTCCGCGCCGTTCGCCGGGGTCGGCTACTCCTTTCCGGATCACGATGTGCTGCCGTTTCAAGTACTCGCTCGATCCGAAGACCGCGCCCGATCCAGCTGATCCGTCAGCCCGCGTCGTTCTGCTGACCGTGGTTCGCTCGAGACGAGCGTGAGCGCTCATCTACGATGCCCTGACTGCGACGCCCTGCTGTGATATTCTCGGGTGACGCCGCTGACGGCGGGGCACGGAAGGTAGGAAGGAGCGCGATGATGAAGGACTCACGGTTGAGTCGACGCCGTCTGCTGGGAAGGGCACTCGGCGTAGCTGCCCTACCAGCGCTGGCTTCTCTGGTCGCGGCGTGCGGGTCGCCTACGCCGGCAGCACCGGCCGCCAAGACCGACGCGAAGCCGGCTGAAAGCAAGCCCGCCGAGACCAGGCCGGCCGCTCCGGCCGCCGCCGCACCGGCGGCTCCCGCCAAGGCCGGCGGCGCAGAGCTGGTCTATCTGAACCAGTCGCGCGGGCAACTGAAGGCGATGGAGGCGCTCGCCGAGCG
>Ga0209382_10007272_pt1 | contig 14148 bp, 17 predicted proteins | sample SoiMetdeltSBSDD5_FD_187599 | JGI IMG/M metagenome (GOLD analysis project Ga0209382, IMG submission 187599) | Bulk soil microbial communities from a Populus tree surrounding site in Tennessee, USA - Soil MetaG P. deltoides SBSDD5 (SPAdes) (version 2) | ecosystem: Environmental > Terrestrial >... | reverse complement strand
ACATATCTTGTTTTGCGCTTGTTATGATGTAATCTGGTATTGTTATAGTCGTGTCACCATCCTTTCTCAGGGTAGCTCCCCTGCTACCGCCACCAAGCTCGGCTTGGTTGACGGTCGTAGACAAGTTACTCGTCTGTTTTATCCTCGACTGTTATGGGTTCACCCTTTTCGTCAATTCCTATTCCGCACTTCTTAAGGAGCGTTTCAAAGCTCCAGCCGCACAAATAGATCATGACTTTGTTAACCACTACTTTTTCCTGTGTATTACACCTGAGGTAATAATCGAGCAGCAGATCGGATTCGTTTTCTCCGTCTGAACCTATATCCTCCATAAGCACAGGAATAATATTGTTTATCTGATCTTCCATATTCTTGGTGCTAGTCACCTCCTTTCGTTAAAGATTCTCTTTTGTGTAATGTGCATATAAAAGACCTGCTTGCTAATATTGAGATTCATAATTCACCTGCTACCCCTTGCAAAAGAGCCTTGCAAGGGATGGGTAGGTAAACTACCAGTTGACCTACCGGTTGAACACACACAACTTTTTGATTTCCGAAAGCCTGGCCGGTTGAAAGGACAGATCACGCTCAACGGATAAACCGTATTTGATGCGAAGCCCTTTAAACTCAGAGGCTAAAAAGAAACTCTGCTCGACTTGGATCCTGGACGTTAGGCCAAAGAAGAGAAAGTCCACTTTTTCCTTATCCGAGTTGAATGACCCAAATTGATCAATCGGTGAGCCCTCGATTGCGTACCACGTCCAGCCTGTACCCGGAGTGAAGAATTTACCTACGACCATCGGGTCAGGGTTATCTTCCTGCGAATACAGCCCCGGCAGGGTTTTCAGCAAGCCTTTTGTCAACAGTTTTATATGTCCCACCTCCAATCTCAGGGTAGCTACCCTGCTACCGCCACCAAGCTCGGCTTGGTTGACGGTCGGCAGAAAAGCTACCGTTTTATCGGTGCAGGAAATATATAAAACTCATGCGCACACTCTGGACACTTCTGCATTACGTCCTCGCTTTCGTGTCCGCATCTTGGACATAGGCCGTCCCACTGGTCGCAGAAACATGCTTCACAGAGCCATCCAGCCTCTGTGGCGAAGTACATTTCCTGCTTTGGATAAAAGTATTCGCAGATAAAACACTTCTTCTTATTTTTTATGGTGCTCACCTCCTCTCTCTGGCTGTTGTGCCAGCTGCTGTTCACCGTCAGAGCGAACGCTCAGGCGTACTCTTTACAGTCATCGATGATGAGTTTGCCCTGATCAGCAATAGCTGTACCGGCAAAACCCATCCCCGGCTCATCGTAGATGAGCGTAAACCGTAATCTAGGGAAATCCCGCGCGACTTTTGTGAGCCACGCAACCGGTGGCGACCACGCGCTCTCGAACTCATACACCAGGAAGTCTGGCGATTCGTTTGTGAGCGTGGCATCGACATCCCACTTGGTTCCCCAATGCGTGATACACCACTCCCTCCAGTTGTTTTTGCCGTACTTTTGGGATTCATCAGGTCCTAAATCTCCCTGGTAGACGCCCTCAGGTAACGGGTACAAACTGGCAAGCAAGAGGTCAACACCTGCTTGAGTCTCTTTCGGTTTTGCCAGCTGTTTAAACCGCTGGACTTCTTTTTCGGCTCCCTCAACGGTGAACGTGTTTTCACACCAATTTGGCATGCATGATCACAACCTTTCTCAGGGATAGCGTCCCTGCTGCTGGTTGTCAGACTGAGTCTGGCAACCAATGGGCAGAGAAACCATCCGGGAGCCTACCAGATAGACCGGTACAGCTTCTTCACTTCTGAAAGCCGGGTCGGTTGAAAGTACAGATCGCGCTCAACGGGTAAACCGAATTTGCCGCGGATACTTTTGAGCTCTGAGAGCGAAAAGTACCCCAGCTCAACATCCAATCCGGACACCAAACCAAAGAAAACAAAGTCAACTTTCTCTTTGTTAGTGTCATAGAACCCGTTTGCATCAACCGGTGAGCCTTCAATCGCGAACCATGTCCAGCCGGCATCCGGGGTAAAAAACTTAGCCACGACCAGCGGGTCGGGAGTTTTCTCCTGCGAATATAGCGCCGGCAGGGCTTTTTCCAGCTCTTTTGTCAACAGTTTTATATGCGTTCCACCTCCGATCCAGGCAACGTGCCTGCTTCGTCCACCAAGCGCAGGCTTAGTGGACGTGGGTAGACAAGCTACTCGTCTCCTTTATCCCGGGAGATTACAGGCTCGCCACTTTCGTTAATTGCTATCCCGCACTTTCTAAGGAGCGTTTCAAAGCTCCAGCCGCATAAATACATCAGGACGTTGTCGACAACGGCTTTTTCCTGCGTATTGCAGCGGAGATAATAAGCAAGGAGTCTGTCGGATTCGTTTTCTTGGTCTGACTCCATCTCGCTCATAATCGTCGGGATAAGATTGTTTATCTGATCTTCCATAGGTTATGGTTTAGTCACCTCCTTTCTGCTATGTGCTATACTGCTCTCACATTGAACATTTGCTGTTCCGCCTAAGTTCGTATTAGGCGGAACGACGACTGCTCAAAGCTATTTCCCTGTGAGCTGTCGCAAGATCAGGGTCAACCAGCCGGCCGGTTTCCCCTGCCCCGGCTTTGCTTCAGGTTGCCGGATAGTCACCTGGACGTGAAAATCCTTCTCCACGAAGGCGAGTGCTTTCATCATCCGATCGGTTACCTGTAGCCGGTTGCCAGCTGGCACACCATACTTCCCAAGTTTGGTATAAAGTGCCATTTTTTACTCACCTCCAATCTCAGGGCTAGCGTCCCTGCTGCTACCCGGGAGTGAAAACTCCTGGGTAGGAAGCCGGAAAGTCAGCCGGTCTCGTGCCAGGCATACCCAAGGGCTTCATACAAGGGAAGCCAATGATGCTCGTAGAAATCGTAGCCCGCGCCATTGATGCCCAGGACGACTTCCCCGTCAATGTCAAAGGCAAAGATGCCGGTATCTCCAACCTCTTCGTAGCCATAGAGCTCATCTTTCTCATCTTCAATGGGCTGCAATAAGGCTTTGATTTGCTGTTTATCAACCGGATCATTGACCAAAAACATCGTGCCCCACATGATCCCGTAAAACTCGGCTCCGGTGTGCTCCGCAACGATGTTCACCCATGCGGTCGGTATCGCTGAGAAGCCGGTGACTAACCGTACTGCTGCTTCGTATTTGGTCGTAGTCTTTACACCTCCTTTCCCAGGGGTTCCCCTGCCGGTGGTAATCAGCTCGAAGAGGCTCACAACCAATGGCAGAGAAACTTGGGTTGCTCATATGCACCTTCCAGCTATTTTTCTATCCCTCTTTCGGGGGCCGTGGCCGAAAGCGGCGCCTATTTGTGTGTGTGGGTGGCGGCGAATCGTTCTGATCAGGCGCCAGCAGTTTTTCATGCCTGAGACGCACTTCCTCTTCTACCTCATGTGCAGGCTTGCAAAGCCCAAGGTTTAGCATATTGTTCTTGATGTAGTTGATCCGATCGTTTATCTGCTCATCTGGAAGAAGCGGTGGGGGTGGAGCAGTGCGGATCGTATGCTCTGAAGTTAAGACTTTTACCCGTGCAACATAGTTGTCCTGAGTTTTTATCAGATTCGCAACTTCAGCCTCTACGTCATTAAACGAGCGCTGCCGGTAGATCGGGCGGTATTGTCCCGAATCGACCAACACAGGCTCCTTTCCGAGTATCTCCATGGTTTGGCGGAGGCTTTTGAGCATCGCGATGAAGGAGGGGCCGGGGGTGGTCACCTGTCCGTATAGCTTCCGTTTGGCGTGTTTTTTGACGAGCGCATCAACGGCCTTTGTATTCGTCAAAAAACTCGCCTGGCCAAAACGGTTGGCGCTTTCATAGAGACCAAGAAAAAGGTGGCCGGTAAAGAACGGATCGCGTTTGATGTCATCATAAAAGACAGCGGTGATGCCGGGTTCTGCTGCGCCGCCCAGAGTGAAAAGCGCCAGGGGCGGAATAAAGCCGTCTGCCCGGCCGCTTTGCATGCACTCAAAAAGACACTCGTTTAAGAGTTGCTGCCCCTGGATGGCGTAGGTGGATGAAAACAGGCTGACGCCGAAACCAAACGCCTGATTTGAGGGGTGGGATTTCAAGAGCGTGTCAAGAGGCATAAGGTATTCGGTGACGAATTTGGTGACAATCGGGTTCGCATGGCTTCGACGCAGCAGATGGCTGGTGCAGTCAGTCGGTACTGCCCGAACCGGCTCCCATCCTGTCTGCTCTTGTGTCGGCTTCGAGTCAAAAGAGCGGGCGTAGACTTTCGAGTCGTCACCACTAACACGGAATACAACTAAAGTGCCTGCCTGAAGGGCGGTTGCCCGATTGGCATCATCGAGGGTCTCGAGCACCTGAAAGGCTAAAGTATTGAAAATACGGAACTTGCGAGCTTCGGTACAAATCGTGGCGAAATCTTCTGTAGCGTAGCTTGCATACTCGTCGCAAAAGAGGGCGCACGCCCGAATATCATTTTCAGGGTAAGGACCGCGTGCGTACATGGCGCTCAACAGCTGTGAGATCAGCGTGGCGCCGATGAGGGTGCTTGCGTCCTGGAATTGCGGGGAGAGCGAGACCAGCAAGATTTTCCCCTCATCCAGAATGCGTCTCATGTCGAGGGTGGTCTTGGACTGGGAGACAATCAACCGGAGCAGGTCATGATCGAGAAAGCTCATGATTTTGTTCATCGTACTGGCGACAAGATCATCCTTATCACGTTGTGAACGGCGGTTATAGCCTTCCCAAAACGAGACAATTGAGCTATTTGTGCAGTTGGCAACCATCTTTGCCCGTACAGCATCGTTTGCGAACAAAAGCGGAATCTCTGCCATCGTGAGGTCGTTATCGATGAGCAGGCGAGTTATTGCCCGTAAAACGCCCAGCAGCCGCGGAGTTCGGTCCACACTCGTACCAAAGACCTTCTCAAAGACATGGGAAATAGAGTTTGCGGCGGCTGCTATTGATTGCATGGTGCGGGGCTGCGGACAGGCAAAAAGATTGAGCCCCACGGCGTTTTCACTGGCAAGATCCACGAGGATGACATCTTTGAGCCGCTCCTCGGACATTCTCGCTATAACTTGTCGCACAAGCGGGCCGTGCGGATCGCAAACGATTACGCTCCGCCCTTGCTGTATATCCTGGTCGATGAGACCTGCCATAAAGATACTTTTACCAACCCCCATCGCCCCGCTGATGGCGACGAGCTGCGAACGGGTTTTTTCGCTGAGAACAATCTCGTTGCCTGTTTGTTGATCAATGCCTAGAAGGGTGGGATATTCCTGGTCATGCTCAGCCTCCGCCTCCGCAAGCGCTGCTTCAAGCGCTTCGGGGGTGTGATTCGTCTCAGGTGTTGCAGCCGCTTGTATTTGGCCGTTGACAGGCTGGATGTGTTGGGGTTGCGGCTCCGGGCTATCGACTGTCGTATTCTTTCGACTCCGAAACCAGGACCATAAACCTTTTTTTGTTTTCCCATCATCGATTGGTGCCTGTTTCACCTTGGCCATGGCCTTTCTCCTCTTCGTTTGGAAGGGTTTGTGGATCAAATAATGGAACCGGATCAGGCTCGTCCAGCGGGTAAAACACCGGCGCCGCGAAAAGCGTCTGCGGGTAGGTGTAAACCTCATCGATATCGACCGCTGCAAACCGGAAGACGGATTGCCACGCCTCCCGCTGCTGCGCCGACAACACCTCCATGGTCCATTCCTGAAGTTGGCACAGGCGCCTGGCTCGGTACGCCGGCTGGCCGATCACGACGTAACAGATGATGCAGGCAGGAGTGTGAAAGTATTCCGCGTAGCCCTGTTTAAGAAAGGCAATCCTGGCACTGAGAAGGTCTACCCATCTCCCCTTGCGCTCGCTGCCAGTATCAACCTCGATCCACAGACCGAAGCATTCGCCGTCAGAGCGGGTTAGGTATGCCCATAAATCAGGAAGGAGTGTAACGGTGGTGTCCTGTTCGTTCATGACGAGATTTGTTGTGGGCGGGTCTGCCGCCAGGTCATGGGCCAAGAACACCTCTTCCAGCTGGTACGCAGGGTGCCGGCGGCAGAACAAGTCGGCAGAAATGTAGAGCTTTGTACAGGCGAGGTGGTGCGTAAGATAGCTAAAGCCTTGGTTGCTCATGCGGTAGGGTCGGTACCACCAGTCAGCCTGGACGCCGAGGCCGCGCAGGTACTCAGCGCCGGCGCGGGTTGGTGAGAAAATCCGGGTGCTGTTGCCCCGAACCGTTGGAAGGGCGAAGCGTATCAGGTACCCGGTCTCCTTCCAGTCACCGCCCCCGGCGAGATCGGTACAGATTTTTCTATACCAATTGAGCGAGCCGGGGGCATTCCGCCAGTGGGTGATGTCCGTCGCCGTGGCGTAGCGTACAACGCTTAGCAGTCTCAGAATGCTCTCCTGCGTCCGGTTGAGGATCAGGGGGGTCCGTGAGGTCGACGCGGGTGCGGGTAGCATGGGGACATGGCTCCTTGGCGCTGCGGGTTAATCGGTGACCACGACGGAGTTAATAGACGATGACGAGCTTACGCGTGGCGACTGGAAGGTGATGACCCCGGCGATACTGCGTTTCCCCGTCCGGTTCTGAGCTACCTTCAGGAAATGGATAGCCCGCGCTTGCGGAATGACAACTGCGACAACGACCATGCAGCCAGGCACCCCACGCGCCAGGACATGTTGTGCCGGCAGTCTTCCTGCGATATCCAAGGCGAGGGCTGTCCGTTGTGCGTAATTCTCCTGTGCTCCCCCCTGCACCGCGAAGAGTGGATAGACGGTTTGCCCATTAAACGCCACGCTGAGCGACCCGCCGGTGAGATCCCAGGGGTCGCGGTCTTTCTCACCTAGATGTTTGGCCGTCTGACGGCTAGCCGTCCTGCGCAGCGTCTGCAAGACTGCCGAAGTCAGGGGAGCAGGACCGGTCAGATTGCGGCTACTAGTTGCTTGGGACATCCCGTCCAGCGTCTGGAGAAAAAGGAGCGCTTCGCGTTCGGTAGCCTGATCCTCAGGGGAAATCGTCCCCTGGAGAGCCAGATGGACGCCTTCACTCCCACCTGGACCACGGCCGGCACACTGAAACAAGGCACGTTGTGAAGTACGCTTGGCTGCCAGTGCTTCTGCGATGTCGCGCACGGAGTCAAGGGTATAAACCAGGGTATCGTGGTCGTTGCTAAAAGGCAGCGCGTCGAGAGCCCGCAGTTGGTGCGGGTGGGGTCGGAGCGTCGAGAAACGGTTCCGGGCAAATTTGGCCAGTTGCGCGGCGCGACCGACTTTCATATCAACCAGATTCCAATTGGGGTCGTACAGACGAACCGTCTCGTCCTGAAGTTCATTGAAAAGCGACAAAGCCCCACGATTGGTACCGAAAATAAACATGATGTCATCCTCCTGGGTTATAAAGCGGCAAAGCCTGCTTCACACGAACTAAACAGCCTGACTTCAGGCGCTCCCGATGCCTGAAAAACAGCCTGCCAGAGATCGTGAAGCCGTGTTGCGTGTGGGGCGCTGTAAGAGCCAAAATGACCGGTGTGCATCCCACAGGCTAGCACCGGAATGTTTCGCAAGTCTGAGAAGCGCTGGGTCTTCTTCAGCCACACGATAAAGTTTGGGGACGAGGGAATCGCCTGTTCAAAGTTCCAAACACCCGAGGTGATCTGGTGAAGATCCGAGAGGACGAAGAGCCGGTACCTGCCGTTTCGCTCACGCAGCCGTCTGACCGTTGCACTGATTGCCTCGACGATTGTCGACGCGTACTTCTCCCCCGACCCTTCCAGCAATTGGGCAAGTTCCATGCGTGCCCCGAGAACGATTGCAACCCGCTCTTCAACTGAAAGATCGGGAACGCTCACGTGATAGATGGCGTGCAGGGCATCCTGGAGCGGACCGACCATCTCAACTGATAGTGAGGCCCCCGGCTGCGCCTGACCCTCTGCAATCCAGCGATCGAACACGCGAAGCAATGAGGCAGGCGTACACGTGGCGCCCAGAGTACTGTCAGATTTGTCGCAGACAATAGCGTAATGCAGGGGCGGCACCACGGGGGTAGAAGGCACCTGCTGCCAGACATCGGGGTGAAGAGACGTCGAGGGTGATAAGACGACAAGCTGGTGGTGACCCGATGCTTTCGTCTCGGGTGAACAACGGGCAGGTAGAGTCTGCTCTGTCCGGTTGGCGCGCACACCCTGTCGCGCCCGTTCCAGAAACGAGGCTTTCGCTTGCCACACAGAAGACGAGGAAGACCATTTGTCCGGGATGCAGGCGGAAAAAAAGGGACGGGAGGAAGAACGGTCAGGACCGACCGCCCAAATCGAGAAGGTCGACTGGGGCCGATACAGTGCTTCCTTTACCCAAGCGTTGAACACGGCCAGGCGCTCGGGGCCTTCGCACGTCACGCTTTGGCCGTCAGCGCTTGTCAGACAGAAGACGTGGTGATGGAGAGGCTCATCCTCCGAGGCGCTGGTGGCAACGCCGCACCCGGTTGCAAGCAAACCGTGCACGAGGACGAAAAGCAGCAGCAAAGGGTAAATCCATAATACGCGCGTCTGCATAGATAATCCTCCAAAATTAGGCTCTATAGCCGTTACTGGCGTCGGTCAGTAATGGGTGGACAAACTGGCGCGGCGGCTTCGGTTCGTGCTGGTCAACCCGTGCCGCAGAAGGCAGAAGATGAAACGCTTTGCTGCGAATCGCAGCGCGGAGAAAGTAATACCTATCTTGCTGAAGAGCGGAAAACAGAGTTTTCGCGTACACCAAGGTACACCAGCGCGCATGTTCCAGTTTGTCAATCCGCTCCTGTTCTACCGCAGTCGTCTGATCGGCTAACGCACGGCGCTCTTGCTGTAACCGGCTGCGATCCTGCTCGATCTTATCCAGCTGTTGCTGGAGAAGTGCCAGGCAGTCGGCGACCGACTCAGCGGGTACAAGTCGCGCCTCTTCTTCCCGATCGAACTCCGCTTGTTGCGAAGCAATTTCGTGCCGGCGCTGCCAATACGAGCTGCGCCCTATGGCGGTGTTGAGAGCGGCAGCGGTACAGGGGACGATAAGAGTGAGGAACACAAAGACGCCTGTGCCCATGTCCGAAGCGGCCGCCTGATCGTGCTGAACGGCTTGGAAATCATTGCTCCGAATGGTCGCGCCATGGCGCATATTCGCCATGAGGATGGTGCCCACAAGCAGGCCGCAACTGAGCAAAACGATGCCGGCGACCCGGCGCGCCAGCACAAGCGGCGCTGCCAAGTCCCAACTCCTGGAGAGCGTAACGGCGAGTGAAATGAGCTGATGCCAGAGAAAGAAGAGGCCTGCTGACGCCGCGAGCGCGAAACCGGCGCCGTTTAACACCCCAAGGGGATTCTTTTTCCACTCTCTGGACAGATCGCTCGTGTCCACCCCCATCGAGTCGAGTAGTGGCAGGACGAATTGGTATGCCTCACACAAGATCAGTAAAACAAGCACCAGATAGCCTGCAACAGGTCCCCATGGGATGGGAGGCCACGGCCTGCGACGGGTTCTGTCACGTCGAGCTTTGGTTGTCGGGCCCTCCATCTCGCCCCGGCCGATTCGCTCGACTTGTTCTGCTTCAACCGCTTCCTGCTGGTCGCTTACTTGTCGTCCGATGTGATTGAGCCGGAATATTTGGTCATCGAGCTCTTCCAATTTTCGGGCGATTTCCTGTTGCTGTGATTGGATCTTGTAGCGCTCGGGTGCATCCTCGCTGGTGGGATCATCGCGGAGTTGTTCCCAGATACGATTCTCATCGGGATTTGGTATCTTGATGGGCATTCCCTGCTCGATAACCACATAAAACTTCTGCGGAAAGCGGCTGTGGCGGCCTTGTGCCTGGTCGCGGGATAACCGGTGGATAAGATAATCTTCCAAAGACACGCCAGCCTGGACAGCAGACTCGGCATCCAACCTGGAGCATAAGCGGTTTTGCCGAATTGGTTGATCAAAGTGGGATGTGGAAATACGCATGGGGACCCCTTTTCCGCACTATGAGCTCGTGACGTGAAAGAAGCTCACGTTGTTATTTGACAGAGGGGCGCACTGCCAGAGGCGGGATTGCGCGGCGAGCGTAGGCGGGGTATAAATACACTGTGCTACGCACAAAGCCCTGGCAGTACGCTGATACGGTTCAGAAACGCAAGGTACGTTGGGAGCGTAAGGATTGCGCACCTGAACCTCGAAACAGTAGACTCTGGGGCCTACTTATTTTAAGACTTCCATTGATAGGCACCGTTCAGCGTCCTTATACGGAAGCAAGAGAGGGCGGAGATAGTTGAAAGAGGTGTCCACATAAATAGGCCTATCTGTGGGCATCATCGCTTCTGGCAGCTCGCTCGGATATAACCTTTTGAGCCTATCCAGTTTGCGATACTGCTCAAAGGATGGGTGGCGTGGCAACATACCAATGTAATCGTGTAGATACTCTTGCCGCTCCGGGGCGACTCTTTCGAGCGCCAGTGAAGCTTTGATATAGGCTAGGGTTTGATGGTCCGTCACTGATCGCCACAGCATCGTTGTACTTGTAAATAAGTTTTGTGCTTCGATGAAATGTTGTTCAGCTTCGACAAGTTCTTTCCGGTACAGATAATACAGAGACTGCTGCAACGCGGCGAAAAACAATGCTGTTTGAGCTACGGGTCCTTCGCTCCATGCATCAGCAACTTTTTTCGCCCGGTCCTGTATGGAGAGGATATAGTCCGTAGCCTCCTCTGGCTTACCAATATCAAACGCAAGGTTAGTGGCCTCCTGCCACGCGTAGAAGTCGAGGAAGAGCGAAATGTTTTTTTGCGCACCTCTGTAGAGGCTGGCAACATACCATCCAGCCTCGTGCCATCGGACTGCCTTCTTCCACAATTGCATGTGGGTAGGGTTGGCAAAAAAGCGCTCCCGCGAAAGCAAGGCTTTGACCCATAAAGCGTGGGTGAGATGATGCACATCACCACGTATACGCCACGCTTCTTGGAGTTCGTGTGCGTGTTGCCCGATTGATGGGAATGGGTTGGACAACATCCAACCGCCCCGGTCGCGCTCAAGCGCTTTTATATGCAAGAGGAATCTATCTCTCGGGGAATTGAGGCAATCAGCGGGGAGACACTCCAACATGATGCGCAGGTCACAAATTGGTACTTCGGCAGCAGCAAAGGCGTTGGGCATGGTAGTAGGAGGATCAAGCCAAAGATACGTGATCTTGCTTAATTGGTCGAGAACATGCTGATAAACGTCATCCTCCTTTAGGCACTGGTATTGTTCTCGAAGATCCCTAGCGCGATCAACAAACGGGTTGAGTTGGTATTCCGTCAGGCGGTGATGGTAGAGCCAGTGGTAGAAATTGTCTTTCGCGCGCTTGTCGTCTCCATTTCGACGTTGGGCATCTCTTTGACTTCTGGCTTGTTTCCTCGCTGGTTCCCGACAATCAGAGCAGTACCGCCACGCTCCTTGGCCATCAATTGTTCGATCGCATTGTTTGCCATTCTCGAATATATGCTGACAACGCTGGTCAGCAGGCTTTTCACGCTCCTCAGGCTTTTCCCGACCCATCGTATGAGACCTCCCGCGTTTCGGCAGCCCTCTTGCCTTCATGACACGTAGGAATATGGCTATTGGCCAACAATTTAACAGTTTTATGGGCTTGCGAAAATGATTGGTGATTAGAAATTGTGGAGGCTACTTATTTGGATGATCGGGGAACACCTGCGTAGGTTGCTGCTGTTCTGCCTGTAATCTGTGTTGTTCCTTGCGTTCATGGTAGCGCTGGCGTCGGCGAGCACGGTTTGCCTCCGTGAGCGCCAGAACTCTTGGGTCTCCTTGTTCCTTGAGTTCCTTCCACCGCTGTCGCCACCGGCGATTGGACTCGAGCTTTTTCTCCCTGTTTGCCCTGGCGTATTCACGCTGAGCCTCCCGCTGTCTCTGGGCTCGCTCTTCCAAAGTAGGCTGTTGCATAAGCTGTTGCGCACGGGCGCTAGCGAACCGTAGCGCTTCCGCCGTGTCAATTGTCCCCTCAGGCTCAACACTGATGCTGCCCCAATTGATGTACCTGTACAGAGTCCCCAGTGATACACCGATTGCTTTTGCTGCGTCCACCTTTGACAGTTTTGCCGGTTGCTCAAGTGTGCTCTCACTACTCTGCGGCGTCTGCTCCGGGCTGGGCGGCGGTAATCCAAGGGGACCCGCCCCTGCCTCAGGGGCATGTTGCTTCAGCTCTCCATCTGGTATGGGCCGATTAGGCGTTCCTTCAACCATCATCTGTCAGGATCCCCGATCAGCCGGGAAATCTGTACCCGCACATTACCACTAATACATTGATTAATCAAGTCTTCCGGTTTTTGCATGGAGAGGAAGAAAAACCGCAGCGGGTGAATGTCGAACATTTCCTTATTAGATTGCACTTGATACATCATTTATGGTGCTCTCCTCTGGTGCGCCAGCACTCCAACACCATGACAACTGCCCGGAAGGGTCAAAGGGAGGGAGGGCAGCTGTCATACCGCGTCCGGTCAGGCTCACGTTGACTCGAAAACCAGCGTAGGTCACCACAGCTATGAGGCCTGCAACCAAAGATCGGGGGGGAGTCCCTCACATCCCGTTCAATCGGGATGAGCGAAGCGGTGAGGGACTCCCCCTCGAAGAGATCTCGTAGCCTGACCGCAAACATAGCAAGCACAACACCTTATCCCCTTTTACAAAACCCCTATTGTGCGCTGCGTGACCTCCATCATGCAAAAACGGATTGCATTCAGTGAATCTAGTTTCGCGACTAGATCCGCCTACCGGCTCTTAGACTGAAATTCCTTGAGAGTGCGAAAATGACATAGCAGCGCTCCTAGCTACCAGTTACACTGTTTCTGGTACTGTTTCCACGGAAACAGAAAAGCATAGGCAGTGGAAACCCCCTTTTCCAAGTGGAACCATGTCCAAACTCTCATTGAAGCAGGCGGCGGAATTTGCCGGTGTGACGAAGCCTACTGTGCTCAAGCACATCAAGGCAGGTCGGGTTTCCGCGCAGAAGGATACCGAGGGACGCTGGTGGTTTGATGTGGCGGAACTGGTGCGTGTGTACGGCGAGCCGGAAGCTAGAAATGATTTTGGAACCGTTTCCGGAAACATCTCAGTTACCAGTTGGAACCACCCCTCTTTCCAGCAGGAAACAGCAGTCCAGCAGCTTCTTGTCGAGCTGCGACGACAGCTCGAAGAGCAAAAAGCGGAGCGAGAGCGTGAACGGAATGATCTGCGGCGTTTGTTGGAGCGGGAGCAGGATCGCCATGAGCGGGAGCGCAGCGAGCTAATCACCCTGTTGCGGGAAAAGGAAGCCACGATCAAGCTGCTCACTCCACCACCAAGTCCAATCCATCCGACGCGCCGGCATTGGTGGACAAGGCTTTTTGGCCACTGAGAGGCGCCGTGCAGGTCTTGCTGTACCCGAACAGAGATTGATAGAGAGTCGTGTTGATCTCCATGCATGGACTATCCCTCATCAGGCGGATCGTCCTCATTGACACCCTCCCCCATCACCGGTTGCTTGCTGGTTATACCCATCGCCCTGTAGCGCCGAGTTGCCTGGATCAGCCGTGCTTGAGCGAGTTCCTGCTCTGCCCGACCCCATCGTTCTTGATCCCAGTCCCGAAGATAGCCGTGCCTTTTGACGTGGCGAAAGATATCGCTCTTCACCCCGGCCCGTTGGAGATCGGCGGTGAGTGTCTGGACGGTCAGCGCATCTTTGGATAAGGCAGGCTGCTCATTGACTTCCGCGTTCCTGTCGGCATGCATCGAAAAGAAGGAATTCGCGTGCATCCACTGCGTGGCGTTGGTCTCGTGCGCGTCGGTGGAGCATCGCAGTCGCTCGATGGCGTTGTATTCATCAGCTTGGCTCAAGAAGTGCCAGTGCCGCTGTTCAACGACCGTGCGTAGCAGGCCACAGGCGTTGTGCTTGGCCACGCGCAGGGCGTGCGCGATCGCCGCAAAAAAATTAATGCGGTCAGGCTGGGTGTTTTTGAGATGGCCTCGTTGAATGGCTTGCTGCCGGAGCGCTTCACTGCGGGCATCAGTTCGGAGGTCGTGGAGCTGCATATTGGTCCAGATCGGCTCATCGAGATGATTTGGCTGACAAGCACCAGCTTCGGGCGCGTCCGCGGGGAGTGTCTGGTTCTTCAA
>Ga0209382_10007271_pt1 | contig 14148 bp, 10 predicted proteins | sample SoiMetdeltSBSDD5_FD_187599 | JGI IMG/M metagenome (GOLD analysis project Ga0209382, IMG submission 187599) | Bulk soil microbial communities from a Populus tree surrounding site in Tennessee, USA - Soil MetaG P. deltoides SBSDD5 (SPAdes) (version 2) | ecosystem: Environmental > Terrestrial >... | reverse complement strand
CTGACCATCCGTCTTTTTCCGGGTTCATCCGTGTTCTATTTGCTGAGGAAGACGAGCGACCAGAGGAAGTCGGTCTTGGTCACCTTGGCGAAGTACGGGTCATCAGGCGCCAGGTAGCCGGTGTTAAAGATCCGCCCGTAGTTGGTCCCCACCTGCGGCCACCCCGCCCTGACGTGACACGTCATGCAGTTGGACCGCGTCCCGGCCATCGGGTCCGCGGGGTAGGTCTGCCCGTCAATCGTGTAGGGCTTCATCGGCCCGAGGTCGCTCTCGAGGTAGGGGTTGAAACAGACGGGCGTGTCCATGCTGTAGGCCGTGCACATCTGGTAGTTGGCCCAGATGCCCTTGACGTTCGGCGTCCGGAAGTCGCCATGCGGCGGGAGGTCGGGCGTGGGAGACCACCAGTAGGTTTGAAAGGTCCAGTTGTCGATCTCCTTGGTCGTGACGTGCATGGCGCAGAGGACGATGTAGTCCCCGGCCTCCGGCGTCTGCCCCGCGTTCTCGACGAAGCGCTCCTGCTCGCGCGGCCCCGAGCCCGACTTCATCTGCGCGAACCTGGCTGCCGCGGCGACCTCCTCGGGCGTCGTCAGGCGGTAGGAGTAGAAGCGGTCGAGCCGAACCACCTCGGCCTCGACCAGTTTCGGATTCTGGGCGGTGCCGTTGCAGTTGACCTGCTGCCGCGAGCCCGGCGGGTACTTGCCGGCCGGGTCGACCGCGACGCACCTGGCCCAGGTGAGGTGCGTCGGCGGCTGGCCATCGGGCGGGGGCGGGTAATTCGGGTCCCAGTAGGGGAGGGCCGTCAGGCCCCGCTCGCTCTGCGCGCTCCGCGGGTTCTTGATCAGCCAGTAGACGGGCTTGAGCGAGACGGCCGCGCGGGGGAAGGGCTCGATCTCGCGCCGCTCGGGCGGCGCCCGGCGCGCGTCGCTTTCGGCGTTGAGCGTGTCGAGCGTGCTCTTGAGGTAGTACTTCTGATCCCGGATGAATTGGGCCGCGTCGCGGTTGTACTTGACGAAGGCCATGACCGCGGCGGGCTCGGCCCCATCCCGCGACCGGGCGTGAAGCGCCTGGCGCGGGGTTTCGAACGAGAACTTGAAGCTCCGCCCGGCCCCATCCGGGGTGAAGACCTCGTCCGACGAATACCACGTCTCGTAGACGGGGAGGACCTGCCCGTTCCAGATCGATTTCGAGGGGGCGGTCAGTCCCGCCCAGAGGTTCCAGGCGTGCTCGCGCAGCGCGCGCCGGTCGTCGCGGTCGATCTTCGCGAGCAGGGCGTTCTCCTCGGCCGGGTAGTCGAAGCCCGGGGGGATGTCTTCGTAGCGGTAGCGATTGCCCTCACGGCAGGCGGCCGTCAGGAGGGCGAGGCATAGGGAGAGCTTCGCCACGACGCCGAGAACTGGTATCATCCGCTTGATCCGTGTCATCGATGTCCCCGGGGGCCATTCTTATGAAAAAGATCAGAACAATCAATGTCGCGCCCTTACTCCTGCTCCTTTGCGCCGCCGCGCCCGCTCAGGACTACATCCCCCGGCTCGAGAAGAATCTCAAGGAGAACATCGCCGGCTTCTGGCTCGAGAAGAGTATCGACCGCGAGCGCGGCGGCTACGTGATCAACTTCGGCCCGCGCGGCGAGCCGAAGGGGCCGGGGACGAAGATGATCGTCAGCCAGTCGCGCAACCTCTGGCTCTTTGCCCGGCTCGCGCGCGCCGGCTACGGCGACCGGCGCCACTTGGAGGCCGCGGAGCACGGCTACCGCTTTCTGCGCGAGAAGATGTGGGACCGGCAGCACGGCGGCTTCTTCTGGGAGGTCGACGCCACGGGGAATCAGCAACTCAAGGCCGGGAAGCACCTCTACGGGCAGTCGTTCGCGCTCTACGCGCTCTCCGAGTACTATCTCGCGACCCAGAGGAAAGACGTGCTCGACTTCGCCGTCGAGTTCTTCAACCTGCTCGAGTCGAAGTCCCATGACGCGAAGTACGGCGGCTACGTCGAGTTCTTCAACGCCGACTGGACGGCGTCGGCGCGGGAGACTCCTTATCTCGGGGGCACGCCGGGTCTCAAGCTCATGAACACACACCTCCACCTCATGGAGGCGCTGACGACTTTTTACCGTGCGAGCCGTTTGCCGCTCGCGCGCGAGCGGCTGCTCGAGCTGATCACGATCCAGAGCAACGCCGTCGTCCGCAAGACGCTCGGCGCGTGCACCGACAAGTATGACCGTGACTGGACGCCGCGGCTCGAGGGCGAGAACGCGCGGGTCTCTTACGGGCACGACCTGGAGAACATCTGGCTCCTGATCGACGCCTGCGATGCGGCGGGCGTCCCGAATCACCCGCTGCTGGACCTTCACCGGGCGCTCTTCGACTACTCGCTGAAGTACGGTTACGACGGGGAGCGGGGCGGCTTCTACGACAGCGGCGCCTTCAACCAGCCGGCCGATCGGCGGACAAAGGTCTGGTGGGTCGAGGCCGAGGCCGTGGTCAGCGCGCTCTACATGCACCGCCTCACCGGTGACCCGAAGTACCGGAAAGTCTTCGAGCAGACCTACGACTTCATCGAGAAGTACCAGGTCGACTGGGAGCACGGCGAGTGGCACGCCAACATCTCGCCTGAGGGCAAGGCGAGCGGCGACAAGGCCCACGCCTGGAAGGCGGGCTACCACCAGGGCCGGGCCATGATCGAGTGCCTGGCGATTTTGAAACAGGGGAAGTGAGACACAGAAGGGAAGAACACGGATGACACGGGTTCAACGGATGACCACGGGTCTGATCCGTGAACATCCGTCACCTCCGTGTCATCCGTATTCCGTCCGCCTGCTTGGTATGAAGTTAAACACACAGCTAAAGCGGTACACTTTTCTCGCTTGTTTATTCCTCATGGCATGCAATCGTCAACTTCCCCCGCCCGCGCCGCGATCGGCCGAGGCGCCGTCCGCGGGCCGGGACGTCCATTCCTACTCCAACCCCGAGCAGATCCGAGTCAGGCATCTCGACTTGGACTGGGAGGTGCTCTTCGACCAGAAGAGCCTGCGGGGGACGGCCGACCTGCACCTGGAGCGGGTGGCGAAGGAGGGGAGCCCGCCGCTCGTGCTCGACACGCGCGACCTGCAGATCACCAAGGCTGAGGCCTCGGCCGACGGGACGAGCTATGCGCCGGCGGAGTTCTCGCTCGGCCCGGCTGACCCGGTGCTCGGGGCCCCGCTGACGATCCGGCTGCCGGCTGGGGCGACGCGCGCGCGCCTCACCTATGCGACCAGCCCCGCGGCCTCCGGGATGCAGTGGCTCGACCCGGCGCAGACAGCCGGAAGGAAGCGACCCTTCGTCTTCACGCAGTCGCAGGCGATTCACGCGCGCAGCTGGATCCCGCTCCAGGACACGCCGGGCGTGCGCGTGACCTACGCGGCGCGCGTCCGGACGCCGCCCGACCTGCTCGCGGTCATGAGCGCGGAGAACGAGCTCGACGCGCCGCGCGATGGCGAGTACAGTTTCAAGATGACGCAGCCGATCCCGTCTTACCTGATCGCGCTGGCCGTGGGCGACCTGGCCTTCAAGCCCCTCGGGCCGCGGACCGGCGTCTACGCCGAGCCGCCGGTGGTCGAGAAGGCCGCCCGCGAGCTGGCGGACACAGAGCGGATGATCGAGGCGACCGAGAAGCTTTACGGCCCGTACCGCTGGGGGCGCTACGACCTCCTCGTCCTGCCGCCGAGCTTCCCCTACGGCGGGATGGAGAATCCGCGGCTGACCTTCGCCACGCCGACGATCCTCGCCGGGGACAAGAGTCTCGTCTCGCTCGTCGCGCACGAGCTGGCCCACTCGTGGTCGGGCAACCTGGTGACCAACGCGACCTGGCGCGACTTTTGGCTCAACGAGGGGTTCACGACCTACCTCGAGCGACGGATCACCGAAGCGATCTACGGGCGGGGGCGTGAGGAGATGGAGGCCGCGCTCGGGCTGCGGACGCTCGAGGAGGAGCTGGCCGAGTTCGACGCGCGCGACCAGATTCTCCACGTCGACCTCACCGGGCGCGACCCGGACGCGGGCGCGACGCAAGTGCCCTACGAGAAGGGGGCGCTCCTCCTGCGCCACCTCGAGGAGGCCTTTGGGCGCGAGCGGTTCGACGAGTTCGTGCGCGGCTACTTCGATCACTTCGCGTTCCAGAGCATCACCACCGCCGACTTCCTCGCCTACCTCAAGGCGAATCTGCTCGACAAGGACCCGCAGGCGGCCGCGCGCGTGCCGGTCGAGGAGTGGGTCGAGCGGCCGGGGCTGCCGGCGGGCGCGCCGCGGCCGCAGTCGGACGCCTTCGCCAAGGTCGAGGCGCAGGCCAAGGCCTGGCTCGGGGGCGGGACGCCGGCGAAACAACTCGCGACCGCCGGGTGGACGACGCAGGAGTGGCTCCACTTCCTCAAGTCGCTGCCGCCGCAACTGAGCCGGGAGCAGATGGCCGAGCTCGATGAGGCCTTCTCCCTGACGCGTTCCGGCAACTCCGAGGTCGCGCACCAGTGGCTGCTCATGGCGATCCGGAATAATTACGCCCCGGCCTACCCGCGGCTCGAGGAGTACCTGACGACGATCGGGCGGCGGAAACTGATCAAGCCGCTCTACGAGGAACTGGTCAAGACGCCCGCGGGGCGCGAGCGGGTGCTGAAGATTTACGAGAAGGCGCGGCCGGGCTACCACCCGATCGCGGTCGCGACGATCGACGAGATTGTCAAACCAGTCCACAGATGACACACATCTGATCCATGGACATCCGTTCAATCCGTGTCATCCGTGGGCTATCTGAGGTTGAAACAATGGCACACCCACTTGCCGGACAACTCGCCCCGGCCGAGATGTTGATCGACGTCGGCGCGCTCGAGCGCGCCTATTACGAGCGGGGGCCGGAGGTCGGAGACCCAACGCAGCTCGTCAGTTTCGGGACCAGTGGCCACCGCGGGACTTCGCTCAACGGCTCGTTCAACGAGGCGCACATCCTGGCGATCACGCAGGCGATCTGCGAGTACCGCCGCGCGCGGGGCATCTCCGGGCCACTCTTCCTGGGCAAGGACTCGCACGCGCTCTCCGCGCCGGCCGAGCGCAACGCGCTCGAAGTGCTCGCCGCGCACGGCGTCCAGACCGTCATCCAGCGGGGCGGGGGCGTGACGCCGACCCCGGTCGTCTCGCACGCGATCCTGGCCCACAACCGCTGGCGCCGGGACCACCTGGCGGACGGGATCGTCGTCACCCCGTCGCACAACCCGCCCGCGGACGGCGGCTTCAAATACAACCCGCCGGACGGCGGCCCGGCCGACACCGACGTCACGAGCTGGATTCAGGACCGCGCCAACGACCTGCTCCGCGCCGGGAACCAGGAGGTCAAGCGCCTGACCTTCGGAGCCGCGCTCAAGGCTGCGACGACCCGCCGGGAAGACTTCGTCGAGCCGTACGTCGAGGACCTGGCCTCGGTCATCGACCTGGAGGCGATCCGCGCGGCGGGCCTCAAGTTCGGCGTCGACCCGCTCGGCGGCTCGGCCGTCGGCTATTGGGCGCCGATCGCCGACCGGTACGGGCTCGACCTGACGGTCGTCAACCCGCGTCTCGACCCGACCTTCGGCTTCATGACGCTCGACCACGACGGCAAGATTCGCATGGACTGCTCGAGCCCCTACGCGATGGCGGGCCTGGTCAAGCTCAAGGACCGATTCGATGTCGCCTGGGGTAACGACCCGGACGCCGACCGGCACGGGATCGTGACGCGCTCCGTCGGGTTGCTCAACCCCAACCACTACCTCGCGGTGGCGATCCGCTATCTCTTGCTGCACCGTGGCGGCTGGCCGGCGGAGGCGGCGGTCGGCAAAACGCTGGTCAGCAGCAACCTCATCGACCGGGTGGCGGCGCGGTTCGGGCGCCCTCTCCTGGAGGTGCCGGTGGGCTTCAAGTGGTTCGTGCCGGGGCTGCTCAACGGCTCGTGCTGCTTCGGCGGCGAGGAGAGCGCGGGGGCGAGCTTCCTGCGGCGCGACGGGGCGGTCTGGACGACCGACAAAGACGGGATCATTCTCGGCCTGCTCGCGGCCGAGATCACGGCGCGCACGGGCCGCGACCCGGGCGAGCACTACGAGGAGCTCGCCGCCGTCTTCGGCCGGCCGTATTACACGCGGATCGACGCGCCGGCGACGCCCGAGCAGAAGGAGAAGCTCAAGAAGCTGGCGCCTGAGGACGTGACGGCGGCCGAGCTCGCCGGCGAGCCGATCACGGCCAGGCTGACCCGGGCGCCGGGTAACAACGCGGCCATCGGCGGCCTCAAGGTCGTCGCCGACAACGGCTGGTTCGCCGCGCGTCCGTCGGGGACCGAAAACATCTACAAGCTCTACGCGGAAAGTTTCAAGGGCGAGGGACACCTGGCTGAGGTCGTCGCGCAGGCGCAGGAGATCGTCGCCCGGGCGCTGACGCAAGGATCATGACGGCGGCCGCGCCGTGGTTCACCTGGCCTTCGCCCGGCGGTAACGCAGCGCCACTTTGACCAGCAGCGGCTCGCCCGGTCTGGTAGCGACGCGGTAGACCGTCTGCGGCGCCGGGTCCTCTTGCGTCAGCCGCCGCGTCCCATCGGCGCCGGCCTCCTGTTCCGAGCGCGTCCAGGCCAGCCCCGCGCCGCCGACCATCTCAAAGCGCTCGACCGGCGCCGACCAGGAACTTCTCCCAGGCGGCGAGCTGGTCGGGGGCAAGTTCCAGCGCCTGCGCGCCGGGCGCCAACCCTTCGAGCGGCTGCGCCGTCACCAGGATGATCAGCTGCTCCGAGACCTGGTCGGGGCGGCCTTGCCGAAGCCTGAAATAGTTGGGGCGGTCCTCCTGACCGGGGAGTTCAATCAGTCGGCCGGCCGAGACCCGGTTATCCCCGCCGCGCGTCCGCAGCGTCGGGAAGATCAAATAAGGTTGGCCGGCCGTGCCGTCGGCGTAGTTTTCGCGGTTGATCACGTAGAGGTAGCCGTCCTGCGGCGATTCGACGCTGAACCGGATGCGGTCGCCGACGCGCAGCGGCGAGTCGGCCTCGACGCGCTCCGGGGTCCAATCGACGTCCTCGTCGCCGTCATGGACGACGATCCTCGCCCCGGTGTCGGCGCCGGAGGCGGGGCGCAGTCGCCAGACCGTGAGTCCCACTTGCTGCGCGCCGGGGAGGTTCCCGGCGCGCGGCTGGGCGGTGGCGCGGCGGTAACTCGCGCGCCTGGGGGCAGCAGTGGCGGTCCTGGCCGGGCGCCTTTTGACGAACTCCTCGGGGATAATCTGTCGCGTGCCTTCGTCCTGCCCCAGGGTGAGCAGACAGAAGGCGAAGGCGAGCACGCTCGAGCCAGTGATCATTGCTACCTCGCCGGGTCAGGGCTGAGTCGCGCCCTCGTTCATTTCCTGGGTGGCGAGCAGCTCGCGGGTCGTGGCGTCCAGGTATTCCAGCGTCGCGACCAGTGACCGACCGCAAATCAGCAAGGCGCCGTTCGAGAGTGTGGTGGAGTGGAGCTGCCCCTCCTCGAGCCAGCGGCGGACCCGGCGCCGGCCCAGGCGGCCGAACCCTGCCGCCTGCTCGAAGGAGATCATCCCCGCCCCCTGGCCGCAGAGCTGGCACCACCCCGCCACCTGCTCGCGTGCCGTGGCGCCGGCGCGGGGGGCACTCATTTCCGCGGCTGGGGCGAACCGCCGCGTCTCGTACTGCCTGTTATCCTGTTCCTTGACCATGGGTGTTTCCCTCCCACCCTGTACTAGCGTCATTATCGGCCGAATCCCCTCACGGCATGTCTGAAAAGACTGTGAGCAGCCCCGCAGGGGCGCAATTCAACAGCCCGGGGCAACGCCCCGGGCTGTTGAATTGCGCCCCTGCGGGGCTTTGCAGAGCCCTGGCCCTCCATCCGCAAGTCCCGCCGGGCCTCACCTCCAGTCCCCCTGCAGAATAAAGGCGCCCCAGTTGTAGGGGGCCTGCCACCGCTTCTCCTCCCACATGGCGACCTGCGCCGCGCGCAGTGCAGCGGCCGGGCTTTGCCCCTGGTCCAGCATTCTCTGGTAGAACCTGGTCATCAACTCCGCCGTGGCTTTGTCGTTGACGCTCCAGAGGCTGACCATGACGCGCGCCGCCCCGGCATACATGAAGCCACGGGTGAGGCCGACCAGCCCCTCCCCCTTGACCTCTTTGCCGAGCCCGGTCTGACAGGCGCTGAGCACGACGAGGTCGGCCGGCAGGTTGAGGTTGTAGATTTCGTGGGCGCGGAGGAAGCCGTCCTGCGGCCGGCCTTGCTCGTCGAGGAGCGAGAGCACGAGCGCCGAGAGCCCCGGCCGCTCGCTGTCGAGCAGCCCGTGCGTGGCGAAGTGGAGGTAGCGGTACTGGCTCAGCTCGGCGCCCGTGGCTGCGGCGCGGCTGGCGCCGAAGTCCAGGGCCTTGAAGGACGAGGCGGGCGGGGTAAGGGCCAGAATCCGCTCGGCTTCCTGCCGCGTGAAGGGCAGCCGCGGGATGACCGTGCGGCGCCCCGCGGCGTCCCCGCTGCCGAGGTGCTCGATGATCCGCGTATTCTCGGGGCCGGCCGCGGGCGCAGCGGCCGCGGGGTCCGCCGCCTCAGCCTTCATGCGCTTGTCGCCGGCGGCGAAGACCGGGTCGGCCAGGACGGCGACCAGCTTGGGCGCGGGGGCCCGCCCGGCCAGCTCCCGTCGCTGCACGGCGAGGGCCGAGGCCGAGGGCAAGGTGACGACTTCATGAGTGACGACCAAAGGCTGATCCTGGTCCTTCGCGACGGACGACTGGCTACTGACAACCGGCATTGGCAGCGCGGCGAAGGGCAGGTACTGCAGCGCGCCGTCGGCGACGATCACCAGCCGCCGGTGAGTGAGCTGAGCGGCGACCGGCCCGAGGACCATGTGGCTCAACTGACGGGCCGTCGCGGGCAGGCGCGCGTCAGCCTCGCTGATGCGCGCCCGCCGCCCGGAGGCCGTCTCGCCGCGCGGCGCGCGGCCGCGCGCGACGAGCAATTCGTAGACTTCGCGGGCAGCCCGCTCGACCTGCTCGCGCCCGGGCAGCTCGTAGCTGGCGAGCGCGCCCCGGGTGATCGCCCAAAGATAGCTCCGCTCCGCGCCGAGCGCGTATTCGAGCAGCACGGTGCCTTCGTCCAGTTGCTCCTGAATCTCGGGCAGGGCGAGCGGCTGCAGCCGGGTGAGGGCCACGTAGCTCGGGCTGGCGCGGCGGACCGCGGCCTGCGCCCGCTGGTACTCGTCTTCGAGCCGGCTGACCTCACGATCGAGCGCCGCCCTCTGCTCCGGCGAGGACGGCTGCCGGAGGCGCTGAGCAGCGGTGTTGATCTGGCGGGCGAGCGAGCCCTCGTGCGCGATCAGGCCGGCGTCCACGCCGCGGCGAATTTCCGCCTTCGACTCGGCGAGCATCTCGAGCAGGCCGCGGGCGCGCGCACGCGCGCTCGCCGCCACGGCGAGCGCGTCATAGCCCTTGCCGGGGTCGGCGCGGTGCAGGCTCATGAGCAGATCCATGTAGAACTGGTAAGACTCCTGGGCGGAGACGAAGTAGGAGGAGCGCTGCTCCGGGTTGCGGATGTCGGCGCGCAGCGACTCGGCGATCTCGAGACTCGCCTCGACCCGCGCGCGCGCCCCCCCGAGGTCGCCGCGGATGCGGTCGGTGCGCGCCGAGTAGTACAGCGTATCGGCTTCGCTGGCGCGATCCTTGACCTCGCGGAAGACCGCCAGCGCCCGCTCGTAACATTCGATCGCCTTCTCCATGCGCCCCTGCGACCGGTAGGCGTTGCCCAGGTTGTTGATCGCTTTCGCCTCGCCGTCCCGATCCTTGGTCTCGCGGTAAATGGTCAGCGCCTCCTCGAGGATTGCGACCGCCCGGTCGCTCAGGCCGAGGTAGTTGTAGGCGATGCTCAGGTTGCTGAGCGTCCCCGCCTCCTGGGAGCGGTTCTTCATGGCGCGGTAAGTCACCAGCGCCCGCTCGTAGTGTTCGACCGCCTGCTCGTAGCGTCCCATCGAGCTGTAAACCATGCCCAGGTTACTGAGTGCGTTCGCCTCGCCCACCGGGTTCTTCACCTCCCGGCTGAGCCGGAGCGCCTGCTCGTGGTAGTCGGTCGCCCGGTCGAAGCGGCCGACGTAAAAGTACGAGTTGCCCAGACCGGTGAGCACCTGCCCTTCGAGATAGCGGTTCTTGACCTCGCGGCAGATGAGGAGCGCCTGCTCCTGAGACTCCGCCGCCCGCTCGTATTGGCCCAGCGAGGCGTAGGAGTGGCCCATGAAATTGAGTGTGATCGCCTCTCCGTTGCGGTCCCGTAGTTCGCGCTTGATGGCCAGGCTTCGCCCGAGAGGGTCGAGCGCCTTGCCCGGGTAACCCTGCGAATTATAGGTGATCCCCAGGCTCGTGAGCGTGGTCGCTTCCGCGAAGCGGTCCTTCAGTTCCCTGTGGATGGCCAGCGCGCTCTCGTATTGGGCCGCGGCCTCCTCGTAGCGACTCATCCCGACGTAGCTTTCGCCGAGGTTGTGGAGCGAGCGCCCCTCGCCCTGCCGGTCCTTCAACTCGCGGAAGATGACGAGCGACTGCTGCAGGTATTCGGCCGCGCGGTCGCGGCGGCCAAGCTGGTTGTTGGCGACGCCGAGATTCAGGAGCGCCGTGCTTTCGCCGGCCCGGTGCTTGAGCCCACGCCTGATGGCCAAGGTCTGCTCGAGGTACCCAAACGCCGCATCCAGGCGGCCGACGATCGAGGAGATGATCCCCAGGATGCTGAGCGCGGTGGCCTCGCCGTCCCGGTCCTCGAGCCGGCGGCTGAGCGCCAGCGCCTGCTCGGCATGCTCCGTCGCCAGGTCGAATTTACTGATCAGGCGGTAAGCGTTGGCGAGGGAGTTGAGCGTCACGACCTCCGCGTACTGATCGCCGAGTTCGCGCCAGAGCGTGAGCGCCTGCTGCAGTTTCTCGGCCGCCGCGTCGCCGCGCAGGTCTTTGGCCCCGGCGAGCAGCCGCTCGGCGGCGAGGCGCTGCTGGTCCAGCGCCGTGGCCGCCGGCCGCGCCTCGAGGCTCACCTGGTAGGCCCCGCCGACCGCGGCTCCGACGGCGCGCAGCGTCAACACGTAGACGCCGCCGCCGGCCGCCTCCCAGGAGAGCGACTCGCGCCCGCCAACGCGGGTAAAGTTAGCCTCGGCCGCCTTGACGCCGCCCGGGTCAGTGAGCTCGAGTTCGACGTCAACGCCTCACTGCTCGACCACGACGCGCATGAATTGTCCCGCCGCGAGGGTGATGCGGTAGGCGTGAGGTTGCCCGCCCGCGATCTCGCCCGCGAGCGGTTGGCCCGGCTCCAGGGCGCGCGGCGGCTGGCCGGCTTGCCCGAGCCAACCGAAGAGTAGGGCGAGAGGTAACAGGCCAAAGTGCGTATTCATATCACCTCCTCGGTCGCGTTGCGGCTCGCCGGACGACAGCACCCGACGCTTCTCGATGGTCAATACCTTGTGCCCCACCCCGGCCCGTCTGATTCCGTTGTCTCATTTTCCGGCCTTGGGATAGAATTCCAGGCCTCCAGATTAAGCGCCGGGGCGGGGAAGAGTCCCGCCCCTTCCGGTCGCCCGATACTACCCCGCGGTCGGCCGGAAAGTCTTGTACAAATTCGGAGAAAGTTTGGCAGAAGTTTTCCTGGCGGGCGGGCCATTTTTCCGCCGCGGTGAGGGGGCGCGAAGACATGAGGGAGACGACGCGGGACACTTCAGTCGGCGAGGCCTGGGGGGTGGTCCGCGCGCTGGCGCCGTATTTCCGCCCCTACCGGCCGCAGGTGGCCCTCATCGCGGTCGGCCTCATGCTCGAGACGGCTTTCAACGCCGCCTTCCCGCTGAGTCTCAAAATCCTCATCGACGGCGCGCTGATTGACCGGGACCGGCGGGTGCTGGTGACCGTTCTGGCCGTGCTCGGCGGGGGCGTTGTGGTGGTCTCGCTCGCCGCCCTGGCGCGCGACTACCTCTATGCGCGGGTGAGCTCGAGCGCGCTCGGCAATCTGCGCTTCGTCATGTTCAACCACCTGCAATGGCTCTCGATGGACTACTACGCGCGGGCGCGGGTGGGAGCCGTACTGTCGCGCTTCTCGGGCGACCTCGCAGCCGTGGAGGGGGCGCTGGCCATGGCTCTGCCCTGGGGGGTGCTGCCTTCGCTCGAGGTCCTCTCGAGCACGGTCCTGCTCTTCGTGCTCGACTACCGGCTCGCGCTCCTCGCGATGCTCGTCTGGCCGCTCTCGCTGCTCGGGCCGCGCTACTTCGCCCCCCGTGCCGTGGCCTCGAGCTACCAGAAGAAGCAGCAGGAGTCCGCCATGCTCAGTGCCGTGCAGGAGGCGGTCGCGGCCCAGCCGGTGGTCAAGGCCTTCGGCCTGGAGATGCCGCTGCTCGCGGATTTCAGCCGGCAGAACGCGGGGCTCTTCCGGAGCGCGGTCCGGGTCAGCTTCCTCAGCGCCATGGTCGAGCGGTCGGCCGGGGTGAGCATCCTCGCGCTCAACGTCTTCGTCGTCGGCGTCGGCGCCTACCGCGTCTTCCGCGGGGGGCTCACGGTCGGGACGCTCGTCTCGTTCGAGACAGTCTTCCTCACGCTCAGCCACTCGCTCTCCTACGTCTCGCAGTACGTCCCCAGTCTGGTCCAGGCCGCGGGCAGCCTCCAGCACATCCAGCGCCTGCTCGACCGGCGGCCGCAGGTCGAGGACGCGCCGGGGGCCGCGGACCTGCCGCGCCTCGCCGCCGGGCTGAGCTTCGACGGGGTGACCTTCGGCTACCCCGACGAGCCGCCCGTAATCCGCGACCTGAGCCTCGAGATTCGCCGCGGCGAGTTCGTCGCCTTCGTCGGTTCGAGCGGGTCGGGCAAGAGCACGCTGCTCAACTTGCTGCTCAGGTTCTACGACCCGCGGCAAGGCTCGATCTCCATCGACGGCCGCGACCTCCGCTCGGTGACGCAGCGGTCGTTGCGCGCGCAGATGGCGGTCGTCTTCCAGGAGAATGTGTTATTCAACACGACCGTCCGCGAGAACATTCGCATGGGCAGCCCGAGGGCGACGGACGAGGAGGTTGAGTCCGCGGCCAGGGCGGCGGAGATCCATGACTTCATCAGCTCGCTGCCGCAGGGCTACGACACGCCCGCCGGCGAGCGCGGGGGCCGCTTCTCGGGCGGGCAGCGGCAGCGCCTCGCCATCGCGCGCGCCATCCTCCGCGACCCGGCGATCCTCATCCTCGACGAGGCGACCTCGGCGCTCGACCCGGCGTCCGAGGCGGCGGTCAACGCGACGCTCGCGCGACTCGGCCGGGGGCGGACCGTGATCTCGATCACGCACCGGCTCGCCGCGGTCCGCGGCGCCGACCAGATCTTTGTCCTCAACCACGGCCGGCTGGCCGAAGCGGGGAGGCATGAGGATTTGCTTGGCCACAACGGGGTCTACCGGAGGCTCTGGGAGGGGCAGACATCGGAACGGAACACGGATGCCACGGACGCGACTGATGACCACAGATCGATCCGTGCCCATCCGTGACGTCCGTGGCATCCGTGTTCAAACCAGCGAGCAGGTCAGCCGCGCCGCCTCGAAGACGCCCCGGTGGTACTCCCGCTCGGCGTTCTGGAGGTAGCGGCCCGAGGCGGCGATCTCTTTGACCGCCGCCGGGAGCCCGGCCGGGCGGTCGACGACGATGCCGACCCCGCGCCCCCGCACCCACTCCTCGTTCCCGCGCTGGACCGGCCGCATCCCCCGGCTCTTGATCGCGATCAGCGGCGTGCGGTTGATCAACGACTCGGTGATCGTCATCGAGCCCGGCTTGCCGATCATGAAGTCGGCCAGGCGGTGGTAGTAGACCGGGGTCTCGCGGGTGTAGCCGAGCACCACCTTCCGGTACGGCGTCTCGAGGCCCTGCACCTCCTCGCGGACGGCCGCGTGCCGGCCGCAGAGGAAGATCATGTTGAGCCTCAAGTCGGAGCGCGCCAGTTGTCGGGCGGCCTCGCCGACGAGCACCGACCCCTGCCCCCCGAACGAGACCAGACCGGTCAGCGCTCCAGGGTCGAGCCCCAGGCGCTCGCGCTCGCGGGCGACGTCGATCCGCGGGTCCTGATAGAATTCCGGGTCGATGACCATGCCCGGGATGCGGTGGAGGCGCGAGGCGGAGATGCCGGCGGCCCGGGCCTGCTCTTCCAATC
>Ga0209382_10007270_pt1 | contig 14149 bp, 17 predicted proteins | sample SoiMetdeltSBSDD5_FD_187599 | JGI IMG/M metagenome (GOLD analysis project Ga0209382, IMG submission 187599) | Bulk soil microbial communities from a Populus tree surrounding site in Tennessee, USA - Soil MetaG P. deltoides SBSDD5 (SPAdes) (version 2) | ecosystem: Environmental > Terrestrial >... | reverse complement strand
GACCCTTGCTTTAGCCCCGGGGGCGGCATTGACGATCCATTAAAGAAGGCCAAGGAAAAGGCTGCCGCGACGTATGATGCCGCGGCTGACCATTTCGACGACGAGCCTCTCAGTTTTTGGGATCGCATCGGCAAGCGCACCGTAGCCAATCTGAAATTGCATGCTGGCGCAAGAGTCCTCGACGTTGGCTGTGGGACTGGAGCTTCGGCGTTGCCCGCTGCGCAAGCTGTCGGGAAGAACGGATCTGTAGTGGGAGTTGATTTGGCCTCGCGCTTGCTCGACCGAGCGCGTGCAAAGGCGCTAGCAGCGGGCCTCGACAATGTCGAGTTTCGACTGGCAGACATGACCAGTCTCAATTATCCGACCGAAAGTTTTGATGCGGTCGTTAGCGTTTTCTCGATTTTCTTTGTTCCGGACATGGAGGGCCTAGTTCGCGAGCTGTGGCGCATGGTGCGACCCGGTGGAAAGCTGGCCGTGACTACGTGGGGTCCCCGGTTTTGTGAACCAGCTTACTCTCGTTGGCTCATCGCATTGGGCAAGGAACGTCCAGATCTTGTGAACGCGTTCAACCCATGGGATCGAATTACCGATGTCGTGTCTGTCCGGAAGTTGCTCCAGGATGGAGGCGTAAAAGATGCTGAGGTCGTTCCAGAAGACGGCGTTCAGGCGCTCCGTTCAGCTGATGACTGGTGGACCATCGCACTTGGTACTGGACTGCGTTGGACAATCGAGCAAATGGGTCTGGAAGCGGCAGCGCGAGTGAAAGCCAACAATGTCGGTTGGCTACAAGAAAACAGAATTGATCGCGTCGAAACGAACGCAATTTACGCTGTTGGGACGAAACGGTCCTGAAGCCAATGTCCGCTTTGGGTCATTAGCGGACATATGCAGTGCAAAAGGGCACGTCCGCTTTGCCCCCAATAGCGACCGTGAAAGCGGATTTCACGCAAACGGTGATGTCCGCTTTACCCCCGAAAGCGGACATGTGCGGTGCAACTAGGGATGTCCGCTTTGGGCCAAAAGCGGACATTCGCCAAAAAAGCCAGTCGCGTATGATCACGACTGGCAGGCGCTTTGGAAAAACCTACTTCGTGATCGCCTTCATCAATCCTTCGACCATCTGGTCTACGCTGAAGCTCGCCGGACGCTGGCTTGGCGGATAATCCTTGAAGGTTGCTAGGAAGGGCGCCACTCTCCAAACGCCGTACTGGATCAGGTAGGCGTTCTTGGCCAGCCAATCGTAATACTGATCCGACACGACGTCCGCTCGCTCCATCGGATCCATCCGCAGGTTGAACACTTTTGGTGCACGCAGACATATGAACGGATTTGACCACACCTCGAAGCCGCCCGGACGGCGTTGCTCGCAGAACACGATTTTCCAGTCGCCGTAGCGGTAGGCGACCATGTTCCCGTCGTCGTTGAAGTAATAGAATTCAGTGCGCGGGGATTTCGGCGCCTGTCCCGTCAGGTACGGCAGCTGGTTGTACCCATCCAGATGCACCTTGAACGTCTTGCCACTGATGTTCGCGCCATTCAGCAGGCGGTCCTTGACCGTCGTATCGCCTGCGGCCGCGAGCAGGGTCGGGAACCAGTCGAGGCCTGAAACGATCTCGTTGGAGACCTCGCCGGCCTTGATCCGGCCCGGCCAGCGGATCATTGCCGGCACCCGGAACGCACCTTCCCAATTAGTGTCCTTTTCGCTGCGGAACTGCGTGGTCGCAGCATCCGGCCATGACCATTGGTTGGGCCCGTTGTCGGTGGTGTAAACAACGATGGTGTTGTTGGCGATGCCGAGGTCATCGACCGCTTTCAGCAGTTTGCCGACATCTTCGTCATGCTCCAGCATACCGTCGGCGTAGTCATTGCCCGGCATTCCGCTGCGGCCTTTCATGGATTCGCGCACGTGTGTGAACACGTGCATCCGCGTTGTATTCATCCACGTAAAGAACGGCCGGTTGGCCCGAACCTGCCGCGTCATGAAATCTATCGCCGCGGCTGTGGTCTCGTCGTCGATGGTTTCCATTCTTTTGCGGTTCAGCGGGCCGGTATCTTCGATTTTGCCGTCCGCCGACGATTTAAGAACGCCGCGAGGAGATTGGGTCCTGACGAAATTCGCATCGTTCTTGGGATAGTAGGGGCCCTCCGGTTCCTCTTCGGCGTTGAGGTGGTAAAGGTTGCCGAAGAATTCATCGAAGCCGTGCTTGGTCGGCAGATATTCATCGCGGTCGCCGAGGTGGTTCTTCCCAAACTGACCGGTGGCGTAGCCGAGCGGCTTGAGCGCCTGCGCGATGGTGATGTCGCGATCCTGCAGCCCGACTGTCGCGCCGGGGATGCCGACTTTGCAGAGCCCGGTGCGCAGGCACACCTGCCCGGTGATGAGAGTTGAGCGCCCCGCCGTGCACGAGTTCTCCGCATAGTAGTCGGTGAACATCATGCCTTCTTTGGCGATGCGGTCGATGTTTGGTGTCTTGTAGCCGACCAGCCCGTGCGAATAGGCGCTGATATTCGATTGACCGACGTCATCACCGAAAATGACAAGGATGTTCGGGCGCGCTTGTTGCTGCTGCGCCAAAGCCGGTTTGCAAAGGGGTACGGCACAGATGAGCGCCGCGGAGGCTATAAGCACCTTCGCAGAAACAAAAAGAGCCGTCGTTCTAGATGCATTTCGATTCGTGCCCATCAACATGTCCTCCGAATTGCGAGGCTACCCCCTCGCGGAGGCCATTTTTGATGCTTTGATGCTCGGGATCGAGTTGGACCGAAGGCCAACATTGAGGTGCGGAACAGCTTGATGTCCGCTTTGGGTCAAAAGCAGACATGTGCAGTGCGTTGCTTAGCCTATCGGGGGCTCATACCGGTGGAGCGCGTCAAACATCTTAATGTTGAAGTGAACGCGCAGAGATGGATGGGGCCGGGCAAACATATCGTCGTCTATTACGTCGCTGCCAAACGATTGCTCAACTTCGTCGGGATTGTCGAGAAAAACACTTGGACCGGCGAGTCGTGGACCGATCGCGGCGGTTTGAAGGCTGTAGTCACACATCTCCGGAACTCCCTTGTTGGAAGTCCCTTCAGGCTATGAAATTGTTACGCTGTCAGGCTGACAAATCGAGTTGGACGATAGTCCCATGTCCGCTTTGGGTCAAAAGCGGACATGTGCAGCGCACTCGCCCATGTCTGCTTAGGGCCAAAAGCAGACATCAGCGCGCGACTAAATAGTTAAAGGACGCCCTTTGCCCGCGCGGTTAGTACTGCCCATTTCTAAGGACGCCGATAGAAATGTCATAGAAAAGTGTCGTTACTTTTTCGATTTATAACCAGTGCAGAAAAGTCACATCCCGTGAAATGTGTCTCGTCACCGTGCTCTGACATTTTGCTATTTTGGCGTGATTTCCGCACCCCCGAAAGCAGACATTCGTCAGCAGTCGCTACCCCCACGAAAATTGGCGTTGTGCTTTTGGGCCCGCCGCTTTAAGCGTGAAAATACGGTGTCAGCGATTTGATTCCGTCTCCGGCACCTGTCTTTCACCTTTCACTGGTATGCTGCGCAAGCATGGTGATCTCGCGCACAATTTCCCTTTGGATCCTGGCACTCTCTGTAACGTTGATATGAGTAACGCTGAGATCGTTCGAAAAATTGAAATTTACGATCTTGCCGCGGAAACCGCGATCCGCAGCGATGGGCTGGCCCCATCCGGGAGCATAATAGTTGATTGCCTTCACGACGTTGGCAGGAATTGGATTTTGCAGAAGCGGAGAAAGCGTCACCAGGAGGTCGACTGTGATATCGTGTGCCTTGAGCGAGCGCGCCATATCGATCACGTTGTTAGCTCCTTGCGAGTGGCCTACGAGGACTATAGAACCAGTTTGACCGGAAGACCGTTTGCGCAAGATCTCGGCGACTGCGGTCGACCAATTCAAATGCCCGGCGACCTCGGCCTCGATGCCTTGAGCCCGGAGTTGTTGGGCGATGCTGTCGAGCCCTGTGGAGAATACACCGAACCATCCGCGCAGCAGAACCACATGAGGACCTGCCGCGAGGGCACTCTCGCACCACAATAGGACCATTGCCACGAGGGTCCCAAGTAGGCGTGCGCCTATCCTTTTCGCTAAACTGCGACGCTCTCCGTGTGCATGGACCGCCCAATGTTTTGTTTCGCCCGAGTCTTTCGGGCCGCCTCGGGCCGCTACCACCGGCATAGCTCCTAATACGCGATTGTCCCCGATCGTCTTCTTTTGCATCATCGAGCCGCAGAGCCGCCACGCCCAATAACGTTTATTGGAACGTTTATGCCACTCCTTGCATTCCTAACTTCAGCCGCCGTCATCAGTATCTTCATTATACCGGTACTTTTAATACGGCGCGACGGCCACCGCCGGGCGCAAGATTACTTCGTCTCGTCCGATCACGTTCTTCCGAAGGTGATACAGAATTCTTCGATCGCGTATGCAATCGGATTGGCGACATTCGGCCCTTTCTTCGCTTGGGGTGCGAGCGGCGACTTCTGGCCGGCGATCCTCCACGCGGCCTTCTTCGGATTGGGCTTGATACTCCTCTACGCCTTGCGCCGGCCAATGCTGAAATTTCTGGCCCGCGCCTTAAGTCACGACCGTTCGTTCACCGTGCATGAATTCATTGCGCGGCGACATGGCAACGACCCGCGGATCCGCGGCGTGGCGGCGGCGCTGACCGTGTTTGCTCTTTCTGGCCTCGTCATCTGCGAGACACTTGGCCTGGCGACAGTGCTCAAGCCGCTGCTTTCCGGTAGCGAAAGCCTCACCCATCTGTTCATAGCCGCGGTTTTGGTGGTCGTGACATCGTGCACAATTTTGTCCGGGCACGCGGGTATCATGCACGCAGCCCAGCTCCAACTGGGTGTGTTATATTTTGGACTATTTGGATCGATGACGTTCCTATTGTATCTGCAAATGTCGGATCTCGGGTCAATGCCGGAGCGGGGCACGTTTGCCACCGCACTTATCATCGTTGCTTCTAGTGTAATGTATTTCTATCGGCGTGTGCGATACGTGGATAGCAATTCGCTTCGGTATCGTGTGTCAAATATCGTTGCCGCCGATCGCGACCGTGAGCACCTACAGTTTCGTTTGCTGAGTCGATTTCAAAAGATTCTCAATGCGCTGATTGCAATTTTCACCGTCTTGGCGATCGTCGTTGCCGCAATCGAATTGTTCGTCGCGGGATTCCCGACTATCGCCCACGACAGCGCCGCCGCGTTGCAGACCGGCACGCAGCTATCCAACCTAACGTTGATTTCTCTCATTCTGCTGCCGCTCTTTCATCCGATCGTCGACATTGTGAACTGGCAGAGGCTTGCGGCATTCGAAAAGGAGCGGGACTGGGACTATTTCGGGGGAGGTAAATGGACGGAGGCATTCAAGAGTTTTTGCGCGACCTACGCCTTCGAGGTTCCCCTAGTCAAACTGTTGATCTGCCTGATTGGTGCCGTTGCCGGGCTAACGTTGACAACGCCGGGCCGGGGGGACGCCGGGCAGGCCTTCGTCGCGCAACTGGTGGCGCAGGAGAATTTTGTGGCCACCGCGGTCTTGGCATTTTTACTGTTCAGTCTGTTCGCGATGGCCGTTTCGACGATGAGCTCGTTGTTCGCGGCGAGCCTGTGCACTGTTCGCTACGATATATGGCCAATATTCTGGTCTAAATCGACGTCTGCGCAGACGCGCGGCACGGAGAAAGCACAGGGCATACGGTGGACCATGATCGCGGGGGCCGGAATGGGGTTCGCGGTCTTCGCGGCATTCTATGTTTTCGACGCGAGTCTTAAGATAACTTTTGCAAGTGCTGGGTTTTTGGTCCTGGTGTTCGGATTCAGCTCCTTCCAGCTTTCTTTCGTGCCCCTCGTATTGGGACCGCTCATCGCCAGATCTGGCGGACGTGGAACCGTTAGCCCCGGATGGGCCCTCGCCATTATGGGTGTCAGTGCCGCGGTCGCGATCGGCACCACCGCCGCCTATCTTGTAACCGGATATGACCTATTGCTGTCGGTCGCGGTGCCCGGTTGTCTTGGATCGGGCGCTTTGCTTTTTTTGACTGCACGACTCTGGCTGCGGCAGACCCCGGTGGCCGCGTAAGGGCAGTCACATCCGGAGGGAGCTACTGAGCGGGGTCCCGCTCGATCAGCTGAATGATATGGTCGCGGTGCGCGCTTTGGGTCATTAGCGGACATTTTGCATTGCAATTGCGATGTCCGCTGTACCCCCAAAGCAGAGACTTGCATTCGTGCCCATCGTCGACCGACAGCGCTACCGATTACGGTTTCTTCTGGCTGATTTCCCTCTTTTGCCCACCCGAAATTTGCGCCGCCAGTGTCATCGCGAATTTGACATGCGCTGCAGCGGTATAATGGATCCCGTCCCATTGCAACAAATCTCGCGGTATCACTGGATCAAGAACAATGACGCGGATATGACGCCGCCGTAGTCGATCAACAATGGCAGAAATATTGGCGGCTCGTTGCTGCTTAGACCCGAAAAAACGGAGATCATTAGTACCCGGTTGCAGGATGACGATATTGGTGTTGTCGGGAACAGCGGTATCGATGCGACGGAGCATGCCGCCGGTAGTATCACCGATGACGCCGGCACTGGTGACTTTAGCATCGATGCCGCCTTCCTTGAGGATGGTCTGCAATCGTGCCGGGAAGGCATTCGCGGCACCAACACCCCAACCCGCTGTATTGCTGGCGCCAACCACAACAATGTTAAGCGAACGGGCATGGCCGGACCCGACGCCAAAGATGAGCACCATCGCGATCGCAAATCTGCGCATTATAGACATCACGCCACCGCTACCTTGATTCCCGCACGATCAACTTCATCCGCAGCACTTAGTGAGAGTCCGGGCCGCGCAACATAGCCGTTGTCAACTTCCATGAAGACGTCGCTAAAGGCGAGATGTTCGCCCCGTGAAGGATCGCGGGCGGCAAGCCCAATGTCCCACTCGTCTTTACCGAGGCTCTCATTGTACCGCGCCGGATTTTCATACGGCATCAAGCGAATGGGAACGCTCAGCTTAGTGGCGAATGCGCGCGCAAGTTCGACCGATACTCCACCCAGCTGACCATCAGCTCTCCGCGTGACGAGAACCGGATTGGAGACTATTAGCGCAGCGCGAAGCTCGCCCTTGGGTGCAAGTTTTGTAGCAGCGTCGCTCTGTGCGCGTGCCGTCAACGGCCACACAACCGCGCCACCCATCAAAGTAATTAAGTCGCGTCGCCTCATCGTGGTCGCCCCGAGGCTCAAGACATTATCTTAGCTCTCTAGTCCGATGCACTGAAAGAGCTTGAATGTCCGCTTTGGGTCATTAGCGGACATATGCAGTGCAAAAGGGCATGTCCGCTTTGCCCCCAATGCGACCGCGAAAGCGGATTCGCAAACGGTCATGTCCGCTTTACCCCCGAAAGCGGACATGTGCGATGCACCAGTCCATGTCTGCTTTGGGCCAAAAGCGGACTCATGCGGTGCAGCAAAAATGTTCGTTATTCGATCACCTCGTCCGCACGCCCGATAAGTGTGTTGGGAATGTTGATGCCGAGTGTCTTGGCCGTCTTCAGGTTGATGGACATTTCGACTTTTGTGGTGGCCTGCTGGATTGGCAGGTCAGCGGGTTTGTCTCCCTTGAGAATCCTGCCGGTGTAGTTGCCCGCTAGGCGATATGCGTCCGTCATGTCCGCCCCGTAGCTCAGCAGACCTCCAGCCGCGGCGAACTCGCGGTTCGCATGGACCGCAGGCACCGCATAGCGAAGCGCAAGTGCTCCGAGCTGTTCCCTCTGGCTCGTGAAGAATGGGCCTCCGCCAATTACGAGCCCGCCTACTCGCAATTGGGTCAATTTTGCAAAGACACTATCGAAGTCATCTTCGCGACTGGCGTTGAGGACGTGGAGCTGTAGCCCGAGTTTTTGCGCGGTCGACAGCAACTCTTTCGATTGGTTCTCTGCAAGGGTAGGCTCGGCCGGATTGACAAGCAGCGCAAAGCTGGTCGCCGTTGGCAGCAGCTCGTGTAGCAATTGCAGTCGCTTCGGCGTTAGTTCCTGACTCAATTGGGTTATGCCTGTGATATTGCCGCCGGGCCGGTTGAGATTAGCGACCAAGCCGAGCCGTATAGGATCGCCTCCCGTTTCGAAAACGATCGGAATGGTCGTGCCAGATGCTTTTGCAGCGAGAGCCGCTGGAGTGCTTGTTGCGGCAATTACAGCGACCTGACGACGCGCCAGATCGGTCACCACCGCTGGCAACCGATCACTTTGGCCATCCGCCCAATGATATTCGATTGTAACGTTGCGGCCATCGACGTAACCGGCCTCACTCAGTCCCTGGAGAAAAGCCGCTAATTGTTGCTTGTAGCTCTGAGCAGCAGAGGCGTTGATGAAGCCGACAACCGGCATCGCCTGTTGCTGCGCGCGCGCCGTCAGCGGCCACGCCGCCAAGCCTCCTACTAATGTGATGAACTCCCGCCGCCTCATGTCCGCACCCGATGATCAGGACAAGCCGTCGAAAGCTCCTCAGACTAGCACATTCTAAGGGCCAGCGATGGGTCGTTGAGCGGTAGCCAATGTCTGCTTTGGGTCATAAGCAGACATGTGCGCCGCAAAAAGCGATGTCCGCTTTGCCCCCGATAGCGACCGCGAAAGCGGACTCCCGCAACCGGTCATGTCTGCTTTACCCGCGAAAGCGGACATGTGCAGTGCACTCGGCCATGTCTGCTTTGGGCCAAAAGCGGACATTGGCACGTCAATAACGTTTCGATTAACTTTTGCCAGCCGCTTGCGAAATCGTCTCTTTGCATGGATCGCTCACATCCGCGAAATGGTCTTTCAAGCAGGCCTCGATACGCCCGCCCCCCGGCTTAATGTCTGCGCAATTCTTTTTGACGTCCGCTCTACAAGCCTTCCTGACGGCACGCGCCTTTACCAGCGCAAGTTGGCAGGCCAAAGAAAAATCCTTGAACCGCAGCTTGATACACGCAGCACGGGACTCGCCCCGTGTTCCCGCGCAATGAGCGTCTACGTCGGAACTGCAGGCTGCAGTGGTGCCTTGTTGCGCGAGCACCACGGACGATGTCGCGGCAATCGCGAACAAAGACATAGCCACGACAGTGGTGAGTAGAAAGGTGGTCCGTGCAGTCATCTTGAAATTCCTTTGGTTGCGAATTGTCCCGTGGGTAGTTTGAAGCTACGACGCGGGAGACGGGTTGACCTTTATCAAACGTCTACAAACCATTAGTGATGTCCGCTTTGGGTCAAACGACCAAGGCCGATGCCAGCATCGGCCAAGGTCGCCGCCCGGTCCCGCTCTGGAGGTTCACGCCTTCCCGGGACCGAACACGATGCGTTCTTACTCAGACAGCATCAGACCCGCAGATTTTTGAAATTGGACCATGGTCCAACCTCGACAAGACCGATTAAGTAGGGCCGGAAGCGGCGGTGTTCAAAATTCCCAATGCCCCCGAATCAATTTACAGATTCGGCATTCGGGGGTGTGCATGGCAAACCGCAACCGATTGTCACCCGCGACCTTCATCGACGCCAACCGCTGGCGCGTCACACCGCAGGACGTTGCGCGACGGTTTGCCGAACGTGACCAACGGATCGCGCTCGACACCCGAACCGAAGCGCAAAAATATCTAGGCGATCCGCCGCCGGATCGTTCGGCATTGGCGCAACGAACGCGTGCCGCTGGTTCGTGAATACTTTTATCCGCCATTGATGTCCGCTTTACACCCAATAGCGGACATGTGCGGTGCAACTACGGATGTCCGCTTTGGGCCAAAAGCGGACTCATGCATCGCAACAAACGGTCTATTCGATCACCTCGTCGCAAATCTGCAAAAATGTGTCTCGAAGTGGCAACCCGAGCGCTTTGGCCTTCTTGACATTGACGACAAGTTCAAACTTATCCGGCGACTGTGCAGGCAAATTGCCAGCCGACTCACCCTTGAGGATACGATCAACATATGAGCTTAAACGCCTGAAGATATCTGCGGCGTCAGGCCCATAGGACATCAGGGCCCCCTCAACAACGAATTGCCGGTAAGCGGAAATGACCGGGACTCGGTGTTGATCCGCTGCCTTCAAGATCGCTCCACGCACAGCGTTTATGTAGGGCTCTGGCGCAAGCATCAAACCAATGCCCGGTTCTCGCCCCAGCTCAGCGACTGCCTTTTCGATTTCGGCAACGCTCCGCACATGCACTGGCTCTAACTTGATAGAGGCTCGCTGCGACGATATTTCAAAAGACCGAAGGTAAGCGTCAAAGTAGGTTGCGGTATCGGGATTAAACATTAATGCGACCCGCGACAAATCGGATTTAACGTCGCTGAGCAGGCTGATCCACTTGCCGATTATTGCAGGCTCGATGAATGAGAACCCGGTGATGTTGCCCCCCGGGCGCATGAGGTTCGAAATGAATCCTTGACCCACTGGATCATTCACAGTCGCAAATACGATTGGAGTAGTACTTGTCGTCCGAAGGAGCGCGGCCACAACTGGACTGCTATGTGCAACAATGAGGTCCGGCGCCAGCCTGATCACGTCCGCCACGTGCGCATTGAGAGACACCGGCTCTACCCCGGCATACCGAATTTCGATCTGAACGTTGTGCCCTTCGACCCAACCCAAATCGCGCATGCCCAGCCGGAACGCTTTGACGCGCCCTCTCATTTCAGGGTCGTTTTCGTCGACGCCAAGCAGCAGGCTGACCCGCCGCAACTGTTGCGGCCCTTGCGCCCATGCCGTGCATGGCAATGCGATGCATGCGCCGCCAAGTAACCCGATGAACTCGCGCCGCTTCATTACGGCCCCCAAAGCTCACACGGCATCGTATCGGCTCAAACTAGCATATTGGAAGGCTCTAGTGCGCGGCTGGCCGATGTCCGCTTTGGGTCATAAGCAGACATGTGCGCCGCAATAAGCCATGTCCGCTTTACACCCAATAGCTCCGCGAAAGCGAAATTCCGCAAAACGTCATGTCCGCTTTACCCCCAAAAGCGGACATTAAATTGCTCACGCCATAAAGCGTGTAAGCCCGCCGATTGCCGCCGATAATTACGATTATCGGAACCGACACCCGGCTCTCTGGTGTCGCCGGCGATGAAAGGACCTCTACGACAAACGCAGTTACAATTGCGTGCGTCCGTGAGGTCGTCAGCGACGTTGGGCGCCAAACTCATCTCTAACCCTTTCTGCTGCGGTTCGAGTCCACCCCCGCCGGCAACATGCCCGACCGTCTCAGTTCTGCTGCCAGATCAATACTGTCAACTTTCAACTGAGCGATAATACTTTCGCGGATATACTGGCTGGCGGTCATCAGATTTTGCGCGGCGGCAGCGTCAACTGCGGCGGGAAGCGACGATGGGCAACGAATGCGCAGGCTACTTGTGAGCCGTGCGGACTCGCGAGAAGCTTTATGCGGGACTGCGGCCATGGGTTTGCTCCGATCGTGTGGCAAGTCGAACCAGCGGCCCCAGTCCGCATCCGGGGTAAGACTTGCTCGATCGAGGTCGCGCAAAGAGCACGCAAACCGCATCGGCCAGTAAAATAAGTATAACGCCCAAAGCCCTATAAATTCAAACTCGAATGCTTGCGTGCAAGTATGGTCGGCGCTTGTCTTGTACCAACAAACGTCCTACGCTGCTCTTTCGTATCGGCGTCGACGAAACAGACGCGGGGTCCTGAATGCCCTTCCCTCATTCTGCGTGAACCGAGGGCTCTTGGTTCACCTCGTCGCAATCCGGACGATACTCGGTGAAGAAACGTTGAGAGCCTGACGATATAGGCGGCAGTTCGAGTCGTTCACGAGACGAACCCGTCGCGCTTGGCGTCAAAGAGTGTGCTGGTCGAGCCCGAATCCAGCGTTCGTGGTGCACCAAACGAGATTGGTGCTGAGAGAGTGCGAGCGCTTGTGCGCTTGCATGACCCGCAACCAACACGAACGCGCCATATGGGCGCCCCGGATCTCACATGCCCACATATCGGAGCGCCATTAGTAGCGCTGAACCACTTGCATTCGCGCAAGCTTCTATCGTCGTCTCTGAATTTCCTCTCAACCCTCACGAAAGCTTCCGGGCCGAAATCATCAACCGTCAAGGCAAGAGGATCGTTGCAATCGGTCGTTGGAAAACGTCATCCGCAGGGGCCAAGCGGACAGGCGTTGCTTTTGAGTTTGCTGCGCATCGAATTTCCGGCATGGCAAAGATCGTCAGAGATTTGCAGCGGGCGGTCGCCTCCCTCGGTGTCGATGGAGGGCGCAAATGATCCGACATCAAGCAACCTGCGAACTCGGCGGCCTTCTCAGTCGCCGATCTGCGTAATGAATTTAATGCCGATAAAGGGCTTGCCTTCCGGCTCGAGCAGCACCTCGTTGATGAGCGCATTGTGGCGTCTGCTGTCGCCTGGGAATCGTCATCGGTCGACATAACCGCCGATGCCGCGCTGCAGGCAGCTGATGCCCAGGAGTTTTTGAAGGAGGTCCTGGCCGCTGGGCCGATCCCCCAAAAGGAAGTCAAGGACGCCGCCGACGGCCACGGGCTCGCCTGGCGCACTGTTCAAAGGGCAAAGGCTCGGCTTGGCGTGGGGGCTACCAAGGACGGCATGGACGGCGGATGGTCATGGAGCCTGCCCAAGGACGCCAACGATGCCGAAGAGCGCCATCCCTCAAGGATGGCTACCTTCGGGTAGGATGGCGCACTTCGGGACGACAATCTGGAAATTCCTGAATGTCTCCGACGGAACATTGCATGAGCCGCCGCCCCGCCACCATCACCCAGGCCGATGTCGCCCGCGCCATCCGCGCCGCGAAGCAGGAGGGCGCGGCCGAAGTCGAGGTGCGCGTGGGGGACCGGGCGTCCATCCTGATACGAATTGCGCCGTCCACAAAGTCGGACCACCTTCTTGAATCAGCCGGGGAAATTATCCTTTGATGGACGTCATGACCCGCCCCCGGCCGCCGTATCTGCACCGGGTGACTACACGCCACGGCAAGATGGTGTGGTATGTGCGACCAGGCGTCGGAGCCCGTAAACGCATCAGGCTATGGTCTGATTTTGGGACCAAGGAGTTCAGGCTGGAGTATGAAGCGGCTCTGTCAGGGGAGCCACGCCAGGCGGTCAAGGGAGCGTCAGCAACGGGTACACTGGCTTGGCTGATCGAGCGTTATCGCGAGGTCGGCGTCTGGACTAGCCTCTCGCCCGCCACCCGCCGGCAGCGAGAAAACATTTTCAAGCACGTCCTCGAGAGCGCGGGCGACAAGCCGTTCAGCTCCATCACGAGGGCGACCATCATGGCCGGCATCGAACGGCGATCAAGGACGCCAGCTCAGGCCAGAAATTTTCTGAAAACAATGCGCGGGCTGTTCAAGTGGGCAACGAAGGCGAAGCACATTAAAGACGACCCCACGGTCGGAGTCGAAAATCCGTACAAAACCAAAGGCCAGGGATTCATCGCTTGGACGGAAAGCGATGTCCTGGCCTATCAGCGGAGATGGCCGATCGGGACGCGGCAGAGGATCTGGCTTGACGTCCTGCTCTACACCGGCCTGCGCCGCGGCGATGCCGTGAGGTTTGGGCGCCAGCACGTGAAGGACGGCGTGGGCACCATCAAGACCGAGAAGAGCTTTTTCGAGGTCACCGTGACGCTGCTGATCCTACCAGTCCTGGAGGCAACGCTCGCCGCTGGCCCCTGCGGAGATCTTACCTTCATCGCTGGCGAGGGTGGCCAGCCGCTGACCAAGGAATCATTCGGCAACCTATCCCGCGCCGCCTGCCGAGCTGCCGGCGTTGCCGGCTCGGCGCACGGCGTCCGCAAGATCGCGGCGACCACGGCGGCGGAGGACGGCGCGACGTTCGCGCACCTCGACGCTATCTTTGGCTGGAAAGGCGGGAGGATGGCATCGCTCTACACGGAGTCCGCCGATCGCAGGCGATTGGCGATCGAGGGTATGGGCACGCTTGCGAACAGTGAGCGAACATCTATGGACGCACCTTTGCACACAGGGAATTTTTCAATTTTGGGCGAGATCGCAGGTCAGAGGTCGTTATTCGTCCAATGATTCAGCGGACTTGGAGCGAAATTCCCTACTCAACCGAACAGGGAATTTTTGTGAAAGAACAGGGAAT
>Ga0209382_10007267_pt1 | contig 14152 bp, 14 predicted proteins | sample SoiMetdeltSBSDD5_FD_187599 | JGI IMG/M metagenome (GOLD analysis project Ga0209382, IMG submission 187599) | Bulk soil microbial communities from a Populus tree surrounding site in Tennessee, USA - Soil MetaG P. deltoides SBSDD5 (SPAdes) (version 2) | ecosystem: Environmental > Terrestrial >... | reverse complement strand
GATCGGAGGACGCCTTCCGCTCCCTCCCGGTGACTACGCGCTCACGATCGACGGCGAGGTGGTGCCCTCCACCCTGCCGCCGCCGCTGCTTCTCTGGGGACCCGACGGCGCTCCGTCGCGGATGACGCCGCTCGCCCTCGGGCCCGGCCGCCTCAGCGGAGGCTTCGCGGTGACGGCCCGGGAGGCGACCACGCTCCGTCTCCAGTCCGGCGCCCCCTTCATCATCAAGGACATACGGCTGGAGCGCGCCTCAACCTTTTCCACGGCCAACGGTCTAATCCCTTGACGGAGGAGGGCGAGGACTGCCATGAGCGTTGACAGGCCCGGAAGGCCAGTGACACAGTGACTTCTGTCGCCGCCGCCCCCTTCCTTATCTTGGCCAACGACGAGGCCGGCCGCGTGAGCCGCTTCCGGCCCCGCGAGGAGGACCGCCTCGCCATCGAGGCCTGCCAGCGCGGAGAGCGCGAGGCCTTCGACCCCCTGGTCGAACGGTACCAGCGCGACGTGTACCGGATCTGCTACCGCTACGTGAACAACCATCACGACGCGAGCGACCTGTCCCAGGAGGTCTTCCTCAAGGCCTATCGCGCCATCGGCCGCTTCCGTGGTGACAGCGCGTTCAAGACCTGGCTCTACCGCATCGCCGTGAACACGTGCCTGAATTTTCGCGCCTCCGGCCATCGGCCGAGCGAGGAGCTCAAGGACGACGTGGTGGACGCGGGGCCCCGGGTCGACGACCGGATGGAGGACGACGAGCTGTCGCAGCAGGTGCGCGAGGCGGTGAGCCGGCTGCCCGAGAAGCAGCGGGCGACCCTGATCCTCAAGGTCTACAACGACCTCACGCACGAAGAGGTGGCCGCGATCCTCGGATCGACGGTGGGCACGGTCAAGGCGAACCTGTTCCACGCGCTCGGCAACCTCCGCAAGGCCATGGCGGGCACGGCGCCGTCGGGCCGGCGCCTCGCGCCGGACACGAAGAAGACGGGAGAGTCATGATGTGGACGCATGTGTCGGACGCGGCGCTGATGGACGTCGTGGAGGGCGCGGCGGAGGAAGGGACGGACCGGCACGTCTCGCAGTGCGCGCGGTGTCGCGCGCGCGTGGACGAGGCACGCGCGGCCCTCGGCTTCGCGACGGCGGCGGCGGTGCCGGAGCCGATCTCGTCGTATTGGGACGTGCAGCGCCGGCGCGTCGCGCGCGCTCTGGTGGAGGCTCCGCGGGCCCGCTCACGGCGGCCGCTGTGGGCCGCGGCCGCGCTGGCGGGGGCGGCGGTCGTCGCCGTCGTCACGGTGGGACCGGCCAAGGACCCCGCTACGGTGCGCGCGACTCCGATGCCCGCGCTACCCGCCTGGTCGGCGCTGCCGCCCGCGGACGAGGACGCGGCGCTGCCCCTGCTGGAGGAGGTGGCTCCGATCGTCGCCGTGGCCATGCCCGCCGTGGAATGCTCCGACGTCTCGGAGTGCGTCGTGGGTCTCACGGACGAAGAGAGCCGCGAGCTGACGGAAGCGCTCCGGGCCCAGCTGGCCGAGGGGAGGACGCTGTGATGACGGGCGTCTACGCCGTCGCCCTGGCCGCCACCCTTCTGGGGACGGCGCCCCAGCCGCCGGGTCCGGAAGGCGGCCGCGGCGAAGCGGGGGAGCGCCGCGCCCCTCGGGAGGAAGCCTTCAAGATGATCGACGCCTACATCGTGAGCAACCTCCAGGAGAGCCTCGATCTCACCGACGAGCAGTTCGTGAAGGTGCTGCCCCTGGTCAAGCGGCTGCAGACCGACCGCCGGGTCATGGTGCAGCGCCGCCAGCAGGCGCTCATGGAGATGCGGCGGCTGCTCGCCTCCGGAGGAGCGACGGAAGCGAGGGTGACGGAGCTGCTGCAGCAGGTGAAGTCGGCGGAGACGGAGGAGCCGGCCCTGCTGCGCAAGGACCGCGACGCCATCGACGGCGTGCTCAGCCCGATCCAGCAGGCCAAGCTGCGCGTGCTGGAAATCGAGGTCGAGCGCAAGATCCGCGAGCTCATGAGCCAGATCCGCACCCAGCGCCGCAAGGAGGGGCAGTCCCGGGCGCCCGGCCGGCGTCCGGAGCCGTAGTCCTCAGCGCCGGGGATCAAGGGGCCCGGGGGTTTTCCGCCCGCGCGACCCTCGACGAACAGGTATACTCCGTGTGATGTCCCGCACGAAGATACTGTCGGCGCCGCGGCCACGGGCCGTCGGGACACGCGCCCGCCTCACGCCGCGCGCCCACAGCAAGAGCTCGGTGAAACGACGCAGCGGGGATCGGCGCACGGAGCCGGCGGAGGGACGACGCACGCCCTCACGTCCGGCCGCCCGGAAGGCGGCGGAAGCGAAGCCGATCGAGACCCCGCCCGACGCGCCGGTCTCGGGCAGCGAAGAAGAGCAGATCGAATCCGCGAAGTACCTCCAGCCCACCACGGCCCCGCGGGTGTTCGAGGAGGAGCGCTTCCTCTTCCCCGAGACCTACGGCGTCGACCGCGTGCGGCTGCTCGTGAAGGATCCCGAGTGGCTGTTCGCGTACTGGGACGTCAGCCCGCAGGCGGTGAGCAGCCTGCGCCGCGAGCTGGGCGAGCGGGGCCTGGCCCTGACGCGCCTGACCCTGCGCATCACGGATCCCGGGCACGGCGGGACGTCGATCATCCTGCTGCCCTACGGCGCGCGCGCCTGGTACGTCCACGCGGACAAGGCGTCGCGCTCCTATCGGGCGCTGCTGGGCTGGACGCTGCCCTCCGGCGTCTTCCGTACGCTGGCGGAGAGCAACCTCGTCTCGACCCCGCGCACGGGACCCTCGCCCGATCCCGCGCACCGGCGGCTGCCCTTCAACGCGCCCCTGGCCGAGATCCGGGGCGCGCTGGGCGCGGGCGCGGAGAACAATCCGGGGCCGTGGAGCACCGAGCCCTTCGACGCCGACGCTCCCATCGGGAGCCGGCGCCGCCGAGGTGGTGCCAGCGACGCCTTCCGTCCGCCGTCCGCCGGTAAACTGGGCCGATAGAAGTTCGCGAGGTCTCATCATGCCCGTGGGCTACTGGTGCCCCGTGCTGCACGCCCATCTGCCGTACGTCCGCCATCCCGAGTACCCGGAGTTCCTCGAGGAGGACTGGTTCTTCGAGGCGCTGACGGAGACCTACGTCCCGCTCGTCGACGTGCTCGACGGGCTGCTCGGCGACGGGGTGGACTACCGGCTCACCATGACCCTCTCCCCGCCGCTCGTCTCCATGATGACGGACGACCTCCTCCTCGAGCGCTACCAGCGCTACCTCGAGCGGCTCATCACCCTGGCCGAGAAGGAGGTCGAGCGCACCGCGCGCGAAGACCACCGCTTCCAGGACGTGGCCAAGTTCTACGTCTGGGAGTTCGGCCGCATCCGCAGCGTGTTCGCCGACCGTTACTCCTCGAACATCCTGACCGCCTTCCGCAAGCACCGCGACGCGGGCAAGCTCGAGATCATCACCTGCGGCGCCACCCACGGCTTCTTTCCGCTCATGGACACGGTACCCGAGGCCATCCGCGCCCAGGTCCAGGTGGCGGCCAACCACTACGCCAAGCACTTCGACCGGCGGCCCCAGGGGATCTGGCTCCCCGAGTGCGGCTACCTGCCCGGACAGGAACGATTCGTCTCCGAGGCCGGCATCAAGTTCGGCTTCCTCGAATCGCACGGAATCACCGATGCCCATCCGCGCCCGCGCTACGGCGTGACCGCGCCCGTGCTCTCTCCGGGCGGGGTCGTGTTCTTCGGCCGCGACATGGAGTCCTCGCGCCAGGTCTGGAGCGCGGAGTCGGGCTACCCGGGCGACTACGACTACCGCGAGTTCTACAAGGACATCGGCTGGGAGCTGCCCGCGGAGTACCTGGGCGACGTGCTGCCCGACGGCATCCGCAAGAACGTGGGCATCAAGTACTACCGGGTCACGGGCAAGGTCTCGCTCGGGGACAAACAGCCCTACGTGCCGGAATGGGCGCGGGGCAAGGCCGCGCAGCACGCCGGCCACTTCCTGGAAGGGCGCATCAACCAGGTGCGCGCCGCCGCCGCGCACATGGACCAGCCGCCGATCGTGGTGAGCCCCTACGACGCGGAGCTGTTCGGGCACTGGTGGTTCGAAGGGCCGATGTTCCTCGATTACCTCTTCCGGAAGATGCACTTCGACCAGGAGGTGGTGAAGCCGATCACGCCCCCGCAGTTCCTCGAGATGTACCCGGACTGCGACGTGGTGCAGCCGCCCATGTGCACGTGGGGGGCCAAGGGATTCGCCGAGGTCTGGCTCAATCCCAGCAACGACTGGATCTACCCGCACCTCGAGATGGCCGCGGAGCGCATGGTCGAGCTGGCGCGCCGGTTCGAGAGCCCGAACGACCTCGAGCGGCGCGCCCTCGACCAGGCCGCGCGCGAGCTGCTGCTGGCCCAGGCCTCGGACTGGGCCTTCATCATGAAGACGGGCACCACCGTCGAGTACGCGAAGAAGCGCACGCGCGACCACGTGGCCCGTTTCACCTACCTGTATCGGGCGCTCAAGCAGGAAGTCATGCTCGAGGAGCCGATCGTGAAGGAATTCGAGTCGCGGGACAACATCTTTCCCGACATCGACTATCGCGTTTATAGGTAATGGCCGTTCGCAGGCCCGCGGTGGCGGGAACGTGGTATCCGGGTGAGCGCGGCGCGCTCGTGGCGGAGGTCGAGGGTTATCTCTCGGACGCCGCCTCCGTCGAGGTTCCGGGGCGCCTGGTCGCGCTGATCAGCCCCCACGCCGGGCTCCGCTACTCCGGTCCCGTGGCCGCCCATGCCTACGTGCGGCTGCGCGGCCGCCGCGACTTGACGGTAGTGCTCGTCGGGCCGTCACACCGCGTGCACTTCGAGGGCGTGAGCGTCTACGCCCGCGGCGCCTTCGCCACTCCGCTCGGGGAGATCCCCATCGACGAGGAGGTCGCGGAGGCGCTGCTCGCCGCGGACGACGTGCTGCTCGACGAGCCTTCGCCCCATCGCGAGGAGCATTCCCTGGAGATGCAGCTGCCGTTCCTCCAGCATCTCGTGCCGGGGCTTGCAATCGTGCCCCTCCTCATGGGCAGCCAGGCGCGGCCGGAGGTCGAGGCGCTGGCGGGCGCGCTCTCTCGCGCGCTCGCGGGGAAGGACGTGCTGCTGGTAGCCTCCAGCGACCTCAGCCACTATCATCCGGCGGCGGTGGCGAACGCGCTGGATGCGAAGGTCGTGGGGGACGTGTCGCGCTTCGATCCGGAAGGCCTGATGGACCGCCTCGAGTTCCAGCGCGGCCACGCGTGCGGTGGAGGACCCATGGTGGCCGTGCTCCGGGCCGCGCGCGACCGCGGGGCCACGGCCGCCACCATCCTGCGCTACGCCGACAGCGGGGACGCGGGTGAAGGCGACAAGAGCCGCGTGGTCGGGTACCTGGCCGCGGCCCTCAGCGCGCCGAGAGCGGCATGAGCGCGGACGGGCTCTCCGCGGCCGCCCGCGTGTACCTGCTCGCGCTGGCCCGGCGCGCCATCGAGGGCGAGCTCGCGGGCGCCCCCGGCGCGGAAGAGGACCTCGGGGAGCTGCGCGTCGAGATGGAGCGGCCCAGCGGCGCTTTCGTCACCCTGATCCGTCGCCGGGACGGAGAGCTGCGCGGCTGCGTCGGCGTGCCGGAGCCCCTGTTCCGTCTCGACCAGGCCGTTGCGCGCGCGGCCGTGGCCGCGGCCGTCCACGACCGCCGCTTCGATCCGGTGGCGCCGTCCGAGCTGCCCGACCTCAGCCTGCACGTCTCCGTGCTCGGCGACCTCCGTCCGATCGAGCCGGAAGCCATCGAGATCGGCGTACACGGCCTCGTCGTCCGCTGCGACGGCCGCAGCGGCCTGCTCTTGCCGCAGGTGGCGGCGGAGCGCGGCTGGGACCGCGAAAGGTTCCTCGACGAGACCTGTCGCAAGGCCGGCCTGCCGCCGGGGACGTGGCGCCAGGCCGGATGCGAGGTCCTCGCGTTCACGGCGGTCGTCTTCAGCGAAGACTAGAACCAGGCCGGCGAACAGGTGGCCCGGTAGCTCGCGTCCCCGCGCCGGACGTGGCCCGACGAAATCATGATGTGGTACTGGTCGTTGAAGCGGTTGTTGGTCTTGACCGCGATCTCGCCCCCGCCGTCCACGACCGCGCAGAGGCCGGCGTTGCCCAGCTCCTGCACGACCTGCTTGTAGTACTGGTCCACGTTCTTCACGAGGTAGCCGCCGTCGCCCCGCGCCACGTTGAGATCGAAGAGCTGCGGGCTCTTGGCCACGACGCGGTTGATGGCCGCGTCCACCTGCTTGAGGAAGTTCTCGCCCGAGCGCGGACAGCTGTGCTCGAGGCCGTCACCGGATCCGGCTCCGACCCCGCAGGCCACCCGGGCATTGACCGGCGTCGGCGAGGGGACGGGCGTGGGCGTGGCGACCACGACCGGAGATGGACTGGGAGTGGGCTCGGCGGGGGTGCTCTTCCCGCAGTTCGCCGCCAGCAAGGCAAGCGCGAAGACCGCCGACGTCCGGCGAAGCAAGGACAGGGACATGAGGAACCTCCGTAGCCAACGACACTCGATCTCGCGCCTCGAGGCGCCTCCGGCGCGGGGAGTTTATTCGGGTTTGGGGCCCGGATAGGTCCAATCCAGTACGTCGATGGTTGAGGATTTTGGGGGCTTCCGGACGGCGGGCTAGAGCCGCCAGCCGCCGGCCACGGCCAGGACCTGGCCGGTGAGGTAGTCCGCGGCGGGGGAGGCGAAGAACAGGATCGCCCGCACCACGTCCTCGAGCGACCCGGGCCGACCCATGGGCGCGCGCTCGCCGAGCCGGGCCGCCGCGGCCAGGGTCACCTCGGTGTCGGCGTCGTCTCCGTCCGTGAGCACGCCCGGGCACACCACGTTCACGGTGACGCCGCAGCGCGCCTCCTCGAGGGCGAGCGCCTTCGAGAACGCGATCACGCCGGCCTTGGCCGCGGAGAAGGCGGCCACGTTGGGCAGGCCTTCCGTCCTCTCCGCGCCCACCGCGCCCACGTTGATGATGCGGCCCCAGTTGTTGCGGCGCATGTGGGGGAGGGCCAGGCGCGACATGTTGTAGACGGAGTCGAGGTTCGAGGCCATCATCGCCCGCCAGTCGCTGGGGTCGACGTCGGCGACGGGCTTCCAGGCGAACGCCCCGACGGTGTTGACGAGGACGTCCAGTCGCCCGAAAGCCTTCATGGTCTCGTCGACGAGGCCGCCCGCCTCGCGATAATCGCTCACGTCGGCGCGGCAGACCAGGGCTTCGCCGCCGCCGCGCTGGATCTCCTCGCCCAGCGCCTCCGCCCGCCGGCGGTCCGCGCGGCAGTTGATCACGACGCGCGCGCGGCTTCCGGCCACGGCGCGGGCGAGGGAGGCGCCCAGGCCGTGTCCGCTCCCCGTCACCAGCACGACCTTGCCGCGCAGGCTTTCGGCATCGGGTCGCATGGGGTCGGAGCGGCTGGGATCGGGACGGCTCATGGCTGGGTTCGAAGTGCGGGGAGTCTACTGCCAGGGAGGACCCGGCGCCACCGTCCGCGCGGCGCCGTGACGGGCGTTACTTGCCCGTGACCCGCGCCATCTCCGTGGTGGTGGTGATCCCGCGGAAGACCTTCTCGATGGCCGCCTCGCGCAGCGTGCGCATGCCTTCCTCGCGCGCGGTCTTGAAGATGTCGATCGACGCCGCCTGATGCGTGATGAGGCGCCGCAGCTTCTCGGACATGGGCAGCACCTCGAAGACGCCGATGCGGCCGCTGTACCCGGTCTGGCGGCAGTGCAGGCAGCCGCGGCCGCGCTTGAAGCGGTAGCTCTTGAGCTTCTCCGGGTCCATCTTCAGGAGGACCGCCTCCTCGGGCGTGGGCTCGTACTCCTCCGTGCAGTGCGGGCAGATCTCGCGCACCAGACGCTGGGCGAGGATGCCGATGAGGGTGGAGGTGATCAGGAAGTGCGGGATGCCGAGGTCGAGGAGACGCGTGATCGAGGAGGGCGCGTCGTTCGTGTGCAGGGTGGAGAGCACGAGGTGCCCGGTGAGCGCGGCCTGCACCGCGTGCTCCGCCGTCTCCGTGTCGCGGATCTCGCCGACCATGATGATGTCGGGGTCCTGGCGCAGGACCGTGCGCAGGGCGGAGGCGAAGGTGACGTCGATCTGAGTGCGCACCGCCACCTGGTTGAAGTCCTCGAAGACCATCTCGATGGGGTCCTCGATGGTGACGATATTCACCTCCGGCTTGGAGAGGTGCTTGAGGACGGAGTAGAGCGTGGTCGTCTTGCCGCTGCCCGTGGGGCCGGTGACGAGGATGATCCCGGTCGGGCGCGCGATGAAGTCGTGGAACTTGGGCACGTCGTGGCCGCTCAGGCCCAGCTCGTCCACCCCCTTCAAGAGGATGTCCGGATCGAAGATGCGGAGGACGGCCTTCTCCCCGAAGGCGGTGGGCATGGTGGAGACGCGGAGCTCGATCTCGCGCCCGCCCTGCTCGCGCTTGATGCGCCCGTCCTGGGGGCGCCGCTTCTCGGCCAGGTTCGCGCCCGAGAGCAGCTTGATGCGCGAGACCACCGCCTGGTAGACGATCTTGGGGATGAGATGCACGTCGTGCAGGATCCCGTCGATGCGCAGGCGCACGAGGGTCAGCTCGCGCTTGGGCTCGAAGTGGATGTCCGACGCGCGCTGCTCGAAGGCGTAGCTGAGGATGTGGTCGAGGGCCTTGACCACGGGCGCCGCCGCCGGGTCGAGCTCCTTGGCCTCCGCGGACAGGAACTCCTGGTTGCCGAGGTCCACGCTCGAGATGCGGCCGGCGGTGAGCTGCTTCTCCGCGGTGGTGAGGCTGGCCTTGAGGTCGTAGAACCCGCGGTTGATCGTCTCCACGTCGCTGCGCGTGGCCACCACCCGCTCCACGTCGAGGCCGGTCACGCGCTTGATGTCCTCGGTGGGGAAGGGGCGGAAGGGGTCGTAGACGGCGACGGTGATCTTGTCCGCCGTCTTGCTGATGGCCACCAGCCCGTGCTTGCGCGCGAAGGGCCCGGCGATGCCCTTGGTGACCACGTCGAGGTCGAGGTCGAGGGGGTTGATCTTGATGTACGGGAGCCCGGCGTGGGCGGCGATGGTCTGCGCGATCTGCACTTCGTTCGCGAAGCCGAGCTGGATGATGGCCTGCTCCGCGGTCTGGGCCGCGTTCATGCGCGTCGAGCGGCGCACGCGCTCCGCCTGCTCCGCGGTGAGCAGCTTCCGGGTGACGAGGATGGGCAGGACGTCGACGGACGGCTCCACGGGCGGGGCGACGGTCACGGGGCCCGTCTTGCGCGAGGGAGGAGGACTGCCCATCGTTGCTACCTTAACCGAAAATCCGGCCCCGCCGCGTCCGTTGACCCTTCTCTCGCGCGCGTGCTAGCGTCGCAAAAGGATGGCCGCAAAGAAGATCACGTTCATCGGAGTGCCCCTCGACCTCGGGGCCGGGCGCCGTGGCGTGGACATGGGCCCGTCCGCGTTCCGGGTGGCGGAGATCCACGCCCGCGTGCGCTCGCTCGGTTACGAAGTGACGGACCGCGGAGACATCGACGTCTTCATCCAGGAGACGCACGACCCCGGCGATCCGCACATGAAGTACCTGAAAGAGATCCGCCAGACCTGCGAGGTCGTGCGCGACGAGGTGGACGCCGCGCTGGGGCAGGGCTCGATGCCGGTCGTCCTCGGGGGCGACCACTCCATCGCCATGGGCACCATCGCGGGCGTGTCGCGGCACTTCGGCAAGAAGGACGAGCGCATCGGCCTCATCTGGTTCGACGCCCACGGCGACATGAACACGCCCGAGACCTCGCCCAGCGGGAACATCCACGGCATGCCGCTGGCCGTCGCCCTCGGCATCGGGGAGAAGTCGCTGGTCGGCCTGGCCGGCGGCGAGGACCCCATGGTGGAGGGCGCGCGCGCGGCCGTGGTCGGCCTGCGCGACGTGGATCCCGCGGAGAAGGAGAACATTCGCGAGTCGGGCATCGGCGCCTTCACCATGCGCGACATCGACGAGCGCGGGATGCGCGCGGTCATGGAGGAGGCGATCAAGCGCGCCACCGCGGGCACCGCGGGCATGCACATCAGCTTCGACCTCGACGGCATCGACCCCGATTACGCGCCCGGCGTGGGCACGGCCGCCCCCGGCGGTCTCAGCTATCGCGAAGCGCACCTGGCCATGGAGATGCTGTTCGACACGGGCAAGGTGCTCTCGGCGGAGTTCGTCGAAGTGAACCCCATCCTGGATCACCGGAACACCACGGCCAAGCTCGGAGTCGAGCTGCTGGCCTCGCTGCTGGGGAAGAAGATCCTGTAGGCTCGGCGCATGCTGATCACGGCCTCGATCGTCCTGCTTGCCTCCACCGCGGTCAGGCCGGCCCCAGCGCCGGCGGCGGGCCGCGTCCACGCCCTCAAGATCCAGATCCTCTCCACGATGCTCGCGGACGACGGCATCGGGGAATGGGGCTTCGCCGCCGTCGTCGAGGCGGACGGCCAGCGCATCCTGTTCGACACCGGCGCCCGTCCGGCCACCGTCCTCCAGAACGCGAAGGAGCTGAAGGTCGACCTCACCCGGGTGCCGGAGGTCGTGCTGAGCCACAACCATTCGGACCACACGGGCGGCCTCCTCACCCTGCGCAAGGACGTGGCCGAACGCGCACCAGGCGCGCTGGCGAGGGTCCACGTCGCACGCGGCCTCTTCTGGAGCCGGCCGCGGGCGGACGGAACGGAGGCGAATCTGCCCCTCAAGACGCGCGCCGACTACGCGGCGGCGGGCATCACGTTCGTCGAGCACGAGGGGCCGCAGCAGATCCTGCCCGGCGTGTGGCTCACCGGGCCCGTTCCGCGTGTCCATCCGGAACGGAACTGGAGCGACACGGGCAAGGTGAGGGCGCCGGAGGGCCTGGTCGAGGACACGATCCCGGAGGACCAGTCGCTCGTCTTCGACACCGACCGCGGCCTCGTGATCCTGGCCGGCTGTGGCCACGCCGGGATCGTCAACACCATCGATCACGCGCGCAAGGTCGTGCGCGCGGCTCCGATCCACGCGATCGTGGGCGGCCTCCATCTGTTTGCCCTCGACGACGAGCGGCTGAACTGGACCGCGGACCAGCTCAAGGCCAACGGCCTGGCCAACCTGGTGGGGGCGCACTGCACGGGGATCGAAGCCGTCTATCGGATCCGCCAGCGGGCCGGGCTCGACCGCACGACGGCGGTGGTCGGTTCCGTGGGGTCGTCTTTCGTCCTCGGGCAGGGGATCGACCCCAAGGACCTCGCGCGCTGAACCGCTAAGTCGTTGACACTGCCGTATCCCCCTGTTAATCTTTGCCTCTTCGCCTCTGAATAGGCGCGTGGCTCAGTGGTAGAGCGCTTCCTTGACACGGAAGAGGTCGATGGTTCAATTCCATCCGCGCCTACCATCGGTGGCGGTCCGGAGGGTGTAGCGTCCTTGATGCGCAATCGCAACTCATAGATGTCGTCGACCGCGCCGCCCGTCGAACCGCCGGATACCACCGGACCCTCGGGAGAGACCAAGCCAGCCGACAGCCCCATCGAGATCTACCGGCACTCGTCCGCCCATCTCCTGGCCGCGGCCGTGACCGAGCTCTTCCCGGATGCCCAGTGCGGCATCGGTCCGCCCACCGATGACGGCTTCTTCTACGATTTCCTCGTCCCGCGACCGTTCACGCCGGAAGACATCACCGCCATCGAGAAGAAGATGGCGCACATCGTCAAGCAGAACCGCCCCATCGAGAAGCGGCTCATCCCCAAGCCGGAAGCCCTGGAGCTGTTCGCGCGCAAGGGCCAGACCCTGAAGTGCGAGCTCATCCGCGAGAAGGCGGGCGAGCAGGTCCAGTGCTACACGATGGGCGAGTTCATCGACTTCTGCCTGGGCCCGCACCTTCCCTCGACCGGGAAGATCCAGGCCGTCAAGCTCAAGGAATCGCCGAGCCAGTCGTATTGGAAGGGCAAGGAAGGCAACCCGGAGATGCAGCGCATCTACGGCTACGCCTTCTTCACCAAGGACGAGCTGGACGGGCACCTCAAGAAGCTCGAAGAGGCCAAGCGGCGCGACCATCGCCGCCTCGGCCGCGAGCTGGACCTCTTCTCCGTCGCGGACGAGACGGGCGCGGGCCTGATCCTCTGGCATCCGAAGGGCGGCTTCATCCGGATGAAGATGGAGGACTACTGGCGCGAGGCCCATCTCCAGGGCGGGTACGACATCGTCTTCAGCCCCCACATCGCCAAGCTCGACCTCTGGAAGACCTCCGGCCACACCGAGTACTACCGCGAGAACATGTACTCGCCCATCGAGATCGAGAACGTCGAGTACCAGCTCAAGCCGATGAACTGCCCGTTCCACATCACGATCTACCGCTCGCACATGCGGAGCTATCGTGAGCTGCCGCTGCGCTACGCGGAGCTGGGCACGGTCTACCGCTTCGAGCGCTCGGGCGTCCTGCACGGCCTGCTGCGCGTGCGCGGATTCACCCAGGACGACGCGCATCTGTTCTGCCGGCCGGACCAGCTCGACGAAGAGATCGTGCGCGTGCTCGACTTCGTGACCATGGTCCTCAAGACCTTCGGCTTCGAGCGCTACGACATCTACCTCTCCACCCGGCCCGCCAAGTCCGCGGGCACGGACGAGCAGTGGGAGACGGCGACGGCCGCCCTCAAGGGCGCGCTGGAGAAGCGCGGCCTGCCCTACACCGTCGATCCGGGCGAGGGCGTGTTCTACGGGCCGAAGATCGACATCAAGATCAAGGACGTCCTCGACCGCGCCTGGCAGTGCTCGACCATCCAGGTGGACTTCAACAACCCGAACCGCTTCAAGCTCGAGTACATCGGCGAAGACGGCAAGGCCCACCAGCCGGTCATGGTCCATCGCGCGCTCCTGGGCTCGCTGGAGCGCTTCTTCGGCGTGCTCATCGAGCACCACGCGGGGGCGTTCCCGCTCTGGCTGGCCCCCGTGCAGGCCGTGGTCATCCCGGTGGCGGAGCGCCACCAGGACTACGCGCGGTCGGTCGCGGACGCTCTCAAGTCGCGCGGCGTGCGCGTCCACGTGGACGACCGCGCCGAGAAGATGAACTACAAGATCCGCGAAGCGCAGGTCCAGAAAGTCCCGTACATGCTGGTCGTGGGGGACAAGGAAGTGGAGGCGAAGAACGCCTCCGTGCGGCATCGCCAGGCCGGAGACCTCGGGCCCATGGCGATCGAAGCGGTCGCGGAGAAGATCGCGCGGCTGGCCGCCTCGAGATCGACGAGCGAGGAGGCCGCGCCGGCCGTCCCCGCAGGAGGTGGCTCATAGATCAGCGCACGGTCCGAATCAACGACCGCATCCGCGCCAAGGAAGTCCGCGTCATCGACGACGACGGCTCGCAGCTCGGCATCATGCCGCCCGCGCAGGCCCTCTCGATCGCCGAGGAAAAGGGACTGGACCTGGTCGAGATCGCGGCCACGGCGACGCCGCCGGTGTGCCGCATCATGAACTCGGGAAAGTTCTTCTACCAGCAGGCCAAGCGGGAGTCGGAGGCGCGCAAGCACCAGCGGCACATCCAGGTCAAGGAAGTGAAGTTCCGTCCCAAGATCGACGAGCACGACTTCCAGTTCAAGAAGCGCAACGTGGAGCGCTTCCTGAACGACGGCAACAAGGTGAAGTCGACCGTCATCTTCCGCGGCCGCGAGATGGTGCACAACGAGATCGGGAGACGCATCCTGAACCGGCTGGCCGCCGAGCTGACGGAGTCGGCACTCATCGAAGTGCCTCCCCGTCAGGAAGGCATGACGATGGTGCAGATCCTCTCCCCGAAGAAGGAGCACGTGCCCGCGAAGCCGGCCAAGGCCGCGAAGGGCAAGAAGTCGGCGGAGGGCGGAGAGTCGGCACCCAAGGAACCGAAGGAGAAGAAGGAGAAGAAGCCGCGCACGCCGGCCGTGGCGGTGGCGGGCGACAGCGAGAAGAAGCCATGAGAAAGCCCAAGACGGTAAAGGGGAAGCGGAAGCTCAAGACCAACCGGGCCGCGGCCAAGCGCTTCAAGATGACCGCGTCCGGGAAGATCAAGCGCGGCCATTCCATGAAGCGGCACATCCTCACCAAGAAGGCGGCGGGCCGGAAGCGCAAGCTGCGGCATTCCGCGCTGGTGGATCCCGCGGACGCGCCGAACA
>Ga0209382_10007265_pt1 | contig 14154 bp, 14 predicted proteins | sample SoiMetdeltSBSDD5_FD_187599 | JGI IMG/M metagenome (GOLD analysis project Ga0209382, IMG submission 187599) | Bulk soil microbial communities from a Populus tree surrounding site in Tennessee, USA - Soil MetaG P. deltoides SBSDD5 (SPAdes) (version 2) | ecosystem: Environmental > Terrestrial >... | reverse complement strand
CACACAACAGAGGGTCCGCGCCGCCGCGACGGGCGACTTCGGGGGACGTCATCTCTTGATGTAGTCCTCCCAGCTCATGTCCCAGACAGTCCATCCGTTCGCCGGATCCAGGCGTTTCTCTGTGCCAATGACCGTTACGGGATCGCCGATCTGCGAATTGTTATACACCCATTCGGCGTTCTCTGGAGATAGATTCGTGCATCCCCTGCTGACGTTGTTTCGACCCTGGTCGGCCACCGACCACGGGGCGCCGTGGATGTACTCCCCGTCCGCGGTAAGTCGCTCAGCATGCTTGACGAAGCGTTCCTCGTCCGGGCCGTACACCCAGTGCGCGCTGGGTTCCTTGCTCATGATCACCATGTTGCCCGACGACGTCGGCGTAAGTGACTTGCCGAGGCTCACGGGAAAATTCTTGACAAGCTTGTCATTCTGGAAGACCTCCATCTGCTTGGTTTCATTTTTGATCCAGAAGGTGGTCTTGTTGCCGATGGTCAGCGCTACATTGCGGTCCGCGTCGAGGTGGCGCCCACCGACCTCCAGACCGCCTAACGGTGCGTTCAAGGTCACCATGGTGCCCGGCCGCCAGTGTTGCTCTGGACGGTAGATGACCTGCCGGTCGCCGTACCAGCGCCACGCTCCGGTCTGCGGAGGATCGCTCTTCACCGATAGGCGGCGCACGACTTCATCCTTTTCGTCATTTGGGATCGGCGCGCTGAAGCTTAGCGAGATCGGCATCCCGACGCCGTAGACCCCGCGGTCCTGTAGGTCGACGCTAGTGCCGATCGCGTCATCGCCCGGTCTGGCCATGGCGGTGAAGTTCGTGGTCGCATATGACCGCCTGCCATCGGCGTCCATTGCCGTGACCGTTGCGTGATATGCCGTGCGAACGGTTGTGGGCGATCTTTCAGAGGCAGCAAGTATCGGGCAAGCGTAGATCGTCAGCATTACGACCAAACGCCAATATCTCCCGACCTGGCCCATTTCTGTCCCCTTCTGTAAATTTCTCACCGCCGCCCTGCCGGACCGACAATCCGGCAACGAAAGAGCCTCCCCAGGCGCTGCAGAGTGTGTATCGCCTATGCCCTAACAATTTCCAGGTCCCGGCATACCTAACCTCGATCGGGTCCTGGGAGGCAGTGGGGGTGTCACAGCAGTTCGGGGGCCAGGTGTATGCGGCGCTGAGCAGTCGGGCCAACTGCCGTTGCTTCATTGGTCAGATGACCGGTCATCGACGTCTCCTTCATAGATCCACGAGATTCTCGTTGACCCACAGAGATCGTTATGTTGACCGGTTGAACCCGCCGCGACCGACTGATAACCGCACGGCTCAATGATCGAGACAGGAGATCGCCCTCACAACGACTCCATCGGCGATCCCTACCGGGAAAGAGCCGCCTCGATCATCCAAGCTCAGCCAGTGGACGCCCCTGGTGGGACGAAGCGGAGCTGGCCTTGCAGCCGCATCATAGTGCGGGCGTCGTTTCGCATGTCATATCTGTGTCCGGCGTCGACTGCGGCGACGTCGGTGGATTGCCGCTGAGAGCGTGACGCATGCGGCTGCTGCCGCCGCCCCCATGGCGAAAAGCGCGATCCTTGCCGCGCCCGCTTCGCGGTGCGCGTTCACGATGGGATGAACGGGCGACTGTGACGGGTTCACAGCTGCCTGTACCGGTTCGACCAATCGACCTACTGAAGCGTCGGAGGGTAGGCCGAAGCCCCAGTCGAGCAACGCGGCGCCTTGCTGCCAGCCTCGCAGCGGCACACTCTCGGCTGCGAGCAAGGTGACGACCAGTTGACGGCCTCCGCGTTCGGCGGCACCAACGTAGGTATGGCGGGCCAGGTCGGTGAAGCCGGTCTTGCCGCCCAACGCCCCGGGGTAGTCATCGATGAGCTGATTCAGCTGGTTGTGGATCTGGAAGCCTTCGCGTTGCCGCTCGGGCTGGGCGGGTATGTCTGCCTGCCTGGTCAGGATGTAGCGCCGGAACGCCGGCTCAGCGAAGCAGGCCCTGGCGATCAGGGCAAGGTCGTATGCGCTGGTGAACTGGCCGGGCGCATCGAGGCCGGATGGTGTCACGGCATGCGTCTGGAACGCACTCAACCGGGCAGCCTGCAAGTTCATCTCCTGGACCCCGCCGTCTGCGCCCGCGGCGCCGCCGCCGAGGCGGGCCAGGACGTTGGCGGCGTCGTTGCCCGACACGAGCAGCAGTCCTAGCCACAGGGTTTCCACCGTGTACCGGCCACCCTCGACCAGCCCGACGGCCGAACTGTCCGGCTCGTATTGAAGGTCGGCGTCGGTGACGGTGACGATCTGCTGCGCGTCCAGCCTGTCGAGCAGGGTGGCTGCGAGCAGGAGTTTCTGCACGCTGGCCGGAGTGGCGTACTCGTGCGGGCCGCACCCGCCCAGCACCGCGCCGGTGCCGAGGTCGGCCACCAGCCACGAGGTGGCGGTCACTGCTGGCGGCGGTGGTGCATGTGCCGGGATGACCAGGCCCGGGGTGGCAAGTTGGTCTCCGCCGACGACACGGTGGGCAGGATCGTCTGGTGCCGGCGACGGGCGCGGTGGCGCGTCCTGCGGCGGCGTGGCAGCCCGCGGACAGGGTACGGGCTCGTGCTGCCCGGAAACGACTGCGGCGGCCCGGATGGTGTGCGTGGCCGAGGCACCGGGCGGAACCGCCGCTGTGGGAGGTATAGCCGGTACGGCGGCGGTCATTGCGGCGGCGAGCGCCTTTCCTACTGTTGTCACAAACCAGGCCATAAGCGGCATATTAGCGATCACGTAACGCACATGCAGATACCTTGGCGAAACAGACCGATCTGCTGTGTACAGGGGCCGGTGCCCTTCGGACCAGAGCACGGCGCAGCGTTGTCCTCGCAGCGCGGTCTCTAGCGCGGCGGTCAGGTCAGTGTTACGCGCGGCCATCCCATATGGATACCAGCGAAGATCGCAATATGCGGGCGATCCATGATTGGGGTAGCCGGCCCATGCACAGCAGATCTGCCGCGTCCCGCTCGTCATTTTCACTCATCGATACGCGAATCCCTTGGAACGCAACGGCTGTGCTAAATGGACAGCCGTCGCTGATTCTTGCAGCATGTCAGTCACCGGACCATTCGCTACCGCCGCGCTCCAACCGTAATAACACCATTTGTAGGCTGACGAGATGAAGCGCGGACTGTACCTGGCGCCGTTCGACCAGTTGGCTGATCCCCGGCTTCTCGCCGACCTCGCCCGCCTCGCCGAGTCACACGGCTGGGCCGGCGTGTTTCTGTGGGATCGGATCGCCTACCCGCCCGCGGGTCGGCCCGTGGCCGATCCGTGGGTAGCGCTCAGCGCCATCGCCTTGGCAACCAACAACATCCGGCTCGGGCCGATGATCACTCCGTTGTCCCGCAGGCGGGTACAGAAGTTCGCCCGCGAGACGGTCACACTGGACCTTCTCAGCAACGGGCGCCTCACCGTCGGCGTCGGGCTCGGCAACGCCGAGGACTTCGAGCCGTTCGGGGAGGTCACGGACCCACGCGAACGGGCACGCATACTCGACGCCAGCCTTGAACGCCTCGACGGCTACTGGCGCGGCGGATTCCAGCCGCCGCCGGTGCAAAGCCCGCGAATCCCCGTCTGGGTCGCGGGAAACTGGCCCAACCGCAAGCCGATCCGGCGCGCGTTGCGCTGGGACGGGCTGTTCCCGATCGATCTGCCCGGACCCGGCGCGCTCGCCGAGCTGGCCGATGAGATCAGGCAGGCACGTGCCGGGCAGTTCGACTTGGTGGTGGAGGTGCCGCCCGGCGGCGATGCTCGGCCATGGGAGGCGGCCGGTGCGACATGGGTACTCACCAGCATCGAACCACAGCCACCGGAGAGTGAGATACGTCAAATCATCCAAGCCGGTCCCTGACTCCAAGCCGTCCCCTTTTAGCCCGGGCGTGGGCGCGGCCGCTGCGACTACGACGCCGAACTGGGCCGGCACATGGAGGTGCAGCGCGGAGCCAGGGCTGTCCGGGCCACGAATGATGTCCTCGGCATCGGCTGCCGGCTGCCGACTGTCATAGGATTTCACTCCGTCCAATTTGGAGTTGCACCCTTGATCTTACAGTCCCTCGCCCAAAGTTTGGCGCCAGACGACCGCGATGCTTATCGGTTGCAGGTGGCACCTTCGGCGCGTTGGACATCGTTGAAGAATGGTAGAACGACGACCCCTGCCGGAAGGATGTCCTCTATCTTGGTGATGGCAGTCGCTATTTTTTCAATCGCTTGGGCCAAGTCATTGATCGCCGTCTTGACGGCCGGGTCCAGCGCTTTGGCCGCGTGCTGTCGTAGTGCCGCCGCCCATTCGCCCAGGACCTTCTTTGCTGTCGCCACCGCAGCAGCCTTGGTATTTGCATCCACCTTATCGATCTTGCCTTCGAACTGGCTTACCTCTTCGAGGTAACGCCCTTCGAAATCGTTGTCGATCTCCTTCAATTCCTCGCATACCTGCTGCGTGTTTTTCCTATAGTCCGCAGAAGGCGAGGATGTGACCGGCGTGTTGGAAGCCCCTGTTTGGCCTTTGGGCGTGTTCCCGGTGCAGCCAACCATGGCCATTAGCACAGCGATGCAGACCACAACGCCGCGCTCGAAAAGAATGACCGGCGTCTTCGATGATGTGTCCACGAGTTCTCCCACCTGTTAGCTGGTCTGGCGGGAGGCACCACGTCAGACCCATAGCAAGACAGCTCCCGGCCTGCATCTAACCCCGACGATGCCGCGCATGTCGATTGACTGATGTGCCGAGTTTGTCGGTGTGCTCGGGTGGGCGTTGGCGACCTCGCGGATCATCGGTGAGCGACTTGGGGGTACCGGTGATGTGTCCGGCTGTTCGCCGTGGAACTGCACGGGCGGCCGTTCGTGAAAAGCCATGACGGAGGTAGCTCGACCCGGATAGCCGTGTAGCTCCTACCAGGACGTCGGTTTGTCGGGCTGGTAGAGCCAGACGTCGAAGAAGTGCTGCAGGTTCATACCGCTGTCGCGCTCGGCTAGCGCGATGAACTGCGGTGTAGTGACATTGCTGTAGTGGTTCTGGGTGGCCCAGTCGCGCATGATACGGAAGAACGTGGGGTCGCCCACCTTCTCGCGCAGGGCCTGGAGTGTCATGGCGCCTCGGTTGTAGATCGTCCCGTTGAACAGGTACACCGGCGTTCCGGGGTCGCCGGGCGGCGGGGTCCAGAAGATGGTGTCCTGGGCCGGGGTGTTGTAGAGGTTCTCGAAGTACTGGTGCGCCGACTTGCGGCCGTCGTGCTCGCTCCAGATCCACTCCGACCAGGTCGCGAAGCCTTCGTGCAGCCACATGTCCGGCCAGAGCGTCAGCGTCACCGAGTCGCCGTACCACATATGGGACAGCTCGTGGGCGAGCGTCGTCTCGTCCGGCACCCGGTCGAACACCGGTTTGGTCTGCGTCTCCAACGAGTAGCCGACGTTCTTCGCGTCATCGACGACCGCGCCGGCCGCGTCGAACGGGTACGGTCCGTAGATCGAGGTATAGAACTCGATGATTTCCGGCAGCTTCTTCAGCACGGAGGCGCTGGGCAGGGTGGGGTCGACCGCAATGTAGACGGGAAGCCCGTTGTTGAGGCGGTACTGTGTGAGGTCGAACCGGCCCAGTGTCGCGGTGGCCAGGTAGGGCGCCATCGGTAGGCTCTCCCGCCAGACGAACGTGCTTTTGCCGCCGCTGGAGGTCTGGGAAACGAGCACGCCGTTGGCCATCACCGTCAACCCGTCTGGGACGGTGACCCGGAAGTCGAAGGTCGCCTTGTCCCGGGGGTTGTCGTTGACCGGGTACCACCCTGGTGAGCCCTGCGGTTCGCCGACCACGAACGCCCCGTCGTCGGTGGGGACCCAGCCCTCGATCGACTGGTCGGGATCGGTGATGACGGATGGTATGCCGGCGTAGGAAACCACGATCGTGAACGGTTGGCCGGCTCGCAGTCCAATCTGGGGGGTGATCACCAGCTCCTGGCCGTCACGGGTGAACGAGGCCGGGCGGGCGTTGACCGTGACGCGCGATACGTCGAAACCGCGCAGGTCCAGATCGAACCTCGAAAGGTTCTGCGTCGCGATCGCGCCGATGGTCGCTTTTCCATCCAGGAGCCGGGTTGCGGGATCGTAGCCGAGCTCGAGCGAGTAGCTCGTGACGTCATAGCCGCCGTTGCCGGCCAACGGGAAAAACGGATCGCCGAGCCCGGGCGAGCCCGGGACGAATCCGCCCGCCGACCAGGCGGGAGCGGGAACCGCAAGGGCAGCCACGAGTAGTAGGGCCGCCCCGAGACGGAGTATCGGACGCCTGAAGTGCGTCGGGTTCATAGCCATCCCTCCTTGGTCGGCTGTCCCCCGTACCGCCATCAGAAGCGAGAACGACCACACGCTATCGCGGCCAGCATGCTGAAAGCGACCAGCGACATTCGCTCGTCCGGCGACGAACGCCGTGAAGTATGAGCAGTGCGGGAGGTCACCCGACTTTTTCGGGTCGGGGTTTGTTCGAGTGTCGACTCCTATTTGGACTCCGGCCAGCATCGTTTGCTGCGTCATGGGGATGGTGGCGGGGTTGACCGCTGCTGGCCGGGCCAAGCGGGAGCAGGTGCGGCTGCGGGCGGCGGAGCTTCGCCGACATGAACAGCGAACCCGGCGAGCGGGCCCGCACCGCCGTACGCAAAGCGGTCAAACGCACCATCTGATAAGGTCGTGTCAAGCGACCCGGGCGTCGGTGCCCTCCTGGAGGGCACCGTCACCACAGGAAACTCTGCTGCTACACCCCGATGCCGACCGGCCGGTGCGGTGGACGTTCGTCGACGGGCGCTTGTGACCCTTACGGTCTTGGCCGCCCTACAGCGGGGGCACCTCGATGGTGGCTGCCATAACCGATCCGGAGACCGAGATGTCGCGGATCACGAAGCCGCTCGCACTACCGTCGGCCCAGTGCAGGTTTAGGTCGTAGCCGGTCTCTGGGTCGGATCCGTCCCACAGCGCGCGACTGTTGTCGAACGGCGGGGCAACGATCGGGCGGATCATCCGGATCCCCTTGCGCGCCCAGCCGTTCACCGAGTCCCAGTTGGATTGGGACACGCCCGGCGGGCGGTTCTCGTCGAACGTGGCCTGGTCCTCGATGATGTGCCAGACGGCCAGGCCGCTGTCGGGCAACACGCTGTCGTACGACTCACCCCCCGGCCACCGGTTCTCTACGATGAAGTACTCGTGAGTGCCGCGGCGGGGATGGATCAGCGCCCACGCCACGTACCCGTGCTCCACGTCGGTCAGCGAATACCGGCCCGAGCGCAGGATCGGCCGCGGGTGCAACCAGCCCAGCTTCAGCTTCGAGGCGGCGTCCAGGTGCGGCGCCCGCCCATCCTGGTCCATCAGTGAGTAGGCACCGGCGGCGTACGGATTGAAGAACGGGAAGTACATGTCGGCCAAGCGCAGGTGAAGGTGCGCAAGCTCGTGCGCGACGATGCCCGGGACCGGCGGCGCGCCGATGCTCACCTCCGCGATCCAGGTGATCCGCTTGCCGTCGACGGTGATACCGTCGGCGGTATCCCGCGTGGTGTAGTCCTCACCGACGATCCGGTTCAGGCCGCCACCGTCTCCGGTGCCCGGCAGGATGAACAGCACTCCCAGCTCGTCGCGATCGACGTCACCGTCGCCGTCGGTGTCGTAGCGGGCGAAGTCGAAGCTCTGCGCCGCCTTGCGAATGGCTTCGGCGCCGCTGTCGCGGCCGGGTGAGCCGTTCATCGGCCAGTACTCCGACGGCGGATAGTCGCTGTCGTACCATCCCAGCACCCCTGCGCTTTCGATGGTGTACAGGTTGTCGCTGTTTTCCAGGTAGTAGTCACGCACGCTATTGCTCGCGCCCAACACCGCGGCCTCGACCGACCCCCGGCTCGGCTGCGGGACGTTGGGCTTGTGCGGATCCCAAAGGATCGTCAGAACCTTGCGGCGCACGTTGCGCATCCGCTGCACGTCGAAGACCGGTGCGCGCAGCGCGTCCACGAGCTGCCGTTCCCGACCGGCGCTGTAAAACACCAGCAGGTGACCGTTGCCGCCGCGTACCGCGATGCGCTCGGGCAGTGTCGAGTCCGTGACCCGCCATGTCACCGGGTCGCCCGCGACAACGGATCCGGTTGTTGCGGCCAGATCGGCTGCCTGCCAGTCCAGCGCGGGACTCCACCAATGCAGCAGCAGACCGGAGTTGGCCGAGCGAGTCACAACCATCTCTGGGCGGGACTGGCCCTCTGGCGGCGCCAGCATCCGCGCGGCTCCGGCAGCGTCCGGTCCGCGGGCGATGCGGGTGGCGTTGACCGCGCGCCAGGTGCCAGCGACCGGCGACCACCAGAACACGATCAAACTGCCATTGGGCGCCACTCCGGCGACATGTTCCACCGTGTACACGCCGCTGGTCGTCACCCAACTGGTCAACCCGCCGGACACCCGGCGGCCCGACTCGGCGGTCGCGTCGACCACCCGCCATTGGCCTACGCGCGGCGACCAGTAGAACACCAGCAGCTCGGCATTGGGCGCGACCGCGCCGAGATGCTCGACCGTGTAGTCGCCGTCGCGGGTGACCCAGCTGGTTAACCCGACCCCGGTCGCCGCAGTGCGTCCTGCCTCCGCCGACGCGTCCACCGCTTGCCAGAAGCCGGCGACCGGGGACCACCAGAACACGGTCACGCTGCCGTTGGATGCCACTCCGGCGACATGTTCCACCGTGTGCACGCCGCTGGTCGTAACCCAACTGGTCAACCCGCCGGACACCCGCCGGCCCGACTCGGCAGTCGCGTTGACCGCCCGCCACCGTCCGACCCGTGGCGACCAGTAGAAGACCAGCAGCCGGTCGTTGACGCCGATCGCGGCGATATGCTCGACCGTGTAGTCACCGTCGCGGGTGACCCAGCTGGTCAACGCGGCACCGCTGGCCACGAGGCGTCCCGCCTCCGCCGAGACATCCACGATCTGCCAGCCGTTCGAGTTCGGCGAACGGTAGAACACCAACAACGCGCCATCGGCGGTCGTACTGGCGATGTGTTCGACCACATCAGCACCGCTGCCGACGGTCCAGGCGGTGATCGGACCGGATATCGACCGCCCGGTCCGCGCGGACACGTCCACCACCGTGGTGCCCGGGACGTCGATGGCAGCCGCGGTCTGCTGCGATGATCCCGACGTGACCTGAGACGCCAGCGCCGGTGACGCCGTCAACACCACTAGCAGCGCAGCCGACCCCACCAGCGAAAGGGGCCAACGGCTCCGTCGACGCGGGCCGTGACAGTCCACCGCCGATGCCCGCCCCACCGAATTCGTGTCATTCATTACGACCTTCTCTCCTCCACGCAGGCAGCCGATACGGCTGCTATCCCTACTGCGTGCCGTCGAGAGACTCGGTCGTGACGTTGACGGGCACGATCGTGATGCCGTGTGCCTTCAGGGGTTCAGGTCGCTTGTTCGTAATCGTGCGCGGCGAGGTCGACCCGTCCGCCCGCGTCATCTGGCTGCTGGAGAAAGCCGGCTGGGTCAACGACCTACGCTGGCCCGCGCCACCAAGATTGCAAGCACGGCAACGGGTTAACCACTTCGCTGGCTTTCGCGAAGTCCGGCGAAGCGGCCGTCGTCGGGCTTGATAGCACCCCTGTCCAGGCCCGAGTGCGACCAAGCGATTGCCACGCAAGACTCCTCATTGCAGGTCACGAAGGAGGGTCTTGTGATACGGGACAAACCTAATATGGCTCAATTGGCAGACACGAGTGAACCCTTAACACAGACCAGGTGTGGCAGGTGGCGGGATGCCGTCATGCCCGTCGAGCATGACGGCCAGTTCGAATTGCGTCCACTGATCGTAGTCGGCCATCAGCCCGGACCAGAATGCGGCCTGGCCCACTGCCGAGGCGTCTTTGTCTATCAAGGCGAGCGCCTGGCGTCGTTCACCGGCGCGCCTGTGGGCGATTGCGGCGACCCACATTGGTATGTCGTGGCGTGTGCTGCCGCAGCGCGCGTCGAAGGCGCACATCCACCACACTTCGCAGAAGGTGGCGCGCACGACATGCATCGACTGGATGACGTCGGGAAGTTCGCCGCGTACAGCTGCCAGCGTTTGCGGTGCCAGGGTGGCATACAGGTGGCGGAACGCCGCGTGGTCAGCGGCGCCCACCTGGACGGCAAGCTCCTGCAAGTTCCTGTTTATCGTGTGCACGTTGTTCTCCCTTTGGAACACCTGGATTCCAGGCGCACCACCGGGGTCCCGAGCGGCTCGCATCCATAACATCAACGGCCGGCTGAAGGTGAACGGTGCGGCCTCGGTGGGCCGCATCGGTTCTTGGCTGGCAACGGCTGCCGCGCTGCCGGTGCGGCAAACCAGCCCTGAGCTGGCGCAAAACGCCAACGCCGCCGCCCGTTGTTGATGAGCTGTGTGGAGAACAGTGGCCGGATGGGCGACCCCGTCCGGGTGGTTCGTGGGGGCTGTGCGGGTTGGCGCAGCATTGCCGTTCGAGCGGTGTGGGCGCAGCCAACGGCGCGTGGTGGCCAAGGCTCCCTGTGGCAGAGCCGCAGACAGCAAGGTCTGGCCATCCATGATCAGGTTGCGATCCCACGGTCCTCAGCTGGCTTACACTCCGCCTTGTTTTGCCTCCCGCTCAAGGGCACCGAAGTCGCTTTCGGCCACGATCGCCTGCTCCGGCGTCAGGGTGCCCTGCCTCACCTTAGTGATCCAGCTCCGTAGGCGCCTCACGGAGATGTCCTGATTTCGCTGCAGGCTGTCGAGGATGCGTCCGATGCGGCCCAGTGCGTTGTCGCTGCGCCGTTCTTCGGCCACATTGAGCCGGGCGTCCAGCTCATCGAGGTGGGCGCGCCCGTCGGGATCGGGTTTCTGCCCCTGACGATGGTTCACGATGGCGGCCACGGCTGCGGCGGCGAGCGCGGCGACGGCAACGCCTGCTAGTACTTTCGTGGTTGTCCTGGTCACAGCCGCTCCTCTCAGCGGGCGTCAAACCCGCCCGGCACGATCCCCCATAGACTTGGCTCGTCGAAGCATCGAGCGTACTCACCGCTGGGGTCGGCAAGGTCGGCTCGGTCAGGCCGGAGATGGCGACCGCCGCCGCCTGTGTGGAGGTGAGGTTGTCCGGCTTGGGCGCCAGCTTGTTCCACGAACGCGGGTGTACTCAGCGAAGGCGCCCTTGCCGATGCCGAAAACCTCATCCCTAAACCGGAATCTGCTCACGAGGTTGCCGACCGCCTCTATGCGCTGTCTCCTCAGTTGGGGCGGTTGCGGTCGGCATCGGTGACGCCGTGAGGATGTTGTCGCTGGCTCAATGGCCGGTCGGTGGGATCAGCGGTACCGATTTGGCCGCGTTCTTGGCCTTCTTCGCCGCGCGTTTCTCCTTCACGGTCCTGCCCTGTTTCTTCTGGTTTACCTTTTGGATGCTCTTGTTTGCCATGATGACCTTTCTTTTGTCTAATTAGGACCTGTGTCCGTGTGACTACCAGGTCCGCCGGCTGCGGTGCCCCAGCCTCAGGCCAAATTGCTCGTAGCGGCCAGACAGCCGCCGCATGTCTGCCAGATTTCTTCAGGCACGCTGCCAGCCGTGTGGGTACGCGGGGTGCCGGCGGCGTCGAGGAGGGCCTCGCCGACAGCGGCGACGAGCACCGCGACAGCCAGCAGCAGCACGCTTTCGTGCAGCGGTACAGATACCCAGCCAGGCGGCGCCGGTCCGGGTGCGGACACCCAACCTGCAGGCGACATCACCCGCAGTGCGGTGAATTCCTGTCGCGGTGCGGCGGCGGCCGGGTCGGCCGAGGCGTCGCGGTTAAGGTGCGGGACGGACATGACATCCCCTTGGCGTAAGCCGGTGCGGCTGGCACCTCGGGTGCGGGATGTCGTCGGTTCCGGAATAACCCCACCCTACTCTTGTCCGGCGTGTTCGGTGTACCGCCCTCAGGCAACCTGACGGCTGCACGTCAGCCTCGCCTACCTGGCCAGTCGGACCGGCGGCCCACGTGCCACCTGGACGTTTCGCCGCCAACGCCGCCTGGCTGAGCCTGGCCGCCATGACCCACAACCTGACCCGGGCGGCCGGCGCCGGCCAGGCGGAGAAGCCAGTTGCGGGCCGGCGCAGCCGGCAAAGGGCATGCAGCCGGCAGAGGGCATGTGGTTTGAGCCACTTGTTCTGACCACGCCCCCACGACACTTAAGGTTTGGCACCAGCTACCATTGCTCCAATGGCAGCGTTCGCTGCTGCCGAATTTCACCGCTCTGGACCCAGGCGGTCGGCCGCATCTTCGTGCGGCACGACTGAAGGGTCCTTTCTTATGGTTCTTGTCGACCTGCCCAGGCAGGCACCGCCTGCCGCGGGTAAACCACTGCTGGAACAGCCACCGCCACGCTGGGCCCTCGGCATCCTGGCCATCGGGGTGGCCGTGCCGTTGCTGGCGCTGCTGGCCGCGGTACCGGTGGCGTGGGGATGGGGACTGTCCTTTCTGGACATCACGATCGCGCTGGCGTTTTATCTGGTCTCCGGATTCGGTGTCACCGTTGGGTTTCACCGCTACTTCACCCACGGCGCGTTCAAAGCCAAACGGTGGCTGCGCGTCACCCTCGCAGTCGCCGGATCGCTCTCGATCGAGGGCGCGCCGATCATCTGGGTGGCTGACCACCGCCGCCACCACGCCTATGCCGACCGTGAAGGCGATCCGCACTCACCCTGGCGCTATGGCCCTACCATCGCCGGCATAGCCAAAGGGCTGCTGTTCGCCCACATCGGCTGGCTGTTCACACGCGAATCGTCCAACCGGGACCGGTTCGCCCCCGACCTGCTCGCTGACCGCGACATCCGGCTCGTTGACCGCCTTTTCGGGCCGATCGCGCTGGCGTCAGTGTTCGCCCCACCGCTCATCGGCGGGCTGCTGACATGGTCCTGGCAGGGCGCACTGACCGCCTTCTTCTGGGCCACCCTGGTGCGCATCGCGTTGCTGCATCACATCACCTGGTCGATCAATTCGATTTGCCACGTCTACGGGCAACGCCCGTTCGCCACCCGCGGTGTCGATCGTGCCTCCAACTTCTGGCCACTTGCCGTCATCTCCTTCGGCGAGAACTGGCATAACTCCCACCACGCCGACCCGACCTGCGCCCGCCACGGTGTCCTGCCGGGCCAACTAGACCCATCCGCGCGTGTCATCTGGCTGCTGGAAAGAGCCGGCGCCGTGCACGACGTGCGCTGGCCAGCACCACACAGACTGCAAGCACAGCAACGGGCGTGACCGCCACCATCGATCGAAGCGTCGCGACCTCGCCGACTGCACCATGGACACCCCGCCTACTGATGCTGGCCACCGGCTCACGCCACACCCTGCTCGACGGGGGCTGGTGGCCACGCTCGACCGACCCCATCGCCGAACTGCCAGGCCTCATCCTGGCCATAGACAATCTTCGCAGCCACGCGGCTGGTGTTGAGCTCACAAGACTGGGACAGCGGGCTCCACCGGCGCCGCACCAGGCGATGGCCTGGTAGACCGCCAGCCATCGCCCGCCCTTTACCCTTTCCACATGGTGACGATCCCGGCCACGACGCGTGTTCGGATGGCACTGGTCGGATGCGTGGCGCTGCTGGGCATCGTCGCGTTCCTGGTGGACTCAGCGATCCCCGCCTGGGCCTACCCGCTGTTCAACACCGCCGCCGCCGCAGCACTGATCGCCCTGGCCCTAACCGCCGGCAGCAGCGCGGCAGCGATCGGTCTGACCATCGGCCGCCGGACGATAGTGGCAGCCGCGATCGGCCTGGCTTCAGTCGCAGCCGTCCTGGCCGCTGCCTGGGCCCTGCCACACACCCGGGAGGTGTTCACCTCAAGCCCCGCGCCGATACGCACCTTACCCGCCACACCACGTATGCTGTTCACCCGACGGGTGCCTCCTCCCGCAACGATGGATTGTTACTTCGCAAGTCCAATTATCGTTGCTGGGCAAGGCATCCGTCCTTCACGCCCCGCGAGTATTTACATCAATCTACATTCCTATTCGCGGATCCGGGTCTGAGAACCTTCCACGGCGGGCAAACCCTGGCTATGGGCATTGGTGCAGGCAGTTCCTCATCGCGGCAGGTGCGATCCTGGCCTTCGCGGAGGACGTGACGGTCGCCGGCGTC
>Ga0209382_10007261_pt1 | contig 14159 bp, 10 predicted proteins | sample SoiMetdeltSBSDD5_FD_187599 | JGI IMG/M metagenome (GOLD analysis project Ga0209382, IMG submission 187599) | Bulk soil microbial communities from a Populus tree surrounding site in Tennessee, USA - Soil MetaG P. deltoides SBSDD5 (SPAdes) (version 2) | ecosystem: Environmental > Terrestrial >... | reverse complement strand
GGCTTCCACTTCGATAGCGATGACCGGGCCGTCGCCCTCGCGTGGGTGGACGTGAAACAGACCGCGCCCGCGCACGATGAACCGCACCTCGTCCTCGTCGTGCCAGTGCTCGGTGTTGAACTTCGCGAGCATCGCTTCGAGTCCCGGCGTCTGCGCGGTCACGTCGATCACGTCAGCCGTGACGTACCCGCCGCGCGCCTTGAGCTGCTCGATCTCCGGCGCATACGCGGCGAGCACCTCCTCGGCCGATGCGGTCTGCGGCACGCGCTGCGCACCCGGCCAGCGTTCGTAGTCGATCCCCAGGGTGGCCAGATAGCGCGTGACGTCGTCCTGAGCGGTCAGGGTGCGCTTTTCGTCGGGGATTCTCACCGTTGCCATGTCATGCCTCGCTTTCGCCCCATCACCTCGAACAGAAACTCCAGGATCTCCACCTGACGTTTGGCCTCGCCCAAGTCCCGCCCCCACGTGTAGAGTCCGTGCCGCCGGATGAGAAACCCGTGGGCGTGCGGGTGCTCCTGCAAGATCATCTCGACCCCGGGCACGGCGGCAGCCCAGTCCTGCGTGTTGTCGAGGATCGGCAGCCACTCGCGGTGGTCGTGCGTACGCACGCCGTCCAGCCCCTTCAACATCTCGTACCCTTCGATTTCCAGGCCGCCTGCGGCGGCCGTGTCTGAGAGAATCGTGCTCCAAATCGAATGGGTGTGCAACACCGCCCCCGCCCCCCGGGCCCGCACGATGGCCAGGTGTAGCGCCGCCTCAGCCGATGGCTTGCCCGATCCGGCCATGACGTGGCCATGCTCGTTGATCTCGACGATATCGTCGCTGGAGAGGAAGCCCTTGTCCACACCGCTGGTCGTTAAGGCGAGGCGGAGGGGATCGCGGCTCACGACCGCGCTGAAGTTACCGCTCGTGCCCAGGGCCCAGCCGCGCGCGTAGCACTGGCGCCCGATCTCGGCGAGTTGGGCGGCCAGTGCGGCGTCGGGGGGAGGCACGTTACGACTCGCCCTTGCGCCGCCTCGGCTTCTTCTCTGGCGCCGGTTCCTGCGGTATGCCTCCGGAGGCGGCGATCACGCGATTGCGGCCCTGACTCTTCGCCTTGTACATCGCCGCGTCGGCGCTCGCGATCAGCTCCTCCGGCGTGTCGCCGTGCGATGGGTACTCGGCGATGCCGATGCTCATCGTCACCTTGCCGCCTTCAAATGGCTCGCTGGCCACGCGGGCGCGGATGCGCTCCGCCACGATCGCCGCCGTCGCCATCGGCGCCTCGAGCAGCATGATCAGAAACTCCTCGCCGCCGTAGCGCGCCACGGAGTCCACACCGCGGGTCGCTTTACGCAGGATCTCCGCGACCTTCACGAGCGCCGCATCACCCGCCAGATGCCCATTGGAGTCGTTGTAGGGCTTGAAGTGATCGACGTCCCCCATCAACACGGAGAAGGTGCGCCGCAGGCGCCGTGATCGCTGCACCTCGTTCGCGAGCGTGCCCATCAGGTGGCGCCGGTTGTACAGGCCCGTGAGCGCATCGGTGACGGAAAGGCGCTCGAGCTCGCTCTGGCCTTCCCGCTCTCGCACCCGCGATATCAGATGCGTAAACGCCCGGGTCAGGTATCCGACCTCGCCGCTGCCACCTGCGGGCAGCTCGGCCGAGAGATCCCCGGATGTCACCTTCGCCGCCGCTGAGCTGAGGCGCTCGAGCGGGCGCGCGATCAACGTCCCCAGGCCGTAGGCGACGAGGCCCACGCCCACCAGCAACACGATCAGTAGCGAGATCGTGCCGTTCCGCAGCCGCGCCAGCTCGACGAACGCCTCAGCCCGCGGCACCTCGACCACGGCCGCCCAGCGCAGCTGCGGCACGAGTCGCAGAATCGCGACGACGTCCCGCCCTTCGGCACGCTCGTAGTTCACCGTCTCGCCTTCGTGGTCGATCAGGAGCTGGGTCGTCGAGGCGGGAACGTTGGTGCGCATCAGCTCCGCCGAGCTGGTGCGGGACGTCAGGATCATCCGCCCTCGGTCCGTCATGATGAAGATCTCGCCTGCCGTCGCCGGTGCCAGGCGCGCCAGGGTGTCGGCGATGGAGCGCAGGTTGATCTTGGCGCTGAGCACGCCGAGGAAACGTCCGTCCGCCTGACGGATGGGAACGGCGAGGACGATCGCGGCTTTCGCCAAGCCGGCGTCCCAGTACGGATCTCCCACATGCGCGTCGCCCGTACGGAGCGCGTTGAGGCGATCGAGGGGAAGCGACATGGCCCCCGTACGGCCGCCGCTGCTCGCCACGGCGCGGCCCGGTGCGTCAATGATCAAGAGCGTTTCGAACGACGGGAAGCGCTCGCGCGCCGAGGCGAGGTAATCCCGCAAGCGGCCGACGGCGCGATCGGCGCCGCTGCCCTGCGTCCGGCCGACGTTGTCCGACAAGACATACGAGCTTGCCGACACGTGCAATTCATCGAGGCGCTCGTCGAGCCACTGGTCGAGAGCCCGGGCCGTCTCGGAGCTCGTTCCGCGCAGCTCCTGGTTGATCTTTTCACTCAGCGCCCGCCGGTTCCGTCCGTACGAGATGATCGTCGTCGTGAGCGCGGGGATGAGCGTGGCCAGGACGGACAGCGCCAGGATCTTGTTCCTGATGGTGTCCAAGTGCAGTGCGCGCAGCGGCCGCGCGAATACGTCGCCGATGGCCATGCAGCAAGATCGTGCCGCCGGGGAGAACATCAACCCCCCGAACGCCTATATTGAGCTTCCGTGACGAGTGAGATCCCCGCCGACCTCCAGGCCGCTCTCGGCGACCGCTATCAGCTGCGCCGCGTGCTGGGCCGTGGCGGCATGGCGACGGTATACCTGGCCTACGACGGCAAGCACCGCCGCGAGGTCGCCTTGAAGGTGCTGCTCCCTGGCCTCGCCGCCTTCCTCGGGGTCGAGCGGTTCCTGAAGGAAATCCAGATCGCGGCCGGCCTGACGCACCCGCACATCCTCGCCCTCCATGACTCGGGTGAGGTGGCGGGCTTCCTCTACTATGTCATGCCCCACCTCGATGGCGGCTCGTTGCGCCAGCGACTGCAGGGGCGAGCGTTGCGCGTGGACGACGCCCTCGCGATTGCGGGTCCGGTGGCCGATGCGCTGTCGTACGCGCACCGGATGGGCGTCTTTCACCGCGACATCAAACCCGAGAACGTCCTCTTCTCACAGGGCCATCCGATTGTTGCCGATTTCGGCATCGCGAAAGCGATCAGCACCGCCGGCGGCGCCAACCTGACGCGGACGGGGTTCCCGCTCGGCACGCCCGGGTACATGAGTCCCGAGCAGGCGGCGGGGCTCACCGATCTCGATGCGCGAACCGACGTGTACAGCCTCGCGGTCGTCGTGTATGAGATGCTCGTCGGGGAGATCCCCGGACGCTGGCCCACGGAAGAGGCCGTGCGCACCGGACGGTTCCTCGAAGCGACTGCGCCGCACCGGTCCCGCCTGACCGACTTGGGCAAGCGGCTCGAGGGCGCTCTGGTGCGGGGTCTTGCGATTCGGCACGACCAGCGCACGGCGACGCCCGCGGCCCTGATCGACGAGCTGAACGGCGCGGCGCCCGCACCTCCGCGCCGGCGTTATAGCGGAGGCGAGGTCGAGGAGATCGTGAAGCGCGCCACGGAGATTGAGGCCACCGCCCCGACCGCGGGTGGCGCGATGACGATCGGCGGCGTCGAGGCGCTGGCCGCGGAGGTGGGGATCGCCCCGGACGTGGTACGCGCGGCCGCCCAGGCGATCAAGCAGCCGAGCAGGGGAGGGGCGGCGATCGCACCGCCGCGCCGCAATCCTTGGATCGACGGACCGACGTCACTCCTGTTCGAACGGGTGGTCGAGGGAGAACTGCCGGATAGCGATTGGCAGGTCCTGGTGGACGAGATCCGGCTCGTGCTGCGGAACGCCGGGCAGGCGAGCCAGTTCGGCCGCTCGTTCTCGTGGGTCGCGGCGCGCGGCACCACGGGGCGTCGCGATCTTGAGATCGCCGTGTCAGTGCGCGGTGGGTTTACGCGCATCACCATCCAGGAGAACATGGGCCAGTTGATCGGGGCCGTGTATGGCGGCATCGGCGGCGGCATGGGTGGCGGTGGGTTGGGCCCGATGTTGGGCATCCTCGGCGGCGCGATGCACGTCGCCGGGGCGCTGCTCGTCGCGCTCGTGCCTGTGTGGCTGGGGGTCACGTATGCGACGGCTCGTACGGTCTATCGGTACAACACTGATCGTCGCGCGAAGGAGCTCGAGGGGTTGGCCGATAGGCTGGCCGACCTGGTGCGTGACTTGGTCCCGCCCCCCGAGCGTCCCGCGCTGCGCCGTCCCTAGCGCGCCAGCACCCCCCTCGGATCCGGGAGCTCCTGCCGGCTGCCTCGAAACGGACCGTACTTGACCAGTCGCGATGCAGGTCCGGCCCGTGACCCATGTCACGGGCGCGCGTCCATCCCCTTGTGGTTTCAGCGATTGCGAGCCGCCGTCGTCAAGGTACGCGCCTTGCCTTCTGACGGACCGCACCCTTACCCGTGGAGCTCAAGGTATGTCGCTGCACCGATCGAAATACATCTCCGGCGTCACTGTTCTCCTGGCGATCGCGCTCGCGGCCGCCTGCGGCGACAGCACCGGGCCCCTGGCGCCGTTCGAGCCGCAGATCAACAACGTGCCGGACAACTTCCAGTTCCAGGCGTCCGGCGTCACGAACGTCACCTGGACCTTCAACTACACCTGGTCGAACACGGGCGACACTGCGACCGTGAACCATTCGACGACCGTGACGGGAGGCTCGGCCACGATCACGATCTTCGACAAGAACGGCACCCAACTCTATTCCCAGCCGCTCAAGGCGAGTGGCACGGAAGGGATGCTCAAGGGGGTGACGGGTGCCTGGAGCATCAGGGTTGTGTTCACGAACTACAGCGGGACGGTCAATTTCCGGGTGCAGAAGGCGTAAGCACCGCTGACCGCCGTTGGGACGACGAACCCCGGCTCGCGCCGGGGTTCGTCGTTTCCGTTAGAACGCTCCGCCCCCGCCTCCGCCCCCGCCGCCGCCCGAGGAGCCGCCGCCGCCGAACCCCGATCCCCCCGAGCTCCGGGGCGACGAGGTGAGGGTCGATCCCGCGGTGGTCGAGAGGTGAGCCAGGTTGGCCGAAAAACCGGTCACGTTGAAATGGCTCATGCTCGGCCCGACGAACCAGGTGGGCGGCTGCGTATAGATGCCCTCGAAGGCCCGCGCCCATTTCCGCTCCACCCCGAACGCCATCGCGAACGGCAGGAAACGGTCGAATAGCTCCGGATGCCCGATGATGATGCGTTTCAGGTGTTCGGACTCGACGCGTCGCAGGAACTCCTCGAAACCGAGCACGTGCTCGAGCGCCCGCGTCCCGGCCTCGGAACGCGCCGGCATGATGAGGCTGAAGAAGAGCAGGATCGCGCCCACCAGGATCCCGGCCGCGATGAACGGTACGGGAGTCATCAGGAAGCCGGCAGAGAGCGCGCCGCCGCCGATTGCGATCAAGCCGCCGAATATGACGGCCGCGACGATCCATCTGATCCGTACCTGGTCGGGGCGGGCGTGGTAGAAGCCGCGGCCCAGCAGGCGGTCGAAGATGCTCGTCTTGATTCCGGGGATCTCGGTGTAGAACTCTTCCTTGAGGTCGGACAGCTCGACCAGGCCGCCGCGACCGGAGAAGATGCCGTCAAACAGGCGCCGCTCATGGTTCGCGAGCTCGGCGGCCCCCGCGGGAGGATCCAGGCGGCGCAGCGAGTACTCCCGGCCAAACACGAGGCCGAGGAACTTGCTCCCCTCGCGCTCCTCGATGCGCAGGTACCCGCGCACGGCCAGGTCCACCATGGTCGCGGTGATGTCGCGCAAGTCGGCGGAGTTGTCGAGCAGCGTCCCCGCTTCGGCAGGGCTCAAGCCGCGCGGTGGCTCGTACTGCACCGCGATAGGCAGCCGGCGAGGATCCTTGCCCCGGCGGCGCCAAATGAAGAACGCGAAGAAGAACACGGGAATCGGAATCACGAGCGGCCAGTTGCTGCTGACGGCCTCCTGAACGCGCGCCGTAGCCGGGGGCTCCACCACCAGCCCCTTGTTCCATCCAACCACCGCGGTGAGGCCCTCGTGAAAGCCGAGCGCGTGGGGCATCGCGACAGTGACCGTGGTCCCCCGCGTCTCGACACTCGCTTCCTGCGCCGTGGACCCATACGCGCCGTTGAAGGCGATCGCCCGAACGCCCTCCGCCCCCGACGGCAGCTCGATCCGCGCCGTGGCGGCCCCGAGCGGCACGTCCCACTCGTCGCCCGTGACGTTCCAGTAGAGCTCGTCGTGGTCCTCGAAAAACCGCAGCCCGTTGGTCGCCCGGTAACGCAGCACGACCGTCCGCGTGGCGTCCGCGGCGCCGGGGATCCACATCTTGAACTTGATGTAGTGCCGCTCGCGGTTCGCTTCGACGCGCAACGGCCGGCCCTCATCATCCGTTGCACTCTGCAGATTGAGCCCCAGCGTCCAGTTGAATCCCTGCGGCGTGCGGTAGGTGACGGGGATCGTCCGATAAATGCCGTTGTACGACCCGACGAACCGCGCGGTGATCGTCTCCGTCACCAGGATGCTGGCGTCGCGCTGCACCTGGATCACCGCGTTGAAGCGGTCGATCGTGTACGAACGTTGCGCAAGAGCGCGCGTACTCCAGAGCCCGACCAGCAGCAGCAGGCCGACACGCCCCTTCATGCGCTCGCTCCCGTGTCCACGCGCGGTACGGCGCGCTCGGCGGCGTCGTCGATGCCGAAGAACTCCCGCGGTTTGAAGCCGAAGGTGCCGGTCACGAGATTCGCCGGAAACTGCGCGATGCCGGTGTTCCAATCCCGCACGACCGCGTTGTAGTAGCGTCGCGCTTGCTGGAGCGTGTCTTCGACGTCGGTCAGCGTGCGCTGCAGGCCCGCGAAGCTCGCCGCGGCCTTCAGGTCGGGGTAGGCCTCGGCGATGGCGAAGATCTGGCGCAGCGATCCTTCGACCGGGTTTTCTTCCCGAAAGCGCGCGGTGGGACCTCCGTCCGCCGCTTGCAGCGCCCGGCCACGCGCGGCCACGAGGGCCTCGAGGGTCTGCCGCTCGTATCCCGCGTGCCCTTTCACGACCGCGACCACCTGCGGAATGAGGTCGTGACGCCGCTTGAGCTGGACGTCGATGTCGGCCCACGCGTTGTCACTCAGTTGGCGGAGGCGCGTGAGGCGGTTGAAGATGACGACGGCCCACAGCGCGATCACGACAACGGCGACGAGGAGCAGTTTCATGCGGCCAATATAGGGTCAGGTCGGGACCGCGTCGCGGTCGATCACCACGCGTGTGACTTGGCCCGACAGCCTCCGGCGCACGCGCCAGATCAGGACCAGCGCCACGACCACGAGGCCGGCGGTGAGCCCCCACCAGAGGCCGCGTGGCCCGCCGTGAAGGCCGAAGCCGAGCGCCGCGCTCACCGGCAGCCCAACCAGCCAGAACCCCAGCACGTTGATGATCATCGGTGCGCGCGTATCGGCGACGCCGCGCAGAATACCGATCGACACGACCTGGATGCCGTCGAACACCTGGAACACGCCCGCGATGGGGATGAGGCTTGCGGCGAGGGCGGCAACGCCCACGTCGGTCGTGTACAGCCCGGCGAGCGACGCGGGCAGGAGCAGCATGACCAACGCGCTCGCGGACATGAAGCCGACGCCGCAGAGAAGTCCCGCCGCGGCCGCGCGTCGCGCCTCCGCGATGTCGCCGCGCCCCACGGCGTGCCCGACGAGGACCGCCGCGGCCGCCGACACCCCCAGCGGCACCATGAACGCGAGCGATGCGAGGTTCAACGCGACCTGGTGACCCGCCAGCTGGGCGGTGCCCATCCACCCCATCATGATGCCGACGACGGCGAAAACACCGTATTCGAGCTCGTACTGGATGCCGATGGGCGCGCCGAGCGCCGCCATGCGGCGCAGGGGCTCCCAGGCTGCGGCCTCGCGTCGCAGCGGGATGAGCTGCGGCCGGAGGGTGCGCCACGCGACGACGAGCAGCCAGGCGAGCATCACCCAGCGACTGACCGAAGTGGCCCACGCCGACCCGATGGCCCCGGCTGCGGGGAACCCCCAGTGCCCGTAGATCCAGAGGTAGTTGAGGCCGACGTTGGCGAGGTTGCCGGCGATCATGGCGCCCACGATCGGGGCGATGCGCTTCAGCGCCTGAAGGCTTTGCCGCAGAGCGCCGAATAGATAGAAGGGAAGAACGCCGGCGATTTCGATGCGGGCGTACGCCGCAGCGACTTCGGCGACTTCGGGGGGTTGATGCAACAGGCCCAGCACCTGCCGCGCGGGGAGGAGCAGCGCCGTCGCGACGACGCTGAGGGCGAGGGCCAGGATCAGGCCACGCTGTACGCCGCGCGCGACGCCTTCGGTGTCGCCCGCACCCACGGCCTGTGCGACCACCGGGTCGAGCGCCATGAGTGCGCCCATCCCGAAGATCGCCGCCCCGAAGAAGTAGAGATTGCCGAGCGCGACGGCCGCGATCGCTTCGGCGGAGACGTGACCCACCATGACGGTGTCCACGACGCCCATCAGCATCTGGCCCAGCTGCACGATGACGATGGGGAGGGCGAGACGCACCATGGCGCCGAGCTCGCTCCGGAAGCTCAAGGACATGCCGGAAATAACGAGCCAAACTGCCTGACTGGCAACGACTTCCGGTGCCCCCCGATTCCTGACTTGCCCCGGACGTCGGGTCGCGCGGTGGACAGCAACCTTTCAGGTGCGATGCGCGTCAGACTAGTGACCCCACCCAGAGCCGCCGCGATGTCGAGAACGATCGTCGTGTTCGTACTGCTCGGCACGATCGCCGGGCCCCTCGCTGCCCAGAACATCCATCCCGCGACGCCGCCGGTCGCTCGAGCCGTGCCCCTGCAGGGGGAGATTAGCCTTGACGGCAAGCTCGACGAGGCGATCTGGCAAACCGCTCCGATCGCGACCGATTTCCGACAGAACCAGCCAAACGAGGGCCAGCCCGCCACGCAGCGCACGGAGGTGCGGTTCACGTTCGATGGCGCGGCGCTGTACGTAGGCGCGCGCATGTACGATGACTCGGGGGCACGGGGCGTGCGCACGCGGTTAGTGCGTCGCGATGCGGATTTCAGCGCCGATTACGTGCAGGTGATCTTCGATACGTATCACGATCACATCGGCCGGCTCTTCTTCCTGGTGAACCCCTCCGGCGTGAAGCAGGACGCCAACGGGCTGGGCGGCGGCGGCGATCCGTCCTGGGACCCGGTGTGGGAGGTGAAGACGGCTATCGACTCGCTCGGCTGGACCGCCGAGATGCGGATTCCGTTTTCCCAGCTCCGGTATCCCTCGACGGCCGAAGCGCAGACGTGGGGCCTCCAGATCTGGCGCCAGGAAAACCGGCTGAACGAGCTGTCGCAATGGTCGTTCTGGGGTTTGCAGGAGACCGGCGGGCCGCCGCGGTTCGGGCACCTCGAGGGCATTGTGATCACGCGGCCCCCCGGGCGCGCCGAGATCCTTCCCTACGTCGTGGGCCGGTCGGCTAATGTCCCCGGCGACGCCGCGGATCCATTTTTCGACCCGCACGCGCTCGACGGGCGCGTCGGCGCTGACGCGACCCTGCGGGTCACCTCGAATCTCACGCTCAACGCGACCGTGAACCCCGACTTCGGCCAGGTCGAAGTCGACCCCGCCGTCGTCAACCTCTCCGCCTTCGAGACGTCCTTCGAAGAGCGCCGGCCTTTCTTCGTGGAGGGCGCCGGGTATTTCGGGTTGGGGGGCTTCAGCTGCTTCTTCTGCTCCAACGTCTCTTCGCTCTCAATGCTCAGCACGCGGCGCATCGGCCGGCCGCCGCAGGTCTCGCCGCAGCGGGCCGGCCTTGCCGTCCCGGTGGACTTCGCGGATGTGCCGGAGAACTCGACGATTCTGGGCGCGCTCAAACTCACGGGCCGCACACCCAGCGGATGGTCGATCGGTGCGCTCGACGCCGTGACGCGCCGCGAGCGCGCGACGGTGCAGTTCGACGACTCGTCGCGCGGGTCGTTCACGGTCGAGCCGTTCACGAACTACTTCGCCGGGCGCGTCGCGAAGGACCTGCGCGGCGGCGCGACGCAGATCAAAGCCATGGCCACCTCGGTCTACCGCGATCTGGAAGACCCCTACATCGCCGCCCGCCTCTCGAGGCACGCAGAGGCCTTCGGCGTGTCCGGGGACATGTGGTGGCGCAAACGCCAGTACCGCCTCATGGTGCAGCTCGCGGGCACCAACGTCGCGGGCGATACCGGGGCGATCCGGCGCATCACACGGTCGTCGGCCCATTTCTTCCAGCGTCCGGACCGGGACGACACCACCCTCGCGCGGCCACGCAGCTCGATTCGCGGCTTCGGCGGCTACGCACGCTTCTCAAAAGAGTCGGGGAAGGTTCTGTTCGAGGGGACCGTCAACTTCCGGACGCGGGCGTTCAACAACAACGACATGACGTTCTTTCGGCAGGCCGATTACCTTTGGATGGGCGGGAACATCCTCCCGCAATGGACCAAGCCGACCAAGTGGTATCGTAACCTCTTCTTTATCGTCGGCGGGCAGCAGCAGTACAACTTCGATGGCGACTTGACGGACCGGCAGGTGCAGGTGTTCGGCTACATCCAGCCGCTGAACTACTGGAACATCAACGCGTTCTGGCTTCATCGCCCCACCGTCTTCGACGACCGCTTGACGCGCGGCGGGCCCGTGGTCCAACGCCCGGGGATCAACGTTTGGAGCACCAACATCTCGACGGACTCGCGCAAGCGTATCGTGTTCGATTTCTTCGGACAAATCGTGACCGACGTCGAAGGGCATGTCAGCCGTAACGCTGGGCTGAACGCCCAGATCAAGCCGGCCTCGAACATCTCCCTGTCGTTGGGCCCGTCCTTCAGCCACGACGAGAGCGGCGCGCAGTACATCATGAGCGTCCTGGATTCAACCGCGACGACGTTCTACGGCAATCGTTACGTGTTTTCCGACCTGGTGCAGAATTCCCTCAACATGGACACGCGCTTCAACGTCACCTTCACGCCCAACCTCACGTTCGAGCTGTTCGTGCAGCCGTTCATCTTGAGCGCGGCCTTCTCGCGCTTCAAGGAATTCGCCGCGCCGAGGGGGTTACAAAAGCTGGTGTACAACGTGGACGTGGGAACGTCGACGCCGGTGGCGGGGGGTGATTCGATCGATCCCGACGGCGCCGGACCGGCCGGCAGCTTCATCATTCCACCGCAGGATTTCACGTTTCGCTCGCTGCGCGGCAACGCGGTGCTGCGGTGGGAGTATCGACCCGGCTCCACGATCTTCGTGGTCTGGACGCGCAGCAGCGAGCTGCCCTCAGTGACGCGTGGTCAGATCGACTTCACCGAGGATGTCAGCGCCCTCTTCCGGGGACCCTCGGCGAACATCTTCCTGATCAAGGTGAACTACTGGTTGGGGCTCTAATCCCTTTGGTCTGAGGCGCTAGCGCGCTGTTGTTGCAGCCACGCGGCAGTTGTGGCCGCGACCCTCCAAAACCGGTAGCCCCGTCGCTTCTGGCATGAAGCGGCGGGGCTACGCGCTCCGGCCCGCTTGTTGCGCTTCTTCCCGCGGGTCCTATGACCACTACCCCGGCAGTACCGGTCGTACTTATCGCCGTCGCGCGCGAGCGCTCCCTGATGCGCGCGCTCGGGCCCACGGGATACAGCGTCCTCGAGTCGGCGACGGCGAGCCGCGCCCTCGATCGGGCCCGCGACACCCGGCCCGACGTCATCATTCTCGATAGCGACCTTCCCGACTTGACCGGGCTGGAGGCGTGCCGGCTGTTCCGCGGCGAACCGCACATCGGCCGCAACGTCCCGATCCTGCTCCTCACCTCGGGCCCACCGACGCCGGACCAGCGCGTGACCGCGCTTCGCGCCGGCGTATGGGACTTTCTCCGCTATCCCGGGGACGTGGACGAGTTGTCGCTGAAGCTCGAAACCTACATTCAGGCCAAGCGGAACATCGACGCCACACTCGCCGAGGGGTTGATCGACCCGACGACGGGCCTGCACAGCCGCCCCGGGTTGGCGCGGCGCGCGCGCGAGCTGGGAGCGCTGATGGCCCGGCATCACGGCGCCCTCGCGTGCGTCGTCTTCGCGGTGGACTCGAGTCCGACGGACCCGCGGGCCGCCAACCTGTTGGCGCAGACGGCGCGCGTCTGTGACGTCGTCGGTTCGTTGGGGCCCGGTGAGTACGCCGTCCTCGCTCCCGGAACATCCGACGCCGGCGCGATCCGGTTCGCGCAGCGTTTCGCATCGGCGCTGTGCGCGTCCCCCGGTGGGAGCCGCGAGAACATGGTGACGCCGGGCCCGGGGCTGCGGGTGGGCTACGACGCGGTGGTGAACCTGAAGTATGCACCGATCGACCCCGTCGCCTTGTTGGGCCGCGCGGCGGCGGCGGTACGCAACGGCCGGCCGGAACCCGGCTATCCGTGGGTGCGGCGGTTCGACGTGGGGACGCCATCGCACGATGACGGCCGTGTCGTGCGCTCCACGCCGCCGGGTCTGGTGCTCGACGATAACGGAGGACACAGGTGATGCGAAGCATTCGTTTCCTGCGTGCGGCCTTGGTCGGCTGCGCGGCGCTCGTCGCGGTCAGCTGCGCGGAACCTACGAATCCTGTCCCGCAGGCCGGCTTGCTCGATGGCGACCTCTTCGGCGACCTGAGACAGCTCACCGGCCTGCTGCAGTGCACGCCGCTCCCCTACGATTCCGTGACGCAGACGATCGGGCCCGAGGGCGGGATCATTCAGGTGGGCCCGCACAGCTTCACGGTCCCCGCCGGAGCGCTCGACTCGGACGTGGCGATCACCGCCGTCACGCCCTCGGACACGGTCAACCGGATTCAGTTCCAGCCGGAAGGGTTAGTCTTCAACGCCTACACCACCGTCCGGATGAGCTACGCGAACTGCAATCTCTTGGGCTCGCTCCTGCCCAAGCGGGTCGCGTACGTCAACGCCGATCTGTCCATACTCGACTACTTGCCGTCGCTGGACAACGTCCTGACCCAGACGGTCAGGGGTAAGATCCAGCACTTCTCAGAGTACGCCATTGCCTGGTGAGGCGCGACTGGACGCGCCCTTCACACCCCCGGCAGCCGTCCTCCAGCTGGCGCGGGAGCGCGAGCGGGCAGGGTCCCTCCCCGAAGCGATTGAGGGGTACGCGGCGGCCATCGCGGGCGCGCAGCGCTACGGCGACCAGCCGGTCCTCGCGGAGGCGCTGCGCCGTCTCGCCGTCGTGCGGCATCAGCGCGGAGACGCCGATCAGGCGCGCGAGCTGTGCCTCCGGAGCTACGGCGTCGCGCTCGGCGTCAACGACGACGTTCGGGCAGCGGAGGCCCTCAATACCCTCGGCGGTATGGATCTCGCCACCGGCTCGCTCGAGGAGGCGCGGCAGACGTTCCTCCAGGCGCTGGAGCTCGGGGTTGAGAGCCAGGGGCTGCGTGCCCGCGTCGAGCAGAACCTGGGGATCGTCGCGAACATCCAGGGCGATTTAAGCGAAGCCGTCGCGCGCTACGAGCGGTCCCTCGATGCGTACCGCAGCTGCGGCGACGAACACGGCTGCGCCATCGCGTATCACAACCTCGGGATGGTGAGTGCCGACCGCGGGCGGCTCGACGCGGCGGACTGCTATTTCCAGGAAAGCCGCGCCTTTGCCGAACGCGTCGGTGACGTGCACCTCTGGGGACTCTGCCTCGTTAACCACGCCGAGGTCCACGTCGCGCGCCAACGGTTCGAGGATGCGCGTCAGAACGCCGAGGCGGCGCTGGCGTTGTTCGATCAGCTCGGCGTGCGCGCCGCGAAGGCCGATGCCTACCGCGTCATCGGTGTGGTGTATCGCGAAACGGGTCGCCCGGCGTTGGCTGAATCACGGCTCCGCTCCGCGATCGACCTGGCCAACGCCGCGGGCTCCGTGTTAGGGGAGGCCGAATCGTCCCGCGAGCTGGCCCTGGTGCACCAGGCGATGGGACGAAACGTCGAAGCCCTGCGCCTGCTCAACGCCGCCTACCGCCTGTTCCGCCGTCTCGATGCCCGCGTCGACTTGGTGTACGTCGGAGGGAAGGTGGCGGAGCTGGAGGGCAGGCGCAGGGCTTCGACGTTT
>Ga0209382_10007260_pt1 | contig 14160 bp, 8 predicted proteins | sample SoiMetdeltSBSDD5_FD_187599 | JGI IMG/M metagenome (GOLD analysis project Ga0209382, IMG submission 187599) | Bulk soil microbial communities from a Populus tree surrounding site in Tennessee, USA - Soil MetaG P. deltoides SBSDD5 (SPAdes) (version 2) | ecosystem: Environmental > Terrestrial >... | reverse complement strand
ACGGCGTGGAGCTGGAACTACTGGGGCTGGAGGTCGAGGCAGGCGGGCGGACCTGGCGCCGCGTCCGCGACTCGACCGATGGCTCCGAGGGCTGGGTCGCGGCCGAGTTCCTCGGCCCGGCACGATGAGCAGCACCTTCTACCTGGTACGTCGTCTCGGTCAGGCCGCGCTGGCCGGCCGGGCCTGAGCGCCGGACTGGACGATCAACGATCTGGCCCTCTGGTCGGCCAGGGGCTCGATATGCCGGATCGTGCGAACGGTCGTGCCAGAGGCAACGGGAACCAGCTCGATCGTGGCGTCGTGGAAGCCCTCCACGCCCGGCCGGTGGGCGATGCTCACGATGCTCGAGCCGGCCAGGCGCTCGCGAAGCAGCCCGTAGACGTGCTCCTCGGTGGCGCCGTCCAGCGCCGAGGTCGCCTCGTCGAGGAAGAGCCAGTCCGGCTGATGCAGGAGAGCACGCGCGATCGCGAGCCGCTGTTGCTCGCCACCGCTGAGCTGCATGCTCCACTTCTGCGTCTCGTCGAGCCGCGCCGCGAGATAGTCGAGCTTGACGGCTTCCAGCGCCTCGCAGATCGTCGCGTCGCCGAAGGCGCTGCCGGCCGACGGGTAGGCGACGGCGTCGCGCAGCGTGCCGATCGGGATATACGGCTTCTGGGGCAAGAACAGCACCGTCGCGCCCTCCGGCAGCGACACCTGCCCGCGCCCGTGCGGCCAGACGCCGGCGACGGCACGGAACAGCGTGCTCTTGCCACTGCCAGACGGACCGGACACCAGGACATGCTCGCCCCGCTCGACGGTGAACGCGCCATCCGTCACGATCGGGCGCCCGTTCGGGAGCGCCAGGCTCAACCCCTCGACGTGCAGGTTCGGCTCGGCATTGGCGCTGACGCGGATGACGTCGGTGCGGGTCGCTTCGGCGTGGTGACGCTCTAGGGCATCCTGGAACGTGATCAGGCGATCCACGCTCGCCTTCCAGTCCGCCAGACTACCGTAGGCGTTGACGAACCAGGAGAGACTGTCCTGGACCTGGCCGAACGCCTGACTGATCTGGAGCAGGGTGCCCATCGTGAGCTCCCCGGCGAAGAAGCGGGGTGCGCTGACCAGGAAGGGAAAGATGACCGCCGCCTGGTTGTAGCCGACGGTGAAGAACGTCAACCGCTTGGTGTAGCGCATCAGCTCCCACCAGTTGGTCTGGATCGCTCCGAACCGCTGGCGCAGGTGGGCCTCCTCCGGGCGCTCCCCTCGGTACAGGGCGACACCCTCGGCGTTCTCCCGCAGGCGCACCAGGCTGAAGCGGAAGTCGGCCTCGAAGCGCTCCTTCCGGAAATTGATGCCGATCAGACGTCGGCCGACGTAGTGGGTCAGGATCGTGCCGACGATCGCGTAGACCAGCGCCATCCAGACCATGAAGCCAGGGATGGTGACCGAGGTTTCGCCGAGCGCGACCGTGAGCGGCCCGCCGACGTTCCACAGGATCACGATGAACGACCCGAGCGTGACCACGGCCGACAGCAGCCCCAATGCGAGGCTCAAGGTGCCGGTGGTGAAGTTGCGAAGATCTTCGGCGATCCGCTGGTCCGGGTTGTCCGTGCCGCGGTTCTCGAGCTCGAGGCGGTAGTAGACGTCGTCGCTGAGCCAGGAGCGCAGGTAGCGATGGGTCAGCCAGGTCCGCCAGCGCATCTCGAGCATCTGGGTCAGGTAGAGCCGGTAGACGGCGGCGACAATATTGATGGCGGCCAGCACGCAGAAGTAGAGCAGCAAGTGCTGGAACGATCCGAGATCGCGCTGCTCCAGCGCGTCATAGAACTGGCGGTACCAGTCGTTGAACAGCACGCTGAAGTAGACACTTCCCAGCGTCAGCGTCACGACCGCTGCAAGAAGTCCCGAAGCGATCAGTCGTTGGTCCGAGCGCCAGTACGGGCTCACCAACGACCAGACACGGCGCAGAAACGAGGTGACGGCGCTCAGCGATTTTCGAATCGTCATCATCGGTGTAACTCTCGATGCTCCTTTGGAGGCCGAGCCATCTCGCGACTCGTCGGATCTCCGTGTGGCGACGCACGCTCAGTTGTAGATTGGGGCCAGCTCAGGCCCTGGTCAAAACGTGGCGTCACGTGCCAGGAGACGCCGGCGCCGTGCTCAGACGTTCCCGAAAAATCGCGCTGCGACTCAGAAATGCGCCGAACATACGCCGTCGATGCGCCGACACTGCCCACGGCGATCTGCACGAGATATCCAATTGTGGACACGTCCCGTCCCAGGACCGGTTCCGATCCTGGTGAGCCTGTTCCGGAAGCAACAGGTTACTGTGACCTCAGTCACAGGCCACCATCCGGTCCGCGTGCTATCCTGGCGCCGTCGCGCAGCAGCGGCAGTGGGTCGGAGGGTGCCATGGCACGTGTCGGATGCGCGGGCCATCGTTCAGAGGGCCGTGATGGCTGACGACGCCGCGACGGTCGCGCAGCTTCGGGCTGAGCTGCGGCAGCTCCGAGGGGAGCATCAACGGCTCCGCGAGCTGTTCGCGGCCTCCGAGGAACGCGAGCAGGCCACCGCCGAGGTGCTGCGCGTCATCGCATCCTCCCCGGCCGATCTCGACCGGGTCCTGCGCGCAGTGGCCGAACGTGCGATGCGGCTCTGCGAGGCGAGCAACGCGTTGGTCTTCGAGGTCGATGGCGACGAGGTGAGACGGACCGCGCGGGCCGGGCCGATGCCGGCCTTGCCGATCGGCATGCAGGCGTCCCTCGACGGCACAATCCACGGTCGGGCGATTCGGGAGTGCTCCCCGGTGCACGTGCCGGACGTCCAGGCCGTTCTGGATGAGTATCCGGTTGGTGCGCCGATCTCCAGGCGCCATGGGACCAGGACGGCGCTGGCGGTGCCATTGCTCCGCGACGGCGTGGCCGTCGGGGCGATCTATATTCGCCGCGCGGAGGTTCGACCGTTTACCGAACGGGAGATCGCCCTCGTGGCGACGTTCGCGGACCAGGCCGTCATCGCCATCGAGAATGCGCGCCTGTTTTCTGAGCTGCAGGAGAGCAACCGACAGGTCTCCGAGGCGCTGGAACAGCAGACGGCGACGGCAGAGGTACTGCGCGTGATCGCCTCCAGGCCCAGGGACCTGAGGTCCGTCCTCCAGAGCGTCGTCGAGAGCGCGGCCCGCCTCTGCGCTGCCGACAATGTCGGCATCTGGCGGGCGGACGGCGACTCGATGGAGCGGATGGTGAACTCGGCTGAGGGGCTTGATCCGAAGCCCGGTACGAGGACACCGTTGGATCGCGGCATGCCGAGCGGTCGTGTCATGCTTGACGGGCAGACCATCCACATCCTCGACCTGGCCGCCGTCCGGGCAGTTGAGTTTCCGACATCGTTTCTCGCTCTCGGTCACAACGTACGGGTGCGGACCTATCTCTCGGTCCCGCTGTTGCGGGAGGGCGTCACCATCGGTGCCATGTCAGTGGAACGTTCGAAGGTTCACGCGTTCACCGAGGCCGAGATCGCGCTGCTGGAGACGTTCGCGGACCAGGCCGTGATCGCCATCGAGAACGCTCGCCTGTTCGAGGAGCTGGAGCAGCGCAACGCCGAGCTTCAGGAGAGCAACCGTCAAGTCTCCGAGGCGCTGGACCAGCAGACGGCGCTCGCTGAGGTGATGCGCGCCATCGCGGCCTCGCCGACACGCCTGGCGCCGGTCCTAGCCGCCGTGACCCGCAGCGCCGGCCGCCTCTGCCCGGCTTACGACATCGCCATCTGGCGCCTCGACGGCCAGGAGATCGAGCGCGAGGCCGGCCTGCTCGATGAGCACGCGACGGTCCCGCTCGGCACGCGCAGCCCGCTGCGCCGAACGAGCCCTGGAGGCCGCGCCATCATCGACCTCCAGCCCGTTCACATCCACGACATCCAGGCCAGCAGCGAGGAGTTCCCGGACTCCGCCGTCGCCCGGGGGGTTGCCGTGAAGCCGGGTCGGACGGTGCTGGCAATCCCGCTCCGCCACGAGAACGCCGCCGTTGGCTGCCTCGTCGTCTCGCGGCTGGAAGTCCTGCCGTTCACGCCGAACGAGATCCGCCTCCTGGAGGCGTTTGCGGACCAGGCCGCCATCGCCATTGCGAACACCCGGCTGTTCCAGGAGCTACAAGAGCGCACGGCGCAGCTTACCCGCTCGGTTGACGAGCTGGAGGCACTCGGGAAGGTCAGCCAGGCCGTCTCATCCTCGCTCGACATCCAGGAAGTGTTGACCACGATCCTGACGCATGCCGTCGAGCTGTCGAAGGCGGACGGGGGCACCGTCTACGCCCTGGACGACGAGACCGGCCGCATCCGGCCGAGGGCGGCGTATGGGATGAGCCAGGCGTTGATGGCCGCGATCCAGGAGAACGACCGCCCAGAGCTCGTCAACCCGATCGTGGCCCGGGTGATAGAGGCGCGGGCGCCGGTGAACGTCCCGTACCTCTTCGACGGCGACCTGTTCGCACGCGTACCGGACAGCGCGATCCGTCCGGTCCTCGAACGCGAGGGGTTCCGGTCGGCGCTGGCGGTCCCGCTGTTGCGCGACGACCGGATCCTCGGCGCCCTGGTGATCCGCCGCAAGGCGGACGGCGAGTTCCCCCCGGCCGTCGTCGAACTGCTCCAGACGTTCGCCAACCAGTCGGTCCTGGCAATCGAGAATGCCCGGCTGTTCCAGCAAGTGCAGGAGACGGGTCGTGAGCTGGAGGTCGCGAGCCAGCATAAGTCGCAGTTCCTGGCGAACATGTCCCACGAGCTGCGGACCCCGCTGAACGCGATCATCGGCTACAGCGAGATGCTCCAGGAAGAGGTGGAGGATCTGGGGGATGAGGCATATCTGCCGGACCTCCAGCGGATCAACGCGGCCGGCAAGCACCTGCTCGGCCTCATCAACGACATCTTGGACCTGTCCAAGATCGAGGCCGGCCGCATGGACCTGTTCATCGAGCCGTTCGACGTGGGGCAGCTGGTCCGCGACGTCGCGGCGATCGTCCAGCCGCTGGTTGAGAAGAATGGCAACACGCTCGTCGCCTCCTGCCCTGACGACATCGGTGCCATGGAGGCCGACCTGACGAAGGTCCGGCAGACCCTGTTCAACTTGCTCTCGAACGCTGCCAAGTTCACCGACCACGGTCGGATCGAGTTGCGAGTAACGAGTGGCGAGTTGCGAGAGGAGAGCGACGTGGCTAGTTCGTCCTCACTCGCTACTCGCAACTCACAACTCGTAACTTTCGCGGTCTCCGACACCGGGATCGGGATGACCGATGAGCAGCTCGGCCGCCTGTTCGAGGCGTTCTCCCAGGCCGAAGCGAGCACCAGAAGTAAGTACGGCGGGACCGGGCTGGGCCTCGCGATCAGCCGCCACTTCTGCCGGCTAATGGGAGGCGACCTCACCGTCTCCAGCACCTACGGCCAGGGCTCGACCTTCACGGTGCGGCTGCCGGTGGTGGTCCAGGACGTGACTGAGCGAGCGCCGAGTCTGGGGGCAACGTGATGGGCGACGACGCCGCGACGGTCGAGCAGCTCCGGGCCGAGCTGCGGCAGGCTCATGACGAGATCGTCACCTTGCGGCGAGAGGTCTCCCGCGTTGGCGATGCCGAGCGCCGCGACCGTGCGCTCGCTGAGTCACATGCCCAGCAGGCGGCGACCGCCGAGATTTTGCGCATCATCGCCAATGCGCCCGCCGATGCCCAGCCGGTGCTCGACGACGTGGCGATGCACGCGGCGCGGCTGTGCGACGCCGCAGATGCCCAGATCTGGCGAGCGGAGGGCGGCGAGCTGCGGAAGCTCGCCGCCTTCGGGACGCTGCCGATGCCCGTCGCGGTCGGGGCCACGGTGCCGCTGTCGCGGGACGCGCTGGCGGGATGCGCCGTCCTCGATCGTGTCACGGTCCACGTCTCGCATCTCGACACGGACAAACTCGCAGACGCCCCCCTGCTCGTGCGTACCAACTCGCGGCAGTGGCGCGTCCGCTGCGCGGTGGCGGTGCCGATGCTCTGTGAGGGGGTCGCCTTGGGTGCGATCGTGATCCAGGCGACGGACGCGCCCGCGTTCACCGATCGGCAGCTTGAGCTCATCAGGACGTTCGCCGACCAGGCGGTCATCGCGATCGAGAACGCGCGCGTGTTCAAGAAGCTAGAGGAGCGCAACGCCGAGCTTCAGGAGAGCAATCATCAGGTCTCCGAGGCGCTGGAGCGCCAGACGGCGATGGCGGAGATCCTCGGAATCATCGCCTCCTCCCCGACCGACTCCCAGCCCGTGCTCGACGCGATCGTCGAGCGGGCGACGCGACTGAGCGGCAGCACGACGGCCGGGCTGGCGCTCCGTGCAGGCGACGACATCCGGGTCGTCGCCACCATCGGGAATCAGCTTCGCGATGCGCGTGGGGATGTCATCCCCATCGACCTGCGTCGCCCCGCCGCGCGCACGGTGGTCGAGCGCAGGACGATTCACATCCCCGATCTCTCGGACCCGGCTGTGGTCGAGGAGTTCCCCGACATCGTCAATCGCTCCCCCGTGGCCGGACTGTACGTGCCGCTCGTCCGCGAGCAGGAAGCGATCGGTGGGCTCGCCGTGCTGCGCGCCGCTGCCGAGCCGTACAGCGCGCGGGACATCGCCCTGGTCGAGGCGTTCGCCAATCAGGCCGTGATCGCGATCGAGAACGCCCGGCTGTTCTCAGACCTCAGAGAGAGCCTGGAGCAGCAGACCGCCACGGCCGAGGTGCTCCGGATAATCGCCGGTTCGCCGGCCGACCTCCAGCGGGTGTTAAACGAGATCCCTCAAAGTGCGATGCGCCACAGCTACAGTACTGCGAGCACGCTGTGCCTCCGCGAGGATGACATGGTTCGGATCGTGGCCCTGGCCGGCGAGCACACTCGCGTGCCTGCGCCCTACGTTGGGGAGGTCATTCCGGTCACGATGTCGCGACCAGGCGGCCGAGCCATGCTTGAGCGGCGCACGATCTACATTCCAGACAGATCTGTCGCTGCGGCACAGATCGACTTTCCAGATCTGGATGCCCTTCAGCCCGTGGCGACGCTCACCGTGCCACTGTTGCGTGAGGACGAGGCGATCGGGTTCTTCCACGTCGTACGGGATCGCGCAGGCGGCTACAGCCCACGCGAGATCGCGCTGGTCGAGACGTTCGCCGACCAGGCCGTCATCGCGATCGAGAATGCCCGGCTGTTCCAAGAGCTCCAAGAAAGCAACCGGCAGGTTACTGAAGCGCTGGAGCGGCAGACCGCGACGACCGACGTTCTCCGCGTCATCAGCCGCTCCACGTTCGACCTGCAGGTGGTGCTCGATACTCTGCTAGAAAGCGCAGCCACGCTCTGCCACTCGGAGGTCGGCGCCATCCTTCGATGCTCGGCTGAGTCGTTCCACATCGCCGCGATGTTCCACTTCGCTGCCGAGTTCCTGGACTACTACAAAGCGCATCCGGACAGCCTTCGCCCAGGCCGTGGCTCGGCCTGGGGCCGGGCTGCCCTCGAGCGGCGAACCGTCCACATCCCGGACGTGTTGGCCGACCCCGAGTATGAGCAGCGCGACCTGCAGCGGGTCGGCGGGTACCGGACCTCGCTCTCTGTCCCGTTGCTCCGGGAGGGCAACCTGGTGGGCGTGTTCGCGCTCGCCAGGTCGCGGGTTGAGCCGTTCACCGCTCGCGAGATTGCCCTCGTTGAATCGTTCGTGGACCAGGCCGTGATAGCGATCGAGAACGCACGCTTGTTTCAAGAGCTTCAAGATCGTGTCGGTGAGCTGCAGGCCCTTGGCGAGGTCGGCCAGGCGGTCTCCTCGACGCTCGACCTTGAGGAGGTGCTGACGACGATCGTGACCAACGCCACCCGCCTGGCGGGCGCGGACGGCGGCGTGGCTTACGAGTACGACGAGGCGCAGGGCGTCTTCGATGTGCGCGCCGCCGACGGCATGTCGGACGAGATGGTGGCCACTCTCCAAACCGCCCGGATCCGCCTCGGCGAGAGCGTTGTGGGACGGGCGGGCGCCGCTCGTGCGCCGTACCAGGTCGCGGACGTCGCCAGCTCCGACCTGCTCGATCCGGTGGTCCGCGAGCGGACGCTCGCAGCGGGCCTGCGCTCGGTGCTCGCCGTGCCGCTCCTGCGCGAGGGCCGGGTTCTCGGCGGGCTGGTGATGTCGCGTCGGGCGCCCGGCGCCTTCCCGCCCGAGGTGGTCGCCCTGCTCCAGACGTTCGCGACCCAGTCGGCACTCGCGATCGACAACGCCCGTCTCTATCGCGCACTCGAAGAAGCGTCCAGGCACAAGAGCACCTTCCTGGCCAACATGTCCCACGAGTTGCGGACGCCGCTGAACGCGATCATCGGCTACTCCGAGATGCTCCAGGAGGAAGCCGAAGACCTCGACGCCGACGCGTTCCTCCCAGACCTTCAGCGGATCAACGCGGCCGGCAAGCACCTGCTGGGGCTCATCAACGACATCCTCGACCTCTCCAAGATCGAGGCCGGCCGGATGGACCTGTTCCTGGAGACGTTCGAGGTTGGCCGCCTCGTCAGGGATGTCCAGGGGATCGTCCAGCCGCTCGTGGAGAAGAACGGCAACAGGCTGAGCATCGAATGCCCGGACGACCTGGGGACGATGCAGGCCGACCTAACAAAGGTCCGTCAGGCGCTGTTCAACCTGCTGTCCAATGCCGCCAAGTTCACCGACCACGGCACCATCAGCCTGACGGTGCGGCGCGAGCCAGACGACTGGCTGACGTTCGCCGTCTCCGACACCGGCATCGGCATGACGGAGGAGCAGCTTGGGCGACTGTTCGAAGCGTTCTCTCAGGCCGAAGCCTCCACCCGGAGCAAGTACGGTGGCACAGGGCTGGGCCTGGCGATCAGCCGCCACTTCTGCCGCCTGATGGGCGGCGACCTCACCGTCACGAGCGCCCACGGCGAGGGGTCGACGTTCACCGTGCGGCTGCCGGCTGTGGTGGCGGAGTCTGAATAGGCGACGACCTGCGCAAGCGCCGATCGGTCAGCGGCACCAGGGTGATCGAGAGCCCGACGAGCAGGCAGCCGCTGTCAGGCACGATAGGCGACTAAGGCTACTGCTTTGTCAGCAGATACGCCACGACGTTGTTGATCTCCTCGTCGCTGAGCGTACCCCGGAAGCTCGGCATGAGCGGCCCGTAGCCCGCCACGAGATACGTCTGCGGATCCAGCAGCGACTCACGAATGTAGGCCTCGGCGTCCATGCCGGGCTTGCGTGTCGCGCCGTCGGTCGCGATGTGACTCAGGTTCGGCCCGGTCGTGCCACCGCCGCTGCCGGCATTGTGACACCCGACGCAGCCGCCCTTGCCCGTGAAGATCCGGCTCCCGGCCTGGGCTTCGGGCGAGAGCTGCGCGACGTCTTCCGTCGGGCGCTGGGGCTCAGGCGCGCCGTGAGCGATCTTCTCCCTGGCGACCTCCGCTGTCAGCTCCCAGGCCGGCTTACCCCGCACCTCCGCGTCCCCATTCAGAATCAGGAGCGTCAGCTCGTGGATCTGCTCGTCCAGCAGCGGGCCGCCGTCCTGGCGGCCCCAGGCCGGCATCGGCGTGCCGGTCCGGCCCCGGTGGATGGTCGTGTTGACGAACTTGTACCGTTCGTTATAGGCGTCTTTGTCGCTCGGATCGGGCTGTAGGTCCGGCCGGTTGAGGGCCGGCGCGACGAGTGGCGGATTGGTGTCGGGAACGACCGCGCCGGTGCCGTCGATCCCGTGACAGCCCATGCAGAGGGTCGTGTAGGTCTCGATGCCTCGAGAGATGCCGATCGCCTCCTGCCGCCTCAGCGCTTCCTCCTGGCGACGTGACTCGACCATGCCGTAGCCGTTCAGGAGCAGCCCGGAGAGGACTAATAGGGCCAGGATGACGACAACCTTGCGCTCCATGGCCGGATTGCCGGTCGGAACGTCTGGGATCGGCTTGTGGGCCCGCCGCCCGACCCCGCTGGCGTACGCCACCAGCAGCCCGAGCACCAGCATCAGGCCGAGGAAAAGGGCGACCGCGGACCCGCTGAATTGCATCCGTCAGATCCTCCGCCGACAGTCTCAGACCGGGGTAGCGTCGCTCTTGACCGTGGCAGAGGTGCGCTGCGTTGCCTTCGTCGGGTTCGTGTCGATGTAGACCTTCCCGTCGCGAATCGTCACGCCGAACAGGTCCATCGGTCGAGGCGCCGGTCCCGCGATGATGTCGCCATACCGGTCGTAGATTGAGCCGTGGCAGGGACAGTTGAACCGGCCCGCCGGTGCCAGGCTATCCATCGACGGGTCTTGCGGCTTCCACGGCACCGTGCACCCGAGATGCGGACACTTCCACCAGAGCGCGAGGAAGCCCTCCGGGACGAGCGACAGGTAGCACTTGCCCTGCTGGATCAGCTCGACCTCGCCGACCTGGAAGTCGCTGACCGCGCCGGCGAGGATCTCGCCTCCGAACGCGCCGACCTTCTTGGGCCAGAAGAAGACGCCGAACCCGGCCAGCCACTGCCCGACCAGCGCCAGGAGCGCGCCCCAGCCAGCGAATCGCAACACCGTGCGCCGGCTCCAGAATCCGCGCTTGATCTCGATCGGCGGGTCGGCACCCGGATGTGGCGACGCGGCCCGACGCGCGACTTCCGCCGCTGCCTCGTCGCCGGGATAGAAGAGTCCTCGTTCGGGAGCCTGGCTTGCCATCAACCTCTCCGAGTGTCCGGGATCGCACGGTGAGCCGCCGCCAGCGGCGCCGAGTCGGCCTCGAGATCTTCGTAAAGGGTACCTGGTTGAGCCGTCACATGACTCCTGGCTCGCCCCGGGGCATCGTCGCGCTTGTAGAAGCCTCAGCTGTCCCGGAGCCGCGTTCGCGAGGAGTGCTGAACGGCGTCATCGCCAGCCACAAGCAGGTCGGTCACCATGTCGAGGAACAGGCCATGTTCGACGATCCCGGTCCGGGCGTCCAGCTCGCGCGCCAGCGCGAACGGATCCGCGATCGGACCGAAGGCCGCGTCCAGGATCAGGTTGCCCTCGTCGGTCCTGAAGAGCGGGCCTTCGGACGTCCGACGCACGGTGACCTGGGCACCCAGTGACTCCAGGAAGCGGCGCTGTGAGCCCCAGCCGAACGGGATGACTTCCACCGGCAGCTTCCACTTCGTGCCGAGCCGGGGCGAGGGCTTGCTGGCATCGACGATGATGATCTCCCGCCGGCTCGCCTGGGCGACGATCTTCTCGTGAAGCAAGCAGCCGCCGCCGCCTTTGATCAGGTTGAGGTCGGGATCGACCTCATCCGCGCCGTCGATGGTGAGGTCGATCGCCCCACGGTCCTCGAGGGTGGTGAGCGGGATGCCCAGCTGCCGCGCGTTGTCTCCGACCTCGCTCGAGCAGGGGATGCCGACGACGTCGCGCAGCTGTCCCTGGCGCAGGAGCTCGGCGATGCGCCGGACCGCCATGGCAGCGGTACTGCCCGCTCCGAGCCCCACCACCATACCCGACTCGACGAACTCCACGGCGCGCTCCGCGGCCTCATGCTTCTGGCTTTCCAGGCGCTCGGCCAGTCGGGATGGTGTCGGCGCGGTCATCGGTACTCCTCCTGGTTCGTCGCGGAGAGCGAGTCGCCGTCAAGCGAGCGACGAGAGCCCGCGTGGCGGGCGCGGCACGGGCCAGCTGAGGGTTACCGGCCGGGGTTCGCCATCTCGTCGACCGCGACCGTGACCATCAGGATCAGCGCGTCGTTCTGGCCGGGGGCGATCTCAACCCCGTAGGTGTCACGGAGCCGGAACCACTTCTTCGAGATCTCCGCCACCTTGGCCCCGTTCGCCTCGATCGTGTACTCGTGGTCGAGGATGTTGCCCTTGACCTCGAGCTCGGACCCGTTCTCGACGTCGACGCTCCAGCGGTCGCGGATCGGCGTGATCAATGCCTTTTTGACCGTCGCGAGCCGGCCGTTCGGACCCTCGATCTCCATCGTGTCCCGGATTCGGAGCATGCGCTCCTGGATCCGGCACTGCTCGGCGCCGCTGGCGTCTTCCAGGACGAGCGTCTGGCGGACCCTGAGCGCCTTGCCATCAACCTTGTAGGCCCGTTGGCCCTGTTCGTTCTCGATCCAGAAATCGTCGCCGATCGCGACCATCTTCTGGCGCATCTGATAGCGGGTCGCGTCCCCGCCACGGCCGAACGTCTGTCGCTCCTCGGCTCGCTGTTCACGCCGTCCTCTGAAGACCATGATGCTGCTCCTTCCGCGGGCACTCGTCGGGGCAGAAAGGTAGTCCGACGTGCAGCCGGCCGGCTTCACTCTACCGGCGGTCGAAGCTCACTGCAGAGGCCAGACGGCACCCCGCGCCAGGTGTTGTTCGACATCCTGTCACAACCGGGTCGCCACCTTTGATACTGGTGGCGAATTCAATCGCGGTTTGGGACCGTCGGCATGGCGTCTGCGGCCTGGAGTCGGATGTGCCCCGCTGAGCGGGGGACATCGCTCTGGTTGGAGGCCCCGATGTCGCTGCACGCGCGGAAGCCGGACCCGATCCCCGAGGAGACCGCGCGTGTCGCGCGGGCCGCGTTCCCCGACGGCACCCTCTACGTGCGGATGCGGGAGGAGCTCGACGTCATCTACGCGGACGAGGACTTCGCCGACCTGTTCCCCACGCGGGGGCGGCCGGCCGAGGCTCCCTGGCGTCTGGCCCTGGTCACGATCTTCCAGTTCGCCGAGCACCTGTCTGACCGCGCGGCGGCCGACGCGGTGCGCGGACGGATCGACTGGAAGTACGCCCTGTCGCTCGAACTGACGGATGCCGGCTTCGACCATACGGTCCTGAGCGAGTTTCGCACCCGCTTGCTGGTCGGCGGCGCTGAACGCCGGCTGCTCGACCTGCTCGTGCGCTGCGCCCGCGATCGTGGGCTGCTCAAGGCGCGCGGACGGCAGCGGACGGACTCGACGCACGTGCTGGCCGCCGTCCGCGCGCTGAATCGGGTCGAGTTGGTGACCGAGACGATGCGCCACGCCCTGACGGTCCTCGCCGACTTCGCCCCGGACTGGCTGCGCGCCCACGGACGACCTGAGTGGGTCGAGCGCTACGAGCGGCGCCCCGAAGCCGACCGTCTCCCGAGCAAACTGGCCGAGCGACAGGCCCTGACCGAGACCATCGGCCGGGACGGGCTCGCGATCCTCGAGGCCGTCGATGCCGACGAGGCCCGGTCGTGGCTGCGAGGCCTCCCCGCGCTCCGCGTGCTGCGCCGGGTGTGGATCCAGAACTATCTGGTGACCGACACCGACGTCCGCTGGCGTACCGACAAGGACGGGCTGCCGTCGGCGGCTCGGTTCATCAGTTCGCCGTACGACACCGACGCCCACTACGCCCGGAAGCACACCACGTCATGGGTCGGTTACAAGGTCCACCTGACCGAGACCTGCGAGGACGACACGCCGAACCTGATCACCAACGTCGCGACGACGGCGGGCCCGGTCGCCGACGGCGCCGTGACGCCCGACATCCACCGGGAGCTGGCCGGGCGCGACCTGCTGCCGGGCCGCCACGTCGTCGACACCGGCTACCTGGACGCCGAGTTGCTGGTGACCATCCCGCAGCAGTACGGCGTGGACCTGCTCGGCCCGACCAGGAAGGACTACCACTGGCAGGCCCGCGCAGGACAGGGCTTCGACGCGCAGCGGTTCGCGATCGACTGGGACCGCGAGCAGGCCACCTGCCCGGCGGGGCGCACGAGCATCAGCTGGACACCGGCCATCGACAAGCGTCGCAACCAGGTCATCAAGATCAAGTTCTCGACGAAGGACTGCGGCCCCTGCCCCCATCGAGCCGACTGCATCCGGTCGCGCAAGGCGTCCCCGCGTCGGACCATCACGGTCCGCCCCCACGAGCAATACGAGGCGCTGCGGGCGGCGCGGGAACGCGAGCAGACCGACGCGTATGCCGCCGAGTACGCCCGACGCGCCGGCGTCGAAGGCACGCTCTCGCAGGCCGTGCGTCGGACCGGGCTGCGTCGCTCGCGCTACGTCGGCCTGGCCCGGACGCACCTCGGCCACCTCTTGGCCGCCACGGCCCTCAACTTCGTCCGCATCGGTGAATGGCTCGCTGGCACCCCGCGTGCGAAAACCCGCCACCCATCGTTCGCTGACGTGCTGGCACCGGCCGCGTAGCTGGATTTGCCACCAGTATCAAAAACTCGACTTTGGCCCTTTC
>Ga0209382_10007256_pt1 | contig 14163 bp, 13 predicted proteins | sample SoiMetdeltSBSDD5_FD_187599 | JGI IMG/M metagenome (GOLD analysis project Ga0209382, IMG submission 187599) | Bulk soil microbial communities from a Populus tree surrounding site in Tennessee, USA - Soil MetaG P. deltoides SBSDD5 (SPAdes) (version 2) | ecosystem: Environmental > Terrestrial >... | reverse complement strand
GCCCGTCCGCGGGCGCGATGCCAGCCGGCGCGACGACCGCACCGATGGGGTGGGTGGCTTACGCGATGCCGCCGAAGTAGCGCGTCCGGGCGAGTGTGGTCCGACGGACGTCACAGGTCGCAGCGCGCAGCGGCGTCACTCCATGGACATGTAGGCGGCCGGACTGCCGCGGACTTTCATGCGCACGCGGTAGATCGAGGTCGAGCAGCAGCAGTAGAGATCGCGCCAGTCGCGCCCTCCCCAATTGAGGTTGCCGGCGATCTCCGGCATCCGGATCACCCCGAGGTGTGCGCCCTGCGCGTCGAACACCCAGAGGCCGCGCGGGCCCGTGACGTACACGTTCCCGCGCTCGTCGCACTTCATGCCGTCCACCACGCCTTCGTCGTAATCGCCGCTGCCGATCCGGTGCGCGAAGACGCGGCTGTCGCTCAAGGAGCCATCAGCCGCGACGGCGAACGCGCGGATGTGCGCGCGCGTGGTGTCGTTCACGTACAGGGTCTTTTCGTCAGGCGACAGGCACAGGCCGTTCGGCTGGCTGAAGTCGTTCGCCTCGCAGTGCAGGCCGCGTCCACGCGCGATGCGATAGACGCCCTGGAACTCCAGCTCCTGGGGCCGTTCCAGTCCGAACACGGGCATCCGTCCGTACGTCGGGTCCGTGAAGTAGACCGTCCCATCCGAGCGGATGACGACGTCGTTCGGGCTGTTCAGGCGTTTACCCTGCCAGTGCGTGGCGAGGACTTCGCGTTTGCCGGCCGGCGTCTCCATGATCAGCGCACTGGTCACGTGCTCGCAGACGTAAAGATTGCCCGCGCCGTCGTAGGTCATGCCGTTGCATTTGTTGCTCGGATTGCGCACCTCGGCGACGCCGTCGCCCGGACTCCACCGGCGCCGGATGTCGTTCGGCATGTCGCTGAAATAGAGACAGTGCTCTCTCGGGTTCCAGATCGGTCCTTCACAAAAGCGGAAGCCGGTGCAGATCCGCTCGACCGGCGCATCGCGCGCCACCAGCTGCAGCAGTTCTGGAGCATCGACGTCAATCGCTCCGAGCGTCTCGTCCATCGTCAGGATCTCCCCGGGGCTATCGCTTCGTGAGCACGATGCCAATGGCCATCACGACCACGCCGAGGACGCCCATCGGCGTAATCGGCTGCTTCGGCGATCCCAGCCAGCCGTAATGCGACAGCACCATCGCGCTGACGATCTGCCCCGCGAGCAGCGCGTAGGTGAACGGACCGGCACCCATGCGCGGGATGAGATACGCGATGCCGAAGACCAGCGACGCGCCCATGGCGCCGGCCGTCAGGAGAACCGGATTGACCTGCGAGAGGCCCCGCAGGGCGCCGCTCTGCCAGCCGCTCCAGCCGAGGATCACGGCCATCGCCGCGCCCACGCACCAGAACACGGCGTTGCCGACGCGCGGATTGTTGATGGCTGCCCCCACCATGCCGTTCATCGCGAGGTGAACGGTCAGGACGACGCCGAGCCCCACACTCAACAGCAGCATCTCTGGCTTCATCGGCTACACCTCACGTCGTGACACTAGATGACGTCGAACAGCAGGAAGTCGTACTCGCGCTTCGTCAGGAACGTCTCGAGCGTTCCCCACACGTCCCGATGCGCGTCCGACGCCACCCACTTCAGGCGCAGCGCCTCGCTGGTGAACGTAATCGAGAAGCGGTAGTTGATGCCGGCCGGAGCCACGCCTACGAGCGCCGCCTGGAGCTTGAGCAGCTGGAGATCGACGTAGCCCTCGAACCGCTTCGCAGTGGGCCGGTACACCGTCTCGAAGTAGTGGATGGCGTCCGCCTCGCGTCCCGGATCGATGGCGAGATCGGCATGCAGCTGAATCGGACGCGACATGTTTCGTTCCTACCCTCGGCCGCGGCCGCCGCGGCCACCCATCCGCTGCGGCGGCGTCGCCAGCATGTCGTGCTTCTTGTTCATGTCGCGCGCGATGCCGACGACGAGGAGCTCGAGCGGGCCGCTGCCCGTGCTCTCGAAGGCCTTCGTCTCGCCGACGCGAATCGGAATCGCGTCACCAGTCCTGATCGCCGCGGTTTCCTGACCGACGGTGGCCGTGCCGTCGCCGCGCATCACGTAGTAGAACCCGCCGATCCCGGGCTCGGCGCCGGGACCGGCCGACGTGCCGGGCGGCAGCAGGAGATGATCGACGTAGGCCCAGGTCGAGGTGAAGACGCTCGGCTGCAGCGCGCGGCGGTACTGGGCGGTCCCCTTGCCGCCGTGCAGCGCTTCCACCGGCTGGAGTCGCGCCGGGTCGAGCTGCATGGTCATGAACTGCGGGATCGGATCGAGCGCCGCGCCGACGCGGCCGTCCGACAGGTCGAAGGCGTCGTAGACGCCGCGGAACGCGGTGACATTGATGTTCATCCACTGCACTGGCTTGTCGGTGGCGTTGTAGATCGCATGGGAGTGGCCCATGCGCGTCGGCGCGCCCGCCGGGCCCTTGAGCGTGGAGGTTCGGCCGTCGATCGTGAACTGCGCTTCGCCGTCGAGGATGACGAACATCTCCTCGCAGTAGTTGTGATAGTGCGCGCCAATGCCGGACTTCGGCTCGAGGACGCCGCGATGGAGGAACCACAGGTTGGCGTCGATCACGTCGCCGCCGAAGAGCGCGAAGAAGTTCAGCCGGCCGGGTCCGCCGTGGACGCCGGAGCTGGGGCGATACCGCGACGGATCGCTGTGCGCGATCCGTTGCTCGAGCGGCAGCCGCGGCGGAGTGGCCGCCGGGTTGGGCGCCGCTGCGCCGCCAGCGGTCTGCGGCGCCTGCCAGGTCTCGAGGCCGGGCACCGACAGAGCGATCACGAACAGGGCGGTGGCGAGAGGCGTCTTCATCAGCGCGCTCCTTGGAGGACTTTCACGACCGCGTCGAACGCCGGCTTGGGCTGACGCTGGCGATCCCAGAGGAGCGGATGATTTGCCCGGCCGCGGTTGAGCCACGAGTCGCCGTCGCTCAGCCCCCAGAACGTCACCCGGGACACGGCGTCGCGATGCTTGACGAAGATGCCGAAGATGTCGGCGTAGCGACGAGCCAGCGCCTGTTGCTGGTCTTCCGGAAGCCCGTTCGCGTACGGATTCGCCACTGAAGGGTCGGCGCCGCGAGCAGCCTGCGGCAGCAGGTTGATGTCGACCTCGGTGTACATCACCTTGAGACCGGTGCTGCGGAGATCCAGCAGCGCCGCTTCGATCTCGGCGATCGAGGGAGTCTCGAGCCGCCAGTGCCCCTGATTGCCGATGCCGTCGATGCGGGTGCCCTGCGACTGAAGGCTCTTGACCAGCCGGATGACGCCAGCGCGCTTCGCCGGCTTCTCGAGGTTGAAGTCGTTGTAGTACAACTCCGCGCCCGGATCCGCCTCGCGCGCGAACTCGAAGGCCTTGGCGACGTAGTCCTCGCCAATCGCGTTCAGCCACGGCGTCTTGCGCAACGAGCCGTCCTCGTCGATCGCCTCGTTGACCACGTCCCAGCCGTGAATTCTGCCCTTGTAGCGTCCGACGACGGTGCGGATATGGTCCCGCATGCGCGCGAGGAGCGTGTCGCGATCGACGGCAGTGCCGTCCTTGCTCTGGAACACCCAGGCCGGCGTCTGCGAGTGCCACACCAGCGTGTGGCCGATCACCTGCATCTTGCGATCGAGGCCGAACTGCACGTAGCGATCCTGCGCCTCGAACAGGTAGCGGTCCTCCGACGGGTGCGTGGACTGGAACTTGAGCAGGTTCTCGGGGCTGATCTGATTGAACTGCTTCGTGATGAGGTCGACCGCGGCCGTGTCGACGCCGTCGCTCTGCCGCTGGTTGAGCGCGACGCCAATGACCATGCCCTTCGGCATGAGATCCTTGAGCGCGGCGGTCTGCCGCGCCGCCAGATCCGGCGCGAGCCCGAGGACCACCGCGAGGGCGACGAGCGACGGGGTGCGATGAGTGGAGATCATGGCGGTGCTCACCTGAACAACCGAGGGGCGAATTCCCTGAAGCATCGCCGCCACGTCAGCCATTCGTGCGCGGTGCCCGGTGATTCGTAATAGATGTTCTTGATGCCGGCTTGCGTGAGCTGCTCGCTGAATGCCTTCGTTCCGGGCCCTTCCGCGGATCCGATGCCAAGGAAGAGCACCTTCATCTGCTTGTTGAAGGCCGCTGCGTCGGCGAAGACGCCGTTGTTCGACGTCTTTGGATCGAAGCCGCCGCGTCCGCCGCTGCTGCCGCTGAAGCCGCCGATGTAGGCGAACGTATCGAGGTGCGCCAGGGCGGTGCCGAACGTCTGCGCGCCGCCCATCGACAGCCCCGCCATGGCGCGGTTCTCACGGCCCGGAGCCACGCGGAACGTCCGCTCCACCACCGGGATGAGGTCGGTCAGCATCATCTCGGTGAACACCGAACTGGCGAGCGATCCGCGTCCGCCCCGTCCGGGACCCGCGGCGCGTCCCGCCGGCGCGGCGCCGGGCGCCGGCGGCGGTTCGGGCACCGCCTGCGTGAGCGAGCCACGCGCGAAATACAACGCGGCGCTCTCGCCGGGCTTCACGGCGTTCAGGTTGTCCATGACGATGATCATGGGCTTCGCTTTCTTCTCGGCGATCAGGTTGTCCATGATCACGTCGACGTGGCCCTGGACGTGCCACCCCTGCTCGTTCTCGCCCCAGCCGTGCAGCAGGTACAGCACCGGATACTTCGCTTTCGTGTTGGTGTCGTAATCGGGCGGCGTATAGATGTAGGCGCGACGCCAACTGCCAGTGACCTTCGAGTGGTACCAGCGCTGCCGCACCTGCCCGCGCGGCACGTCCTTGATCGCGTAGTAGCCGCCATCGGGATCCGGCACTTCGATCGCGCTGTTGTAGTAACCCGAACCGAAGAACGTCCGCGTCGACGGATCGGCGACGACGGCGCCGTCGATCGAGAGCGTGTAGTAGTGGAAGCCGATCACCTGCGGGGTGGTGGTCGCGTACCACAACCCGTCCGGGCCTTTTGTCATGTCGAAGCCCGCACCGATCCGGACGCGCACCTTCTGCGCTTCCGGGGCGGCGACGCGGAACATGACGCGGTTGTCCGGGTAGACGCACGGATACGGCGCCCCCGGGATGTTGAGCACACTCGGCGTGCAGTCGGTTGGCGGTTGCGCCCAGGCCTGCGACCCGATGCATACGCACGCGGACGCCACGAGTGCCATAGCGGTCTTCGGCATTGCGCTGCCCTCCCTTTCTGCAGCAGTCGCCGCACGTCGTGTCCACGACCTGCGGACCAACCGCTTATGAGTTCATATGAAAATATGATATGAAAAATCGATAATCAAGTAGCATGGAACCGGTCCCATACGCAAGAACAACCGGTTCCACACCGACTGCGGAGAGCGCATGAAACGACCGGCAGCCATCGCGTTCGTCCTTCCCGTGCTCCTCGCGGGCGTCGACAGTGCGTCGACCGTCGCGCGAGTCGAGACCGAAGTACCGCCATTCTCGCCCGAACAAGGCGGCCGCCGATGACGCGCAGCGGTGTTGCCGCGGCCGCGGCGTTGCTGCTCGTCTCGCCGGTGCTGGCCCTCGACGGGCAACCGGGCATGCACGATCCCTCGACCGTGGTCGTGCACGAGAGCAGGTTCTACGTCTATGCGACCGGTGGCGGACTGCCGATCGCGATCTCCGATGACGGATGGACGTGGCGCCGTGCGGGCACACTCATGCAGGCGCTTCCCGGTGGACGGCCGGGTCCCGACGTGATCGCGCGCGGCGGCAACAACACGTGGGCGCCGGACGTGATTCGCTCGGGGGACAAGTACTTCATCTATTACTCAGCCCCGGGCACGCAGCCGAAATCGGCGATCGGGTTGCTGGTCGGGAAGACGCTCGATCCCGAATCCCCTGACTACAAGTGGGACGACGGTGGGCCGGTCGTCTGGTCCGACGGCCTCGAGGACAGCAACGCCATCGATCCCGGCGTGTTCCGGGATCCCACCAACGGAACGCTCTGGCTCACGTATGGTTCGTACTTCGGCTACATCCGCCTCGTGGAGTTGAACCCGAAGACCGGCAAACGGCTGTACCCGGACCGGAAGCCCGTGAACATCGCCATCAACTCCGAAGCGTCCATCATGATCTTCCGCGACGGCTGGTACTACCTGCTGGTGACGCACGGTTCCTGCTGCGCGGGCGCGAACTCGAGTTACAACATCCGCATGGGCCGGGCCAAGAAGGTCACCGGGCCCTTCATCGACAACATGGGGATCGACATGCTGCAGGGCGGCGGCATGCTGTTTCTCGGATCGGGCGGCCGCTTCATCGGTCCGGGACATTTCGGTCTGCTCGATCTCGGCGACGACGTCCAGAAGTTCTCCTGCCATTACGAAGCCGACCTCGATCGAGGCGGCATCAGCGTGCTCGACATCCGGCCGCTGCTCTGGCGCGACGGCTGGCCGGTGGCGGGCGAGAACTTCAAGGCGGGCACCTACCGGATCGAATCGGCGCGAACGGGAACCGCGCTCGAACTGGCGGTGCAGGGCACGCCCGTCGGCGGACCGCGAGGCCGGGGCGGTGCCGGTCCCGGGGGACGCGGCGGTGGCGGACGCGGCGATGGCAGAGGCGGCGACCCGATTCCCGCGCAGGATGCTGCGCAGGTGTCGGCCAGCTGGCCGTCCGGCCCGACCGCCCTCCGCATGTCCCCCTACCTGCTGCAGGCGCAGCAGCAGTGGACCATCACGCCGGTGGCGAATGCCGGTGGCTATCCTGGATCGCCGTACTTCAAGATCACGATCGCCGGAACCGATCGCGCGCTCGCCGCCACCGACGATCGTGAGCTGATCGTGGTGCCCGCGTTCAGCGGCAGCCCCGAGCAGCTATGGCGCATCGACCAGCTCACCGACGGCACGTATCGCGTGATGCCGAAAGCGGTGCCGGCCGCCGGGGAGGCGCTGGCCCTGTCGGCCGTCGGCAGCAGTATGCCGACGCTCGCCAGGTTCAATTCGAACAGCGATCGGCAGCGCTGGCTGTTCAGGACGCCCTGATCATGGCTGTGTCGACTCTGAGAAACGTCGCCGTCGCGATCCTCGGTGCCGTGGTCGCGTCGATCTCGATCGATCCCGCTCGGGCGCAGGACGTCGTACGGCGCCCCGCCGCCTCGTTGACGCGCCCCGCGACGCCCGCCAAAGCACCGACGGCGGACGGCTTCCTGCAGCGGTGGCTCGTCCTCGAACCGATCCGCGTCGCCGGACAACTCACCGAAAGCGCGGTTCAGACCGTCGTCAAGATCGAGCACTTTCCCAACCAGCTCACGGCGATCCCTCGCCACGGCGAGACTGTGACCGTCGGCGGCACCGAGCTCGCGTGGCATGCGGTCGACACGGTCGGCTACAACGTCAACCTCTTTCACTTCGCCCACGCGCTCAACAAGCCGACGTCCAACGTGCTCTTCTGGGCCGTCACCATCGTCCATGCGCCACGGGATCTGTCCGGTGTGCGACTGGCGATCGGATCCAATGCGGCATCGGTCTGGTGGGTGAACGGGGCGGAGGTCATCGGCATCTACAACGATCGTCAGACTGTCATCGACGACGGCGTATCCAGGCGGCTCACCTTGAAGAAAGGTCCCAACGTGATCCGTGCCGCGATCGTGAATGCGGGCGGCGCGACCGACTTCTGCGCCCGCTTCCTCGACGGCGAGGATCGACCGATCACGGGGCTCAGCATCAGCCTCACGAATCGCTGAAACCGTTGGCGTCGGACGGGAGGCGGTATGAACCTGAATCGCAGACGCTTTGCGCTATCCCTGACCGGCATCGCCGGCGGGCTCCTCACCGGCTCGAGGACCGCGGCAGCGCCGCAAGCGAGCACCTCCGGTGCGCTCGCGCGCGCGCAAGCCCGGCTGCCGCCCGCGACCATCACCAGGATTCGCGTGTTCTATCCGCAGAACTACAACGCGAACGGACCGCAGGCGTTCCCGCAGAGCAACATGGTCGTCCTCGTCGATACCGACGCGGGAATCACCGGGATCGGGCAAGGGGGATCGCCGGACACAGTGCGGAATGTCGCGCGCAGCGTCATCGGCAGGAACGCCTTCGACACCGAGATGATCTGGCAGGCCGCCTACATGGACGGCTTCTACTCGCCGGGCAAGGAGCGGCTCCATGCTCTCGGGGCGATCGACGTCGCCCTCTGGGACATCAAGGGCAAAGCGCTCAACGCCCCGCTGTATCAGCTCTTCGGCGGCAAGGCCCGCGAACACATCGAGCTCTATGCGACGTCCGGTCTGCCGCAGGGTGTGGTGCCGCCGGCAGAGGCCGCTGCAATGGGTTTGAAGGAGCGCGCGGCGGCAACGATGGCGGCGGGCTATCGCGTGTACCGCGTGGACGGCGGCATTCTGCCGAGCACGGGACGAGCCGGCGGCGCCGCCGGAGCTGGTGCCGGCGGACGGGGCACCGGTGCGCCGCCGACCGGCGCGGCTGGAGGGCGCGGCGGCGGCCGCGGCGGAACGATCTTCGATTCGCGGTCGCGCATCCGGCAGATCATTCAAGCGGTGGAGCAGATACGCGACGGCGTCGGCCCCGACGGCAACTGGATGATCGATTTGCACCAGAAGTTCGACTTTCACGAAGCCGTGGAAGTCTGCAGGCTGATGGAGCCGCACCGGCCGTTCTGCGTCGAGGATCCGGTACGCGAGGAACAGTTCCGCACGCAGATTCCGAAGCTGCGGCTGCTGACGACCGTGCCGCTCGCGCCCGGCGAGGAGTGGGGCACGCGCGCCGAGTTCAGCCCGCTCGTCGAACAGCGCGACATCGACTTCGCGCGGGCGTCGCTGCCGAACGTCGGCGGCATCACCGAGATGCTGAAGATCATGGCGGTCTGCGACACGCACAAGGTGGGCATCGTGCCACATTTCACCGGACCGATCGCGACGGCCGGCCACATGCACACCATGATGGCGTTTCCAGGCCAGGTGTTGATGGAGTACAACCAGGGCGATCGCCCGGTGCCCTACATGCCGGAGTTTCTCGAGTGCAGGAATGGCAAGGTGTGGCCCAACGATCGGCCCGGTCTTGGCGTCAGCGTCGACGAGAAGCAGTTGACGTTCGTCGAAGCCATGACCGAAGGTGCGCCCGGGATCACTCACCGGCGGCCCGATGGATCGCTCACACACTGGTAACCCTTCGATTGGCGCGGACCGTTCGCGAGGTCGAGGAATTGGGGTGGATGACGGGGTTCGGCCGGGCCCTGTGGCGCAGTGATGCGCTGTGCCTTTCAGGCCCGTTGTTTTGTTGAGCGACACATGATGAGCGACAACGGCTAATGGACGGTACCCAATGATTCGTGAGGACGTATGTGCGTATGAACGAGCTTTATGATCGGAGAGGTCACGATCCGCTTGTGGTGTCCGTTGGCGTGGATGTGGAAGACCGCACGCGCCCCCGTCGTCAGCGCGGTCGGCTCTTCAGTTTCGACGTTCGAGGTTGCGATCGCGCCGACCAGAAGGGCGCTGATCGGGGATTCTCCCAACCTCCCGCCAACCAGCAGCCCGCGAGGATCGGCAGGCGTGCTCCCCAAGAAAAGATAGATGCTGCGTACCGTCTGAATGAGCGTGCAGCTGTTCGATTCCCCCAGCTCATCGACCGGGATTCCCGGGAAAATCATTCCCCGCTCGATGACTTCCCTGAGCTCCTCGTCGAACGCTGAAACCCACATGATTCGCGTGGTCATAACGTTGCCCCTTCCCGTCGCCGGAAGCGCCTGAGATCCGACGTCCTCCCGGCCTTTCATGTGATTCCACCCCCTTCGGTTTTGAACCACACAAGGAGAATACGGAAACGACACGCGGACGGTCCTACATGATCACGTAGGAGCGTTGAGCCAGGCGCTTGAGGAGGGCTTTGGCGACCGCACAGCGCAGCAATAAACCTTGATCCCCACGCGATCGCCCGTCGTCTAACGATGCATGCTCCAACAGGACGCCCGGTATGCCATCCGAAGCCTCTGGCGCACCAAGGGGCTCGCGGTGGTGGCCATTCTCTGTCTGGGATTCGGCATCGGCCTCAATACCACCATTTTCAGCATCATCGACGGCGTCCTGCTGAAGCCGTACCCCTACACGGAACCCGATCGCATCCTGGTTCTGGGCGAACAGAATCAGCGCGCGGGCGACGAGTCCGGCCTCTCGTTTCTCGACATGAAGGACTGGAAGGAAGCATCGTCGCTCTTCACCTCGATCGCGGCCACAGCGGGCCGGGCGCTCAGCGTCGCGGACGGTGTCACCGAGCCCGAGCGGCACCTCGGCGCGGCCATCTCCTGGGATCTGTTTCCACTGCTCGGCGTGTCTCCTGTGCTCGGCCGCGGTTTCGCGGCCGAGGACGATCGGCCCAACGCCGCCGGGGTGGTCATCCTCAGCGACATTCTCTGGCACCGCCGATACCACGGCGATCCCAACGTGCTGGGCCGCCGCATCCTGGTCAACGGGAAGCCGCACACGGTCATCGGCGTCATGCCGCCGAACTTCGCCTTTCCGGAGAATCAGCGCCTATGGATACCGCTCGAGCCCACGACGACGAAAGACCGCCGCGATGCCCGGTACCTCTTCGCGTTCGGACGGATGAAGCCGGGTGTGACGGCGGAGCGGGCGCGCGAAGAGCTCAACGCAATTGCCGGGCGGCTGGCGCGTGACTATCCGGCGACCAACGAAGGCTGGAGCGTGCATACGCGGACGCTTCGCCAGGCCTTTCTACCCGACGAAGTGCCGCTGGTGCTCGGCCTGATGATGGCCGGTGTGACGCTCGTGCTCTTCATCGCGTGCTCGAACGTGGCCAACCTGCTGCTCGCGCGCGCCGCCGGACGCCGGCGCGAGCTTGCCGTGCGGGCGGCGATCGGCGCGGGACGCGGACGCATCATTCGGCAGCTGCTCACGGAGAGTGTGGTGCTCGGCGCCGCCAGCGTTCCCCTCGGCGTCGTCCTCGCCAAGATCGGCACGCGATTGATATCGTCGATGATCCCCGTGGACCAGGTGCCTTACTACATCCAGTGGCGGGTCGACTGGCGGTCGCTCGCTTACGCCGTCGGTGTTGCCATCTCGACGGCGTTGATATTCGGCTTGTTCCCGGCGCTGCAGGCGTCCCGCGGAGAACTGCACGAGGGCCTCAAGGAAGGAGGCCGCGGCAACAGCGCGGGACGATCGTTGCTGCGCAGCTCCCTCGTCGTGGCGCAGGTGTCGCTCGCCCTGGTGGCGCTCGTGGGCGCGCTGCTCTTCGTTCGAACGTTTGTCAATCTCGATAGCTTTCAACTCGGCTTCGACTCGAGCCCGCAGATGACGATGCGGTTCTACATGACGGGTGAGGCGTACGAACCGCAGGGTGCGAAGCTGAGACGCGTCGAGGACATCACGCGCCGCGTCGAAGCGCTGGCCGGCGTCGAGGCGGCGTTTGCGTCGAACCTGATTCCCATCTCGGGTGGCGGCGGCGGGGGAGACGTCGAGATCGAGGGACGCGCGATCGAGCGGGGCGAGGGGTCTCGCATTTCATTCACGGGTGTCACGCCGCATTTCAATCAGGCGCTCGCCGTGACATTGATCCGTGGCCGCGACTTCACCGACTCGGAGGGCTGGTCCCGGAGCCCGGTGGCGATCGTGAACCAGACCATGGCCAACCGGTTCTGGCCCAACGCCGATCCGATCGACCGACGGTTCCGCCTGGCGACCAACGACGAGCCACGCGAGTGGTTCACCGTGATCGGCGTGGCTCCGGATCTGCACCTATTCGGCATCGACCCCAGCGCCAGCCAGGCGAGCCCGGCGGCATTCGTTCCTTACGCCTATCAAGAATTGCTGAGCACCGGGCTGACCATTCGCGTCGCGGGCGATCCAGCCTCGATCACGTCCGCCGCGCGTGAAGCCATCCGCGCGTCCGATCCGAACATCCCGGTCTACTGGATTCGCACGCTGGAAGATGTACGGCGGGTGAGCTTCTGGCAGTACGGACTCTACGGGTGGGTGTTCGGCACGATTGGCGTCGTGGGGTTGCTGCTCGCCTCGGTCGGCGTCTACGGTGTGCTTGCCTATTCGGTGTCGCAGCGCACGCAGGAAATTGGCGTGCGGATCGCGCTCGGCGCCAGCCGTGGAGCCGTCCTCAGGCTCGTGGTTGGCCAGGGCCTCCTTCTCGCCGGGATCGGGGTGGTCATCGGACTCGTGCTCGCCGCATCGGGCATGCCGCTGGCGAAAAGCTTGCTCTACAACGTGAGCCCGTTCGATCCGGCCACGTTCAGCGCCGTCTCGACGTTTCTCGTCATGGTCGCCCTGCTCGCAAGTTACGTTCCCGCGCGCCGCGCGACGAGAGTCGATCCCGTCATCGCCCTGCGCGGAGAGTAGCAGTGGTCTGGGGCGGTGGCGGTGGGTCGTCGTTCGCATGGCTGAATCACACGCCCGCGTCGAGATCACAGCCAACACGTACGCGCACGTCCTCCCAGACATGCAGGCCCAGGCGGCTGCGGCAATCGGGGCGCTCCTCTTTCCTACGCGCGATCCGACGTCCGTGATCACGGCGTGATCACATCGATCGAAATGCGCGCGATTGCGAGAGGATTTGCAAATTGGGGTGGATGACGGGGTTCGAACCCGCGACTTCCGGAGCCACAGTCCGGCGCTCTACCGCTGAGCTACACCCACCGCAGGCCGTGCGAAGCGCACGCTCCATCCGGGGACAGGCGTGCGTAGAGGAAACTCGAATTGTACCATTCGCCGGAGAACCCCGGCAAATCGCGTCGCAGTGGGTGGCGGATTATTGCGCGTCCTGTGGACTGGCCGGCGCCATTGGCGCGGGAGGGGCCACGTCGACCAGCTTGCCGTCCACCACTTCCACCGCGGCGGCGGAGACGTGGGACGACTGGCGGCTCTTCGCTTCGTACATCAGCACGTCGGCGCGTTGGATCAGATCCGACGCGACGTGGCGGGCGACGCCGCGGCGCTCGGACACCGGGCCGAGGCGCAGGCAGACCACGCCGACGTCGACCTTGACCGGGAACTCCGCGAGCCGCGTATCCTCGCGGCTCCAGTCGTGGCGCTCCACCGCCTGCTTGAAGCGCTCGGCGATCTCGGTCGCCTGCGCGCAGCCGGGAAGGTGCGGAATCAGGAAACAGAACTCGTCGCCGCCGAAGCGCGCGTGCAGATCGCGCGTCTCGTTCCGGCGCTCGAGCGCGATCAGGTCCTGCGACCGAATCTGATCCGACAGAATCGCCGCCACGCGCTCGATGATGCAATCACCGACGGCATGCCCCAGCGTGTCGTTGTAGCGTTTGAAGCTGGTGATGTCGACGACGCCGACGCCGCACCACCGCACGCGCTGCTCGACCGCCAGATACGACTCGAGCCGTTCCATGAACCAGTTGAAGTTGAGCAGTTTCGTCTTCGGATCGCGGTGGGATTTCTCGGTCAGCTCCGCCACGACGTCCTCGAAGTAGCGGGCGATATTGCTGACCGTCGTATCCTTCTCGGACAGTTGCCCCTGCAGGCGCTCCATCTTGTCCGTAAAGCCTTCAGTCAGTGCCTGAATTGCCTCACTCTTCGACTCCTCGACCAGCTGGCGCTGCCGGGTCAGCACCTCGTCTATGGCCTCCAGCAGGTCGAGCTCCGTGGGGAGATCCAAGTTGAGACGGGTGCGGATCCAGTCGCGCAAATCGTCGAGAGTACGAGGCATCTTCAGCTTGACGATCTTGTGGGACCCTGGTCTGGGGGGCATCGACATGACTCGGCGACCATGCGGTGCAATCAAGGTCCGTGCCGACCGCCTCAGCCGCATTCCGGCCCCGCACGCGGGTGAAATCCGTAATCGGCCGCTCGCCAGTTTCCATTTTTCCGGCGGCGGCTTTCCACTTATGGTAGCGCAATGTGGCCGATCGTCCGGGACGCCCTCGCCGGCGCCAGCCCGGCCGTCCGCCGGCAGATCAGACTCGTCGTCCTGTTCTGGCTCGCGCTCGTCGCGCTGCAGGCGTGGGACAGTCGAAATGCCACCGGCGCCGCCGGCGTCGCCGAGTTCCTCGGCGCGGTGCTCGGCGCGTCCGGCGTCGCGCTGCTCGGCGCCGCGCACACGCTGCAGCGCACACTCGACGAGGCGTCGCACGCGGCGCGACACGTTGAGCCAGTGTCGCGCGCGGCGCGACATTTGGAGAACGACGCCCCCGCCATGCGCCGGGTCCT
>Ga0209382_10007255_pt1 | contig 14164 bp, 11 predicted proteins | sample SoiMetdeltSBSDD5_FD_187599 | JGI IMG/M metagenome (GOLD analysis project Ga0209382, IMG submission 187599) | Bulk soil microbial communities from a Populus tree surrounding site in Tennessee, USA - Soil MetaG P. deltoides SBSDD5 (SPAdes) (version 2) | ecosystem: Environmental > Terrestrial >... | reverse complement strand
CGCGACTGATGTGAGCGGGCAGCTCGTCCAGATCCTCGGAGCGGTCTTGGTCCTCGCGGGCTTCGTGGCCGGCCAGGCCGGCGTCTTGCGCGTCGACTCGCGGCCGTACCTCTGGCTCAACCTCGTCGGCTCGCTGATGCTCACGGTCGACGCCTGGCGCGGCCGGCAATGGGGCTTCGTGCTGCTGGAAGGCGTGTGGGCGGTCGTGTCGGCGCGGGGCCTCGTCACCCGCCGACGCTGATCGCGCCCATAGTCGCGGTGGTACGATGACGTGTCATGGCGGCCGACAATATCGTCCTTGTCGGATTCATGGGCGCCGGCAAGTCGGTGTCCGGCCGTCTGCTCGCGCGCCGTCTCGGACGCTGCTTCGTCGAGACCGACGACATGATCGTGTCGCGCGACGGCCGCTCCATTCCGGAGATCTTCCGGATCGATGGCGAGGAGACGTTTCGCCGGCTCGAGGCCGAGACGCTGGAGGCGCTGCGCCTGAAGTCGAGGGACGTCATCGCAACCGGCGGCGGTCTGCCGTGTCGAGACGGCCGGATGGAAGCGCTCCGTGCGCTCGGCATCGTGGTGTGGCTGCGTGGCGATCTCGGCGTGCTGCTGGAGCGCGCAGGCCGCATCGGTGGCCGCCCCATGCTGGAGCGGTCACCGGCCGAGGTGGAAGCGCTCTACCGGAGCCGCGAGCCGTATTACGCGCGGGCGCACGTCACCATCGACACGGCGGGCCTCGGCGTGGATCAGGTCGTGTCGCGCGTGCTCGCGGCGCTCCGGGAGAGTCATGCCGCACGCGTTTAGCGAGCGCCTCGGCGAGGGCGCGCTGCTCTGCGACGGCGCCATGGGGACCGTGCTCTACGCGCGCGGCGTTCCGCTCGACGCCTGCTTCGACGTGCTCAACCTGAACAATCCGCGGCTCGTGCAGGGCGTCCACGCGGAGTACATCGCGGCCGGCGCCGACTGCATCGAGACCAACACCTTCGGCGCCAACCGGTTCAAGCTTGCCATCCACGGGCTCGAGGATCAGACGCACGAGGTGAACCGGCGCGGGGTGCGGCTGGCGCGCGACGTGCGGGAGTCGGCGGGGCGCGACGTCTGGGTGCTGGGCTCGATGGGACCGCTCGGGAAGTACCTGCAGCCGCTCGGGACGATCACCGCCGACGACGCGCGGGAGGCGTTCCGCGAGCAGGCGGAGGCGCTGCTCGAGGGCGGCGTCGACGCGTTTGTGGTGGAGACGTTCTCGGACCTCGCGGAGATCCGGCTGGCCATCGAGGCGATCCGCTCGGTCACCGATCTGCCCATCGTGGCGCAGATGGCCTTCACCGACGAGGCGGTCACGTTCATGGGACGGGCGCCGGCCGACGTCGCGCGCGATTTGCGGCCGCTCGCCGTGCAGGCCATCGGGGCCAACTGCTCGGTGGGCTCGTCGACGCTCTACGACGTGCTCGAGCGCATGGCGCCGGAGGCGGGGGGCCTGCCCCTCGCCATCCAGCCCAATGCCGGGCTGCCGAGCCGCATCGGTGAGCGTCTGATCTATCTCTCATCGCCGGCCTACATGGGCGAATACGCCGGCCGGATGGTCGAGGCGGGCGCGCGGCTCGTCGGTGGCTGCTGCGGCACCACGCCGCAGCACACGGCGGCGATGCGCGAGACGCTCGATCGGCTGACGCCGGCCACGCGACGCCGCGACCCGCGTGTGATGCTTGCCCGCCCCGCGCGCCCGGCCGCGCCGGAGTCGGCCGGGGTGGCGCACGCGCCCGTGCCGACCCTGCTGCAGCGGCGGCTCGAGGCCGGCGACTTCGTCGTCACCGTCGAGCTCGATCCTCCGCGCGGCCACACCGTGGACAAGCTGGTGCAGGGAGCCAAGCTTCTCAAGGAAAAGGGCGTGGAGATCGTCGACATCAACGACGGCTCGCTCGGCCGTGTCCGGATGTCCGTGCTCGCCACGGCGTTGCTCGTCCGCGACGGCACCGGGCTCGACGTCAACATGCACTTCACCTGTCGCGATCGCAACCTCATGGGCATCCAGGGCGACCTGCTCGGCGCCCATGCGCTCGACATCCGCAACATCCTCGCGATGACGGGGGACCCGCCGCGCGCCGGCGACTATGCGAATGCGACGGCGGTGTTCGACGTCGACGGCGTCGGCCTGATCGAGATCTTGCGAAGGATGAACGACGGCGTCGACGCCACCGGCACGTCCATCGGCGACCCGACGTTCTTCTGCGTCGGCGCCGCCCTCAACCCCGCCGCCGACGACGTCGAGCGCGAGGTCGAGCGGATGCATCGCAAGATCGAGGCGGGCGCGCGGTGGCTGCAGACGCAGCCGATGTACGACCTCGAGCAGCTCGAGCGGTTTCTCGCGCGCGCGGGCGGCTCCCCGGTCCCGGTGCTGGTGGGCATCCTTCCGCTCCACAGCTCCCGCCACGCCGAATTCCTGCACAACGAGGTGCCGGGGATTACCATCCCTGACGCGGTACGCGCACGGATGCGACAGGCGGGTGAGTCGGCGCTTCGCGCGGGGATCGAGATGGCCCAGGCGCTCGTGAACGACGTGCGCGGTCGCTACGCCGGCGCCTACCTGATGCCGTCGTTCGGCCGATTCGAGGTGGTGGCGGAGGTGCTCGATGTCCTCCACTGACAGGGCGATGGTGGCGGCACTCGGTGTGCGTGAGGCGGCGTCCCGCGTGCAGGCAGGCGAGCTGACGGCGGCGGCGCTGGTCGAGGCGTGCCTCGACAAGATCGGCTCGCTGGACGGGACACTGCACGCCTGGGCGTACGTCGACGGCGATGGCGCGCGGGCGGCAGCGCGCGCGCTCGACGGCGGAACCGCCCGTGGTGTGCTCCGCGGCGTGCCGATCGGCGTGAAGGACATCTTCCACGTGCAGGGCATGCCGACCACGGCGGGCTCGCGGCCGTTCGCCCACTCACGTCCGTCGGCCGACGCGACGTCGGTCGGCCGGCTCCGGGCGGCCGGCGCCATCGTCCTCGGCAAGACGCATACGACGGAGTTCGCGTTTCGCGATCCCGCGCCGACGTGCAATCCGTGGAATCCACGCCACACCCCGGGCGGCTCGTCGTCGGGATCGGCCGCCGCCGTCGCGGCGCGGATGGTGCCGGCCGCGCTCGGCACGCAGACGGTCGGGTCCGTGCTGCGACCCGCCGCGTACTGTGGCGTGGTGGGCTACAAGCCCACGCACGGCCTCGTGCCGGCCGACGGGGTGATTCCGCTCGCGTGGTCGCTCGACCACGTCGGCGTGTTCGCGCGCTCGGTGCCCGACGTCGCGCTCGTGCTGGGCGTCCTCACGGGCCGCGGGCTCGACCCCGTGCCGGTCGGCGCGCCGCGCCTGGCCCTCGCACCCGAGCTGCTCGATCGCGCCACGCCGGAGATGGCCGCGCACGTGCGCGCGCTGGCCGAGCGGTTCGCAGCTGCCGGCGCCACGGTGACCGAGCTGAAGCTCCCGGCGGAGTTCGCCACGTTGCACGCCGCCGGGCAGCGCGTGCTGGAGGTGGAGGCGGCCGCCTATCATCGCGACGCGTTCGCGCGGCACGAGAAGGACTACGGCAAGCACATCGCCGAGATGATCCGCATCGGCCTCGGCCACACCGCCGTCGACTATGTGGCGGCCAACCGCGCCCGGCTGGCGTTCCGCGAGACCGTCATGCCACTGCTGGCCGCGCACGATGCGCTGCTGTCGCCGACGGCGCCGGCGACGGCGCCCGAAGGGCTCGCGTTCACGGGCGACGCGTCGCTGTGCGCGCCGTGGTCGTCGGCCGGTGTCCCGGCGGTGAGCCTGCCGAGCGGCGTCAGTGACCGCTCGCGCCTGCCACTGGCCGTCCAGCTCGTGCAGGCGGCCGGCGCGGATGCCCGCCTCCTCGGCGTCGCCGCGTGGTGCGAGCGCCAGCTGGACCCGATGCCCGCGCCGCCGCACGCCTGATGCTGGATCTCAAGATCGAGGGCGCGACGGTCTTCGACGGCACCGGCGCCGCCGGCGGTCGCACCGACGTCGGCGTGCGTGGCGAGACGATCGTGGCCATCGGCGATCTGAGCCGCGAGCGCGCCGGCACCACGCTGAACGCGTCCGGCAAGGCGCTGGCGCCCGGGTTCATCGACATGCACTCCCACTCCGACTGGCGGCTGTGGGCGAACCGGCGCGCGGAGTCGAAGATCCGGCAGGGCGTGACCACCGAGGTCGTCGGCAATTGTGGGTTCTCGCCGGCGCCGGTGCGGCCCGAGTTCCTTGACGATCTCCGCGGATTTGCGCTGTACGTGCCGCCGGGCATGGACTTCGCGTGGTCGGGCTTCGACGACTATCTTCGCGCCTTCGATACCGGCGGCACCGCGGTCAATGTCGTGCAGCTCGTCGGCCATGGGACGCTGCGCATCGCGGCCATGGGGTTTGCCCGGCGCGCGCCGACGGCCGCCGAGCTCACCACGATGCGGCGGCTGATGGGCGACGCCGTGGAGGCTGGCGCCTGGGGTCTCTCGACCGGTCTCATCTACGCGCCCGGCTCGTATGCGACCACCGAGGAGATCATCCAGATCGCGCGCGTGGCCGGCAGCCAGGGCGGCTTCTACGCCAGCCACATCCGCGGCGAGGGCGCCACGCTGCTCGACGCCGTCGCCGAGGCGATCCGTGTCGGACGCGAGGGGCAACTGCCCGTGCAGGTGAGCCACGTGAAGGCGGCCGGCCGCCCCAACTGGGGCAAGGTGGAGCGCGCGCTCGCGCTGATCGACGGCGCCCGCGCCGACGGACTGGACGTGATGGCGGACGTCTATCCGTATACCGCGTCCAGCACCACGCTCCGCACGCTCCTGCCGGACTGGGCGCTCGAGGGCGGCGTGGACGCCATGATCAAGCGCCTCGCCGACGCCGACGCGCGCGCGCGGATCCGCCGGGAGATCGAAGCGCCCGTGACGGGACAGAGCCTGCTCGACCGCGTTGGATGGGAGAACGTGATGATCTCGTACTGTGCCCGCCGCAAGGACGCCGAGGGCAAGCGGCTCTCGGAACTCGGCGCCGCGCGCGGGATGGAGCCGCTCGACGCCGCCCTCGAGCTCATCGTGGACGAGGCCGGCAAGGCCTACATGATCCTGTTCCAGCTGGACGAAGCCGATCTCCGGCGTGCGCTCGTTCACCCGCACGTCATGATCGGCTCCGACGGCTCCGCGCTGGCGCCCTACGGCGCGCTCGGCGAAGGCAAGCCGCACCCGCGCAGCTACGGCACCTTCCCGCGCGTGCTCGGCGAGTACGCGCGGGAGCAGCGCGTGCTGTCGCTCCCGCAGGCGATCCACAAGATGACCGGGATGCCCGCGCGACGTCTGAACCTGAAAAACCGTGGCCTCGTGCGCGAGGGCGCCAAGGCCGATCTCGTCGTGTTCGACCCGCGCCGCATCGCCGACGCCGCCACCTACCAGGATCCGCATCGCTACCCCGCAGGGATCGAGCACGTGCTCGTCAACGGGCGCTTCGTGATCAAGGACGGTCAGCACACCGGCAGTCTTCCCGGACGGGTCCTCACCCCGCCGTAGCCGATGGCACGCGTCGTCCCCGATCTGCTCACACCGCTCGCCACCGCGGCGTCGCTCGAGGCCGGGCTGGTGCAGACCCTCAAGCGGCTGGTGGCGCTCGTCGGCGGCACCGCCGGCGTGCTCGTCGTCCGTCCCCACGGCTCGACACCGCTGCTGGTGGCGGCCGGGCCGGCCGCCGCCACGGCGCCGCTGCGCGCCGCACTGCTCGACGGCGCCGCGCTGCCGCGCGGCGCAGTGCGCGCCGTGCTCGGGCGCGGCCGCGTCACCGGAGAGGTGGCGCTGGTGGGCCGGCGCGCGCTCCGCCGCGGCGCGCTTTCCTCCGGCGTCGCGCACGATCTCGGGGCTGCCCTCGAGCCGGCGTGGGAGTTTCACCGCCGTGCCCTGCGCCTCCGCGTGCTCGACGAGGTCACACGCCGTTTCGTGTCGAGCGATTCCGTCGATGACGTCCTGCGCGACTTCGCCGCCGGCGTGGCCAAGCTCGTCAGCTTCGACGCCCTGACCATCTCGCTGGTCGACGCCGAGCGGCACGAGTTCGAGGTCATCGAGGTATCGCCCGGGCCGGCGTCCGGCGCCCTCCCGCGCGAAGGTCGACAGCCGATGGAGAAGACGCTCCTGGCCGAGGCCGTGGCCGCGGGCGCACCGGTGCGTGTCGACGACGTCGACGACGCGGGGGTGCCGGCCGCCAGTCGCGTTGCGCTCGGCGCGCGTGGCTGGCGCTCCGTCGTGCTCGTTCCGCTCGTGAGCCGGGAGGGCGTGTTCGGCGCCGTCAGCCTGCTGGCGGCTCGTCGCGCGGCCTTCGACGGTCGCGACGTCGACAGCGCTACCGAGCTGGCGCGGCCGCTCGCCTCGGCGATCGAGCAGCGACGGCTCGTCGACGAGAGCCGGCGCCGCGCCGAAGAGCTGGCGGCGCTGTACACGACGAGCCAGCTCATCACGTCACGCCTGGATGTCGCGTCGGTGCTCGATCGGATCGCGCGTTCGGTGACGGCGTTGATCGGCAGCACCGGCTGCGGCATCGGCCTGCTCGAGCCGGGCGGCGCGCGCCTGATCAACGCGGCCGCTCACGGCTACCAGAGCGAGGAATGGCGCGCGCTGGTGCTGCCGGTCGGCGAGGGCATCATGGGCCGCTGCGCGGAGACGGGGGCTCCCCTCCGTGTCGACGACGTGCGCGTCGATCCGCGCTCGGCGCGTCGCGACGTCGACGCGCGCGAGGGCATTCGCTCGATGCTCTGCGTCCCCCTGCGCGTGGCGGGCAAGCTACTCGGCGTCATCTCGGCGGTCTCGACCCGGTCGGCCGCGTTCACCGCCCACCACCAGGAGGTGCTGGAAGCGTTCGCCGAGCAGGCCGGGATCGCTGTTCAGAACGCGCAGCTCTTCGAGGAGAGCGTCCTGCGCACGCGGGAGACGCGGGCGCTGCTCGCGGCCGGACGCGCCGTCACTGCCAGCCTCGACCGCGATCGCACGGTGACGGTCATCATGGAGCAAGCGCGGGCCGTGCTCGGCGTGCACTCGTGCGGCATCATGATGCTCGACCCCCAGAGCCGCATCCTCTCGCTGGTCGCGAGCCTCGATGTGCCCGAGCCGATGCTGTCGACCGTGCGCGTGCACGAGGGCGAAGGTCTCACCGGGCAGGCGGTGGCGCAGTCCCGGCCGATGCAGAGCGCCGACCTCTGGTCCGATCCGCGCGCCGCGTACCCCCACCTGTCGCGCACGAGCGGATTTCGCTCGATGCTGGCCGTGCCGTTGCGCGTCGGCGCCAAGGCGCTGGGCGCGCTGGTCGTGCTGCGCCAGGACGTCCACGCCTTTACCCCGGCCGAGGAGGAGCTGCTGCTGGCGCTCGCGGATCAGGCGGCCATCGCCATGGAGCACGCGCGACTGTACGAGAACCTCGAGGGTATGGTGGCCGAGCGGACGCGCGAGCTCGATGGACAGAAGCGGTTCGTGGAGGTGGTGGTCGAGACGCTGCCGCTCGGTGTCTTCGTCCTCGACGGCGACCTGCGCGTCGTGCGGGCCAACCGTGAGGGCGCGCGGACGCTCGCGTGCGAGGCGGCGCCGGGGCGGCCGCTGCACGAGCTGGTGCCGCCGCCGCTGGCCGTGGCGCTGTCGACGTTCGTCAACGCCGCGCGTGAGCGCCGCGCCGTGGACGTCGTCGAGCGCGAGCTGCGGGCCGGCGGCGACACCAAGACGCTACGGTTCACGGCGGCGCCGCTCGATGAGCACGGCGACGGCGGCGGTCACGTCGTCCTCCTCGCGGAGGACGTGACGCGCGCCAAGCACCTGGAGCGCCAGATGCTGCTCACCGAGCGGCTCACCACGGCGGGCCGCCTCGCCGCCGGCGTCGCTCACGAGCTGAACAATCCCCTGGCGACCATCGCGGGCTGCGCGGAGTCACTGACCGCCCGCCTCAAGGAAAACCCGCTCGCGGGCCGACCGGAGCTCGCGGACTTTTCCGGCTATCTCACGCTGATCGAGGAGGAGGCGTTCCGCTGCAAGGAGATCACGGGCAGTCTCCTGCAGTTCGTGCGCGAGCCGGGCCACCGCCGCGCGCCGACCGACGTCAACGCGCTGGTGCACAAGACGATCGAGCTGCTCTCGCATCAGTCGAGGTTCGTCAACAGCCGGTTCGCGACCGCGCTCGATTCGGAGCTTCCGCTGGTGGTGGTCAACGAGGGTCAGTTCCGTCAGCTCTTTCTCGGGTTGGCCTCGAACGCGCTGGAGGCGATGGAGGGCCGGGGTCGGCTGACGATCAGCACGCGGCGCGCGCGCGGTGAGGTCCACGTCGACTTTGCCGACGAGGGCCCCGGCATCAGCGAGGAGGTGCTGGCGCGGATCTTCGACCCGTTCTTCACCACCAAGCCGCCGGGGCAGGGCACGGGACTCGGCCTCGCCATCGCGCAGTCGATCGTGGCCGACCACGGCGGCCGCATCGAGGTCGAGTCGCGGCTGGCGGCCGGAACGGTATTCAGGGTAGTGTTGCCCGCATGAAGCCGCGCCCATCTCGAACGGGCCACCCACGGTTCACGGCCGTCTCGAAGCGATCGCTACAATGACGCGCCCGATTCGTGTGCTCGTGGCCGACGACGAGACCAAGCTGCGCGAGCTGATGGTCCGCGAGCTCGCGCGCCGGGCCCATGAGGTGGACGGCGTGGGCGACGGCGAGAGCGCCCTCGTCGCGCTTCGAGATCGCGAGTTCGACGTCGTCATCCTCGACATGAAGATGCCCCGCAAGGAGGGCATCGAGGTGCTCCGCGAGCTCCAGTCGCTTCCCGAGCATCCGCAGGTGATCGTCATGACGGGCTTCCAGGAAGTCGCCACGGCCGTGGAGGCCATGAAGCTCGGCGCCTACGACTACCTCACCAAGCCGACGAAGATCGAAGAGCTCGACATCGTGATCCGCAAGGCGGCCGAGAAGGGCCAGCTCATCCGCGACAACGTCGCGCTGCGCGCGCACGCCCCGGGCGCCGAGCCGTACGGGGGGATCCTGACCCGCAGCTCGAAGATGCAGGAGGTGCTTCGCATCGTGGAGCGCGTGGCGCCGACCGACTCCTCGGTGCTGATCCTCGGCGAGAGCGGCACCGGCAAGGAGCTGGTGGCACGGGCCATCCACGAGCGCTCGGCGCGCGCCGCGCGCGCGTTCGTGCCGATCCACTGCGGCGCCCTGCCGCGCGAGGTGCTCGAGTCCGAGCTCTTCGGACACGAGAAGGGCGCCTTCACCGGCGCCGTCAACGCCAAGCCCGGCCTGGTGGACCTGGCCGACGGCGGCACGCTGTTGCTGGACGAGATCGGCGAGATGGAGCCGGACAGCCAGGTGAAGCTGCTGCGCGCGCTGGAGACCGGCATGTTCTTCCGGGTCGGCGGCACACGTCCGCGCAGCGTCGACATCCGGATCGTCGCGGCCACCAACCGGGATCTCGCCGAGGCCATGCGCGCGGGCGAGTTCCGGCAGGATCTCTACTATCGGATCAACACGATCACGGTGTCGCTGCCGCCGCTGCGCGAGCGGCGCGAGGACATCGCCCTCCTGGCCCAGCACTTCGTCGAGTCCAAGGTGGCGTACGGCTCCAAGCGGTTGTCGCCGGCGACGCTCGCGGTGCTGGAGGCCTACGCCTGGCCCGGCAACGTGCGCGAGCTGCTGCACGCCATCGAGCGCGGCGTCATCCTGTCGAAGGGTGACGAGATCGAGCCCGGCGACCTGCCACCTGAGGTGCTCGGCGCCGGTGCGCCCCCCACGGCGCCTGGGGGCAGCCTCGAGACCATCGAGCGGACGCACATCGTGACCACGCTGCGGCAGGTGAGTGGCCATCGCGGCAAGGCGGCCGCGCTGCTCGGCATCGATCCCAAGACGCTCTACCGAAAGATCATCGGCTACCAGATCAAGCCCGAGGAGTTTCGCTGATTCGGGAGCCGTGACGTTTTGGTCGGGCGTTATGCCCGATCATTCGCCACGCCTCGCCACCTGCCGGTCATGTTCTGACGCCGCGGCGCCCAGTTAGCGCTCGCTCCGATGTGGCATCCCGCTTGCTCATTTCGCCCCGGCTTCGGCCAATCAACTCTCATGGAGATGAAATGAACCGAGTCCTCGTGATCGATCCGAACCGTGCGGCGGCCCAGGCCCTGGGCCTCGCTTGCCTCGAACGTGACCTGGGCATCGCCATCGCGGAGAATCTCTGCGAGGGTGTCCGCATCGTCCTCACCACACCGGTCGACCTCATCGTCGTCGACGCCGCCGAGATGCGGCTCACTGCACGCGAGATGGCGACGCTCTTCGATCGCGTGGCGCCGAGCGTGCCGGTGGTCGTGGCCATGAAGGCGCCGGCCGCGCTCGACCAGCGCGTGACCTTCGAGCTTGCCGGCTTTCGCGTGATCACCAAGCCGGTGGCCGTCGAAGACCTGCTGCACAAGGTGCCCGCCGCTCGATGACCGTTCGTTCCGCCGCCGTCGCGCTGCTCGCGGTGATCATCATGATCCTCGCCATCGAGGTCTCGACATGGGCGCTCGGACGGGCGATGTCGGTCGTCGTTCCAGCCGCATCGGTGAGCGAACTCGATACGCCGGTGCCGCAGGCGTCCGAGGTCGACGCACCGCCGCCGATGACGCCCGCGCTCACATGGTAGTCATCGCGCGCGTCACCGGTTGCGTCGAGAGCAACGACGTGTAAACTTTTAACGTCGAGACCGACGATCGGTCCGACCTCGCCCCCGACGTCGAACGGACTCTTCCGGTTCGCGGGGCGTGCAGACAGCGGAAGAGAGTTCGGGGGAAAGTCTATGGCGTCCAAGCTGTACGTCGGCGGTCTTGCATACTCGACCACGAGTGAGGGGCTGCGGGAGTTCTTCGCGCAGAGCGGCAACGTGCTCTCGGCCACGGTCATCACCGACCGGTTTTCCGGTCAGTCGCGCGGATTCGGATTCGTCGAAATGAATTCCGCTGAGGACGCTCAGAACGCGATCGCCCAGATCAACGGACGCGAGCTGGACGGTCGCCGGATCACCGTCGAGATCTCCAATCCGCAGGCGCCACGCTCGGGTGGCGGCGGCGGCGGACGTCCCGGCGGCGGTGGCCGTCCTGGTGGCGGACGTCCCGGTGGCGGTGGCGGCCGCGAGAGCGGCTATGCGCATCGACCGTCCAAGCCGGTGAAGTGGTAGCCCGCTAGTCGACCCGAGACCACATCAAAAGGGCCGGCCTACTGGGCCGGCCCTTTTGTTTCGAGGTTTAGCTCTCCGCGACGCCGCCCGGCAGTGCCCGACTTGGAGGAGCGGCACGGGCCCCCCATCTTCACTGAAAAATGCGATCGTAGCGTCCGTACTCGTGGGCGGCGTCCATGAACCACTTCACGATCTCCGGGTCCGACTTCGGCGGGATCTCGCACGACGTCGACAGGATGAAGCCCGAATGCGGGGCGGCGGTGTCGATGCAGCGCCGGACGTCGGCGTACATCGCCTCGCGCGACGTCTTCTCGAACTTCGTCGCGTCCACGTTGCCGATGGCGACCGCGCGGCCTCTGGCGACCGCCACGAAGCGGTCGAGCTGGTCGACGTGGAGCGTCGGATCCGCCTGCTGATCGAGGTCGAAGGAGACCGTCGTGAATCCGACCTGCAGCAAGTCCTCGAAGATCGGGTAGGTGGTGCCGCAGATGTGCGTCGTCACGCCGACCTTCTTTGCCTTGAAGTACTCCACCAGCTCCTTGTGGTACGGCGCGATGAACTCGCGGTAGTTGTCCGGGGAGATCAGGCTGATGGAGGCGGTCGGCTCGGAGAATGACAGGCCGATACCGGTCTTCACGATCGCGTCACCCCAGATCTTTGAGAAGTCCGTGGTGATGCGCATGAGGTCGTGGATGAACTGCGGATCCTCGAAGGTGTCGAGCAGCATCGTCTCGGGATTGCGGATCAGCATCGCGATCGTCCACGGGCCGACGGCTACCGCGCCGATGGCCGTCGGCGGCTTGGCCTTCACGAGCGCCTCGCACTGCTCGAGAAATCCGGGAAGGCGCGCTGTCTTGTAGGGGTCCGGCATCTTCAGCCTGGCCAGCGCCGCCTTGTCGTCGGTGAGCACGTGCTCGTCGATGGAGGGCACGACGTAATCCGAGTACTTCACCCGGCAGCCGAACGCCTCCGCTTCCTTGGCGAGGTCGTTGTAGGCGAGCACTACGTCGGGCTGGTAGCGCTCGTAGTAATTCATCATCGCCTTGATCGCCTTCGGCACGTTCGTGCAGTACTCCTCGATGGAGAGTCCGTCGAGCGTGCCGGCGAACGACGCGACGATCGGGTAGACGGGGACCCGATCGGCGAACGACCGCTTGTACGCCGCCACCACGCGATCGCGGTTGCTGTACTGGGCCTGTCCCTTCTCGGCGTCCCAGAACCGGTTGACCTCCATGTACTTCGGGGGCAGCTTCGCCTCGTACTCCATGAACTGGGTAATCGGGTAGCGAATGCCGCCGGCGTGTGTGCCGCGCAGCCCCTCGACGATCTCCTCCATCTGGCCCCACGGAATCGTGAACGCCATCTCATGATCCTGCGTCTGGCCGAAGATGCGATCGCCGGAGCAGGGCAGGATCACCTGGGGGCGGTCGGTGCGCATGGTGGTCACGATGATCTCGGAGCAGTCCACGCGCCCGCCGAAGGCCGAGGCCAGCTTGCCGCCACGCTTCCAGAGGGCCGCCTGGGTGAGGCGCATGACCTGGGCGGGATTGGCGTAGATGCAGACCAGGTGCGGCTCGAAGGTCGCGCGGTCGAGGGGGCCGACCAGGAGGCCGGCGTACTCGCCAGGCTTGAACCGATCGATGGCCGCCTCCGAGCGCTGCCCGGCGTCCTTGGTCTCCGTGTACATGCCCTCGCAGAGGGTGCCGGAGCTGTGCAGGTGGGTGACCTTCTCGAACCCCATGGCGGCGATGCCGAGCGAGCAGATGCTGTCCTCGCGGGTGAGGGCGATCGTCCAGCCGTAGCGCCGCGCCATGTCGATGACCTGGCAGTTCATCGAGAGCTTCTTGAAGTCGCGCGCCGGCCGTTTGGCACGCTCGGGAATCGGCTCCCCGGGCTGCAACATCCGGATCGCAACCGGAAAAGTTTGCGGCCGGATGTAGGTCTGCAACTCCCGGTCGGCCGTCTTCACGTCGATCATGCGTCCTCCTGACTGGAACGGTTTCCCGCCCGACGACGCGACGAAGCACGTCGTGACGCGACGATGCGCGCGGTTCAGCCTACTACGCGCGGTCGAACAGCCGCAATGCCGTGCAGACCACGCGCGTGGTGAGTTGAAGGTACGACAATTGCCTAAGCGACTCGCATGCGTCGCATCTTTGGCTTCCTGGCGGGCGTGGTCGTCGGCCAGTGGCTCGTCTTCGGAAGCACGCTGTCCCCGGCGGATCTCCACAGCCGGGCGGCGGCGGCGTACGAGCGGCGCGACTACGTGGAGGCGCTCCGGCTGTGGAGCCAGGCCGTCAGCCTCCAGCCGGCCGAGGCTCGGTTCCACTACCTGCGCGGCCAGGCGCTGGCGCATCTCGGAATGCGCACTTCCGCCGCCGACGCCTTCCAGGTCAGTCTCCTCCTCGAGCCCTCCTCGGACGTCGCCCGCGATGCCATCGCCGGGCTGGCCGGGCTTGCCTCGGTGACGGCGCCCGACGGCGATGTGCTCGTCGGCATGGAGCAGGGCGTTGGGGTGTGGGTCGTGCCGATCGTGATCAACGGGGTCCACCAGGGCCGGTTTCTGCTGGACACCGGCTCCAGCGTGGTCGTGGTCGCCCCGGCCTTTGCGGCCTCCATCCCGCTCGCGCCAGGCGACAGCCGCGACGCCATCGAGCTCCAGACGCTGGGCGGCCGGACGCGGGGCCCGTCGTCCACGGTCGCCTCGCTGCGCGTCGGCACCGCCGAGCTTCAGAACCTCCCGGTGGTGATCCACGACCCGGGGCCAGGGCTCGACGGCATCCTCGGCAACACGTTCCTGAGCCACTATCGGCTCACCGTGGACGCTGATCGCCGACAGCTCACGTTGCGTCCGCTCGCCCGCCCCGTCGCCCAGGTCCGCCCGTCGGAATAAAGACGCAACCCTAGATAGATCCTCGCCGCCTCCCGCGGGGGAGTAGAATACCCGTCCACTCGGCGGGGGTCGCTCGCCGCGCAGAACAGGGAGGCA
>Ga0209382_10007253_pt1 | contig 14164 bp, 13 predicted proteins | sample SoiMetdeltSBSDD5_FD_187599 | JGI IMG/M metagenome (GOLD analysis project Ga0209382, IMG submission 187599) | Bulk soil microbial communities from a Populus tree surrounding site in Tennessee, USA - Soil MetaG P. deltoides SBSDD5 (SPAdes) (version 2) | ecosystem: Environmental > Terrestrial >... | reverse complement strand
GCAGAATCGCAGCGCCGACAGTCGACAGCGTCCCAAGCACTGGCACGCCCGGCGTGTAGCCTGCCACCATCTTGGCATAGAGATACTCCGGCACGGCGCTGTCAGCACCCGTTGTATAGAGCGACAGCGGAAAATTGCCCCATGACAGCAGGAAAGCGAAGAGCGCACCCGAGAAAATGCCCGGAAGCAGGACGGGAAAAGTGATCTCTCGGAAAACCTGCAGCCGGGACGCCCCAAGGTCGAATGCCGCTTCTTCAAGTGCCGGATCGAAACTGTAGACCTGGATCGCAATCACGAGCGTCGCGACCGGTGCGATCCACACCAGATGTGCGAAAACGGCCGTCTTCCACGACAGCGGAAGTCCGAGGGCGTTGAACCATAGCAGCAAGGCGAGACCGAGCACCGATTGTGGAAAGAAGATCGGCAGCAATACGAGCTTCTGATAGAGCGAGCGGCCTTTCCAATCGTAGCGTGCAAAGGCGAGCGCACCGAAGAACGCCAGGATCACGGCGATCACCGTCACCGCTGACGCGATCGCGATCGAGGTCGACAAGATCTGATGGATCTCAAAGGAGGCCAGTGTCTTGCCCCACCATTCCGTTCCCCATCGGGGAATGGGAAAGGTGAAATAGCGGCTGGCGGTCAGCGATGCCAGAGCGAGACAAACGGCCGGCACGTAAAGGAACACGATGACAGCAGCAGTCCAGGCGAGGATCAGAGAGCGCATCGCACCGCGGTCGGCCTCCATCAGCGTTTCCCCATGATCTGATCGAGATCGAAACGTCGGAGAACCAGAATCACGAGAAAGGCGACGACAAACATCAGCAGAACTGCGAGCGCCGAGCCGAGTGGCCAATTCTGCGCATAGGTGAAAGCGATTTCGATATCGTGGACGATCGGGATGATGCGTTGCCCGCCCATCACCTTGGCCTCAGCAATGGCACCGACTGCCAACACGAAAGTCAGCAGGAATCCAATGACAATTCCCGGCATGGCAAGCGGCAACTCGACCTCGCGGAAAACCTGCCAGCGCGAGGCCCCAAGGTCGTAGGCTGCCTCCCGCGTTTCGTTCGGCACCATCGCGATGCCGAGCGTCATCGGGAACAGCATGAACGGAAGATAGACATAGACCATGCCGAGAATAATCGCCGGAAGCGTGAAGAGCATGCTCGACAGTTCGATGCCGAACAATGACTTGAGTGTGCCGAGAAGGACACCATTCTTGATAAGGAACAGCACCCAACCATAAAGCCTGACATTCTCCGACACAAAAAGCGGGATGGTAAACAGAAGCGTCACCACCATCGACCATGGTCCGGCAAGGCGCACGAGGCCATAAGCGATCGGGTAGCAGATCAAAGCCAGGATGATCGTCGTGACGACGGCAAGACCAAGCGACCACAGGAACGAGATGTAGCTCGTCGAACGAAGGATGGCGCGATAGTTTTCGAGCGTGGGCTCCTGGAACAGGCTGAAGGTGCGCTCCGGCATGAAGCTGAAGTCGATCACGGCGAGGAGCGGCGCAGCAAAGCCGATGGCAAGCAGCACCAGCATGGGCAGCGCGTTGCGCAAGCCTTGCGACATGCCCTAGGGTCCGACCAGAATGCTGTCCCGGCCATCCCAGCCGATCAGCACCTCCTCGTCGAGCTGGCCCTTGAAGGCCTGCTGACGCAGCTTCTCGACGACGAATACGTGGTCACCGACCCGAACTTGATATTGGATGCGCGATCCCAGCACATATTCATTGTAGAGCCGTCCGGAAAGAACATTCTCAGCCTCGGTCGGGGAGGCGAGGAAACGCATGAACTCCGGCCGGATGACCAGAAAGCCCTCACGAAAATCAGCGGGAATGGCGCCTGCCCGCAGGTCTGCCGGAACCGCTGTGGATATAAGCGCATGTCCGCCGTCGAGCCTGACCGGCAGCACGTTCACATCCCCCATGAACTCCGAGACGAAGCGTGAATTCGGCGCCGTGTAGATCTCATGCGGCGTTCCGACCTGCACCAACCTCCCTGCCCGCATCACGCCGATACGATCGCTCATCACCATTGCCTCTTCCAGGCTGTGAGTGATGTAGACGAATGTCTTGCCGGTTTCTCGATGAATGTCCTTGAGCTCCTTCTCGAGGGTCTTGCGGAGCTTGTAATCGATGGCAGAGAGCGGCTCGTCGAAGAACAGGATCTCGGGGTCGAAGGCAAGCGCCCGGGCAAGTGCGACGCGCTGGCGTTCGCCGCCGGAGCATTTCTGAACGCTTCGACCATAATAGCCTTCGGGCAAGCGGAGTTGCTGCATGAGCTCCAATGCTCGGGCGCGCCGGGTCGAGCGATCGATGCCGCGGATCTTCAACGAGAACTCGATATTGTCGCCGACCGAGCGATGCGGGAACAGCGCCAGCGACTGAAACACCATGCAGGTCGGGCGCCGGTTGGCCGGGATGTCGTTGATGCGCTTGCCTCTGAGCCGGATGTCGCCGGAGCTCGCGGTCTCCATCCCGGCAAGGATGCGAACGAGCGTGGTCTTGCCGCTGCCGGACGGACCGACGATCGTGAAGAACTCCCCCTCCATGATCTTGAGGTCGATCCGGTCAACGGCGGTGAGCGGTCCAAAGACCTTGCTCACCGCCGCAAGCTCGAGAATCGGTCGCGATTCACCCTGCAGAGGCTTCACGTTTGGCAGCCGTCATGATGTCCAGAAGCTTGGCATAGTCGGGTACGATATCGTACTCGACGGAACGCGCCATCTCCTCTTCCAGGCTGTCCCATTGAATGGCGTCGAGCTCGTCCGCCGTGAACAGCTTGAAGCAGTCGGAATTGCCCATTTGCGTGACTGGATTGAAAGTTCCTTCGGCAAAGGCGACGATATGGGCGTTCTCGGGCTTTTGCACATATTGAAGGAACTCGACGGCGAGTGGCGAAGCGTTGGGGTTGTTCACCACGGACGTGACCTCGATCCACGAGATGCCGCCCTTGCCATCCGTCAGCGGACCCTTGCTCGGCGTGACGCCGCGGATGTTCTTGTGACCGTCGGCGCGCGCCGGCGAGGCGGAATAGGTCCCGCCTGTCATATGGAAGTCGATCTCACCCGACACCAGCGCCTGGTTCATGGTCGCAATATCGCCCACGACCTTGGCTCCCTTGAACACCCGCTTGGCGGTCTCGGTAAACTTCGCGACCTCCTGGTCGTTATGCTCCTTGAACGGGTCGAAGCCGCTGATCGCGCAGATATTGAACACGTTCCAGTCGTCGGATTCGAGGACGCCGTATTTCTTGGCATTGGCGGGATCGTTGAACAGGTCCCAGCCCTGGTCCTCGGCGGTCTTCCGGCTTACCTTGTCGGTGTTGACCACGAAGCTGTACGGGCCAAAGCGCTGGCACATGCCGAGAAGCTCCTTGCCGCTGTCGTCCATCGCCCACTTATAGGGTGGCTTGAACGCCGGCAGCATCTTCTCGAAATAGGGCTCCATCTGCGCCCGATCGAGCGGCTTGATCAGCTTCTCGGGGTACATGATCTTGCGCGCCCAGGGATTGTTTACATTGATCAAATCCCACACGTTGGTCTCCCCGGCCCGGAGCCGGTTGATCATCGTCGGGTCGTTGGTCAGCGACTCGGCCTTGACGGTGGCCGCATTGGCGGACCGGAACGGATCGAGGACCTGCGCGGAATTGTAACCCTCCCAGCACAGGATGTTCAGCTCCTTCTCGCGGGCGGCATAAGCAGAACGCGGAAGGCCGGATTGCGCGGCAAACGCCGCGGCAAGCATCGCGGATGTCTGCATGAAGCCCCGGCGCGACAAGCTTTGCTTGGGCATTTGTTTCCTCCCTAAAGGCACCTCTTGGCGGGAACAGGGTGCCCCGCCACCACCTTAACGTCAATCCGGGCGACCTATTTGACCTCGAGGAACCTGGATTTGACCTGATAGCCGGAAAATCGTCAGTAGCGACCCATATAGAGGCCTCGGCGGCGATAGACCTCGGCAGCCTCCTCGAGGAAGTCGGCAAGCTTGAACGTGCCATATGTTTCGCGCAACAGCTTCGCAGCGGAAATCAGCTCGGCTTCGCTTTTCGCCCGTCCAGGTCGCAGCAGCTCGTAAATCTCCATGATCACCCGTTGCGGCAGCGCCGCCATCTCGGCTGCCCTCTCGAGATTGAGTGCAAGAGTCGGGCGGCCGGCGGCGCGAGAGATCTCGGCCTGGCGAGACAGCGACTGCGGGGTAATCCTCAGATCCTCCATGGCGATCTCGCCGGCGACGACCCTCTCAAGCGTAAGCTCGTCGAGGCTCAGGCCGCGGGCCCCTCGCACTTCGCCAGGGCAGGTTTCAGCGAGCGGATAGTCGGGAATGCCAAAGGGGCGCGTGGTCACTCGGCCGCCTCCATGAACTCGATCTCGATCTCTTGGGGCGCAGCACCGTCACGTGTCAGCGAGGTCTCGATCGCGTAGATGAGAGCCACCCGGGCGTGATGGCGGGAACCAAGGGCTTCGCCGCGCGTCGGCACCACGACAGGATCCGGCAATTCGCCCAATGCGTGCGACGCGGCGTTCGAACCCAAGCGTCGATAGTGGTCTAGGCTGGTGATTGGGGCGTTTGAGAAGAGCTCGAGATTGTTGTGAGGCAACCTTCCGCGTTGGTGGATGACTGCCGTGCCCTTGGCCTGAAGTCCGATGCCGACACCCGAGCCCGAAAGGGTGGCCGCGGAGAGACCCAGGAAGGACGTGTCGGCCGTGTGCAGCAGGCGCACCACCCGCAGTCTCAGGCCCCGCTCCTCCACCCCGGCCTTGATCTCCTTGAGAACGGCGCTCAAAGGATGACCGGCAAGCGTCCGAAAGAGCTTCAGACCGAAGCCCGGGCTGACGCCGACCACGACCTCACCCGGATCGTCACCCGTCTGTGCCGGCCCCATCTCGCGATAACGGATCCGACCGCCTTCGGCCTTGGCAAAGGTGCCCTCGGTGCGCAGCACCTCTGCCCGGTCGAGCACGTCGCGAATTCCCACGATATCCCGGCGCCGGTCCTCGGACATCCGATAGCCGGTGCCTGGTCCGGCATAGTCGTTGGGATCGTTGACCGCGCTCATCACCCGACCCTGACGAATCAATGCCGAGGTCTGGAGATAGTCGCCCGAGACCCGCAACCGCAGGAGAAAGAGCAGGTTCCGCGCCTCGTCGGCAAAGCCGCGGCGATCGAGTGCGCGGACCACATCGAGCATGCTGATGCCGCGTTCACTGATCTTCTCGCTGATCAGCGCCACCTGGCGCGGCGTGAAGCTATCGGTGTCGTCCGATCCCGAAGCGACAACCACCGATTCCTTCATGCGGGCCTCGGGTGCGGCAAGATCGAGTTCCTCGAGGACCGCCGAGACAGCGTCGACAGCGCGGCGACGCAGCTCGAGAACGCGGGTCTCCTCGACCGGGACGAGTCCGCCATCGGCTTCGAAGTCGCGCTGCAGCACGAGGTAGTCCTCAAGCTCCTCGCCATTGAGGAGAGATGGGTTGAAAGAATTGTCGTATTTGAGAATCGAGCCAAATCCGGAACAGATCAGGTCGGAGCCGGATATGAGATAGGGCAGGATCTTGGCGCCGACTCGAATTTCGGATTCGGTCGGCCGCGCGTCGTTGCCGCTTGCACATTCGAGGTCGAGCCAGACGGCGATCAGGTTCTCGGCCATCAGCTCGCGCACACCTCCCGGCATGGTGGCGGCGAGCGGGGCACCGTCGATCCCGCCGTTCTGCGTTCCCTGAACACCAATCGCCCTTTGCAGGCACAGGCAGCGCGCTTCGAGATAGAGCAGCGACTTCGCCTCGTGAAATCCCATCAAGAGCTCGGAGGCAGCACCCGAGGTGCAGCGCATCTTGATCCCGCGCGAGGCATAGGCCGATGCGAGCCATGCCTTCGACCAAGGCGTGTCGTCGCCGTCGATGAACGCCCGTTCGGTGCCGTAGACCGAGACCGTCTCGGCATAGGAGGTGAAGCCGGCCATGCCGATCTTGAGCTCCTCGGCTTCCTCGCAGGAGCATTGGAAGAGAGTCCCCGCACGACCAACGGCAGAGCCGACGGCACAGGCAAGCGCATTCGACCAGGCGTTGCGCGACACCCGAACCGTTGTCTCGATCTCATCGAAGCCGAAGGCGACGGCGGTCGCGGCATCGGCGGCGAGCTGGAGCGGATCATCCTTGGCGTTGGTGACATGGGCCTGGTTGCCAGGAGTGCGCCGGGCGCGCATCTTGCCGTAGGCGAAGGCGATCTCGAGGGCACTGAGGTTGGCCACGGCCTCGGCGAGCCTTGCTGGCGAGAGCCCATGGGCAAGACGGGTGAGCTCGGTCCTTGGCACGTTCATGTCGACCAGCATTCGCGCCAGCTCGGCGGCCGGGATCGCCATCGCCTCCGCCGCCACCGATGGATCGATGTGATAGCGCGCGATGTAATGATCGATCATGTCGAACCGGGCTTCTGGGACGCCGTCGAGGACCGTCACCCGACCGTCTTCGATCGCCAGCGACGCTTGCGGATCGTTCCTGCCACGGAAGGCGGAAAAGCCATTCTCCGGGTCTTCCGCGGCGAAGCGGTCGAGCCGCAACGGCCGTAGATCCCAGTCGGCAAAACGTTGCCAACGGTTTGCGCCTGTCGTCATTGCTTCGCCTCAACCCCGGCGCGCGATGTTGGCCCTGATGGTCGATTTTCGTCAAGTCCCACGCGGACCCGTTCGGAGGGCATCTACTTCAACTCCGCTTCGGCCGCTACAATGAACCGGCGACTTCAACCGAACCAGGAGCTTCCGATGATCAAACGGCCAGTGCCGTGGCCCAACGGCGCGAAGGTTGCCGTTGCCATCACCTTCGACATGGATGCTGACAGCCTCGTGCATGTCGCCCATCCGAGTGATTCGATTACCCGCATCTCCACGATCTCAATGCTGAGATATGGCCCGGAGGTCAGCGTACCGCGAATTCTCGAGGGTTACCGACGCTATGGGTTGAAGCAGACATTCTTCGTGCCGGCCTGGTGCATCGAGCAATACCCCCATGCAGTGGAGGCCATGGTCAAGGACGATCACGAGGTCGGATATCACGGCTTTATTCACGAGGCGCCGAACGCCCTGTCTCGGGACGAGGAGCATTATTGGATGCAAAGGTCGATCGAGGTCATCGCGCAGCGCACTGGCAAGCGTCCGCGCGGCAACCGCTCGCCCCTCTACAATTACTCGATCCACACCACCGACCTCCTGATAAGCGAAGGCTTCCTCTACGACTCGTCGCTGATGGGCGATGACGTTCCCTATATTCTGAAAACCGGAAGGGGCGAGATCGTCGAGCTTCCTTCAAGCTGGGCGCTGGACGACTGGCCGCCCTATGTCCATTCAATCGATCTCGACTACATGTTTCAGATCATGTCGCCCGATCGCGCGATGGAAGTTTTCATGGCGGAGTTCGAGGCCATGCGCATTGCCGGCGGAGGCCTGTGGATCGGCGTCTGGCACCCATTCGTGAGCGGCCGCTTATCGCGGTGGCTCAGAATAGAGAAGATGATCGAGTATATGCTGGGAACAGGTGATGTGTGGTTCGCGCGGCTCGAGGACATCGCTTCTCATATCCAGAGCCTGCGCCAAAGCGGTTCCTATGAAGCGAGGGTCGACACGCTGCCCTACTACGACTCGCTTCAGGTGCCAAATCCGCCGCCATCGGTGATGCTGCGACGGCGGAACACCGACTAACCGCGCATTCCTCCCAAACATTAGGTGATCTCATACCCTGTCTCGTGGCCGGGGGATGAGGAGGTTGATCCAGTCGATATAGAGACTGAGCGCAGCGCGAATCGAATCCTTGCCGGCATCCTCGTGAGGACCGTGCTCGAGATGCATCTGCTTGATCCGCCTCATGCCAAGGGCGGTGCTGCCAGCAATGGTGAGCACACTCACGGCAGAGATTATGAAAATCAGAACGGGACGGTCGACAACCCATGTGGCGAGCACGGCAGCGAACATGCCGGTTACGACCATCATCAGCATGGCGTCAGTTGTCGAGGGATCCATCTCCGTGAGATGGCCGTAAAGACTGATACCGGCGAAGGAAATGGCCAGAACGAACAGCACCGGAGCGATCGATAGGCCGGTCAGCACTGGAAAGGCAATTCCCAGTGACAACCCGATCAATATCGAACCAGACCAGAACATCGCATGCGCCATCTCTTCTCCAGAGGCCTCAAAGACAGCAGCGACGATGATCGCGAATGCGCAAGGCAGCAGAACGATCGGCCAGAACAGAGGCGACCCGGCGATTGCCTGGTCGAGCGATGAATCGTGGGTGATGAAGGCGACAAGTCCAGCAAGTGCCAGCCCGCCAATGAGGTAATTGTACACTGCCATAAGGAACGCCCGCATGCGCATGTTGCTGGCGACTTTGCTCGTCAGTGTCCGCGCAAGCGCGTCTTTCGGTGCTGTCCTTCGATTGTTATTGTTGTTGTTCATGTTCTGCTCCTGAAGCGAAAGGCCACAATCTCTTGCTCTTTGCGGCTTGCCTGACAGACCATGAAACAATCAACTAAGCGGCCGGATCCCGGGGAGTTGTCACCATGACAGGGACCAATGTCGTCACGCCGTAGCCACATGGTCGGCGTGCGCGGGATGTGTGAAGGTGGTTTGCAGCTTCAATGCGTCATATGCACCGCAGCATTTGCGCCGCAGCAAGATCGGTTCGACGGTATGATCCGGCTCGAGTCAGGCTCGAGGAAGTCCGTGTCACGAAAGAGTGATGCACTCACACCAGGCCTATCTTCGCTTCTGCTCGTCTGGCCTTCTCTCCTCCTGGGCCCTGCACTCGACGACGCGCACAAGCAGCGCACAGAGAGCGCGGGCATCGTCAGCCGACAGGTGCGAGCCGATATGTCGTTGAATCGATGCGAAATAGACCGGCCACATCTTCTTCCGCAGGGCCCGGCCCTTGTCGGTGATGACCAGGACCTGACCTCGGGCATCGCTTTCGCATGGCCTTCTTTCGATGTAGCCCGCCCGACACATGCGATCGACAAGGCGGGACACGTTGTACTGGGCAATCAGCAACCCGTGTTCCAATTCGAAGGGTCTGAGCCCCCGCTTGGGGCTTCTCCGCTCTAGCTCCCAAAGCACATCGTACCATTCGAGAGGAGGAAACCCTGCGGCCTTCCCGTCGGCCGCGACCGCAGCGATCAGGCCATTGCCGGCCCTGACAATCGCGACCCAGGCCGCGACGATGGGATCGGTCGGCAAGTCCTCTACCCGCATCGGTGGCTCTCCGTAGTATAATGCAATTGCATCTATATTGACAGAACATGCACTTGCATTTACTCCGTTTCCGCCGAGAGGGAAACCATGAAAAAGGAGCTTCTCAATGGAACTCTATTATGCACCCGGTGCCTGTTCGCTCGCCCCGCACATTGTCAGCCGTGAAGCCGGTTTGCCGCTTAAACTCGTCAAGGTCGACTTTGCGACCAGGAAGACGGAGAAGGGTGAGGATTATCATGCCGTCAACAGCAAGGGATATGTGCCGGCGCTTCGCCTGGACGATGGCCAGGTGATGACCGAAGTCGCAGCCCTCGTGCAGTATCTCGCCGACCAGCGGCCGCAGAGCAATCTAGTGCCGGCCTTCGGCACGGCGGAGCGTTATCGCCTGATGGAGTGGCTCACCTTCATCTCATCGGAGCTTCATAAGAGCTTTGGGCCTCTGTTCGATCCCAAGGCCTCGTCCGAAGCCAAAATGGCCATCAAAGCCAGGCTCGCCAACCGCCTCAAATGGCTCGATGGGCAGCTCGCCGGGCGAGACTATCTGATGGGCAAGCAGTTCAGCGCCGCCGACGCTTACGCATTTGTGGTGCTGAACTGGGCAGGCATGCTCGACGTCGACCTCTCCCCCTATCCGAACATTCGCGCCTATCTTGATCGGGTCGCTGCACGGCCCCAAGTCAAGGAGGCCATGCGCGCAGAGGGGCTGCTCAAGGCGGCGTGAGGCTTCACCCAAAGGGTGACCAACCAGGGGCTGCCAGCTCGAAGCCGGCGAAGTCGAATGCCGGAGCGACGGTGCAACCAACCAGGGACCAGGCGCCCAGCGATCGGGCGCTCTGCCAGGCCTTGGGCGGGACCGTCGCCTGCGGCTGCTCGCCGGCTTCGAGATCGATGCCGAGCCGATAGTGAATCGGCGGCCTTCCTTCCTCGACCACCGTGAGCTCGAGCGGCGCACCGGCATGGAAGTGCCAGAGCTCGACTGCATCGATGCGATGCCAATGGGAGACCTGACCGGCCTCGACCAGGTAGTAGATCGAGGTCACATGCCCGCGCTCCCCGCCACGTTCGGGGCGGTGCCGGTAGATCTCGCGGAAATGGCCGCCTTCGGGATGCGGCTCGAGTCCGAGCCTGGCAATCAGCTGCCGCACCTTCTCGTTCCGGCTCATAAAAGATGCTCGATGCGAATCGGCAGCTGCCGCAGGCGGCGGCCGGTGGCGTGAAACACGGCATTGGCGATGGCGGGCGCCACCCCTGTCATCGAAACCTCGCCCAGGCCCTTGACGCCGGCATTGTTGAAGGCGAGATCCGGCTTGTCGATGAAGGCGACCTCGATCGAGCCGATGTCGGCATTCACCGGCAGGACATATTCGGCGAGATCAGCATTGAGAAAGCCGCCATACCGCGGATCGACTTCGCTCGCTTCGCGCAGTGTCGCGCCGATACCCCACACCACGCCGCCTCTCACCTGGCTCGCGGCCGTTCGCGGACTGATCACCCGGCCACAGTCGGCCACGCTCACCACCCGCGGCACGCGAATACGGCGGGTGGAAGGTTCCACTCGCACCTCGATGAAATGTGCAATGAAACTGAATGTCACATGATCCTGATAGACTGGACCGCCTATGGCCGGCAGGCCGGCGCGCAAGCGATCGAAGATCTGGTCGGGCTGTCCGGGTGCCTTCTTCTGGACCTCCACTTCGAGAGAGGGACGTCCGGCATCCTTGAGGATCTGCGCCGGCGTGCGATTGGAAATCCCGCCCGGAGCGAGCTCCGACAGCGCCCTCAGCATCGCGTCGGCGGCATAGTTGGCGGTCGGAACGGCCGATGCCGTACCCCATGAGCCGGCGGTCAAATGCTGCGGGGCAACGCGCGTGTCGCCAATCACCGTGACCACCCGATCGGGACTCACGCCGAGCTTACGGCTGACAGCGTTGGCGAGCGCGGTGCGGATGCCTTGCCCCATTTCATGCCCGCCAATACTGAGGCGCACCTCGCCATCGGCGGAGACCACGAGCTTGGCGACGGTCGGCACGATGATGCCCGGATAGGCGCCAAGCGCCACGCCCCAGCCGATGTGCGAGCCATCGGCGGCGCGCATCGATTGCGGCGCCATGCTGCGCTTGCTCCACCCGAAAAGCGCGGCACCGCGCCTAAGGCATTCGGCGACATGACGCGAAGAGAATGGCAGCTTGGTCGCGGGATCGCTTTCGGTGTCATTGGCAAGTCGCAGGGCCACCGGATCCTGTCCCACGGCATAGGCCAACTCGTCGACGCAGCACTCCATGGCGAAGCAGGCGGGGTGTTCGAAGGGTGCGCGCATATAGCCGGGCGTCTGCACATCGGTGCGCACCAAGCGCTCATGTCCACGGAAATTGGCAATGCCATGAAGGCGCGAGCTCGTCGCGGTGTATTCCCCAGGAAACAGATCATGGCGTGAAGTCTGGGCATCGACCTCATGGATCGCCGCCACCATTCTGCCGCTGCGGTCGGCGCCAAGTCGGATGCGATGACGGCTCGCCGGGCGGAAGCTGGCGTCGTGGAAAACCTGAGCACGCGGCACCACCAGCTTCACCGGGCGGCCAAGTAGACGGGCGGCGACAGCAGCCAGCACCGTTTGCATCTGCAACGAGTTCTTCTGGCCGAAGCCGCCGCCGGCAAAGGGCGAAATAACCTCCACCTGCTCGGGCGGAAGGCCGAGCGCCTTGGCAAGGCCATGGCGGATCGCCTCGGCGTTCTGGGTGCCCTCGTGCACGGTGAGCTTGCCGGCGCTCCATTCCGCCACCGTCGCGATCAACTCGATCGGATTCTGGTGCTGCGGCGGACAGGTGAAGACGGCGTCGATCTTGAATGCTGCCGCATCATAGGCCGCATCGGCATCGCCGGCGTCGATCTCGGGAATGAAGTTGCTGAGCGGCGTATCGGCTTGGTTGACGGTCTCGGTGCCGGCGGCATCGAGGCTGACGCTGAAAGGCTCTGGCGCGTAGGTCGCCTTCACCAGCGCTGCCGCCTCGATTGCCGCTTCGATGCTCTCCGCGGCAACCAGCGCAATCGGCTGCCCGCGATAGGCGATTGTCGGCGACAACATCGGCTGGAAGCTCTGGAAGCCGTAGCCGCCGCCCATGATGAAGCCCGCCGATTTCACATCGCCGATCGTCTGATGCGTAAGAACCAGCTGCACGCCGGGCACCGATTGCGCAGCTCCAATGTCGAGATCGGTGATCCGGCCCTTGGCGATGGTCGCGACCGTCAAGGCGGCATGAAGCAGGGCTGGGCGGGCATCGTCAGCCCCGAAGATCGCTGCGCCGCGCACCTTGTCAAGGGCATCGATCCGCGGGGTATCGGGAAACGCCATGTCAGTCATGGTTGCCCTCTCTGGCTGGCAATCATCAGAGCGTCAGCAACGGTGCGGGCGCCGAGTTCGATGCGAAAGCCGTTGTCGTGGCCCCGCGTCGCTCCTTCGAGGGCGGCATCGCCGGCGGCGCGTGCCGCTTCCGTCGTCAGCCGGCGGCCGGCCAGAAGCTGCTCCGCCTTTCGGGCGCGCCAGGGGCGGGTTGCAAGCCCGCCAAGGGCGATGCGCGCCGCCCGCACCACATCGCCATCCATGTCCAGTGCCACCGCGGCCGATGCGAGAGCGAACGCATAGGACTCCCGATCGCGGATCTTGTGATAGGTCGATTTGAAGCCCATCGACGTGACCGGGACGCGAATGCGCAGGATCAGCTCGCCCGGCTGCAGCGTGGTTTCGATCTCGGGCGTGGTTCCTGGCTCGCGGTGAAGCTCCTCGACGGCAATGGTGCGCTGGCCCCCTGGACCGAGCACGTCGATCGCGGCATCGAAAGCAACGAGCGCAACGGGCCAGTCGCCGGGGTAAACGGCGATACAAGACTTGCTTCCACCCAATAGCGCATGCCCGCGATCGATGCCGTCCTGGGCCGCGCAACCGCTGCCCGGCTTGCGCTTGTTGCAGGCGAATGGCTCGCCGCCACGGAAATAAGCGCAGCGGGTGCGCTGCAGAAGATTTCCTGCAACGGTCGCCATGTTGCGCAGCTGTTGCGACGCCGCCCGCCACAGCGATTCCGACAGAGCCGGATATTCTGCGACGAGGCGTCGGTCGGCCGCCACATCGCTCATCCGCGCCAGAGCCCCGAAGGTCATCTCAGACGACCCGCTGGTGTCGATTGCGGCGAGCTCGCTCAGACCGGTGACATCGATGACATGGCGTGGCGTTTCGATATCGAGCTTCATCAGATCGTACAGCGTGGTTCCGCCCGCGAGATAGCGCGTCGCCGCACCGCCCGCGACAGCAGCCTGGACGGCTGCCGCCGGCGTGTCTGCTCTGCTATAGGTGAAGGGTCGCATCACTCAACTCCTCGCCATTTTCGCGGCGGCATCCTCGATGGCTGCGACAATTCCGACATAGGCGCCACAGCGGCAGAGATTGCCGCTCATATATTCGCGGATCTGCTCAGGCGAGGTGGCATGCCCCTCGTGGACGCAGGCGACCGCTGCCATGATCTGCCCAGGCGTGCAGTAACCGCATTGCAGCGCATCATGATCGATGAAGGCCTGCTGCATCGGGTGAAGCGCGCCATTCGCCCCGGACAGGCCCTCGATGGTGGTCACGGTGTGCCCGTCCACCTGCACCGCCGGCGTCAGGCAGGACACGACGCGGCGGCCGTCGAGATGCACGGTGCAGGCGCCGCACTGACCATGGTCGCAACCCTTTTTGGCACCGGTGAGCGCAAGCTGCTCGCGCAGCACGTCGAGGAGCGAAGATCGTGGATCGAGGTTCAGCATATGTGGCGTGCCGTTCACCGTGACGCTCACCCGAACCCGCGCCTGCTCTTCTCTGTGTTCATGATGGCTCATCGGCCACTCCATCATTTTTCCTGTGAGAATTTAACGAGCGACCCGTT
>Ga0209382_10007246_pt1 | contig 14171 bp, 17 predicted proteins | sample SoiMetdeltSBSDD5_FD_187599 | JGI IMG/M metagenome (GOLD analysis project Ga0209382, IMG submission 187599) | Bulk soil microbial communities from a Populus tree surrounding site in Tennessee, USA - Soil MetaG P. deltoides SBSDD5 (SPAdes) (version 2) | ecosystem: Environmental > Terrestrial >... | reverse complement strand
TGTACGGCCGCAAGTACATGGGCGTCGAGCGCTCTACCTTCCTGCTCGACAGGAAGGGGCGCATCGCCAGGAGCTGGCGCAAGGTGAAGGTGCCGGGCCACGCCGCCGAGGTCCTGGCCGCCGCCAAAGAGCTCTGACAGGCCCCGCCATCAGCCGGCGTCCGGCTCTCGCCCGGCACAGGTCCCGCGCAATGCCGCGATGCCCAGGGCGGCTGGTTAACGCCTATTATCGCATTTTTCCATTTGACATGGTGACGATGGTTTGCTATTATGTATTTATAGTTGCAAATTGTGCTCTTAAATCCGTCGTGGGACCGATCGAGTGGGCATGATCGTGGTGACTATAGGCGGCTGAGGGGCGCCACCGGGGCTGGATGCCCGCGCAGGGGCCGTCGCCGTGGGGAGGTCCGCACACTCCCCACGGTGCTGCGGAGGTCCTGCGGAAGGCTCTCAACCAGCCTTCCGCAGGTGCCTGAACATGTAGCCGCGTGCCTCGTCGTCCATCTCGGCCTTGAAGGTGAACTTGTCCTTCAGCGCGACGGCGCGCTGTGCCGCTGGGCGGGCGCCGATCTCGTCGACGAAGCGCTTGACGTTCGGCACTTTAGCCCAGGCTTCGTCGCCCAGGACGAACGGGCCGAGGCGCGCCCAGCACCACAGGTCCATGTCGACGATCGTGTAGGTGTCGCCGAGCATATAGCGGCGGCTGGCGAGGCGGGTGTCGACAATGCCAAAGTGACGCTCGGCCTCGAACTGATAGCGGGCAATGGCGTAGGCGATCTTCTCCGGGGCATACTGCTTGAAGTGCACGGCCTGGCCGCCAAACGGGCCGACCCCGGTGCCGACGAACATCAGCCACGACAGCATCTCCCCACGCGCCGCCGGCGTATCGGCCGGCAGGAACTTGCCGGTCTTCTCGGCGAGATAGAGCAGGATAGCGTTGCTGTCGAACACCTTGGCGTCGCCGTCGACAATGGCCGGCACCTTGCCGTTGGGGTTGACCGCGAGGAACTCGGGCGTGAACTGCTGACCCTTGCGGGTATCGACGGGGATCGGCTCGTAGGCGACGCTCGCCTCCTCGAGGAACAACGCCACCTTGGTCGGGTTGGGCGCACCGCTGAAGTAGAACTTGATCATGCCTTGAACCTCCGTCCCGGTCTGAGCTGCAGCGGCGCGCCGAGAGGCCGCCGGCAGGCTGCATCTTGGCCGCTTCGACGGCAACCCACAACGGCCGCGGCCGCGGTTCCGCCTCGCTCCTGCCACGTCCTGGCTCGCCCGCTCCAGCGGCGTCGCCGCCGCCAACCAGCCGCGGCGAAGCCGGCCGCCAAAGGCTCAGCGCGCCGACACCACCCACAGCTGCTCGCGGCCGTACGCCGACGGCGAGCCATCGAAGTCCGAGTATTGCGCAACGACCTCGAAGCCGCACAGCTCGAAGAGATAGGCCATCTCCTGGCGCAGGGACCAGCGCAGCGCCCACGAGGTCTCCTCGCTGGCCACGACCCTGCCCTCTCCGTCCAGCTCCTCGATCCGCAGCGTCTCGTGCACGGTCTGCCGAAAGGCGTCGTTGCTGCGCTTCGTGACCGTCCGCCGGATCAGATTTCCGGTGATCGGGTGCCGTACCTCTCGGACCGGCATCGCCTCTGCAGTCCGGGCCAACCCTTCGAGGCTCGGATCAAAGAGGTCGACGACGAGATGCCCGCCGGGCGCCAGGTGGCGGCGGACGCACTCCAGGGCACGGCGCTGGCCGTCCGGCTCCACGACATGCTGAAACGCCCGCGCCGGGATCAGGACCAGCGCGAACCGCCGTCCCAGCGAGAAGTCGCACATGTCTCCTTCCACGAGCTCGACCCGCGCTGCGATCTCGGGCTCCTTGGCGAGCTTCGCCCGCGCGACCTGCAGCATCTGCGCCGAGGCATCCAAGCCCACTGCGTCGTGTCCCGCCTTCGCGACGGGAACGAGCACCCTGCCCGTCCCAGTGCCGAGCTCCAGGATCGGCCCGCCGAACCGCCTTGCGCACTCCAGGTAGAAGGCAACGTCGCCGGCGAGTGCCCCTCCGCTGCCCGCGAAGGCGTCGTAGCTCGCCACCGCCAGGCCACAGCCATAGTAGGCATTTGCATCGCTCACGGCCCCTCCCACGGAAAACCCGGCAGAACCGGCACCTGATCGCGGCTGACCGCCATGACCCACCACAGCGCGCAATCGCGGCGCTTTTCGGCCGACCCGCACCGCATTCGGCGTCACCCCGGCCGGGCACGCGGGCGCGACCCGGCGCCCGGCAGTTAACACCTCTTCAATCGATCCGGGCACGATCGGGAATTGCCCGACACCGCCTGCGGGTTCGTCCCAATTCCTCCGGCTCGGTGCATGCGACACGGTGCGCCGCCCGGGGATCACACCGTGCTGTCCAGGAGGCGACCATGGCGAGCAAGTCGAGAGCGACTGTCATTGTGGCTGCGCTGTGCGCGGCCGTCTCGTATCCGGCGGAGCTGTCCGCCCAATCCAACCTCAGAGACCGCGTGACTGCCGCAGTCGAGGCGGTGCAAGGCGCGTGCGCCGCCGACATCAACAACTTCTGCGGCAACGTCACCCGCGGTGAGGGCCGTGTGCTGCTCTGCATGCAGGCTCACGATGACCAGCTGAGCTGGCCCTGCCAGTTTGCGCTCTACCGCGCCTCGCGCAATCTCGACCGCGCGCTCGATCGAGTCGACCGCATTGCCGACGCCTGCTGGAGCGATATCGAGGCGACGTGCAAAGACATGTCGATCGGCCAGTGCGTGATGGAGAAGGCCGCCTCGATGTCACCTGCCTGTCAGACCGTGGTCGCCGGAATACGCCGGGCCTTGCAGGGCGTGGCATCGCTGAAGGGTATGCCCGCCTTCAGCGCCGACGACAGGGACCTCGGCGAGGTGGTCGAGGTGATACGAGGGCCCGACGGCAAGATCGAGGCCCTCCACATCGAGGTCGGGCGCTTTCTCGGGATGGGCGATCGCACCGTGAAAATCGACGCCAACGCCTTCGAGCGGCTCGACGACCGCATCAAGCTCAAGATCAGGGGCGACGCCGTTCGGTCCCTGCCGGAGGCGACAAAGTAGGCGAGCCGGGCATCTGACTGCACGGCTCCCTGGCAGGCGCAACGCCTTGGCGGGGTCGCAAGACCCCGCTCAGCCGCGCCCCTCGAACGGCATCTTGGTGGCCTTGATGTTCATGAACAGCACGTTGGCGTCGAGCGGCAGGCTCGCCATGTAGCGGATCGCCGACCCGCAGTGCGCCACGTCCATCACCGGCTCCGGCCTGACCTCGCCGTTGGCTTGCGGCACGCCTGCCTTCATGCGCCCGCCGAGTACAGTATCGGCGTTGCCTACATCGAGCTGCCCGCCGGCAATGTCGTGCTTGCGCCCGTCGAGCGCGATGCACTTGGTGAGGCCGGTGACGGCGTGCTTGGTGGCGGTGTAGGGCACCGAGTTCGGCCGCGGCGCATAGGCCGAGATCGATCCGTTGTTGACGATGCGGCCGCCCCTCGGGTTCTGGGACTTCATGATCTTGATGGCCTCCTGGGCGCACAGGAACGAGCCCGTCAGGTTCACATTCACCACCGCCATCCACTGCTCGTAGGTGAGGTCCTCGAACGGCACAGGCGGGGCCCCCATGCCGGCATTGTTGAACAGGAAGTCGAGGCGCCCGCCGAACGCCTTCTGCACCTCGGCGAACAGCCGCTTCACGTCCTCGGGCTTGCCCACGTCGGCGGGGATGCCCACCATCCTGCCGCCGCCCGCCTTGGCCCCTGACTGGGCCAAGGCCACGGTCTTGTCGAGCTCCTCCTTGCGGCGGCCGGTGATGGCCACGTTCCAGCCGTCGCCCTGCAGCGCCAGCGCCGCCGCCTGCCCGATGCCCGTGCCACCGCCAGTGACAAGCGCCACCTTCCCCTGAGCCATCCTCTCTCTCCTTTGCTGAGCCGGTCTCCCGCGCAGCCTACCCCTTTCCGCGCCGCCGATGCTAGGCGCTCCGGCCGCCTCCCGCTTGCGCCGGCCGGATTCCCTCCCACTTGCGCCGGCGGGTTGCCTCCCCCTTGCGGGGAGGGCTAAGGGGTGGGGGAATCCCGGGTGAGGCGAACCCCGACGACGGATGTTCTGACGCCAACCCGAATGTACACAGTATCGTGAACCATGCCCGCTTGACTTCGGCGCCCGGCGCAACAATACTTAACCACATGGTTGAGTTTAGTAGCACCCAGCTCGATCTTGCCTTCGCGGCGCTGGCCGACCCGACCCGGCGCGCCATCGTCGATCGCCTCGCGGGCGAGCCCGAGCTGTCGGTGACCGAGATCGCCGAGCCTTTCCCGGTCTCCCTGCCAGCCGTCATGAAGCATCTCGACGTGCTGGCGCGTGCAAGCCTGGTCGAGCGCCGCAAGACGGGGCGGGTGGTGCGTTGCCGCCTGGCGCCTGCACCGATGGAGGCTGCCGTGCATTGGCTGTCTCGCTACGAGCGGTTCTGGACAGAGCAGCTCGATCGTCTCGCCGCCTACGTGGAGGAGGAAGCATGCTCACCAAGCCAAGCCTCACCCTCGAGCGCCGCATCAAAGCGCCGCCCGCGCAAGTCTTCCAAGCCTGGACGGACCCCAAAAAGCTAGTCCACTGGTTCGGGCCGGCGGAGACGGTGCAGGAAAGCGTACGCGCCGCGCTCGACGTGCGCCCCGGCGGCCGCTTCAAGGTCTCCTTCGAGACGGCGGACGGCGAGCGTCACGAGGTCGGTGGCGTCTATCGCGAGGTGGTGCCGGGGAGCCGGCTCGTGTTCACCTGGGCGTGGAACTCGACACCGGAGCGCGAGTCGCTCGTCACCATCACCCTGGCCAAGGACGGCGACGGCACCCTGCTGACGCTCCATCACGACCGCTTCTTCGACGAGAAGGCGCGCGACGGTCACGAGCGGGGATGGACTGGCACGCTCGAGAAGCTCGAGCGGCTCTTCGCTTAGAAGGCATCGGGCCCTTTTGCTTCGTCGTTGGAGAGAGGCGGGCAGGCCGCCCGCTTCGTCGTTGGAGTTTTTGTCGAAACCGTCTGGAGGCGCGGGCTCTGGCTCAGGGTCTGCCCCCGTCGGAAAGGAGAGACGCATGGCACAAGCCTCGACACAGCGCCGCCCCTCCCAGAGGGCGACCACCAGGAGGAAAGTGGAGCCGGCAGCCACGCCGGCCGAGATCGGCGCTGCGGACATCTGCGGCGGACCTGAGCCGCAACCCTGGTTGCATGGCCGATTCCACTGGAACGAGCTGAGGACCCGTGATGCAGAGTGCGCGATGAAGTTCTACGCCGACACCATCGGCTGGAGCTTCGCGGCCGCGGCAACCCCCGACGGCCATACCTACTGGGTCGCCATATCCGACGGACGCCCGGTAGCGGGGCTGTTCCAACTGACCGACGCCATGTTCGACGGCGTTCCCGAAAGCTGGATGTCGTTTCTCGCCGTCGACGATGTCGACGCACGCGTCGCCAGGGCGGTCGAGGCGGGCGCGAGGCTCGTGATGCCGATCTTCGATGTCCCCAACGTCGGCCGCATCGCCATGCTCCAGGAGCCCAGCGGCGCCGGCGTCGGCTGGATCACCCCCGTTGGGCCGCAGACAGCCAAGGGAGGAGGAAAGTGAAGCTCTATTACTTCGAAAGCCTCAATCCGCGGAAGGCGTGCGCGGTCGCGAAGCATCTGGGCTCGCCCGTCGAGTACGTGCGCATCGATCTGGGCAAGGGCGAGCACAAGATGCCAGGCTATCTCGCCGTCAATCCCAACGCCAAGGTACCGGCGCTCGTCGACGGCGCGGTCAAGCTGTGGGAGGCCAACGCCATCATGGCCTACCTGGCGCGCGCCGCCGGCTCTGACCTGTGGCCCCGCGACGACGGCCGGCAGATCGAGCTCACGCGCTGGCTGAGCTGGGACGCGTGGCACTTCACGCGCCATGCTGCAACCCTCGTGTTCCAGCACATCGTCAAGCCCCGCTTCTTCGGCTCCGAGCCTGACCAGAAGGCGGTCGAGGAGGCGACCGGCTTCTTCCGGCAGTTCGGGGCGGTGCTCAATGAGCATTTGCGGGGTCGCAAGTACATTCTAGGCGAAACGCTGACGATCGCGGATTTCGCCGCGGCAGCCGCGCTGCCGCGCGCGGACCAAGCCAAAATCCCCGTCAGGGAGTTCTCCGAGATCGTGCGCTGGCACGAGCGCCTCAACGAGCTGCCGGCCTGGCGCGAGCCGTTCCCGGAGCCGGCCGCCGCGGCTGCCTAGACGTTAGCCGCGGCAAGAGAGAAGGCAACCTCATCAGAAAGGCAGAGCCATGAAGCGGTTCTTAGCGGTCTACCTGGGATCATCGGAGTCGGCCAAATTCAAGCGTTGGCGCGCGATGAATGACGCCGAGCGCAAGGAGCGCGAGCGGGCTGGCATGGCGGCGTGGATGCGCTGGGGCGAGGACCACCGCACATCCATTGTCGACATGGGCACGCCGCTGGGCAAGACCAAGAGCGTCGATGCGAAGGGCGTATCGGACACCAAGAACGCGATCTCTGGATACGTCATCGTCGAAGCCCCATCGCACGAGGCCGCAGCACGGATGTTCGAAGACCATCCGCATTTCTCCATCTTCCCGGGCGAGGCGGTGGAGATCATGGAATGCCTGCCGATGCCCAAGAGGTAAGTGTGGAGCTTAGCCAAGCGGAGCGCACCTGATGATCACCATCTCAGCCTTCAAATGGGTTCCGGATTTCGCTCAGGGCCAGGTACGCGACCTGCGCGCGCGCTGGGCGCTGGAGGAGGCCGGCCTGCCTTACCGGACGCGCCTCCTCGACCGGGGCGATCAGGACAAGCCGGACTATCGGGCCCTGCAGCCCTTCGGCCAGGTGCCGATCCTGGAGGAGGACGGCTTCGCACTCTTCGAATCCGGCGCCATCGCGCTCTACATCGGCGCACGCAGCGAGGCGCTGCTGCCGAAGGACGAGCGGGCGCGCGACCGGGCGACGCAATGGCTGATCGCCGCACTCAACTCCATCGAGCCGTTCGTCATGGAGGTGGCCCGGATCGATATCTTCTACGCGGATCATGAATGGGCCAAGCTGCGACGCCCCGGCGCCGTGGAGTTCGTGAAACGGCGCCTCGCCGGCCTCTCCAAATCGCTGGGCGACAAGCCCTATCTGGACGGCGACCGCTTCACCGCGGGCGACCTGATGATGACCACGGTGCTCAGGATCCTGAAGCACACTGACATCGTCGGCAGCGACAAGCGTCTCGCCGCCTACGTCGAGCGCTGCACCGCCAGGCCGGCCTTCAAACGCGCATTCGACGCCCAGATCGCCGACTTCAAGCTGGCGGCGTGAACGGTGCGACGCAACTTGATCGATCCACTGCAAGGAGTGATCTCATGGCTGCCGATCCGGGGAGCGGAGAAGCCGCCATCCGCCGCCTCATCGAGGACTGGGCGTCGGCGATCCGCGCCAAGGACATCGGCGGGGTCCTCGCCCGTCACACCGACGACGTGCTGATGTTCGACGTACCGCCGCCGGTGGCGGTACGCGGCATCGCCGCCTATCGAGAGACGTGGCCGCCGTTCTTCGAAGCCCTGACCAAGGGCAATGCCGCCTTCGACATCACCGAGCTGAACGTCACGGCCGGCGAGACGGTGGCGTTCGCCACGGCACTGCTGCGCTGCGGCCCGGTCGAGGAGCTGGCCAAGCACCGCACGGCGCGCCTGCGCCTGACGCTCGGGCTAGAGAAGATCGGCGCCGCCTGGCACATCGCCCACGAGCACCACTCTTTCCCGTCGGACTCGTATGCCTAGAACACATTCCAACATCCGACCGCGGCACCGACAACCAAGAAGGGCAACGCTATGAGCACCAGGAAGACCCCGCTGCCGAAGATTGCATCCGAGGCCGAATGGCAGGCCGCGAGCGACAGGCTGCTCGCTAAGGAGAAGGAGATCACGCGGGCGCTCGATGCCCTGGCCGCGGGCCGCCGCCGGCTGCCCATGGTGCGCATCGACAAGGCCTACGTCTTCGACGGTCCGGGCGGCAAGGTGCGCCTGCTCGACCTGTTCCAGGGCCGTCGCCAGCTCCTGCTCTACCACTTCATGTTCGGGCCAACGCGGGAGGCGGGCTGTGTGGGCTGTTCGTGGGTGGTCGACCAGATCGGACACGTCGCACACCTCAATGCACGCGACGCCTCGTTCGCACTCGTCGCGCGCGCGCCCATCGCCAGGATCGAGGCCTACCGCCGGCGCATGGGGTGGACCCTTCCCTGGGTCTCCTCCTTCGGCACCGACTTTAACCCCGACTTCGGGGTCGGCCCGAAGGAGCCCCAGCCGGAACAGCTCCAGGACGGCGAGATGTTCGGCCTCAGCGTTTTCCTGCGCGACGGCAACAGCATCTACCGCACCTACTTCACGAGCCGGCGCGGCGTGGAGCATCTCGGCAACGTGTTCACCTTCCTGGACCTGCTGCCCTTCGGCAGGCAGGAGACCTGGGAGGATTCGCCCGAGGGATGGCCGCAGGGCGCACCCTACCAGTGGTGGCAGCGTCACGACGAGTACGAGAGTGCGGGGTCAATCCCCTCGCCTTCGAGGCTGACCTGAAAGACTGGCTCATCGCCAGGGTGGTCCGACCAGACCTGCCCAGCGCGCAGCCGCATCAACCCTAGAAGGATAGATCATGGCGATCACCGCCCAGAAGATCACGCCCTGCCTGTGGTTCGACACCGAAGCCGAGGAGGCGGCCGGGTTCTATGTCTCCGTCTTTCCGAACTCCAGAATCGGCAGTGTCAACCGGTACGTAAAGGGCGGCGGCCAGGAGATCCATGGCAAGCCCGCGGGATCGGTCATGGCCGTGGAGTTCGAGATCGACGGGCAGAAGTTCGTCGGCCTCAACGGCGGCCCGCAGTTCAAGTTCACCGAGGCGGTCTCCTTCCAAATCCACTGCAAGACCCAGGAGGAGGTCGACTACTACTGGAGCCGGCTCACCGACGGGGGTAAGGAGGTGGCCTGCGGCTGGCTGAAGGACAAGTTCGGCCTGTCCTGGCAGGTGGTCCCGACCCAGCTCTTCGAGTTCATGTCGAGCGGGGACCCCGCCAAGTCCGAGCGGGTCACCGAGGCGTTCATGCAAATGAAGAAGTTCGACATCGAAAAGCTGCGCCAGGCGTTCGAGGGGACCGAGTGAGGCGCCCATAGGCACGCAGCTCACGAGGAGGAGACCCAATTGCCCAGGGTGATCCTCACAGGCTCGATCCGACAGCGTGCGGGCGGTCACGGGGCCGTCGTAGTGGATGGCGCAACCGCGCGCACCGCGGTCGCGGCCCTGGAGGCGGCCTGCCCAGCGCTGCGCGGCTGGGTAACCGACGAGCGGGGTGCACTGAGACGCCACGTCAGGCTGTTCCATCGTGGCACGGCGGTCGCGCTGGATGCACCGCTTGGGCCGGATGACGATCTGCACGTCGTCGCCGCCATATCCGGAGGATGACACATGACTGAGCTGCTGATCGGCACGAAAAAGGGTCTCGTGGTCCTGCGCGGAGATCGTCGCGGACCCTTTGAGATGGCGGCGCGCGCGTTCCCAGGCGAGGTGGTGGAGTTCGCCACCCGCGATCCCAGGAGCGGCCGGTATTTCGCCGGCGTGACGCACGGCCAGTTCGGCCCGCATCTGTTCTCTGCGGACGCTGCGACGGGCAAGTGGGAGCAGGCCGAAGGCCCCGCGTTTCCACCAGCCGCCGGCGCGGCGGTGGAGCGCATCTGGGTGGTGCAGCCCGGCACGGCAGACGGCGAGCTGTGGTGCGGGGTCGCGCCCGCGGCGCTGTTCCGCAGCAGCGACGGCGGACGGAGCTGGTCGCTGGTCGAGGGCCTGTGGAACGTGCCCGAGCGCGCGCACTGGGAAGGCGGCGCCGGTGGGTTGTGCCTGCATTCGATCTGCCCCTGGCCGGGCGAGCCGCGGCGGCTGGCCGTCGGCATCTCGTCGGCGGGGGTATGGCTGACCGAGGACGGCGGCAAGACATGGCGTCGCAGCGTCGGCGGCCTGGTGCCGCGCTATCTGCCCGAGGAGGCGCGGGCGGACACGCATGCCTATTGCGTGCACAACATGCACCGCGCGCCGCTCCAGCCCGCGACGCTCTACATGCAGTTCCACGGCGGCGTCTACCGCTCCGACGACGGCGGCGAGAGCTGGATCGATGTCGGAACGGACCGCGGACTGCCCTCCGACTTCGGCTTTCCGCTCGCCATCGACCCCGGCGACCCCGACCGCGCGTTCGTCATCCCCCTGGCGGCGGACGCGGACCGCGTAACGCCCGGCGGCCGTTTGCGCGTGTACGAGACGCGCGACCGCGGCACCACCTGGGCCGCTCTGGAAAGTGGGCTCCCGCAATCCGAGGCCTATCTCACCGTGCTCCGGCAGGCGTTCTGCAGCGACGGCGGCAAGCCGCTCGGCCTCTACTTCGGGGCACAGTCGGGCGAGCTGTTCGGATCGGCCGATGGCGGCCAGACCTGGGCCACCGTCGCCGCCCGCCTTCCGCCGATTTTGTCGGTACGATGCGCGTGAGAAACCCCGTCCGAGCCAACCAATCGAAGGAGGTAGCCATGCCCCTCTACGTCGACGGATTTATCGTTCCTGTGCCCAAGAAGAACCTCGACGCCTACCGCCGCATGGCGCTGGCGGCGGGCAAGATCTGGCGCGAGTACGGCGCGCTCGAGTTCCGCGAGTGCGTCGCCGAGGACGTGAAGATGGGCAAGCTCACGTCGTTTCCCCGAAGTGTCATGCGCAAGCCCAGCGAGACGGTGATGTTCTCCTGGATCGTGTACAAGTCGCGCGCTGACCGCGACCGCATCAACGCCAAGGTCATGAAGGACCCGCGCCTCAAGGAGATGATGGAGGGCAAGAACACCCCGTTCGACGCCAAGCGCATGATCTACGGCGGCTTCGAGATGCTGGTCGAGGCGTAGGCGCACCACCGTCATCCCGTCGGGACCCCGGATCAAGTCCGGGGGAGCGGAACGCGAACGGCGCTCCGAGCCGGGACCTCGGGACGCGGACTCGTCGACGGGGTCCCGGATAGCCTCGCCTGCGGCTCCCCCCGGGCTTGATCCGGGGTTCCGGGATGACGGGTGGACCTCACCGCGTCGGGACCGGCTTCTCGCCGCGGTAGTCGTAGAAGCCGCGCTGGGTCTTGCGCCCCAGCCAGCCAGCCTCGACGTACTTCACGAGCAGCGGGCAGGGCCGGTATTTGGAATCCGCAAGCCCCTCGTAGAGCACCTGCATCACCGAGAGACAGGTGTCGAGCCCGATGAAATCAGCCAGCTCCAAGGGTCCCATGGGATGGTTGGCCCCGAGCCGCATGGCCTTGTCGATGGACTCCACTGTGCCGACGCCCTCATAGAGGGTGTAGACCGCCTCGTTGATCATCGGCAGCAGGATGCGGTTGACGATGAAGGCGGGGAAATCCTCCGACACCGCCGTGACCTTGCCGAGGCTTTCCACGAAGGCGCGCGAGGCCGTGAAGGTCTCGTCCTCTGTGGCGATGCCGCGGATCAGCTCGACCAGCTGCATCATCGGCACTGGATTCATGAAGTGCATGCCGATGAACCGCTCGGGGCGGTCCGTCACAGACGCCAGCCGCGTGATAGAGATGGACGAGGTGTTGCTCGCAAGGATGGTGTTTGGCTTGAGCTTCGGGCAAAGCTCGGTGAAGATCTTGCGTTTGACGGTCTCGTCCTCCGTGGCCGCCTCGATGACGAGGTCCTTCTCACCGACCGTCTCCAGGTCGAGCGCGTAGCGGATGCGCTTTAGCGCGGCCTGCATCTCGTCCTCGGTGATCAGCGCGCGCGACACCTGGCGCGCCATGTTGCGCTCGATGGTCGCCCGCGCCTTCTCCACGGTCTCCTTCTTGAGATCGTTGAGGGCCACATCGTAGCCGGCGATGGCGGCGACATGCGCAATGCCGTTGCCCATCTGGCCTGCGCCTATGATGCCCACCGACTTGATGGCCCTGGCGTCCGGCTCCTGGCCCCTGCGCGGGCGTTCACCCGGATCGCCACCTTTCTTGGTGCTGAGGTTTGCGTCCATGCCGGCCTGCTCCTTCGCCCACCGCGACCGTTCCTGGTTTCCCGGTATCACTTGCCCACCTTCTCCAACTCCGCCTTCAGGTCCGGCAGCACCTGGAACAGGTCCGCCACCAGGCCGTAGTCGGCCACCTGGAAAATCGGCGCCTCGCCGTCCTTGTTGATGGCGACGATCACCTTACTGTCCTTCATGCCGGCGAGATGCTGAATCGCCCCCGAGATGCCCACCGCGATGTAGAGCTCCGGAGCCACCACCTTGCCGGTCTGTCCCACCTGGTAGTCGTTGGGCATGTAGCCCGCATCGACGGCAGCGCGGCTGGCGCCCACCGCCGCGCCCAGCCTGTCGGCTACCGGCTCGATGTACTTCTTGAAGTTCTCGCCCGACTGCAGGCCGCGGCCGCCGGAGATGATGACCTTGGCCGCGGTCAGCTCGGGGCGATCGGACTTCTGCACCTCAGCCTTCTCGAAGCTCGAGAGGCCGACGGGCGCGGGCGCCTGGACCGACTCGATCGGAGCGAAGCCACCGCCGGCGACGGCCGGAAAGGCCGTGGTGCGGATCGTGAGCACCTTCTTGGGGTCGCTGCTCTGCACCGTCTCGATGGCGTTGCCGGCGTAGATCGGTCGCTCGAAGGTGTCGTGCGACACCACCTTGATGACATCGGACACCTGCATCACGTCGAGCAGGGCGGCGACGCGCGGCATGATGTTCTTGCCGGACGCCGTCGACGCCGCTGCCGCCACGTCGTAGCCGGGCATCAGCCCGACAATCAGCGTTGCCACCTCCTCAGCGAGCTGATGGCCGAGCTGCGGGGCGTCGGCCTGGAGCACCTTGGCGACGCCTTCGAGCTTGGCCGCAGCCTCGGCAACGGCTCGCGTGCCGGCGCCGGCCACGAGAATATCGACGCTTCCGCCCAGCGCCCGCGCGGCGCTCACCGCTTTCGCGACGGCGGGCGACAGGGCCGTGTTGTCGTGCTCGGCGAGCAGGAGAACCTTCATGACAGCGCCCCCGCCTCCCTGAGCTTTGCGACCAGCTCGGCGGCATCGGCCACCTTCACGCCCGCCTTGCGTCCCGGCGGCTCGACGGTCTTGAGCACCTTGAGACGCGGTGCGATGTCGACGCCGTAGTCGGCAGGCTTCTTGACCTCGAGTGGCTTCTTTTTCGCCTTCATGATGTTGGGCAGCGAGGGGTAGCGCGGCTCGTTGAGACGCAGGTCGGTGGTGATGACGGCCGGGAGCCCCAACTTGATGGTCTCGAGCCCACCGTCGACCTCGCGCGTCACCATCGCGCTCTCACCCTCGATGACGAGCTTGGAGGCGAAGGTCGCCTGCGGCCAGCCCAGCAGCGCAGCAAGCATCTGGCCGGTCTGGTTGCAGTCGTCGTCGATCGCCTGCTTGCCGAGGATGATGAATTTGGGCTTGTCGGCCTCGATCGCCCCCTTGAGCAGCTTGGCGACCGTCAGCGGCTCGATAGCGGCGCCCTCTGGCGTCTCGATGAGGATGCCCCGGTCGGCGCCCATCGACAGGGCCGTGCGGATGGTCTCCTGGGACCGCGTGGGGCCGATGGACACGGCAACGACCTCCGTCACCAAGCCCTTCTCCTTGAGACGCACGACCTCCTCGACGGCGATCTCGTCGAACGGGTTCATCGACATCTTGACGTTGGCCAGCTCGACACCCGAGCCGTCTGATTTCACGCGGATCTTGACGTTGAAGTCGACCACCCGCTTGACGGCGACAAAGACTTTCATCCCCTCGACGGCTCCATCTGCCGCAAGCCTCCACGGTACTGCGTGGGCAACCGATGCCAAAGCCCAGGTGCGCCGCTTCTTGCCCAACGGCGCTGGAGGAACGCTGTGCTTCGCAATTGCGAAAGGAAAGCGTAGGCCGACCGCAATTGGGTGTCAATTGGGCAACCCTGTGACCATTTTGGACAAGGACAAGGCAGACCAGCCCTTGTAGCGAGGCGGCGGTAGACTACGGCTTGCCGGTGGTCGGCTGCAGCCCACGATCGAACAGCACGACGCCGCGCCGGCGCAGAAACAGGACCAGGACGGCGCCAGCCCCCATGCCGCCGACATGGGCCCACCAAGCGATGGGCGGCTCCATTGGGG
>Ga0209382_10007245_pt1 | contig 14172 bp, 11 predicted proteins | sample SoiMetdeltSBSDD5_FD_187599 | JGI IMG/M metagenome (GOLD analysis project Ga0209382, IMG submission 187599) | Bulk soil microbial communities from a Populus tree surrounding site in Tennessee, USA - Soil MetaG P. deltoides SBSDD5 (SPAdes) (version 2) | ecosystem: Environmental > Terrestrial >... | reverse complement strand
CGCCCCCGCCACGTCGGCCGCGGCCTTCTCCGCGCGGGCGGTGATGGCGGCGGTGACCCTCATCGCCTCCACCGTCTCGCCCATGGAGGTGCCCAGCTCGGTGATCGCCTCGAAGATCATTCCGATCCCGGCGGTCTGCTGGTCCACCGCCGCGGAGATCTGCCGCGCGGTGATGGCGTTGTCCTCCACGATGGAGGTGAGCTTGCGCAGGTCGTCCCCGTAGGTCCTGGCCAGCGACAGCCCGGAGTCCGCCCGGTCCATCCCCGCGCCGCTCAGCCGCACCGCCTCCCGGATGTCCGCCTCCACGTCGCGCAGCACCTGGTGCACCTGTTCGGTGGCCGCGGTGGACTCGTCCGCCAGCCGCCGGATCTGCTGCGCCACCACCGCGAAGGTCTTCCCGCTCTCGCCGGCGCGGGTGGCCTCGATGGCCGCGTTGAGCGCCACCATGTTCGACTGGTCCGCCAGGTCCTTCACCACCAGCGTGATGCGGGCGATCCGCCGGGCCCGCTCCTGCAGGCCCCTGACGTGCCCGGCCATCTGGCTCACGTGCCCCCGGATGTCGGTCAGCTGCTCCAGGCTGGACTCCACCGCGTTGCGCCCGGACTTGCCCACCCGCTCCGCGCTCTCCGCCGCGTCGAGCACCGCCCGCGCCTTGGTCGAGGCCAGCTCGGAGATCTGCTGGATCTCCTGGGCGGTGAGCTGCGTCTGCTGGAGCGCGCTGGACTGGAAGGTGACCAGGTCCCGCTGCTTGGCCACCAGCGCGGACAGCTCCTGCGCCACCTGGTCCACCGTGCGCGCCGAAGCGGCGATGGTGGTCGCCTTCTGCCCCAGGCCGGCGATGGCGGCGGCGGTGGCGAACGCCAGGTCGCCCAGCTCGTCCGTGGCCGGCCACGCCGGGAGCCGGGGCGCGCCGGCCGCCAGCGCCCGCACCGCTTGCTCCACCGCCTGCGAGCCGGCCCGCTGGCGCCGCGCCACCGTGAGCGCGGTGATCGCGCTCAGCACCAGCACCCAGCCGAGGATGAGGATGGACGGCAGCGCGAAGCTGGAGAGCAGCTGGCGCCCCCACAGCGGCACCTCCGCCGCCAGCTGCGCCTGCCCGCGCTCCTGCAGCTGCACCACCCACTCCCCCAGGAACGCCTGCACCCGCCGGCTGATGATCACCGCCAGCGCCACGAACGACGCCAGCAGCACCACCGAGGTGACGTAGGGGAGGTACCAGACCTGGCGCGGCCAGAGGAACCCGGCGCCCACCGGACGCACGCCCGGGTGGCGCTCGAACTCCTCCACCGCCACCGGCCGGAGCACCTCCTCCACCTTCACCGTCTGGCGCACCATCATCAGCAGCATCATCACCAGCGCCACCAGCACCGCCGGGACCAGCAGCACCAGCGGCCGCCCGTAGGTCCGGCAGGCCGCGACGGTGAGGATGGCCACGCCGGTGGAGTAGCTGGCGATCGCCGCCAGCTCGACCTGGCGCGGGAGCGAGAGGATCCGCCGCAGCCGCGCCCCCGGCTGCTCCCCGGTCGACTCCTTCAGGGCGCGCTCGGTGAGGAGGTGGATGAGCAGGAGCGGGACCAGCATGCCCAGCACCACCACCAGCGGAGGGATCCACACCAGGGAGAGCGAGAGGACCTGCTGGTCGTCCAGCTGGTAGAGGATGCCCAGCAGGTACACCACCGGCGGCACCGCAGGAAGCACGGTGATCTGCTGCTGCGCAAAAATCCGGAGTTTCAGGGATGTAAGGGATGCTCGCCCGGCCACGCGAAATTGAACCACGCGCGCGGCCGATTCGCCTGGGGTGAAGGCGCCCCGGGTCGCCCCTCACCCGCGCAACGACCGGGCGAGCGCCCGCACCACCATCCCCGGCCGGAGCAGCAGCCCCGGCGGGTCGAGCAGCTGGAGCACCCGGCTGACGGTCCGGGTGACGTCCGGGTCGTTCACGCTCAGCTTCAGCACCGCGTTGAAGTACGCGTGCGCGAACCGGGCGGCCAGCGGCGCCTTGCCGGACGTGGTGGGGAGGCGGAAGTCCTCGGTGGTGGCCATGGACCAGATCGGCCCCAGGCGGGCCGCCAGGGCCCGCTGGAACACGCGCGGGAAGCGCCGGGCCGGGATGGAGCGCTTGAGCTGCTCGCCCAGGAGCAGGGCGGCCTTCGCCGCCACCGTCATCCCCTGCCCGTAGACGGGGTTGAAGGCGCAGACCGCGTCGCCCAGGGCCACGAAGCCTTCGGGCTGGTCCTTGAGCCGCTCGTAGTGGACCCAGCGGTTGGCGGTGGAGCGCGAGCCATGGATGTCCGAGACCGGGCGGGCGCGGGAGATGACCTGCAGCACGTGCGGCGCGCGCAGCGTCCCCGCGTACGCGTGGAAGCCGGCCTCGTCCGTGGGCGGGTAGTCCCGGCCCATGCCCGCCAGCGTCACGTAGGCGCGCCCGCCCTCGATGGGGAAGACCACCCCGCCGCGGGTGACGGACGGCGACCCGAGGACGAACACCGAACGCCAGCCGTCCTGGATGGGCGGGACGTCCTCGTAGATCCGGGTGGCGTAGCCCATGAAGGCGTCCACCACCTCGTCGCCCGGAGCGGAGCGGCCCAGCTTCTGGAGCCACGCCGGGGCGCGGGAGCCCCGGCCGGACGCGTCCACCACCAGGTCCGCCTCCAGCCGCTCCTCGCCGCCCCCGCCGGCGGCGGTGTGGACCACGCCGGTGACGCGGCCTCCTCCCGGCGCGGCGATCAGCTCCGTCACCTGCCGCTCGCCCCGCACCGCCACCCGGTCCAGCGCCAGCACGCGGCGGCGGACGCGCTGCTCCAGCAACGGGCGGCTGGCGCTGCGGATGAGGATGGTGGGCTGGAACGGGCAGGCCCAGCCGTAGAGGCCCAGGTAGCCCACGTCCCGGCCGACCTCGAGCTGCGGCGCGCCCGCCTCGGCCAGCTCCGCGTCCAGGCCCGGGAACATCCCGTCCAGCAGCGACGAGCCGTGCGCGAGCAGGGCGTGGATGTGGTGTCCCTGCGGCGTGCCGCGCCGGACGTCCGGCCCTTGCGGCAGCGGGTCGCGCTCCAGCACCGTCACCTTCCGGAACGAGTCCGCCAGCACCCGCGCCGCGCACAGCCCCGCGATGCTCCCGCCGATGACGACGGCGTGTCCCCGGTCATCTTCCATTGGACGCCCCCGTCACTCGCCCAGGTACGCCTTGCGGATCTCCGGGCTCTGCAAGAGCTCCTTGCCCGGCCCGGCCATGCACACCTCGCCGGTCTCCAGCACGTACCCGTAGCTGGCCAGGGTGAGCGCCAGGTGCGCGTTCTGCTCCACCAGCAGGATGGAGACGCCCTTTTGGTTCACCTCGCGCAGGATGCGGAAGATGGTCTCCACCACCTGCGGCGCCAGGCCCAGCGAGGGCTCGTCCAAAAGCAGCAGCTTGGGCCGGCTCATCAGCGCGCGGGAGATGGCCAGCATCTGCTGCTCGCCGCCGGAGAGCGTCCCGGAGAGCTGGCGGCGGCGCTCGCGCAGCACCGGGAAGAGGCCGAAGCAGTACTCGCGGTCCTTCTCGATCTCCTCCGCGTCGCGGCGCAGGTAGGCGCCCAGGTCCAGGTTCTCCTCCACGGTGAGGTTGAGGAAGATGCCGCGCCCCTCCGGCGCGTGGGCCATCCCCCGCGGCACCAGGGTGTTGGACTTCATCCCGGTGATGTCCTTCCCCTCCAGGTGGATCCTCCCGCCGGACGGCTTCACCATCCCGCTCACCGCGCGCAGGGTGCTGGTCTTCCCCGCCCCGTTGGCGCCGATCAGCGCCACCACCTCGCCTTTGCCCAAAGAGAGGGTGACGCCGTGGAGCGCCTGGATGGCGCCGTAGGAGACGTGCAGCTTCTCCACGTTCAGCAGCGGCTCGCTCGGGGCGCGGGCGCCGATCACCTGGACCTCGCTCACCGGGCCGCCTCCTGTCCGTGGCCCGCCTCGGGGTGCGTCTCCAGGTAGGAGTCGCCCAGGTAGGCCTCGATCACCTTGCGGTCGGCCCGCACCCGCTCCGGCGTCCCCACCGCGATGGTCTCCCCGTGGTCGAGCACGGTGATCTGCTCGCAGATCCCCATCACCAGCTTCATGTCGTGCTCGATGACCAGGATGCCTAAGGAGAACTGCTCCCGCAGGCGGCGGATGAGCACCATCAGGTCCGCCTTCTCGCGGGTGTTCATCCCGGCGGCCGGCTCGTCCAGAAGGAGCACCCGCGGGCGCGTCCCCAGCGCGCGGGCGATCTCCAGGCGGCGCTGTTCGCCGTAAGGGAGGTTCCGCGCCTCCTCGTCGCGCCGGTGCGACAGCCCCATCACCTCCAGCAGCTGCTCCGCCCGGTGGGTCAGCTCCTGCTCCTCGCGGAGGAAGCCGGGCGTCAACAGCAGGGCGCGCCACCAGTCGTAGTAGTTGTTGAGGGCGTCCAGCCGGCGGGCGGCGAAGCCGGGCAGGCCGCCGTCGCGGGACATCCGCGCCAGCCCCTCCGCCGCGAAGAGGGGGCGGGACTGCGCCAGGCAGGCCACCCGGACGTTGTCCAGCGCGGTGAGCGCGCGGAAGAGGCGGATGTTCTGGAACGTGCGCGCCAGCCCCAGGCGGTTGATCTGGTGCGGCTTCTTCCCGTTCACCTGCTGGCCGAGGACCCAGATCTCCCCGGAGGTGGGCCGGTACACCCCGGTGAGCACGTTGAAGGCGGTGGTCTTCCCCGCGCCGTTGGGGCCGATGAGGCCCTTGAGGTCGCCCTGGCAGATCTCCAGGTTGAAGCGCTGGAGCGCCTTGAGGCCGCCGAACTCGATGCTGGCGTCCTTGACCTGGAGGAGGACCTCGCCGGTGGCCGGGCTCACGCCGGGCTCCCCGGCCGGCGGCGCGGGAGCCAGCGCGGCAGCACGTCCCACACCTCGCGGGTGCCGAACAGCCCCTGCGGCCGGGCCAGCATCAGCGCCACCAGCAGCAGGCCGTAGATGGGCATGCGGATCTGGTCCACCTTCTGCGCCAGCACCGCGTCCCCCCCGCCCAGGGCGGTGAAGGCGGAGCGCAGGACCTCCGGCAGCAGCGTGAGCGCCACCGCGGCGACGATGGCGCCGGTGGTGGAGCCCAGCCCGCCCGCCACCACCATCACCACCACCTCCATCGACTTCACGAAGGTGAACGAGTTGGGGTTGATGATGGGCACGAAGTGGCCGAACAGCCCGCCGGCCACGCCGGCGAAGAACGAGGAGACCACGAACGAGCGGACCTTGTACGAGGTGGTGTCCACGCCCATCGCCTCCGCCGCCACCTCGTCCTCGCGGATGGCCCACAGCGACCGCCCGTGCGCCGAGTGGGCGATCCGCCGCGCCACCAGCACGGTGACGAACACCCAGAACCAGACCATGAACAGCGAGGCCCGCTGGGGGACGCCGGACAGCCCCAGCGCCGCCCCCAGCGCCGGCGTGTTCTGGACGATGACGCGGATGATCTCCCCGAAGCCCAGGGTGACGATGGCCAGGTAGTCGCCGCGCAGGCGCAGCGAGGGCAGGCCCACCAGGAAGCCGAACAGCGCCGCCATCGCGCCGCCGGAGAGGAGCGAGAGGAGGAAGAAGAGCTGGTCGCTGGCCGCCACCGGGATGCCGGAGACGGCGTCCTCGCTCAGGGCGAGGGAGACCACCCCCGAGGTGTACGCCCCCACCGCCATGAACCCGGCGTGGCCGATGGAGAACTGCCCCGTCATCCCGTTCACGATGTTGAGCGAGACGGCGAGGACGACGTTCACCCCCACCAGCGAGGCGATGTAGATGAAGAACGGGGAGTCGCCCACCACTGCCTGCGCCGCCGCCAGCGCCACGATGGCGGCCAGCACCGGCAGGGGCCCGCGCGCCCAGAGGGGAAGGAGGGAAGGCGGCGCGGGGTCCGCCATCAGACCTTCTCCGCGGCCGGGCGCCCGAACAGCCCCTCGGGCTTGACGAGCAGCACCAGGATGAGCACGCCGAAGGCCACCGCCTCGCGCCAGGAGGAGGCGGTGTAGCCCACCACGAACTCCTCGATCAGCCCCAGCAGCAGCGCCCCCACCATGGCCCCGGGCACGTGCCCGATGCCGCCCACCACCGCGGCCACGAAGGCCTTCAGCCCGATGTACAGGCCCATCAGCGGCTGCACCGCGGTGTCCTTGATGGCGTAGAGGATGCCCGCCCCCGCCGCCAGCGCCGACCCGAGCATGAAGGTGACGGCGATCACCCGGTCGGTGGGGATGCCCATCAGCCCGGCCACCCGGTGGTCGAAGGAGACCGCGCGCATCGCCCGGCCGAAGCGGGTGCGGAACACCAGGTACTGCAATGACACCATCAACAGGCCGGCGATGAGGAGCGAGATGACCTGCCAGTTCCACACCACCACCTCGCGGTCGCCGATCACCAGCCACTCCACCGGCTGGATGACCTCCGGGAACGCGCGCGGCGCGGCGCCCGGCAGCGGCCCGAAGTCCAGCTGGAAGCCGTAGGAGAGGGCGAAGGAGATGCCGATGGCGGTGATCAGCGCGGTCAGCCGCGGCTTGTCGCGCAGCGGGCGGTAGGCGAAGCGTTCGATGACGAAGCCCATCAGCGCGCAGGCCGCCATCGCCGCCAGGAAGATCAGCAGCACGCCCCAGAGGGAGGTGCGGGCGGCGCGCCCCAGCTGGAAGGCGGTGGCGTAGCCCAGGTACGTGCCCACCATCATCACGTCGCCGTGGGCGAAGTTGATCAGCTTCAGCACCCCGTAGACCATGGTGTAGCCGAGCGCGACGAGCGCGTAGATGGTCCCGGCGGCAATACCGTTGATGAGGTGCTGGATGAAGTCCGACATCAGGGCGTGACGGTGGCCACGTACTTCGACTGGGTCTCGCCCACCTGGACGACCACCGCGGGCTTGATGGCGTTGCGGTTCTCGTCGAGGGTGATGGTGCCGGCCACGCCGGGGAAGTCCTTGGTGGCGGCGATGGCGTCGCGCAGCGCCTCCGGGCTGTCGTCCTTGGCCCGCTTCATGGCGTCCAGGCCCACCCGCGCGGCGTCATAGGCCAGCGCCGCCAGCGAGTCCGGCACCCCCCCGTACGCCTTCTTGTAGGCGGCGATGAAGTTCTGCACCCGGGGGGACGGGTCCTCGGGCGAGTAGTGGTTGGAGAAGTAGCTGCCCACCACCGCGCTCCCGCCCAGCTCCCACAGCTTCTCCGACTCCCAGCCGTCGCCGCCCAGCAGCGGGACCTTGATGCCCAGCTCGCGCGCCTGGCGGGCGATGATGCCCACGTCGTTGTAGTAGCCGGGGACGTAGATGGCCTCCGGCTTGGCGCTGCGGATGGCGGTGAGCTGGGAGCGGAAGTCGGTGTCGCCCTGGGCGAAGGACTCGGTGGCGACGATCTTCCCGCCCATCTCGGTGTACTTGCGGATGAACACCTCGGACAGGCCCTGGGAATAGTCGGACTTGGTGTCGCGGAGCACGGCGGCGCGGGTGGTCTTGAGGTGCTCCTTGGCGAACTTGGCCATCACGAAGCCCTGGAAGGGGTCGATGAAGCAGACCCGGAAGATGTAGTCGCCGATCTTGGTGACGTTCTCGTTGGTGGAGGAGGGGGAGATCATGGACACCTTGGCCGGCTGCGCCTTGTGCGCCATGGCGATGGAGTTGGTGCTGGCCACCTCGCCGATGATCAGCTTCACCTTGTCCTGGGTGATCAGCCGGGTGGCGGCGTTGGCGGCCTCCTCCGGCTTGGACTGGTCGTCGTAGACGCGGACGGCGATCTTCTTCCCCTTCACCCCGCCCTCGGCGTTGATCTCGTTGATCGCCAGCTCCACGCCGTTGCGGGTGGAGATGCCGAAGGTGGCCTGCGCCCCGGTGAGCGACCCCACCTCCCCGATCAAGATCACGTCCCCGGCGGCGGGGGCAGCCGCTCCGGCCGCCGGCGTCCCGGTGGTGGGGGTCCCGCCGCTCCCGGCGGGGGTCTCGGTGGACGTCTTCTTCTCGCAGCCGGCGGCCAGCACCGCCGCGAGGAGGATGGAACCGACAGTCAGGTTGCGGCGCATGGGGGCACCTCCGAAGAGCGGGCGTCTTCTATGGGGAAGGAGGGGGTGGGTCAAGGCGGGAGACCTCCGTCACGGCGCGGCGGGCGGGGCGCGCTTCTCCAGCTCGGTCAGGTGGGTCTCCAGCTCGCGCTCCTCGCGGCCCACGTCGAAGCCCATCCGGCGGGCCCCGTCGACGATGGCGATGCACATCTGGAGGAGGCGGACGGTGGCGCGGGTGGGCGGCTGGTCCTGGTGCCCGTAGAGGTCGTGCTTGAGCCGCTCCAGCAGCCCCCGGTAGTCGCGGAAGCAGACGGCCTCCGGCAGGTCCTGCAGCGGGCCGGTGTTGCGGAAGTCCGGCGCGAAGGCGATCCCCGCCGCGGTGAGGGCGATCTGCCGGCCGTCGCCCAGCCACAGGCGCAGGTACGGCTGGCGGGTGTCCTTGTCCTCGCGCGACTCCACCGACTGGAGGTCCCCGGCGCGCAGGGGGAGCGTCTTCACTCCGAAGACGTCGAACAGCGACTCGCCGTGCTCGTCGAACAGCACCGCCTGGGGGTGGGCCTGGCAGTAGGCGCGCACGGCGGCGATCTTCCCGGAGCGGCTGGCGTCGGGGTCGGGTGGTTCCATCCGGACGCGCAGGGTAGGTCAGCCGGGACCTGAACGGTGCAGCCGACCCTCCGCGGAGGGCCGGCAAGTGTCCGGTGGCAGGGGGCGGATCGGCTGGCCCCGGGCGTGCACAAGGACGTGTGCCTGTGATGGACGCGCTTCCCACCATCTTGATCTCGGACGACGAGCCCATGGTGTGCTCGGCGCTCGTCCGGGCGCTGCGGCGACGCGGCATCCGGGCGGAGGCCGACTGCGCCGGAGACGTGCACGGGCACGCCAAGCGGTGCCGGCCCTCGCTGATCATCCTCGACTTCATCCAGCCGGTGGACGGGATGACCCAGCTGTCGCGGCTCCGCCAGGATCCGGAGACCGCCTGCATCCCGGTGGTGGTGGTGAGCGCGGTGGACTCCGAGGCCCGGCGCGAGGAGTGCCGCCGCCTGGGCGCGGTGGACTTCGCCAGCAAGCCCTTCGACGAGGGCTTCGTGGAGCGCCTCGTCCACCTCGCCCTCGCCGCCGGCACCGCCCCCGCCCAGAGCATCGCCATCCACTAGGCGCCGCCGGCCGGGGCTCCGCTCCTACGACGGCAGCGCCGCGCCCTGCTCGTCCGGCGACAGGGGCGCTCGCAGCGCCTGCACGTCGTCGTCGTGGTCGCGCGCGGGGGGGTCCGGCCGCAGGTAGCGCATCACCAGCTCCGCGGCCTCGTCCACCAGCTCCTCCACGGAGATGTGGTCCGGGCGGTCGGTGGCGATGGCGTGGGTGACCGCGGCGCCGGTGGTCACCAGCAGGAACACCGCCGCGTCCAGGTTGGTGGGCCGGATCTGCTCCTGGCGGAGCTGGAGGTAGCCGCGGAGCAGGTCCTCGAAGTGCTTGTCCATCTGCGCCACCTTGCACAGCCGCCCCACCCGCGGCACCTGCTCCATCAGCACCTTCTGCAGCCTGGGCTCCAGCGTCTTGGCGTCCACCAGCGCCCCCAGCAGCGCCCGGATCGCCTCCCCCACCGGCGCGGTGGCCACCTCGATCATCTTGGTCTCCAGCAGCGCCGCCAGCCGCTGCATGTGGCGCTCGATCAGCGCCGCCACCAGCGCCTCCTTGCTGGGGTAGTACTGGTAGAGCGACCCGATGCTCACCCCCGCCACCTCCGCCACCTTGTTGGTGGACGTCCGGTCGTAACCGTCCCGCACCAGAACCTGAGCAGTGGCGGAGAGGATGGCCTCCACCGTGGCGCGCGAGCGCGCCTGTCTCGGCGCTTTTCTTGGGGTCGTCCTCGGTCGGGCGCGCATCTTCGGCTCCTGGCGGAATGCGAGTGGAGAATGTGAGCAAAAGCTCATAGACATATAGCCCGACGCCCAACCGAGGTGCAACCCATGTCCGCCGCCGCCACCGCTCCCGCCGCCGCCACTGCCACCCCCACCCCGCACGCCCTCGCCTCCGCGAAGGAGGCCCCGGGCCCGCGCGGCTGGCCCCTCCTGGGCAGCGTGAGCGAGTTCCAGCGGGACCCGCTGAACCTGTTCTTCCGCTCCCTCCGCGAGCACGGGGACGTGGTGAAGCTGAAGCTGCTCAACACCGTCTTCCTGGTGAACCACCCGGACGGCGTCCGGCACGTGCTCCACGACCACCACGTCAACTACAAGAAGAACTTCGTCTACGACCGGCTGAAGTCGCTGGCCGGCAACGGCCTGGTCACCTCGGACGGCGACTTCTGGAAGCGGCAGCGGAAGCTGGCGCAGCCGGCCTTCCACCGCCAGCGCATCGCCGGGTTCGCCCGGACCATGGCCACCCAGACCGCGCGGATGCTGGAGCGCTGGCGCGACGTGGCGGCCTCCCGCCGCACCTTCGACGCGCACGCGGAGATGATGCGCCTGACCTTCACCATCATGGGGGAGGCCCTGTTCTCGCTGAACCTGGAGGACGGCGCGGCGGACATGGGCCGCGCGCTCTCCGACGCGCTGGAGATCTCCCAGCGCCGCTTCACCGCCCGCTTCATCCCCCCGAAGCTCCTCCCCACGCCGGAGAACCGGCGCTTCGCCGCCGCGATGAAGGTGCTGGACCGGGTGGTGGACGAGATCATCCAGACGCGCCGCGCCGCCCCCGACGCCGGGAACGACCTGCTGGGTATGCTGATGGCCGCGCGCGACGAGGAGACCGGCGAGGCGATGGACAACCGCCAACTCCGCGACGAGGTGATGACCATGGTGCTGGCGGGCCACGAGACCACCGCCAACGCGCTCACCTGGGCCCTCTACCTGCTGTCGAAGAACCCCGCCGCCGCGCGGCGCGTGCAGCAGGAGGTCCGGGAGGTGCTGCAGGGCCGGGTGCCGGGGATGGAGGACCTCCCCCGGCTCCGCTACACCCAGCAGGTCATCGAGGAGTCGATGCGCCTGTACCCGCCCGCGTGGGTCATCGGCCGCGAGGCGCTGGTGGACGACGTCATCATGGGCTTCCGCGTCCCCAGGGGCTCCAGCGTCGTCCTCGTCCCGTACACCACCCACCGGCACCCGGAGTTCTGGGAGAACCCGGAGGGCTTCGACCCGGACCGCTTCGCGCCGGAGCTGTCCCAGCGGCGGCACCGCTACGCCTACTTCCCCTTCGCCGCCGGGCCGCGGATGTGCATCGGCGAGGGGTTCGCCAAGATGGAGATGCCCATCGTCCTCGCCATGGTGGCGCAGCGGTACGCGCTCCACCTGGAGCCCGGCTTCACCCCGGAGCTGGACCCGGTGGTGACCCTGCGGCCCAGGAACGGCCTGCAGGTCACCGCCAAGGACGTGGTGGCAACGGTGTAGCGCCTTCAGGTAGACCACTGGCTCGTGGCAGACCAGCAGCCAGAGGACGTCCAGTCGGCGGAGCGGGAGGCGCCCATCCGGGCCGCCCACCAGAAGGGGGACTACTCCGCCTCGGCCACGGCGGCGGTGGCGGTCTACGGGCCCGAGGTGCTGGGCTTCTTGATCGCCATCCTCAAGGACGAGGCCGTCGGCTCCGACGTGTTCTCCCAGTTCTGCGAGGACCTCTGGACCGGCCTGCCCAGCTTCCGGTGGGAGTGCACCTTCAGGACCTGGGCGTACACGCTGGCGCGCAACGCCGCCCGGCGCTACCTGCGCTCGCCGCACCTCAAGCGCAACACGCAGCTGTCGCGGGACGCGCTGGCCGAGGTGGCGGACAAGGTCCGCACCTCCACCATCTCGTACCTCCGCAGCGAGGTGAAGCAGGGGGTGCAGCGCCTCCGCGAGTCGCTGGACGAGGAGGACCAGGCGCTGCTCATCCTCCGGGTGGACCGCAACCTGCCGTGGAACGACGTCGCGCGCATCATGCTGGACGAGGGCGAAGGCGAGGACGAGGGCGCCGCCTCCGAGGCCTCCCCCGCCGCCATCGCGCGCAAGGCGGCCGCGCTCCGCAAGCGCTTCGAACGGGTCAAGGACCACCTGCGCGAGCTGGCCAGGCAGCAGGGGCTGCTCGAGGACGGCTGAGGTCGGCTGAGGTCGGCCGGGGTCGGGATTTCCCCGGACGGCGCCCCTGGCGGGCCCGCAAGGTCCGCTTGAGGCTTCCGACCTTTGGGGCGAGACTCGCCGTCGCCTTGGCGAAGAAGAAGCCAGGGGAGCCCGGTCCTCCCCCGCTGGATCAAAACGGACCCGCCGAGGTCTCCCCCGAGGACGATCCGGCCTTCTCCGACCTGCTGAAGAAGATCGCCCAGGCGCCCTCGGTGGACCCCGGGAGCGTGACCTCCCGCTCCGCGGACCGCCTCGCGCAGGAGAGCCTGGCCGGCAAGCAGCTCGCCCACTTCCAGGTGCTGGAGCGCATCGGCGAGGGCGGGATGGGGGTCATCTACCGCGCCACCGACGAGCGGCTGAAGCGCACCGTGGCGCTCAAGGTGCTCCCTCCGCGCCACGCCGGGGACCAGGAGCGGGTGGCGCGGCTGTGGCGGGAGGCCCAGAGCGCGGCGGCGGTGAACCACCCGCACATCGCCTCCATCTACGAGCTGGGGGAGGCGCAGGGGCTCTCCTTCATCGCCATGGAGTACGTGGCCGGCAAGTCGCTGCGCTCCTACGCGCGCGGGCGCCCGCTGCTCATCGGCGAGGCGATCCACTACGCCCGCCAGGTGGCGGAGGGCCTGGCGCGCGCGCACGAGGCCGGCATCGTCCACCGCGACCTCAAGCCGGACAACGTGATGATCACCCCCGACCGGCGGGTGAAGATCCTCGACTTCGGCCTGGCCAAGCTGATGTCCGCCGCCGCCGAGGTGGAAGGCCAGCCCGCGCGCGCCTCCCCGGCCGCCCCGTCCGAGCCCCCCGGGTCGCCCGGGTCCCTCTCCCCCGGACAGGAGTCCCCGCCCACCCGCGACGGCGTGGTGCTGGGCACGCCGGTCTACATGTCGCCCGAGCAGGAGAAGGGCGAGCCGAAGCTGGACGCCCGCGCGGACGTCTACTCCTTCGGGGTGATGCTGTTCGAGATGCTCACCGGCTCGCCGCCGGCGCGGCACGGCGACCCCCGCGCCCACCTCATCTCCTTCCTCGAAGGGCCGGGCAGGGACGCGGACCCCAGCCTGGTGGTGCCGCTGGAGCAGGTCGTCCTCCGCTGCATCGAGCCCAACCCGCGCAGCCGCTACCCCAACGGCGCCGCGGTGCTGGAGGCGCTGCGCTCCGTCCCCATCTCCACCGGGATGGACCTGCCGCCGGTGCCGTTCAACGTCCACACCTCGCCGCGGCAGCGCTTCTTCTACATCCTGGCCGCGCTGGTGATCTTCCTCACCGGCTGCATCATCGCCGGCAACTACGTGCACAAGTACCTGGTGGCGCGGGACCGGCGGCTGGCCGCGGAGGAGAACCGGCGCCGCCAGGCGAAGAAGCCGGCCGAGCGCCGGCTCACCTTCAACCCGCCGGAGGACCCCATCCTGGACGCGGCGCTCTCCCCGGACGGCGCCACCCTGGCCTTCGTGGACGGCAAGGGCGCGCACCTGCGCACGCTGGAGCCGGAGGCCACCCGGCAGCTCAAGCTGCCCGACTCCGTCCCTCCCCTGCAGTCCATCACCTGGATGCCGGGCGGGAAGGAGGTGCTGCTCACCGCCCGCCGCCCGGGCAGCGAGGAGAGCGTGGTCCTCGCCTCGTCGCCGGACGGCAAGGTGCGCGAGCTGGGGCGCGGGAGGCTGTCCCGGCCGCAGGTCTCCCCCGACGGCGCCCAGCTGGCCTTCATCGGCCCCAAGGGCATCACCGTGGCGCCGCTCTCGCTGGCGAACCCGCGGCTCCTGGTGCCGAAGGTCCCCGAGGAGGAGCTGTCCGAGGTGCACTGGTCCCCGGACGGCAAGCGGCTGGCCTTCGTCCACGAGATCCGTCTGGAGGAAGGCCCCCGCGCCTACCTGGAGACGGTGAGCCTGGACACCGCCCAGACCCAGGCGCTGCTGGAGAACCCCCGCCTGATCCACGGCGCCAACAACGGCGCGGTGACGTGGGCGCCGGACGGGCGCATCTACTTCGCGCTGGCGGAGCGCCCGCCCTCCGAGCCCGGCTTCTCCCTGTGGGCGGTGAGCCTGGACCTGGCCACCGGGCTGCCGCGTTCGCACGCGCGGATGCTCAACTCCTGGATCGGCGCC
>Ga0209382_10007244_pt1 | contig 14175 bp, 12 predicted proteins | sample SoiMetdeltSBSDD5_FD_187599 | JGI IMG/M metagenome (GOLD analysis project Ga0209382, IMG submission 187599) | Bulk soil microbial communities from a Populus tree surrounding site in Tennessee, USA - Soil MetaG P. deltoides SBSDD5 (SPAdes) (version 2) | ecosystem: Environmental > Terrestrial >... | reverse complement strand
AGCGCGATTCGCGGCACAGCCGGAGATCAATTTGCGGAAGATCCGCACTGTCTACGATGCGAGTATGGTCCCTCCGCTTTTAACACTCCACATCGCTTCGTCGGATCGGCGCAGTACGAATTACCGGTAGGCCGAGGGAAAGCGCTTGTCGTGAATCAGCCGATACTCCACACTATCGTCGGCGGTTGGCAGATCTCCGGAATCTACACCCGGCAAAGCGGCCGGCCTCTCAATCCGATCGGCTGGAATGCTGCCGGACAGGTTGTGGTGCCCGAATCCAATCGTCTGAATGCGACGGGGATCAGTCCGAATCTGCCGAAAGACCAGAGAACCATCCAGAAATGGTTCGATACGGCCGCATTCGCGCCAGCTGCGCCAGGCACGTTTGGCAGCGCTGGGCGTAATTCGTTGATCGGTCCATCCGGATGGAATGTGGATTTCGCAGCGATCAAGAGCTTTCCAATTGCCGAAAACCACAGCATTCAATTCCGCTGCGAAACGTTCAACACGTTCAATCATCCGCAGTGGGGCAACCCGAACGTGAATTCCTGGACGTCGAACACACCGACGCCTCCGGCCACCTTCGGAAAGATCACGACGACGTCCACGGACATGCGGCAGATCCAGTTTGCTCTGAAGTACGTTTTTTAAGGCATGCAAATTGATCAGAACTTAATGGAAACCTGAACACCTTTCGTGTCTCCGGAAACGATCGGACTGACATTGAGTTTTTCGGGGCCAAGGCTGATCCGATTTCGGCGATTATCGATAACCCGGCCGATGAAGTAGCCTCCGACCGCTCCACCGGCCGAACTGAGGATCGACGTCGTCCACAATTTGCGATCGGAGTTGACGGCGTCATCGAAAGCATTGAAGCCGATGTAAAAACCAACGGCGAATCCTCCCGCCGCTCCCGCGATTGGTAATATCGTCCGGTACTTGTGGGATGTTTTGGTGATGGCGGGGGGCTGTTGGGCAAGCGCCTGCCCCGCGGTAAATAGCAACAGGAAACCTAGTAAGAACGACCGAGAAAGCGTCATATAAGTCACCTCAATAATGAATGCGTGAATTGGCGGACAAACCTGCAAACCGCCATTCGCTTCTTCTGATAACTTGAAGATCGCGAGGCAAGGGATGAGTACCGTTCCAGACCTCCGTTATGCGCTGAAGATGCTTCGGGCAAACATGACTTTTACGGTCATGGCGGTCTTGACTCTGGCGATCGGAATCGGCGGTATGTCCACCATCTTCAGCGTTGTTAGCGGGGTTCTCCTGCGTCCACTTCCATATCGACAAGCGGACCGACTGGTCACCATGTCGGAAGTCCGGAATGTGCCGCCTGGCGTTAGCTATGCACCACCGGATCGCGGTTCCGACTGGCTCTATCGCTCGGGTGTATTCGATGAATCGACCTTTTTTTCCCGCGCTAGCTACACGTTATTGGCCGATGCTCCGGCAGTCGTGAACGCAGCGGGTGTTCCACCTAATCATTTGTCTGTATTGGGAGTGGCGCCCGAGCACGGCCGAGATTTTGTTGCTGAGGACACTGCACGTTCCGGATCCGTTGTGGGAATCATCACGTACGGTTTTTGGCAACGGCGGCTCGGCGCAGATCCCAACGTGCTCGGCCGCACGCTGAGATTCGCCGAAGGAACGGTCACCGTCGTCGGAATCATGCCTCGGAGTTTTGCGGTTCCATGGGATGCCTCGCTCGAGTTCCTCGTTGCGGTTCCGACGGACACGCCCGGGACGCTTTCCATCGGCCGTCTGAGATCTGGAGTTTCACCGGCCCAGGCTGAAGAACGAATCGAACGGTTCATCGCCGAGATCGATAAGGCGTATCCCGATATCGATCGAAGCGTTCAGGTCCGTCCCCTGGACGTCGTCGATTCATCGAACCGCACGCTGTTGCTGCTTCTGTTTTCTGCTGTCGGCTTCATCCTGATGATTGCGACGATTAACCTGGCCAATCTGATGATGTCGCGCAATCTCAGCCGGCGACACGAGCTCTGCATAAGATCGGCAATTGGAGCGAGCCGGCCCCGTCTCCTCCGTCAATTGTTAACGGAGAGCCTTGTGTTGGCCGTGGGGGGTGGCGGATTGGGATTACTGGCTGCGAGCTTCGGCGTCGCGGCCATCGTCAACCAGCTTCCACCGGCGTTCCCGCGCATGCTGGAGATTCGAGTGGATGGACCAGTGGTTGCATTCACGGTCTTGGTCACACTGACGACCGCCATCGCGTTCGGACTAGCGGGAGCGTTTGGTTCTTCACGCGTGGACCTGAATGAGGTCTTGAAGGACGGCGGTCAACGCGCTTCTCCGTCTCGACGCAGCCAGGGTTTTCGAAACCTGCTGGTTACCACCGAAGTCGCTCTCGCTGCAATTCTGTTGATCGGTTCTGCGCTGACTGCAAAGAGCTTCTGGAAAACGTTGCACATTCCGATCGGCGTCGATACCGCACGCATAACCGCTGTCAGCTTTCGGCTGCCCGCCGGCCGCTACTCTTCGGAGGTCGCGCGACGCGCCTTCGATCAAGAACTTCTCTCGCGACTCCGAAACGAACTCGATGTCGACCAGGTCGCTTTGACAAACAAGCTGCCCGCTCTAGGCGGTTTTTTCTACGCGAGAATGACCACAGAAGAAGGTTCGACGGACAGCCGCGTCGTACCGGTGGAGGTGACAGACGGCTACTTCGGCGTGTTCAACATTCCCCTGGTCGCAGGCCGATTCTTTCAGGATGATGAGCAAGGTCTGCTGATCAATGAGACGCTGGCGCGCAGGCACTGGCCCAATTCGAGTCCAATCGGCCGCCGACTGAGGATCGGATCCTCGACGGACGCTCCCTGGCAAACCATCACCGGCGTTGTTGGGGACTTCAGCATGAGCCTTGGCGGGCCCGCACAAGCACAGGTATTCCGACGGTGTATGCGCTGCGCAAATATCGCGATCCGGATGCACGGAAACGCGCAAAATGTTTCGTCGTTTGTCCGGCTGCACTTGGCGGCAATCGACGGCACGACTGTCATCACCGGGATACGAACAATGGATGAGTCTCTTTCCACTGCTGGTCTCGTGGTGAGTTCGCGGCTGCGGATGTGGCTATTTGGAGCTTTTGCACTCACCGGTGTGCTACTTGCGTTTGTCGGTGTTTACGGAGTGACGGCGTATACAGCAGAGCAACGTCGGTACGAAATCGAGATTCGCACGATGCTCGGGGCAACAGCGCATGTGGTCGTGCGGCAGATGTTGGCTCAATCGCTCCCGCCATTGGTCATCGGCATCGGCGCGGGTCTGTTGGGTGCCGCAGCGCTGACAAAGTTCCTGACCTCCTATCTCTTTGAGGTGAGTCCCTTGGATCCTGCTATGTTTGTCCTGGTGGGTGTGTTCCTGGCGACGGTTGCGTTTTCCGCGAATCTTCTTCCGATTATGCGAAACGTCTGGCGTCGGTCTTGAAATTATCGAGGACGTGATGAGCGACATCGGTAACAAGGTTGACGCATGGTCAATCAACTACATAGAAAGTGTAGTTGCGTAACAGGAAAGGAACCGCGCTCCATACTCGCGAGTTTTTCTCACAATCCCGCAGAATTATTAGACATCGCCTCGAAAAGCTCCTTGACATCGTGATGTCCTCACGGAGTGGCTGACGAGTTGCTTTCTCAGCCGCCGAAAGGACATCACGCCATGCAACTGGAATTTCGGATCCGCAACATGAATGAAGGCGAACTGCGAAAGCGGCGAACGTCAAAGCCGAAATTCGCGGTGATCGGACTGGCGCTTGCTGCGGCGGCAAGCATTTACTCCGTATCGTCAACGCACAGCGCTGAAGTTCACGGTACGGTCGTTCGAGCGAACCACGTGGTCGTCCTCCGTGACGAGAGCGGCTCGATGAGCGGAACGGAATCTAAAGTAGCCACTCAATACGAGCGGCTTCGCGCCGCCGGCATTTCCATCGACGAGGAAATCGGGACGAACGGCTTTGCAATTTCCTTCGTGAGCGACTATAGCGTCATCAACGCGCTGAACATCGCTCTATCCAAACGAAACCCGCCGGATACGCTCTACATCGTTACGGATTTCAACGGAAGCGATGACTCGGCAAACCAGCCTGAAGCGCTCGCTTACATGAAAGAAAAGTTACACGGCCATCGATTGTATTGGGCCGCAGTTACGAACCTTCCGCCACCCGGGTATGTGCAACTGGCGTTGGAAACAGGTGGCGGTCTCATTGACGCAAGATGAATCGGAAGGGGTGAACCGTGAAAGCGAAAGTTGTTCTGATTATGATGGCGTTTCTCTATAGCGGAAGCCTGGCGCTGGGTGCAGCGCCGGTTCGAATCGAAGTAAAGGTCAACCCCGGAAAAGTCACCAACCGCGGGAATGCACAAATCGCAGTATGGGCGAAGGAGGACGGCAAACCGGTGCAAAAGACTGTTCAGCTCACGCTGGAACAGGGTCAGGAATGCGGTCAAATTAGCGCTCCAAGCCTGTCGATACCCGGCGACGGAACGCCGGCGATTGCGACGTTTACCGGCAAAGAGTACGTCGAAGACTGTGTGGCCAGCATTCGAGCCTCTACTGACGATGCGCACGCGGAGGGACGAATCACGGTGAATCCGGCGGGTCTTGCCAGACCGCTGGATGGCGTGACGGCCATCGCGGCCGTCCTGATCGCGGCGTTTGCAATCGATCGTACCGTTCGAGCCTTGCTTTTCATGCTTTCGTTCTGGACGAGATGGGCCGGTGCATTTCCAGAATCGTCGGAAAGCAAAAGATCGAAGCTGGTTTATTTCCTATTCGCAGGAGTTATGGGTGTACTGGTCATCGGCTGGTTCGGCCAGGTCCGGATTCTTGGTGCTCTCGGATTCAATACCGTGAACGCTTACCTGGACATGCTGATCACCGGCTTCGTTCTTGTTGGTGGCGCCGACCGCACGGAGGACATCTTGCGGAAGATCGGCGCATCAGGACCGGCGGCGGCCGGCTCCACTTCGACGGGAGCGTCGCAGCCCATCGAGATAACGGGACGGCTGGTCCTGGATGATCATGGACGAGGGGAGGCAGCCGCGTTTGCATTCAACGGCTACCCGAAGGGTTCCTCGATGGAACGGCTCTGAGGGGTGAAGAATTTGGCGCCGCTTTCGGTGATATACATGCAGTCCTCAAGGCGTACGCCGAATTCTTTGTAATTGGTAATCATCGGTTCGTCACTGAAGCACATGCCCGGACGAAGCGGAGTTTTGTTACCTCGAACCAGATTCGTCCACTCGTGTCCATCGAGTCCGATGCCGTGGCCGGTGCGGTGCGGAAGTCCGGGGACCTTGTAGTCCGGTCCGAAGCCCGCATCGGTGATGACTTTGCGCGCAGCCGCGTCGACTGCCTCACAGGGAACGCCGACTTTAGCGGCTGCAAAGGCGGCGTCCTGGGCTTTCCGTTCAAGATTCCAGATTTCGCGTTGATGCGCGGTGGGTTTTCCAAACACAACCGTGCGGCTGATGTCGGACTGATAGCCGTCCACACTGCAGCCGCCGTCCATCAAGACGATATCGCCTTCCTTCAGACGTTGCGGTTGAATACTGCCGTGAGGAAACGCCGAGGCGTTTCCGAAATTTGCGCCCGCGCCTCCCACGACTCCGAGCGCGCTAAAAGCAACCGTGCAGTTGTCAGCGAATTCGGACAGTTTGCAAGGGTCTCTCGTTCTCCGGTGTTCGTAATCCGGCAGCGTGTCAGAAACGTTCATCGCGCAGATTGAGGCAGCGCGAAGACGTAGAGAGCGGTTCCTGTGTTGGGAGGCCGGATTTCCGGCGCGATTGTGGAGGGCACCTGCCGCGGGCTACCGCCTCCCAGTCCCGTGGTAACCGCGACGTACTGTTTTCCACCAGCCATGAACGACATCGGAAATCCCTGCACCGACGTATCCAATCGCGTCTGCCAAAGGATGGCGCCGGTCTTCACGTCGATAGCCTTGAACGTTTGGTCGAGATCGCCGACGAATGCGACGCCACCTGCCGTGGACAAAACTGAGGTAAGGAAGGGCGCTCGCTGCTCGAGTTTCCACACTTCCTTCATCGTCCGGACGTCGTATGCCGCGAGCTTGCCGATGTTGCCGTTTGAACCGGGCATCTCGAAGAATCGCCGGTCGGCGCCGGTCCCCCCTGAGCCTTCTTTGAGTTCGATTTGGCGTCCGGAAATCTCGATACAACTCTGGCTCAGAGGAATGATGAGTTGATTCGTAGCGGCGTGGTAACTCATCGCTTGCCAGTTGTGTCCGCCTTCAGTGCTGGGACAACCGGAAATCCACTGGCTCGTTTCAGCCTCCTGGATGTCGAGACGATATGTCGGGGTTCCAGTTTTCGGGTCGATCTTGTCGAAGACGTTCTGAAAGACAGTCTCCTTGTACCCAAGAAACTTTCCGGTCCTTCGATCCAACTTCCAGAGGATTCCAGGCTTTCCAATCGTGAACACCCACTTTGCCGCACCAACGTCGACCAGCACGCGTTCGAAAACTTCATCGAGATCGAGGGCTTCGGCAGGTGCGTGCTGAAAGTACCAGGCGAGCGTGCCATCGTCAGGACGGAGTGCGAGTGTGGAGCTCGTATAAAGTGCTGTGTTCTGCGTCGTCAGATTGCGACTAGCCGGAACCCATGGCTTCGCCTGCGCCACGCCCCAGTACGTGAGATTCAGATCCGGATCGTATGAACCGGTGATCCAGGCTTCGCCGCCGGCACGAAACATGTTCGCGAGCTTTCCCCAGGTGTCTCCGCCCGGTTCCCCTTCTCGCGCGACCGTGTTGAACTTCCAGAGAAGTTTGCCGGTGGCGGCGGCGTAAGCGCTAATGAAACAACCCGTCTCCTTATATCGATCACACCCTGCTAAACCCTGAACCACTTTGCCGCGGATAATGATCGGGCCGCTTGTATTCGTATAACCTTTTGATCGGTCCGCGATCGTTGTTTCCCAAACCTGTTTGCCGTTGCGCGCTTCGAGAGCAACCAGCCGCGCGTCGAGCGTTGCGAGGAAGATTTTGTCGTCGTACAGCGCCATGCCGCGCATCGCCCCCGCGGTTCCAAAACCTGCGGCTGCAGGCCCGACGCGATTTTCCCAGATTACTTTGCCAGAGCGCCCGTCAATCGCCTGCACAATTCCACCGGGACTATTCAGGTAAATGGTTCCGTTATGAGCCAGCGGCGCGGGCTGACTGGTGCCGGCGTCATTCATCTTCAACGACCACGCCAATTGCAGATTCTTCACGTTTGTCGCGGTGATTTGTGTCAGTGGGCTGGAATTCTGTGCCTGGTAGTTGCGTCGGATCATCAGCCAGTCGCCGGCGTCAGGATTGCGAAGCATTGCATCTGTTATGGGCGTGAAGTTTTCGACGTCTCCTGTGACAGTCAATCCACGCGGCGGTTCGGGACGATTCGCGGCCAATGGTGTTGTCGGCGGGACCGGCGCGCTGCGACCCGCCGCAATGGTTCGAATGACAACATCGGTCGACTCGGTCAGCGGCTGAGGACCTGACGGCGCGCCATTGGACGAGAGAATGAAGGCAGTGACATTCGCGTACTCCTCAGTAGGCAGGCTGCCTGCACGGCCAGGCGGCATCGTGGTCCGGATGACATTCAGCAACTCGCGAGTAGAACGAGGTCCCCAGGCTGCCATGAAGTTTGGGCCGACAAGCGCCGGCGCTTCGTTCCGCCCGCCGAGATCCGCCATGTGGCATCCCGCACAATTCGTCTGGTACAGCGTGCGGCCTGCCGCGGCCTGAGCGGCCGTCTGTTGTCCCGCATAAATCGCGATCGTTAATAAACCGATTCCCGCGGAGAAAAGAAGAATTAGTTTCTTCATCGCAACAACCAACCCCAGAGATTTCCGTCCGAAGCTTTCTCACTGTGGATCTGCATATATAGCCTTCCTTTGCGAAGGCTCACCAGTTGTTCTGGAGTCAGATTCAACTTTCCGGAAATTGCTCCGTTGACTGCCTGGTCGATCGTGATGTCACCAATTGCGGGACCACGAACGCCGGTCACCTTGCCTTCGTGTATGCGTGCGACGGTTGCCGGTGAGATCAACCCTTCGAATGATCCTGTGATCGTCAGGATATTTCCCGCCAGGGTCGCTTTGCCGTAGCCTTTGCCGGCCACGGTGTTCCGCATTGATGCATCCATCGGCACGGTGGACAACCGGATGTTGAACGACTCGACACGTGGATTCTTTCCACCTTGAACTAAAGCAAGGCTCAAGACGAGGCTAAGAGCGGCTCGGAGCATTATGGGCGGATTATGCGCAGCATCAGGGCGAGAGTAAAGTGAAACCCCTTCCCACAAACGAAGTGAGGTGCGAGGCGGGGTGAATTGTTCTCTTAGCATAAAAGGTGAACAGTCGCGCGACCCGCGATAGAGGATATTCAGCGCCGCTAAGCTCCTTGATTGGGATTGCCGATAAAGGGGTTATGAAAGATCGCCGGAAAAACGACCGTAACATGTGCGCAGATCTGCTTGGGGTTCGCTGGGTCGAGGAGGGGCGTAGCCGTATCGAAGCGGCAACCCTTGAAGACATTTCGGCCAACGGCGTCTGCCTTCAAATCGAAACCTACATACCCGTCGGGACGCCGGTTTCCGTCTATTACCCGATGGGCAAATATCAAGGAAGGGTCAAGTACTGTAAGCCCTATCCCGTCGGGTACCTGCTCGGCATCGCCTTCGACGAAGGTTACCGGTGGTCGAAGAGTGATTTCGAACCCTCACATCTGCTCGAATTGCCATCGTCCCCTGAAGACAATTCCTAACGGATCATGGTTTACAGGGAGTTGGCCAGCTGCGACAGGGCTCTGCAGCCTGCGTCTTCGTGTAGATCAGCGTGCTGTGATTCGCGCCGACGGTGATTTCGACTGTGAGTGTGCGCCCATCAGTACTGGTTGAAAAAACTTCCTTAACCGCAGCTGGAGCCCCGGAAGCAGACTCTGAGGTGCCTTCGCCGACCAGCGTTCGTCCTTCCCATTTCGATGTCATCGTGATTGTGCCGCTCGGCACGACCGGCGTGGAGGTCTTCGCTCCCGGTTTGTAGATACGGGATTGGCTTTCGTTGATCTGGCTTTCAACAATCACGCTTCCGTTTGTGGGTTGAGTGATGTGAAGAGTTGGCGGCGCACCTGAACGGATCAACCCAACGAGACCGGCACTTGCCTCGACACGGCTACGCTCGGTATCCAGTTTCCAGGTACCGGTAAGATCCGGAGCTTGGGCAAAAACCGAACGGGCTGGCATGAGTACCAGCAGAAGGCATATCGCTATTCGTTTCATTGTTGCCGTCCAAGGTCGAGCGCAACGATCTTTTCTCGATCCCGTGCGTAAAGTGTGGTTCCCACCAAAGTCGGAACGGTCCACGACATGGTGTCGAACAGTTTGGCCTGCGACAGGACAGTCACACCTTCCGGGGCGAGTCGGGCGAGTACGAGGTCTCCATCTTCTTCCAGCATGATTGCTTTACCGTCGGCATAGACCATGCTGACCCGGCCGATGCCGCGGTGCTGCCACGCCACTTGTCCGGTCTTCACATCCAACGCCGTCAGAAATGACGGACCGAGGTCACCGTTCGATCCATATAGGTAGTCGCCCAAACGAAGGCCATTAAGAAACATGTAGCGAACTCTGCCGTTGAACCAGACCTCGTCGACCATCGTCGCGCTTCCCTCCTGCTTCAGTCTGAGCGCACGGCTGCCCGCCTTGTATCCAGACGAGAGGAAGAGAACATTGTCCGCTCCCCACAAGGGCGTATTGATGTTCAGATCGTTGCCGGGGTCATGCGGGTACGACCACAGCACTTTTCCGTTGGCAGGATCGAGCCCGTTAACCGTTCCCCCTCCGAACATGACCAACTGCTCCTTACCTTCAACAGAGATCATGACGGGCGGTGCCTCGGAAACCAGAAAGTCTCCGTTCTTCCACACCACACTGCCATCACTTTGTCGAAATGCCATCACGGACTGGCCGGGACCGCCGACAGAGCAAATGATCGTGTCGCGATAGGCGATTGGACTGCAACCATATCCGGCCTTGACCACCGGGCGAATGAGCAGTTCCGGCGCATTGAACTCCTTGACCAGATCATGCGACCAGAGGATCTTGCCGCTTTGTTTGTCGAACGCGAAAAACTGTTTATTCGTGCCGATGGTGAACAAACGATCGCCGACGATGAGCGGCGTCGAATGTGGGCCGGCGCCATAGCTGAAGTCTTCGATCTTGGACGGATACTTATGCTCCCAGATGGTCTTGCCGTTGGTCGCATCAAGAGCGATCACACCCTCTTCGGACTCCCACGGCCCCTGACGAGTGCGACCGTTGCCGACACGGTACATCGTAAACAAGCGCCCGCCATCAGCAAGTATCGCGGAGTGTCCGGGACCCAGAGGACGAGTCCAGATCATGCGTGGACCTGATTCCGGCCACTTTTCGGCCAAACCGCTGGCTTCCACGATGAAGTTGCGATTCGGTCCGCCCCATTGGCGCCACGATCCCGCAGGAACGGTCGTTTGAGCGTTGAGTATCCCGCACATCAGCACGAGCGTCGCCCCCACACACCAGCGATTGGTTTTCATAGGCAGCCATTACAGCACAATCACTATAATTTTGATCCGTAAATTGGAGGGGTAACTTATGCGGCTTACAACGACTATTGGCGCCGCGCTTATCGGAATCGTCATCTCGATTAGCGCTGCTGCACAAAACGCCAGCTCGATCATCGCTGCGACGTCGAAGGCGATGGGCGTAGACAATTTGACGTCGATTACATTTTCGGGAACGGCAAGAAACGGCGCTTTTGGACAAAGCAAGTCCATCGGAAATCCGATGGGACCCGTGAACGTGACGCAGATAACCGAATACACCCGCACGATTAACTTCGGACAACCGAGCGATCCGGCCGCTCTCGTTTCACGCGCCACCGGACCGACGCAACCGCCCGTCGTGCCGGGCACACCGCCGCCACCACCGGGCGTGTTTAATCAAAACATCAGCGGCCAGCAAGCCAGCACCAACTGGACGCAGGCAATGAACATCTGGACGACGCCCTGGGGATTCTTGAAAGCGGCAGCGGCGAACAACGCCACAGTGAGACAGCAGAGTGGCCAGCAGACCGTCGTGTTCTCGCCTGCGAATTTCAAGTCACCGTCGGGACAGGCCTACACCATAACCGGTTACATCAACAGCCAGAACCTTGTGACCAAGGTCGAAACCAAGGTAGAACATGCCGTCGCCGGTGACCTGGCGGTGGAATTCGAATATTCGAATTATCAGAACATGAACGGCGTGCAAGTGCCTACGCGCGTCGTTCAACGCCAAGCCGGCATGCCCACGTTCGATGCAACGATTACTGCGGCAACGCCGAATCCAGGCAACCTGGCTCAACTGCTGACCGTTCCTCCTGCCCCAGGGCGAGGCGGAGCACCGGGAGGTGGTGGTGCGGCGGCTCCAGCTGCACAGCAGGCTCCAGCCGCACCTCCTGTCGAGAAGCTGGGTGAGGGGGTATTCAAGATCGGTGGCAACTACACATCGCTCGCCATCGATATGGGCGACCACATCCTCGTCGTCGAAAGCGGCCAGAATGACGCGCGAGGCACTGCAGTAATGGCGGCCGCCAAGCAGGCCATTCCGAACAAGCGGATCCGCTATGTCGTGAACTCTCATCCACATTTTGATCACGCCGGCGGTCTCGCTGCGGCCGTCGCGGAGGGTACGACCATTCTCACTCATCGTAACAGCGAGCCGGTCCTGGAACGGCTGCTCGCGGGTCCCCGGACGCTGACCACCGATAGCCTTTCGAAAGTGACGAATCGTCGCCGAAACGTGGTCGAAGGTGTCGACGATCGGAACATACGGAAAGGAACGAATGGCAAAGTTGTCGAACTGCACCGGATTCCTAACGAGCACAGCGACGGTTTAATTGCAGTCTATCTGCCGGCCGAAAAGGTCCTGTGGTCGGCGGATGTTACAGCAGTGAATGCGACACCCGCTCAGCTCCCTGTCCTGAAGGCCACGGTCGAGATGATCAACCGCCTCAAACTCGATTTCAACTCGTGGATTCCGGCACACCCTCCGAATCCGGATCGGCCGATCACAAAGGCAGAGGTCATGGCCGCGGCCGGCGGCTCGCAGTAGAATCCGCACGCCAAACACCGGGGGCGAGAAGGCCCCCGGACGCCGACGCCTGCAGGCGGGTCATTTCGGGGTGGTTGCGCGCCGTGCGCAAATCGAGCAGCCGCTGAAGAGTCGCGATCACTTCATCGAGCGGTGGACCGCTCGATGTGATGCCGGCCTTGTGAGCCGAAGGCGCGTTCTTCGCAGGCACCTCGATGTATGGCTTCACCAGACGCTCGTGGTGATATGCGTATGCGGCTGAGTGCGCCCGGCACACCTTGAGGAATCGCTGCGCATTCGCCTGCCACTCGGGAGTGGCGCCATTCGAATCGAGTTCGCGAAGAAACGCGTGCAGCAATGAAGGCCGACGATCGAGGGTTCGCAACGCGTGCTGATCGTCTGGAGGCACATGGCCTATCTTTTCAAAAACGATGGATTTGTAGAAGGAATCGTCCATCCGGCAAAGTCCGAGATTGACGTCAATCTCGTTGATCGCGGCGAAGTCTCCAGCGTTGGCGCCGCGATACTCCACGTCACCGACTCGATACGTCTTGAAGTACGGACGAATATTGAAATAGAAGCGCTCCACGTTCAGTTGCTTCGTCAATTCCTGGCTGAATCGCAGCACGTCGTCCAGCGCGGACGCAGCGTCGTCGAAGAGATACCCGGACGCCGGATTCGACACTCCCATATCGGCAATCCCACGCAGAGCGTTCGCCGCGCGCCGATAGGCAAGTACGCCGAGCGCATTGAATCGGATGAAGACTTCCTCGTCCGGCAGTGACGTGAATGTGCGGATGCGACCGCCGATCGCATCATTAAAGACAGACTGGTGCGCGAATACGAATCGCGGCGCCACGCCGAGCGCGCTGCCAATTCGGATGGAGACCTGCCAGGCTGCGGAATTCGCCGGACTCACTTCATGACGCTGACAGGCCGCAAGGTAATGGCCGATCAAACCCAGCAGCCTGTAACTCCCACACGTGTCCTGAGGCAATGACGGCATAGCGGCCAGCCGCTCGATCACCATTCCACCGTTCTGAGACAGTTCCTGTTTGAGCGTCTCGAGTTCGCTACGTCCGGAGATGACATCGACACGCTCTACAAAGTACGCTTCCTCGAGCTGCGTGTTGATGTGCACGAAATCGGCACGTAGCCATTGGTCGAGATTGTCGATCGGCGTGTTCATTGCCGCATCTTCGCTAATGCGGCTTACTGAGTCTTGAACGAAATTGCAGCTCGGTATCGGGCGGGCGTAATCCCGAAATGACGGACGAAGGCGCGAGTCATGTGGCTCTGGTCTGCGAAGCCCGCCAACAGTGCGGCATCGGCGAGAGACCTGCCCGCCACGAGATGCCGCCGGACCAACTGCAGCCGTCGTTGGACGAGGTACGCATGTGGTGTCGTCCCAACTTCGCGGGCGAACCCACGCAGAAGCTGGAACCGGCTCACACCGGATTCCGCGGCGAGCTCGGCCAACGAGGTCGGAAGCTCGGGCGCAGCGTCCAATCGCTGAACGGCTCTGATAACGGAGGGAGATGGCTGCATGGCGGACGCACCGCCGACGCGATGCCATTGCTGAACGCGCATTAGACAAGAAAGAAGCGTCTCTTCGGCAGCAAGACTGTCGGGCGAGGGCCGCTCCACATGCCGGAAAAGGCGGGTCACATCCCTTGCCAGTTGTGGATCACGAGCAATAGGGCGCGCAACCAGTTCTCCGCGAATCTCCTCGCTCTCGAGTCCTCGCGCAACGATAGCCGGATCGATGTACATAATCCGCCAGCCACGCGCCTCACGACCCGCAGGCATGCCGTCGTGCATCTCGCCCGGATTCGCCATGATCACATCGCCGGCTTCGGACTCGACGTAACCCAGCACGCTCCACGACCGCTGTCCGCCATGCGTCATGATGCCGATAGCGAACTGATCATGCGAATGCCGCGGAAACGAGTGATCCGAAAACAGGGTCATCGCTTCGACGCCTGCAATCCCGGATCGATGCTGTTCCACCCGATGGACTCGCTTTGAGCTCGGGTTCAGCACT